>Ga0208297_1000526_pt1 | contig 71872 bp, 68 predicted proteins | sample LMS_cellobiose_e_FD_187367 | JGI IMG/M metagenome (GOLD analysis project Ga0208297, IMG submission 187367) | Rumen-fistulated moose microbial communities from Alaska, USA - LMS_cellobiose_enrichment (SPAdes) (version 2) | ecosystem: Host-associated > Mammals > Digestive system > Stomach > Rumen...
GACCGGGAATGACTGACCTCTGGTGTTCCGATTGTGGCGTCAGCTGCATTGTCGGGTAGCTATGTCGGGAACGGATAAGCGCTGAAAGCATCTAAGCGCCAAGCCCACCCAAAGACGAGATATCCCTCCCCGCAAGGGGCTGAAGGCTGGTCGAAGACTACGACCTCGATAGGATGGCGGTGTAAGCACAGCAATGTGTTCAGCTTACCATTACTAATCAGCCGTGAGGCTTAACCACCTTTTTTCTCAAGGCTTCCATTAGGAGCCTTTAGAAAAAAGTCTAAACTCTCAATACGAGTTCGCCTCATAACTCTTCAGGATCTTCTCAGGACTTTTCTTTATTGTGTTTTTTTCCGGTGCTCATAGCGGGGTAGCAACACACGTTCCCTTCCCGAACACGGTAGTTAAGGACCCCAGCGGCGATGGTACTGTAAATTCGACTATGGGAGAGTAGCACGGTGCCGGAAATCTTTTTAGGACTCCGTATGGTGTTTCGCACACACTATACGGAGTCTTTTTTTTGCCCGCCTCCGGGCGCGATTACTCGCCCGCATACGGCGGACGTCGCTCAGTCGTGTACTCGCGTAAACTCCTCCGCGCCGGTAGTGTCCGAAGTTTTGCGCACATTTGGTTCTGACGGATCAGAGTTCCACGCGCGTTGGCGAGCCGAAACAAGCCGATTGGCGCGCTTATTGTGCGAAATGCGACATGCCATGAGGGCGCGGAACGGTTTTGGTGAAAAAACACGGAATTTACATTGACAATACGCCGGTTGCGTGGTATTGTAGAAGCGGTTTCGGGAATTGACGAACCTTCCGCTCGGTCAAGGGAAATACGATGCTTGCTCCGTCGAAACAATCGGTGCGCCGAAACTCCGCCGGCGGCGATCGCCTTGCCGCTTCGCTGGCGGGGCAGAATTTCAGTTATACGGCAAATTCACTGAACCAGTATACCGCCGTCAACACCGAGCAGCCGACCTACGATGTCGACGGCAATATGCGGACCCGTGACGGCTGGACGCAGGTCTGGAATGGCGAAAACCGTTTGATCGAAACCAGCAAGGGCAACGTAAAACTTCAATTCGCCTACGACTACATGGGACGAAGAGTCGAGAAGATGGTGTACTCGGGAACTACGCTTGCCCAGCATACACGCTTCGTCTACGATGGCTTCAAGCTCGCGGAAGAACTGGATGCGCTCAACGGCAACGCGGTGTTGCGGCGCTACAGTTGGCAGCCTGATGCGCTAGGGCTGGATGTGCCGAGCTCGATCTACGATGCGGCGGCCAATGCGTCGTACTCCTATGCGCCAGACGCAAATAAAGCTTACGGCGTTGCCGAGAACAGTGTGAAAGAAGCTTACGGCGTTGCCGAAGACTGGGCTGAAAGCACGGCAAAATCTATCAGTATTTTGTTAAAATAATTAATATATAAAACATTAAAGGGAAATTTAAAATGAAAAAATCACATGTGTTAAATGCGTTATGTTTGATATTTTGTTGTACTGGATGTGCTGATGACACTGAATTAAAATTGCCCACTCCAGATGCATTAGCGGCTGATGCTAAAATTATGTGTAGTAAATCTCTGGCCAATAAGAGAAAAAATCCTGAAAAGGCTCGCTATTTGAGTACTGCTGCACTCGAGATGGGGTGGGAGCGTGTAAAGCAATATCAAATGGGTAAGGATAAGAAACTTTGGTTATTAATAGCTGCTGGAGATAATTTTAACGTCTGCTGGACTTTCGACCCAGATAATTATCAATCATATTATGGCTGGGCTATTGTGTATGGCATGAGGGCAGAACAGGAATGCTCCAATGAGGAAACAGAATTTTTTTTAACAAACGCTTACAGGATGTTCCAAATGGCATCAGAACATAATATCCCATCTTGTCAAGAGACAATATTCTACTTGGATTGGGCTAATCTTTGTAACGGTATAGGATCCTTTTATTGTCATATCGATGAACAACAAAAATCTTCACAGTATTTAAATAAGGCAAAATCATTTTTGGAAAAAATATTAAAGCAATCTCCTGACAATGGGCGAGCCTATTTTTTATTGTCGGTAAATTGCTTTTATAAAAAAAACTTCTCGCAAGCCAAAGATTTAGCAAGAAAAGCCTCTGCACTCGGATTTGATGTGCCGGACAATTATATGAATGATTTAGCAATGCACTGCAAATAATCATTTTGAGCACATAAATAACGGATTAAAAAAATGAGACAACTATTCTTACTATCACTTTTGTTATTGGTTAGTGGGTGCACCGATATTGAGATCCCTTCCGAGGATCCCTTCTTCAAGGTCGGTCACACTTACGAGACCTTGGAAGAACGTATTTTAGTATACAATATCGGGGATTTCATATGGGATGATTATAATAAATGGGGTGTTTTAGAACCAATCCCCGAATTTGAAACGGACATTAGGGAACTTCTTCCGACATTACGAAAAACAGGTGCAATGAAATTTAACGGACGATGTAGATTTTACCGTGGAATTATGATATATGTTCCCGCCGGGACAAAATTCAAAGTTGACAAAACATATTACTATTTTATGCATAGCCTGGAAAACGGGAAAGGATTGACCTACGATATCACACTTCTGGGCGATCTAGCAAAATACAAACATGTTTGCTTTCGTTATTACGATAAGATTAATGCGATGGATATTACTGTAGATGATGGTCAAAAGAGGTGCAATAACTGAAATAGTAACGTGGAGTCTTTCATGAAAAACAGTTTTACTCTAATTGAAATGGTCATTGTGGTAGTCATCATCGGTCTGCTGGCGTCCATCGCTACACCGCTGTATTTCCGCCATGTGAATCAAAGCAAGATCACGACCGCCAAGGCTCAGGTGCAGATGTTTGAGCAAGCGGTGCTGGATTTCCGCCTCGACACCGGCAAACTGCCGACGCAGAGTCAAGGACTGGAAGTCTTGGTCACCAAGGATCAGAGCGTCAAAAACTGGAAGGGCCCCTATATAAAGGGCATTCCGCTCGACCCGTGGCAGAACGATTATGTTTATCGTGTGCCCGGCGAGCACGGGGAGTTCGACATCCTCAGCTTGGGGGCCGACGGCGAACCTGGAGGCGAAGATGAAGCCACAACGGGGACGACGGTGTGAAGAGATTTATTGCCATCTTTTTTCTGATTCCGGCGGTGATGGCGCAGGCGCAGATCAACGAACGTGCGACGCGCGGTGTTGTCCATGACTGGCGGATCGCTCCGCTGCAAACCGGGATCGGATACAATGAATATCTTTATCTGTTTGACGGTTCCGCGAATGCGGTCGTTATCCTCACGCTTTTCGGGGTGGAACAGCGATCCGGCGTGGTGTCGCTGACCGGGCTGAACGCCGTGAAGCGCAACTACGGAATCCAGGTCGCGTGGCTGGTCGGCGAATCGGAGGATAATTTCGGCATTTCACTGGGACCGGTGATCTGCACCGATGATAATTTCGGCCTCTCCGTCGGTCTGTTCAACTGTCTCTTCCAAGACAATTACGGGATACACGCCGGAGCAGTGACGCTCGGTCATAACTATCGGGTCCAGATCTGCGGAGTCGACCTTGCCGACACGTTGCGGATCGCCATCGCTAATTTGGGGGGCTCCGCGGAGAAATCCGCTCTTGAGATCGGGGTGTTCAACGCGGGGGACGCTCCCGTGCAGATCGGCATATTGAACTACCACCGGCGGGGATTGATCCCGTGGTTCCCGCTCTTCAACTTCGGCTGGTACTCCGAAGTGCCTCCGGGACGGCAATAGGTCATAATTGCCGTGTCGGGTCGTCCGGCGGTCGTTTTATTTTCGCCAGCGCCTCGTTGAGGTATTCGGCGGCAAACAGCACCACGATATAGCAGATGACGAAATAAATTATCTTGCCGCGCAGGTCCGATAATCGGAACAGCAACAGCCCCGTCAGCGTGATGATCAGCAGCGCAATGCCGCGGATGGCGATCGTGACCATCGGTTCGTTTCTCCTCTTGGCTTTTCGGGCAGCCGCCGGACGCGGCGTTGCAGTCCACTTACTGTAGCACGCGGCGAATGGAAAGTCAACCGCACACCGGCTCCAGTTTCGGAGCGGCCGGATCACCGGGCGGTTTCCTCGATGCTGCGGATAAACATGGGCTGGTAGGAAGTGCCCTCCGGCTTGACAATGCGCGGGATACGTGGTATAGTTATAGACATGAATTTGGGGAGCATGGCGTGGACGGGATATTATTTTTTTTCACTGGGGCGCTGATAGCCTATGTCGCTTTGCTGGCGATCGCAGGTTTTGCTCCGCCGAAACATAAGCGGTTTCTGTTTTTCGTGGGCGGAGTGCCGATAATATTCCTGTTATTTCCCTTGGCGTTTTTGTATTTGTGGCAATGGGCAGACGGTTTTTTCTTGGCTGCGCTGGCAGCTTTTGCAGTACCGGTGTTGGCGTTTCTCGCGTCGTTTTATCAATTTTTCATCAAGGAATTTTCCGGCGGGCTTGCCGCGGCAGCGGTATGCCTGCAACTGTCGGGGATATTTTGCGCCTTATGGTATATGGGGAAATTGATCTCCTGCCTCGCGTAGGGAAAGAATAGACGCGCGGGCGATAAATGCCGGTTCGGCCGGTCGGAAAGCGGAGGGGAAAGTTTTGGTGATATTTTTTCCTGAGATCGGCGTCTGTGCAACTGTGCGCGGCAGTCTTGGAATCGAAGTCAAAATATCCGGACGCCGAATAAGGAATTGACCTGAATTTTATTCCGTCGGCGGTTCGTTGGCGCAATCCGGGCACTGCCAGTATTGGCGAAGGCCCGGTTTGATCCCCGGATAGGCGGGAGCGGCTTGCTCTTCGCCGTACAGTATCCCCAACGGGATGCGGCACTTTTGGGCATGGCGGCGAATCGACGGTGCAACGGTAAGAGCGCTCCGCTCCGGGTCGCCGAGTTTTCCGTACCATTTACTTCGCGTCATGTCCAGTACGATCACGTCGATTTCGGAGCGGCCGGATCACCGGGCGGTTTCCTCGATGCTGCGGACGATCTTTTCGAGGACGGTCCGGGTGCGGCGGAACGCGGTGTAGATCGTGGCGCGCGGCACATCGTAGAAGCGGGCGACCTCCTTGACGCTACGCTGCTGGAGCACGAGCATACAGAACTGCTGAAAGTGCTCCGGCATCACGGCGCGGCGCAGCCGCCGCATCGCCTCCTCCTGCACGAAGTCGCGCCACTCCTCGTCGTAGCGGGAATCCAAAAAGAGTTCGTCGGGGTTTTCCTCGGTGAGCGAGTCGCTCCGCTTGGCGCGGTAGCGTTTGCGCAGGATATCCATGCTGCGGGCGCGGATGACGCGGCGCAGGTAGCCGCGAAAACTGCCTTTTTTGACATCGTAGACGAAATGGTCGTTGCGGAAGAACTCCATCATCACGATCTGTACCAGATCGTCGAGGTCGCAGTCCGCGACGCCGCAGTCCCGCCCGTGGAGCCGGATCAGCGGCAGGTAGGTGTGGTAGAAGCGGTCGCAGGCGGGATCCGAGTGACGCCGTACTTCGTCCAGCATTTCGCAATTCGTCGTATAACTCATCGAAGCCTCCTTCGTGAGCCGTAATGAATGCGGCAGATCGTTTATAAAATGATTAATTAATTTGAATAAATTATTGTTTTACAGCGAATAATATATTACGGTCAAGACAAAAATCAACCCCGTTGAAATAAAAAAACGGGATTTTTTGCGCCGCTTGAGCGGCAGGGAAGGGCAGGGGGGCGGTGCGGCCGCCCCGTCAGACGATCGTGCCGACGACCGAGACCACGTTGGCCTGTTCGATCCGCACGTTCACGAGATCGCCGGGCCGAAGTCCCGGCACCGGCGGGTAGTGGACGACGAAATTGGTGTCCGTCCGCCCGACCCAGCGCGCGGCGTTGCGGGCGCTGACCCCCTCGGCGAGCACTTCGACGGTGGAGCCGACCAGCGCGGCAAGTTTCTTTTGCACCCGCTCGCGCAGATCGTCGAGCAGGATCCGGTTGCGCTCCTCCTTGATCCCCTCGGGGACGCTGTCCTCAAGCGCGGCGGATCTCGCCCCCGGCCGCGGCGAGTATTTGAAGATGAACGACTGTTCGAAGCCGACTTCGTTCATCACGTCGCGGGTCAGCTTGAAGTCGTCTTCGCGTTCGCCGGGGAAGCCGACGATCACATCGGTCGAGAACGTCACCCCCGGCAGCGCGGCGCGGAGTTCCGCGACCTTTTCCAGATACGATTCGCGCGTGTACTGGCGGTTCATCGCCTTGAGTATCCGGTCGGAGCCGGATTGCAGCGGCAGATGGAGGCTCCGGCAGCACTTGGGCGAATCCTTGAGCGCCCGGATCAGCCGGTCGTTGAAGTAACTCACATACGGCGACGTGAAACGGATCCTCCGCAGCTCCGGTATCTCGTTCAGCGCCTCCAGCAGTTCGCCGAACGGCGAGTGTCCCGGTTCCGGCGGATTGATGTTGCCGCCGAGACCGTACGCCGCGACGTTCTGCCCCAGCAGCAGGATCTCGCGCACGCCGCTGGCGACCATTTCGCGCGCTTCGCGCAGAATGTCCGCCATGTCGCGGCTGACCTCGCGCCCCCGGACGTACGGCACGATGCAGTACGAACAGAAACGGTTGCAGCCCCGGGTGATCGCGATCTCGCCGTGCCACGAATCGGTGGCGAGGTGGGCGCCCATCTCGGTCAGCACGTCGAAGGAGGCTTCGGTGCTGACGATCCGTTTCCGCTCGGCTTCGATCCGGGCGAGGATGTCGCAGACGGTATGCAGCTGCCCGGTGCCGAGCACGAAGTCGACGTCCGGCAACTCCTCCAGCAGTTGGTCCCCCAGCCGCTGCGCCATGCAGCCCGCCACGCCGATGATCAGATCGGGGTTGCGCTTTTTCAGTTTGTGCATGTGGCCGATCTTGCCCTTCGCCTTGCGCTCGGCGGCATCGCGCACGCTGCAGGTGTTGAACAGCAGCGCGTCCGCCTCCTCCTCGGTGGCGGCGAGGGTGTGACCGGCTTGGAGCAGTTTCGCCGCCAGCGCCTCCGAGTCGCGCTCGTTCATCTGGCAGCCGTAGGTGCGGATAAAGACTTTCATAACAGCAGCAGCAGATTGTCGCGGTGGACCAGTTCCTCGTCGGCGTCGGCGCCGAGTACGCGATGGAGTTCGCCCGATTTGCAGCCGAGGATTTTCCGGCAGTCGGCGGCGTCGAAGTTCACCAGCCCCCGCGCGAAGACCCGGCCCGCCGCGTCGGCGATCTCCACCGTGTCGCCGCGTCGGAAGGTCCCGTCGACCCGCTGCGCGCCCGAGGGCAGCAGACTGCGGCCGTGGTGCTTGACCGCCTCCGCCGCGCCGTCGTCGACGGCGATGGTGCCGTAACTCTTGCGCAGGTAGCCGAACCAGCGCTTTTTGCCGGAAAGTTTCCGCCGGGGCAGGAACAAAGTACCCACGTCCGCGCCGTCGAGGAGTTTCCGGCAGATGTCGTCCATGCGGCCGTCGGCGATCCACATGTAGGCCCCGGCGGTGCAGGCGATCTCGGCGGCGCGGAGTTTGGACGCCATGCCGCCGATGGAAAAGTTGCCGTCGTCGGTCCCCCCGGCGAGGTCGCGGATCGCATCGTCGAGTTTTTCCACCACCGGGATCCGCTCGCCCAGCGTGCCGTCGGGATTGCGGTCGAGCAGGCCGTCGACGGTGGTGAGTATCACCGCCAGTTCGGCGCCGGTGATCGACGCCATCATCGCGGAGAGCGTGTCGTTGTCACCGAATTTGAGTTCGTCCACCGATACGGAATCATTCTCGTTGATGATCGGCAGTACGCCCTTTTCCCACAAGGCGTTGATGCAGTTCTTGATGTTCAGGCAGCGTTCGCGGCGGCTGAAGTCGTAGGCGGTGAGCAGCATCTGCGCGACCTTGAAACCGTGGCGCGCCGCCTCCTCGCCGTAGATGGACATCAACCGGCATTGACCGATCGCCGCCAGCGCCTGCGTCTGCGCAAGTTCCCGGGGCCGGACCTTCAATCCGACACATTCCATGCCCATCCCCACCGCTCCGGAACTGACCAGCAGCACCTGCTTGCCCGCTTGACGCAGTTCGGCGATGCCCGCGACCAGCGCCGAAATGCTGGCGCGGTCGATGAGCAGCCGGGTCCCGGCTTTGACGATGATCTTGTTCGCCGCACGGATCGCGGCGGCGCGCGCGTTGAGTGGCTCCATCATTCTCCCAAGAGTTCGGTTACTTCCCTGCAGATCAGCTGCTCCACTTCTTCGAATCCGGAGGCGCGGAGCGTGGCTCCCGCCGCCATTTCGTGGCCGCCGCCGCCGAATTTGCGCGCCAGCGGACCGACGGGGAACGCGCTGTCCTTGCTGCGGAGCGAGAGTTTGAACTCCCCGGCGGCGTTGCGGAAGATCAGCGAGGCGATCACCACGCCCTCCAGCGCCCGCAGATTGTCGATGATCCCTTCGTCCTCGGCGAGGGTGAAGGAGTGCTTCTTCAGCAGTTCGTCGTCGATGTAGGCGTAAGCGAATTTGCCGTTGCAGCCGAGTTTGAGGCGGGTGTTGAAGAGATCCGCTTCGAAGGCGGCGCAGTTGAAGGTCTTGCTGAAGAAGACCTCGTTGGCGATGCGCTCCAGTTGCGCCCCGCGGTCGAGCAGCGCTCCGGCGGTGCGGAGCGTATCCCCCTGAGTGTTGCTGAAGCGGAAACACCCGGTATCGGTCATCATCCCCGCCAGCAGCGCGGTCGCACATTCGGACGGCAGCACCGCTTCGGCGTCGAGCAGCATGCGCGCCACGATCTCGCTGGCGCTGGAGCGCTCGACGCAGACAAAATTCTTCGGCGCGTCGATATTGTTATAGGCGTGGTGGTCCAGATTGACCGTGCGGCGACCGCGCAGATAGTCGATGTCCAGCGTGCGGGGGATGTTCAGCCGCTGCACGTTGGCGCAATCCAGTATCGCCACGAGCGCGTATTCGTCGGCCTGTTCCCGCGTCACGGTGGTGCGGGCGTCGGTGTAGAGCCGCAGATAACGGTGCGGCATCCCGTCGGTGAGCAGCACATCAGCCCGTTTGCCGAGCGACCGCAGATACGACCGCAGCCCGAAGGTCGAGCCGAGCGCGTCGCCGTCGGGGCGCAGGTGAGTCAATATCAGCACCGAGTCGGCGTCGAGCAGATCGCGGAACATCTCCGTCGGCGTAGCAGTCGCGCCCATTTATTCCGCCTCCCCGCGTTCGGCGTCGCGGCGTTCGCTTTCGGCGAGGATCGCCAGCACTCGGTCGCCCTGTTCCTGCCGGCGGTCCTCGCGGAACGTCAGCACCGGGGTATGCTTGAAGCCGAGGCTGACGGCGAGTCTGTGCTGGAACTCCACCCGTTCCGCCTCCAGTTCGGCGAAGAGCGCGCGCCGCTCGGCGGGAGTCCCGCCGAAGACGCTGACGTACACGGTCGCCTGCCGCAGATCGACGGAGGCGTTGACCTGCGTTACCGACGCCAGCATCGAGGCGGAGCGGTGGTGCATCGTTTCGAGCAGCAGCGCGAGTTCCCGTTTCAGCAGTTCGTTGACACGGGTCAGACGGTCGACTTTGGGCATCTTACAGCGTCGCTTTCTTGAGTTCCACCTCGTAGACCTCGATCTCGTCGCCCTCGACGAAATCCACGAAGTTGTCGAGTTTGATCCCGCACTCCATACCCGCCTTCATCTCGCGCACGTCTTCGCGGAAGTGGCGCAGACTCGCCACCGAGCCGTTGTAGATGAGGTCGCCGCCGCGGCGCACCCGCGCCTTGGCGCCGATCCTGACCAGCCCGGATTCGACCTTGCAGCCGCAGACCTTCTGCCCGTTGGAAAGCTCGAAGATCTGGAGTATCCGCGCCTCGCCGATGTTCTTTTCGCGCTTCTCGGGGGCGAGTTTGCCCGCGAGGGCGTCGGTGATATCCTCGATCAGTTCGTAGATGATGCTGTACAGCCGGATCTCGACGTTGCGCTTCTTCGCCAGATCGTTCACGCCGGGATTGACCCGCACGTGGAAGCCGACCACGATCGAGTTGGTCGCCGCCGCCAGATCGATGTCGCTTTCGCTGATCGACCCGACCGCGTTGGCGATGACCTCCGCCTTGATCTTTTCGGAGGGCAGCTGCTCCAGCGACTGGGCGATCGCCTCGCCGGAACCCTTGACGTCGGATTTGATGATGATGTTGAGCGTGTTGCGCTCCTGACTGCTGAGTTTGCTGAACAGGTCCTCCGCCGAGGATATGGCGTTGGCGGCGAGCATCTTGCCGCGTTTGCTGTTCGCTCTTTCGGCGGCGGCGTTGCGCGCCTCCTTTTCGGACTCGGAGAATTCGAGGTGGTCGCCCGCTTCGGGGATGCCCGACAGCCCGACCACTTTCACGGGAGTGCTCGGCCCGGCGGATTTGACCCGCTCGCCCTTGTCGTTGAAGAGCATCCGCACTTTGCCGTAGAATTCGCCGCAGAGCACGATGTCGCCCACGCGCAAGGTGCCGTCCTGCACCAGCACGCTGGCGGTGGGACCGAGTCCCTGTTCCAGCTGCGCCTCCAGCACCACTCCGGCGGGGTGCGCTTTGGGATTGGCGCGCAGTTCCAGCATCTCCGCCTCCATGAGGATCCGCTCCAGCAGATCCGGCAGCCCCGCGCCGGTCTTGGCGGAGACGCGCACCGTACCGACCGTACCGCCCCAGTCCTCGCTGGTGAGGTTGTTCTGCTGCATGTTGAGCAGCACCTTGTCGGGATCGGCGTCGGGCAGATCGATCTTGTTGATGGCGACGATGATCGGCACCTTCGCCGCGAGCGCGTGGTTCATCGCCTCGACCGTCTGGGGCTTGAATCCCTCGGCGGCGGAGACCACCAGCACCACGATGTCGGTGCAGTTCGCTCCGCGGGCGCGCATATTGGTGAAAGCCGCGTGTCCGGGCGTGTCGATGAAGGTGATCGACTTGCCGTTGAAAGTCACCGTCGAAGCGCCGATGTGCTGGGTGATCGCACCGGATTCGGTGGCGGTCACGTTGGTGTGGCGCACCGCGTCCTGAAGCGAGGTCTTGCCGTGGTCGACGTGCCCCATGAACGTCACCACCGGCGGACGTTCGCGCAGCTGCGCCGGATCGACTTTGGCGGGTTCCGGCTTCTTGACGGGATCCGCCTTTTTCGCCGGCGCGCCCACGACCAGCGTGAAGCCGTATTTCTGGCAGAGTTTTCTGGCGTTCGCCTCGCTGACCGCCTGATTGATGCCGGCGAGTTCGCCGAGTTTGATCAGATCGGTGATGAGTTCGTTGGGTTTTTTGCCGACCGCCTCCGCGAGGTCCTTGACGATGATGGGCGAGGCGAGGCGCACTTCGCCGCCGGCTTCGGTCGCGGCGGCGCCGTCCGCCCGGCCGTCGCGGGGCGCGGGACCGCCAGCAGGTTTCTTCTTCGGCTTGCCGGAGCCGGGGGCGTTGTCCGAGAATCCCTTGCGCTGGGAAGTTCGCCCTTTGCGCGATTCGCGCGCGCTGGGCACATCGGCGTCGTGGGAGTCGTAGAGGTCGGAAAAGTACGAATCCACCAGTTCGATCATATCGTCGGGGATCACGCTCTTCTCGGCCTCGGGGGTATCGACTCCCTGACCGTTGAGCTCCTTGATTATCTCTTTGGACGACACGCCGTATTTTTTGGCGAAGTCGGTCACGGTAAACTTTTTATTCACGTTGAGTCCTCCCGTCCGCGCTTACTTCTGCAAATTCTCCAGCGCCTGTTCGATCTCGGCGGCGTCGATCCCGTCGATGGCGAGCAGCGCGGTACGATCGGCGGCGCGGATGCCGTCGACGGTCACGAAGCCGTTGTTCACCAATTTGAACGCGGTTTCTCCGCTGACGCCGATGTCGGCGGCGAGTTTGTCGGCGGCGTTCTTCAGCTGCTCGGTGATCGAGGGCGGAGCGATCCGCTCGGAACTCTCGTTCTTGAGCGTGATGTTCCAGCCGAGGAGTTTGGCCGACAGCCGCACGTTCTGCGCTTTGCGCCCGAACGCGATCTTGGACTGTTCCTCGTTGACCGTCACCATAAGTTCATGCTTGTCCTCGTCGATCTCGACGCTCTGCACCTTGGCGGGGAGCAGCGCGTTGGCGGCGTATTTCGCGAGGTCGTCGTCGTAGGGGACGATGTCGACGCGCTCGTTGCCCAACTCGTCGGTGATGTTGCGGACGCGCGTCCCGCGGATGCCGACGCACGCCCCCACCGGGTCGATGCGCGGATCATCGGAGCGGACGGCGATCTTGGTGCGGCGTCCGGGTTCGCGGGCGATGCCCATGATCCGGACCACGCCGTCGTGGATCTCGGCGACTTCGCGCTCGAAGAGTTTGACCACGAAGTCCGGGGTGGCGCGCGACACGATGAGGCTCGGCCCGGCGCTGTTGATGTCGACGTTGATCAGCAGCGCGTTGATGCGGTCGCCCTGCATGTACTGTTCCTCGTGGATCTTCTCCTTGGCGGGCATGATGCCCTCGGCTTTCTGGAAGTCGATGATGATGCTGCCGCCTTCGAAGCGGCGCACCGTGCCGTTGATGATCTGCCCGACCCGTTCGGCGAACTCCTCCTGCACGTTCTCCTTTTCCGCCTTGCGCAACTGCTGGATGATGGTCTGGCGGGCGGTCTGGGCGGCGATGCGGCCGAAGTTGCTCGGCGTGACCTCCCAGTCGACTTTGTCGCCGATCTTGACGTTGGGGAAGCGCTCCTTGGCGCGGGCGAGCAGCAGCTGATCGCAGGTCGGATTGTCCGCCACGACCTCCAGGACCGCCCACGCCTGGATCTTGCCGGTGGGCGGGTCGATCTTGACCTTCAGTTCGCTGGCGGGGTGGATGCTCTTGCGCGAAGCGGTGAGGATGGCGGTCTCCAGCGCTTTGATGAGGCTTTCGCGGCTGATCCCCCGCTCCTGTTCGATATATTCGAGTACCGTCAACAACTCGTTAGCCATGATATTTTCTCCTGCTCCGATGCCGCCGGATTGTCATCGGTCCTCCGCGGAGTCGGCATCTTTACCCCGGAGGACCGTTTATCCCAAAAAAACAAAAAATGCGGAAACAGGTCACGATCCCGCCTTCCGCAAACAATCACCGGAAGTTTCCGCCGCCGTCCGCGGACGGTGCGCAAACCCCTTCATCCGATCGCAATTGTCAACGCCAGCGATTCATAGAACTCCAAACCCAACTGAGTCATGCCGCCCGCGGCGGCGCATTGTTCTTCGCCCGGGATCGATCGACTTGTCGCCGAATCCTTTCATTTTAAATAATATATTGGGAATATATGTAAAATTCAAGTCGTTACGGGCTTTTTTGCACCGGAAGGCAACTATTTTGCCGACATTTTCCGCCGCGGGGTGAAAAATCGCGTTTCCGGTAGTATATTATAATTCAACAACTGACGTTTTTTTCGCGGCGGCTCCGGTGTCGGACGCACCACGTTTGCGCCGCGACTCATGACTGGGAATATGATTCTTATGGCTAACGCGGTCGAAATCGAACATGCCACCGTATTTCTCGGCGGGCACGAGATTCTGCACGATCTCAGCTGGACGGTCACTCGCGGAGAACGGTGCTTCATACTCGGCGCCAACGGCGCCGGCAAGACCACTTTGATCAAAATGCTGCTGGGCTATGCGTGGCCGCTCTACGGCGCACAGGTGTCGGTGCTGGGCAACCGCTTCGGCGCGACCAATCTGGTCGAACTGCGCAAGCGCATCGCGTGGGTCAGCCCGTTCATGCACCAGTTGACGGGGACCGAGTGGACGGGGATGGAGATGGTGCTTTCCGGTATCGACGGAACGCTGGGGCTTTTCCGCAAACCGCTCCCCGACGAGATCGACCGGGCGCTCGCGTTCATGCGGCGCTTCCGGTGCGAGAAACTGGCGGACCAGTCGATCTTCACGATGTCCAGCGGCGAGCAGATGAAGATCATGATCACCCGGGCGCTGCTGACCCAGCCGGATCTGCTGATCCTCGACGAGCCGAGCGTGTTCCTCGATCTGCCGGGGCGGGAGTTCCTGCTCGGCGAGATCTCCGCGGTGGCGAAGGAACTGCCCGACCTCACGATCATCTTCGTCACCCAGCGCACCGAGGACATCCTGCCGCTTTTCGATCGCGGAATGATCATGAAGTCCGGGCGCATCATGTGCCGCGGCGCCCGGCTCGACGTGCTGAACGAGGCGAATCTGTGCTCGGCGTTCGGCATGCCGGTGCGGATCGTGCGCAACCGTTCGGGGCGGGTCTGGGCGGTGCTGGACGACTGAATTGTTTTTCTGTTTGGCGACGATAAAATACAAGGAGTTATCGTAAATGGAAAGTCAGGCGGTGTTGATCGGCAAACGCATGCGGGAGATCCGCACGGTGCTTGAGATCACGGTGGCGGAAATGGCCCGGGTCACCGGCGTATCCGAAGAAGAGTACCTTAAACACGAATCCGGCGAGATCGACAGTTCGTTCAGTTTTCTCTACCACTGCGCGGAGCGCTTCAAGGTCGACATCAGTACGCTGGTCGAAGGCGAGGCGCCGAAACTTTCGTTCTACACGCTGACCCGCCGCAACGGGGGGATGCCGATCCGCCGCCGCCACGACTTCGAGTATCTGCATCTGGCGGCGCACCTCAAAAATCGGCAGGCGGAGCCGTTTGTCGTGACCGCGCCGTGGAAAGGCGACGACCAGCAGATCGCGCTCTCCACCCACACCGGTCAGGAGTTCGACTACATTCTGTCGGGCGAACTCAAAGTGCAGTTGGACGACAAGATCGAGATCATGCACCCCGGCGACAGCATCCTCTACGACTCCGGTCATCCGCACGGCATGATCGCCGTCGGCGGCAAGCCCTGCGAATTTCTGGCGCTGGTGATCCGCGGCGAGGGCGAGGCGCCGGTGGCGTTCCGGCCCTCCGGGAGCGCCGCCGTCAACGCGGTGCCGCCGGAGGCGGCGGAGACGCTGATCTATCACCGCTTCGTCGACGAGGAACTGGACGACAACGGCAACCTCAAGAACATTTCGTTCCATTATCCCGCCAACTTCAACTACGCCTATGACGTCATCGACGAACTGGAGAAGAAGTGTCCGGCGCAGCGTGCGATGGTGTGGCTTTCCAAGCACCACGAGAAGCGCGAGTTCACTTTCCGCGACATCGCGGAAAATTCGCGCCGCGTCGCCAACTACCTGACGCTGCTGGGCGTCAAGCGCGGCGACCGGGTGATGCTGGTGCTCAAGCGCCACTACCAGTATTGGTTCACGCTGCTGGCGCTCCACCGGATCGGCGCGATCGCGCTGCCGGTGACGAACCAGTTGCAGGCAAAGGATTTCGAGTACCGCTTCAAGGCGGCCGGCGTCACCGCGGTGGTTGCCACCGCCGACGACGGAGTGCCCGATCATATCGACGCCGCGGTGGAGGGAACCTCCGTCCGCACCCGGATCATCGTCAACGGCACCCGCGAGGGATGGCACGACTTCAACGCCGAGTATGTGCGCTGCGGCACCGACTTCCCGCGTCCGGAGGGGCAGAAGGCGAACGATCCGATGCTGATGTACTTCAGTTCCGGTACGACCGGTTATCCGAAAGCGGTGCTGCACTCTTACACCTATCCGCTGGGGCACATCGTCACCGCCCGCTGGTGGCAGAATGTCCGGCCGGGCGGACTGCACTGGACCATCTCCGACACCGGCTGGGGCAAGGCGGCGTGGGGCAAGATCTACGGTCAGTGGCTCTGCGAGACCGGCATCATGGTCTACGACTTCGACCGTTTCCACGCGGAGGACATTCTCGGGTTGTTCAAGGAGTGCGACATCACGACGTTCTGCGCACCGCCGACGATGTACCGCTTCTTCATCAAGGAGGATCTGTCGCGCTTCGATCTGTCGGGTCTGACTTACGCCTGCATCGCGGGCGAGGCGCTGAATCCCGAGGTGTTCCAGCAGTTCTACAAGGCGACCGGGCTGAAACTGATGGAGGGCTTCGGTCAGACTGAGAGCACGCTGATCCTCGGTAATTTGACCGGCATGACGCCGAAGCCCGGTTCGATGGGACGCCCGTCGCCGCAGTATCCGGTGGATCTGATCGACCGCGACGGCAATCCGGTGAACACCGGTGAAGTCGGCGAGATCGTGCTGCGCACCCGTCCGGGTGAGATCTGCGGATTGGCCACGGAGTATTACAACAATCCCGGAGCCACCGCCGAGGTCTGGCGCGGCGGCGTGTACCACACCGGCGACACCGCGTGGCGCGACGAGGACGGCTACTACTGGTACGTCGGGCGCACTGACGACCTGATCAAATCTTCCGGCTACCGGATCGGTCCCTTCGAGATCGAGAGCGTGATCATGGAGTTGCCGTATGTGCTGGAGTGCGCGGTGGTCGGCGTGCCCGATCCGACGCGCGGGCAGGTGGTCAAGGCGTTCATCGTGCTGACCAAGGGGAAGACCGGTTCGGACGAACTGGTCAAGGAGATCCAGGAGTACGTCAAGCACAAGACGGCTCCGTACAAGTATCCGCGTCAGGTGGAGTTCGTCGCGGCGATGCCGAAGACGGTCAGCGGCAAGATCCGGCGCAGCGCACTGCGAGGTGAGAGCAAATAACCCGTCCGTATCGTAAGGCGGCGGTGTACCGGCAAGTCGGCACACCGCCGCTTTTTTTGCCCCCGCGCGGGGACAAAAAAACGGGATCGCGGAATGATCCGGCGATCCCGTGGCGAAGCGGAGGCGGGGTCTATGCGATGGTCGCGATCGCCGCGTCGAGCAGCCCAGCTTCGTAGAGCATGTCGAGGCAGGTGTAGCGCTTGCGGATCAGCTGCGCCGCCTTGGGTGCATGGAGGAACTGCTCCAGCGGCAGCCCGATCTCGGTGTAGTGGGTCGGAGCGCCGGCTTCCTTGAGCAGCCGGGTCGCCTCTTCCGGGGTGTAGAGCTGCTTTTTCAGCCGTTCCCGGATCAGCGGCCACTGCTTGAAGATGAGTTCGCGGCGGGCGTCGAGTTCCGCTCCGGCGAGGAGTTTTTCCCGCGCGGTCTCACCGGCGGCGCCGTAGCAGCCTTTGACGAGGATCCGATCGATCTCGGCGAGGCGTTCTTCGCGGGTCAGACCGGGTTTCGCCATGCGGCGCGCTTCCTCGACGGGGTGGTTGATGATGAAGTACATCATTTTTATGACCGCGACCGTCGCCACCGCGACCATGAAGCCGTGCGAAACGCTTTCGCCGCGGAAGGTGTGGTTCTCCATCTCCCAGATGTGGCTGCAGAGGTGTTCCGCGCCCGAGGCGGGGCGCGAATCGTGGTACATCTGCATCGAATATCCGGTGGCGGCGAGTCCGTTGAAGACGAACTCGACGTTGCGGCTGTCCGACAGGTTGCGGCGCAGCGGTTCCTGCACGAGTTTCCAAACGTTCGGCTCGATGGGTTCGATGCCGAGCGCGTCGGCGATCAGCCATTCGCCGCCCGCGGTGACCTTGCTGAAGAGGTCGCCGTAGCCGCCTGCGAGCATCTCCGGCGGAGCGCTCTCCAGCACGTTGAGGTCGGCAACGATCGCGGTCGGGGGCGGGCAGGGGACGGTCTTCTTGTAACCGTCGATCACCATGGCTCCGCCGGCCGAGGTGTAGCCGTCGACGCTGGCGGCGGTCGGCACGCAGACATAGGGGATCTTTTTGATCCCCGAAGCGACTTTGATCAGGTCGTTGATGACGCCGCTGCCGACGGCGAGCGGGATCGCGTCATCGGGGATCAACTTCGCCAGCTCCTCCGAGAGCGACACCAGCGGGTGCGGCTTCGGCGTACCGGGGATGGTGTGCGACGGATAGGGCTTGAAGCCGTTGGCTTCGAGGATCTCGCGCACTTTGATCCCGGCGGCGCGCCGGGTGTTGTCATCCTCGCAGATCCACGGGCGCTTGCCCGGAAACATCTCGTTCAGCACGACGGGGATGTCGTTCAACGCTCCGTTCGCCAGCACGAAAACCTTGGTGTCCATCCCCGCGGGGATGGGTATGGTGTGAGGTATCATTTATCCTGCTCCTGACGTTTACTTGAGGTCGCTGCACGGAGGCTCGAGGATGCCGCAGGGCACGATGCCGCGCTCGGTGGTCTGGTAGGTCTGGAACTGCGCCGGACCGGTCCACGACGGCCATTTGTCGGCGGTGAAGAACGGTCCCATAGCGTTGCGGCGATGCCCGAAGACCTTGATGCGCACTTTCTTCGCCCCGTTGGTGCGGAACGTGAACGGCGGCCAGCCGAGCGTGGTGAACTCCTTGTCGTCGTCGAGCGCGTAGGCGAGGGCGACGCCGCGCCATTCGGGGAGTTCCAGCTGCTTCGTACCCTCGGGCAGTTCGATCGTGTAGGTCAGATTGCCCGCGTAGTAGGTGAGCCCCTGCTTGGTCCAGTCGCCGAACTTGAGCGACCGCACCGGCCGGATCAGCGTGTCGTCCTTGACGCCGAAGTCGCCGAGGAGGAACATGCTCTCCAGCCCCGGCAGCGATTCATCGTACTTGCTGGTGAGCCCGATGGTGTTTTTGCCCTTTTTGAACGCCTTCGCCGGCAGGTTGATCAGCCGGAGCGAACGGTCGCACCACCAGCCGCAGTCGGTCCGGTCGACCGGCTTGCCGTTGAAGGTGATGGTGTAAAGGTCGGGGCGCTCCAGCGCGAACTTGCAGTCGGCGGCGGGAGGCACTTCGCAGTTGAAGGTGTACTCCAACTCCAGATCCAGCTGCCGCTTGGCCTTGGCCTTGCCGCGCAGCCACGGCTGCACCATGCGGCCGCCGCGCGGAGGCGCGCCGAGCATGGCGCGGAGCGCGACGTCGAGACGCAGGCAGAAATCCGGCGCCTGCTTCTTGCCGCCGTCGATCCGGTAGGCGGGTGTGTCGAGCACCAGCACGTTGGGATCGTCGAGTTCGATCTTGCAGCGGGTGTCGCCCAGCGCCTTGCCGTTGGCGATCGGACGCAGCGGGCGCAGCGGAGCCGCCGCCTTGATCTCGGCGTTGGTGGCGAAGAACATCCGCGACGCCAGCGGCTCCAGCGGAGCGTCGAAGACCACCATGTCGGGGTAGCGTTCGATGTTCTGGCGGTGCAGTTTGCCGGTTTCGAGGTCGAGTTGGTAGACCTGATAATCCTCGGGGAGCACCCACGCGATCTTCGCTTCGGGGAAGCGCTCCTTGCGGTCGCGGACGAGCGGGATGTTCTTCTGATCCTCGACGAAGCCGCGCCCGGTGTTGCAGACGAAGAGGCTCTCGAAATCCCGCCCCTTCCGGAGCAGGTAAAGCGCGGGAACGACCTCGGTCGAATCGGTGTCGTTGTAGATGCTGACCCGGCGGACGATCGGCGACATCACGCGGTCCATTTCCGCCTCGCTGATCCGGCGGAACTTGGCGAAGACCTGCGCCGGGCGTTCGGATTTGACGCCGTCCATGTACTCCGGAGCGTCGTCGAGGTAGAAGACCTTGCCGCCGTTGTCGGCGAATTTTTCCAGAACATCGAGGGTCGTGGCGCGGATGGTCACGATATCCGGGATCAGCACCGCCTTGTAGGCGGCCTTGCCGACCTTGAGTTTCCTGCCCGCCACCGCGGCGTGGCGCGACATCAGTTCCTCTTCGCCGAAGTCGTAGTCGAGGTGGAGCGACAACAGTTCGTTGGTGAGGCGGATGAAGTCCTGATCGAGTTCGATCTCCAGTTTCTTTTCGCCCTTGACCCGGACGCGGTTGGTGTAGGTCCCCATCAGCGACTCGACCGGGTGGATCAGCAGCAGGTCGCGCTGTTCCTCGCCCTCCGAGAGCGCCGCGCCGAGGCGGGCGAAGTAGTCTTCGACCCGGTAGTATTCCTTCCACCACGGCGACTGGTACGAGATGCTGGCGGGATAGTCGCGCTTCGCCTCGGCCGCCATCGAGTACCACGCGAGGTGCTGGCAGCGGAAGTTGATGCCGAGCGCGAACTGCCAGTCGCCGAGCGCCTTGTGCCCCATGAACGGGAAGTCCCATCCGGTGCAGCCGTAGGTCTCGCTGAGGCGCATCTGGCGCCCGAACTGGTGCGCCGCCGAGGAGCACTGCTTGGCGGTGATGAAGATGTTCCAGTGCTCGGTCAGCAGGTCGATGCCCGGCGCGCTCATGTACTCGTAGAAGCGCATCGCGCTGCCGACCGCCTGCGCCTGATCGAGCAGCGAGTCCTCGCGGAGCACGTGCCCGGTCATCAGCACATGGTTCTTGTCGCACCAGTCGCCGATGGTCTTGCCGAAAGCGCGGCTGAAAGTGTCGCCGAGCAGATTGCGGTAGTCGAGCCGGGGCTTCGAGAACTCCTGCCGCAGATTGCTGACCCCCTGCGTACCGATCTCGGGGCGGTAGGGATAGTAGAGTTCGGGCAGGTGGTCGAGCAGATCGTACCCGTAGCGCTTCTGGAACGCCTTGTCCAGACCGTCGGTCCACGGGAGCGAGTCGACGGGGGAGTCGGCGTACATGTTGGGCTCGTCGGTGAAGATGCCGGGGATGGTCTTGCCCATCTCCTTCGGCAGGTGCTTGAGGTACGCCTCGTGGGTGATCTCGACGAACTTTTTGACCGCCTCGGGGTTCAGCACGTCGAGGTAGTTCTGACCGTTGTACCACGAATTGCCGGCGGGGTTGATGGTGCGGTTGAAGATCAGCAGGTGCTCGCCGTCATTGAGTTTGGCGCCCTTTTTGATGCGGCGGTAGGAGACGATGGTGGTTTCGTTGAAGGTCGCGGCGTAGCGCGCGAGTTCGATGGAGTCCTCCAGTTTCGGGAACTCCTTGTCGACCGAGTGGTGGAGATAGCGCATCCGGTAGCGTTTGTCCTTGGTGACGAGCCCGCCGGCGGCGCCGGAGGGCCAGCGGTCCTCGTCGTAGAGCCAGGCTTTCATGCCGCACTTCTTGGCTTCGTCGACGCAGGCGCCGACGAGGCGGAACCACTCGTCCGAGAGGTACGGGGTGTTGAGTCCGACGCGGGCGTGCATGAAGAAGCCGCCGAGACCCATCTTTTTCATGGTGCGGATCTGCTCGCGCAGTTCGCCTTCCTCAAGTTTGGCGTTCCACGCCCAGAACGGGGCACCGCGAAACTCGGAGCCGGGATTGTCGACTTTCTTCAGAACTTGTTTTAACATTTTTCACCACACTTATTGGGGGTTGGTTTTTATGTATATGCCTTTAATATAATATTCGTTCGTTGGTCTGTCCTTGATTTTTCATCAAAAAAACAGCATTATTTATTCAATGTCCCGGATTTTTTCGACGGCGCGGCGAGCAGCCGCGCGAACGCGGCGCACAGTCGGCTTACCGGGATGTGGTTGCGCACCGGCTTGACCTCGCTTTGCAGACACCTGAGCCGCGGTGCGGTGCGTAGTTTGGCGAGCACCGTATCCCAGTCGACGGTGCCGGTGCCGGGGAGGTCGTGATCGTCCCTCAATATTCGATTGTCGTGCAGATGGCAGGTCACGATGTGCGGCAGCAGCTGATCGAGAACGGTGTCGTCCCAGACGGGTTTGAACCCCATGCTGCCATACGAGTTGTAGGCGGTCCCTTCGGTGTAGGCGCCGCCCCGACCGAGGATGTTGGCGTGCCCGGCGTCGAAGCAGGCGCCGAGGTGCTCCGAGCGGAACTCGCCGATGAAGCCGACGATCGCTCCCGGCAGGTTCAGCGGTTTGTAGAGGTTTTCGAGACAGATGGTCACGTCGAGTTTTTCCGCGACGGGCAGCAGCGCTTCGAGCGAGCGGCGCGCGGCGTCGCGGTAGGCTTCGAGCGGATATCCGGGGTAGGGCAGGTTGCCGACGTGAAAAGTGCAGGTTTTCACTCCGAGGTCGTGGATGAGCTGCAGATGGAACCGGTGCCGGGCGATCATCTGCCGCCGGTACTCCGCGACCGGCAACCAGAGGTCGCATTCGCCGCGGTACGGCGCGTGGGCGTCGACGAGCGACAGTCCGGCGGCGGCGAGTTCGGCGGGGAGTTTGCGGTACATGGCGGGCTCTCCGGCGAGTTTTTTGAGCAGTCCGTCGGTGAGGACGAGGTGTTTGGCGCCGTTGGCGGCGAACTCAGCGAAGATCTGTCGCCGGGACCGTTCGTCGACGTCGTCCCATTCGAAGCAGTAGGTCAGCGGCAGGCGGTCAAGGTCCATTTTATTCGAGTATCCGGTTGAAACTTTCGACGACGGCGCGGATCGGCAGCCCGTTCCGGCGCAGCGGGATCACCTCGCTCTGCATGTTTTTGAGCCGCGGTGCGGTGCGGAGTTTGGCGATGACCTCCGGCCATTTGATCGACCCCAGCCCGGGGATGGTGTGGGTGTCGAGATCGGCGTTATTGTCGTGCAGATGGCAGTTGACGATGTGCGGCAGCATCCGGTCGAGCACGTCGTGTTCCCACGGTACTTCGCAGACTCCTTCCCAATGGCTGGGGACAATGCAGTCGGGGACGTGCATGCCGTGTTCCATCAGATGGGCGTGCCCGACGTCGAAGCAGGCGCCGAGCCACGGCGAAGGGAACTCCCCGATCAGGGTCAGCACGTCGTCGACGGTGTTGCAGGGCTGGAAGATGTTTTCGAGGCAGATCACGACGCCGAGCTGTTCCGCGACGGGCAGCAGTTCTTCGAGCGAGCGGCGGGCGGCGTCGAGATGCCGCGCCATCGGGAACTCCTTGAAGTAGCGGCTGCAGATGTGGAAGCAGCAGGTGTCTACCCCGTAGTCGTGGATGAGTTCCAGATTGAACTTCATGCGGGCGAGCATCTGCGGCCGCCACTCCTCGACGGGCAGCGCGATGTCGGTCTCGAAGTTGAACGGCATGTGCGAATCGACGAACGACAGCCCGGCGTTGCGCGCCTCCTGCCGGAGTTTCAGATAGAGTTTGGGTTCGCCGGAGATCTTCTCCAGCAGATTGCTGGTGAGGACGATGTGCTTGGCGCCGTTGGCGGCGAACTCCGCCATGGCGACCTGACGGGCCTTTTCGTCGAGCACGCCCCAGTCGTAACAGTAGGAAAACGGTATCATGAAACAAATCTCCTCAACCGGCGTATTCGTTCAGCAGATGCCGGAACGTGTCGACCAGCGTCTTTACGGGGATGCCGTGTCGGCCGGGGAGCACTTCGCTCTGCATGTTTTTGAGTCGCGGCGCTTTGCATATTCCGGCGATGACGCTCGGCCAGTCGACGGTGCCGGTCCCGGGCAGGTCGTGTTCGTCCAGCGCGGCGTGGTTGTCGTGCAGATGGCAGTTGACGATGTGCGGCAGCATCCGGTCAAGCGCGTCGTGTTCCCACGGCACTTCGCGGCCGACCTTGCCGAAGCGGTCATAGGCGATGCAGGCGGGATCGGTCATGCCGTGCTCCATGATATTGGCGTGTCCGGCGTCGAAGCAGGCGCCGAGCGCGGGCGAGGGGAACTCGCGGATCAAGGTCAGCACGTCATCGACGGTGTTAAGCGGTTTGAAGATATTTTCGAGGCAGATGGTCACGCCGAGTTTTTCGGCGAGCGGCAGCACTTCGTCGAGCGTCCGGCGGGCGGCGTCGAGGTGCTGTTCGAGCGTGTATCCGGGATACAGCGCGGTGTCGATATGCACGCAGCAGCTGTCGACGCCGAAGTCGCTGACGATCTGCAGGTTGAATTTCAGCCGCGCGAGCATCTGCCGCCGATACTCCGGCACCGGCACCGCGGGATCGGTCTCCGCGCCGAAGGGGGCGTGGGCGTCGACGAACGACAGCCCGGCGTCGTGCATCTCCTGCGGGAGTTTCAGATAGAGTTTGGGGTCACCGGCGATCGCTTTGAGCAATCCGTCGGCGATCGCGAGGTGTTCCGCACCGTTGGCGGCGAACTCCTCCATCGCCATACGCCGCATCTTTTCGTCCGGGATGGCGAGGTTGAAGTAATAAGTGAATGGGACCATGGCCGATCTTGCTCCGAGTTAGAAAACTATTTCCGCTCCGCCGGGGATCCGGGCGGAGAGCAGCTCCCGAAATGTGTTCACCATCACGCCGACCGGATATCCGTAGGTGGAGGCGACTTCGCTTTGCATGCACCGGAGCCGCGGCGCGGTGCGGAGTCGGGCGAGCAGAGGTTTCCAGTCGATCGTGCCTTTGCCGGGCAGCAGATGCACATCCCACATCGCGTCGTTGTCGTGCAGATGGCAGTTGACGATATGCGGCAGCAGCCGCCCGAGTATGTCGTGTTCCTCGGGCACGTCGCCCAGCCCCTTTTCGGTCCAGTTGCGGCGGGCGACCCAGTCGGGCGTGGTGCGGCCGTGTTCCACGATGTGGGCATGGCCGGCGTCGTAACAGACGCCCAGATGGTCAGATGGGTATTCGCTTAGGAGCGTCAGCAGATCCGCCGCGGTGCAGCAGGGTTTGTAGATGTTTTCGAGGCAGATGGTCACGTCGAGGCTTTCCGCGAGCGGCAGCAGCGCGTCGAGCGAACGGCGTACCGCCTCCAAATGTTCCGCGACGGAGTATTCCGGGTAAAAGGTCGTCGACGGGTGCATGGTGCAAGTGCGGATGCCGAAGTCGCTCACGACCTGCAGATGGTACTTCTGCCGCGCGAGCATCTGCGGCCGCCACGCCGGGACGGGCATGCCGAGGTCGGTTTCGCCGGTGAACGGCGCGTGGGCGTCGGTGAAGGCGATCCCGGCTTCGGCGGCTTCGGCGGGGAGTTTGCGGTACAGCGCCGGATTTTCACCGATCATCTTGAGCAGTCCGTCGGTCAGGGTGAGGTGCTTGGCACCGTTGGCAGCGAACTCCGCGAAGAGTTGCCGCCGGAACGTTTCGTCTACGTTTTGCCACGCGAATGTGAAGGTGAACGGGATGACTGCTGCCATGAGTTGTTCTTGTCCTGTGTGTTCCGCTCTCCGTGGAAGTTACTCCATCGCCGCCGGATCGGGATCGGTGTAGATCACCAGCGCTTTGGCGTGTGCGCATTCCGGGGCCAGCAGCACCCGGTGCGGGATGTTGGCGCGCAGGTAAAGCGTATCGCCGTTCTTCATGATATGGGAATTCGTGTCGTCGAAGAGGCGGAAGTCCAGCGCGCCCTCCAGCACCACGAAGAACTCCTCGGTCTCATGGCGCATGAAACCGCGCGGATCGGCGCAGGGGGTGTAATCAATGACGAAAGGATCCATGCGGCGACCGATCTGCCGGTAGGCGAGGGCGAGGTAGCTGATGCCGTATTTTTCGCCGTCGTCGCGGTAGAGTTTTTCGCCTTCATCCAAACGTCCGAATAGGTATTCCTTGCCGTACTTTTCGTCTTCGTCGAAGAGCGCCGAGAGCGATACTCCCAGCGCGTCCGAGATCTTGAGCAGCGCCTTGAGCGAGGGGCTTTGACGGAAGTTTTCCACTTGCGAGATGAAGCCTTTGCTGAAACCGCTCTTTTCCGCGAGTCCGGCGACAGTCATTCCCTGCGCCAACCTCACCCGTCTGATGTTTTGGGAAAGTTTGAGTAAATTCATATCGCCGTCAAGATGGAGGGGGCGAACCCGTATCGTTACCGGATCGTCCCGGCGGCGGTGCGTGCCCCGCCCGGAATCGCCGCGCAGCGGACGCCGGAGCCAAGTCTTTCCGGAGCGGGATCGCCGCTCCGGAAAGACCGCGATGCAGATAAATTAACGCCAATCGGCGGCAAATTCAAAGGAATAGCCGCTCAAATTGTAATCTTTCTGCAGGTCGATGATGTTTTTCTGGAGCGCGCGGTTGATCGGCACTCCGGACGTCTTGCGTTTCTGGTAGTTGATGTACTCCTTTTCGCCGGCAGTGTAGATGCGGTCGTGGCCGGGGGCCTTGCGCGAATTGCGCAGCGCCCGCAGGATCTCGCCGACGGTGTGCTTGAAGTCCTTGGGATCGGTGAAGGCCTCGATGTTGATCGCGATGAAGAAGTGGCCGAGGTGATACGGCTGTTTCTTGCCTTCCGGCGAGAATCCCAGCAGTCCCTTGAGGAACGAGCCCTGCGCCAGCGCCGCGCTGAGGATCTCGACGACGGTCGCGTAGCCGTAGCCCTTGTATCCGGCGGTTTCTTCGCCGAGCCCCCCCAGCGGAGTCAGCGCGGCTTTGCCCTTGACGAGGTCCTCGAGGATCTGGATGGTATCGGTGCGGGTGTTGCCCTGTTCGTCGATGACCCAGCCCGGAGGCAGTTCCTTGCCGGCGCGACCGTAGACTTCGATCTTGCCGCGCTGCGACACGCTGGTCGCGCAGTCGAGGAAGAACGGGAAATCCTCGTCACTCGGGATCGCGAAGGTCAGCGGGTTGGTGCCGAGCATGTTCTCGACGCCGAACGTCGGCGCGATCGAGGGACGGGCGTTGGTGCCGGTGATGCCGATCATGTTGTTTTTGGCGGCCATCAGCGCGTAGTATCCGGCGATGCCGTAGTGGGTCGAGTTGCGGACGGCGGTCATGCCGGTGCCGTACTTCTTGGCGGCGTCGATCGCGTACTGCATCGCCTGCTTGGAGGCCACCATGCCCATGCCGTCGTGCGCGTCGTAGACGGCGGTCGTCGGAGTGCTTTTGATCATTTCGATGGTGGTCTTGGGATTCTGGATGCCGTCGCGGATGCGGTCGATGTAGATGGGCTTCAGCCGGCCGATGCCGTGCGAATCGATGCCGAGTTTGTCGGCGGTGATCAGCACTTCGGCGCAGGTGGCGGCGTCCTTGGCGGGGACTCCGGCGGCGACGAAGACGTCGCGCATGAAGTTTTCCAGCGTGGCGAAGTCAAGATAGTAAATTTTTTCTTCCATTTCGACTTTCCTTTGGTATATTGGTTGGTGGTTTTCGATTTGTTACCCGGCGGGACTCCCCGCCGTAGGTTTTACTTTGCGTTTCGCTCCCAGATCTCCTGCAGTTCGCCGAGGTTGCGCACCGCGAAGTCGGGCACGATCCCCTCGGGGACGATGAGGTCGTTGTCGGTGCCGGTGATGTGGCAGGTGACGGCTCCGGCGTTGACGCCGACGGCGATGTCGGTGGAGAGGCGGTCGCCGACCATCAGCGTCTGCTCGGGCGTGGCGCCGCGCCGCCGCGCCGCCTCGACGATCAGCCCGGGATCGGGCTTGCCGAGCACCTTGAGTTTGGTGTTGGTGGCGCTTTCGAGCATCTTGGTGATCGCTCCGCAGTCGACCAGCCACGTCGGCTGGTCGGTCGGGCAGAACGGATCGGGATGGGTCGCGAATCCCGGTACGCCCCGGCGCAGGAACCACGCCGCGCGGCAGACCCGGTCGTAGACGAGTTCGCGGTCGAAAGCGACGATCACCGCCTGCGGATCCTCCTCGTCGATCGTGAATCCCGCCGCCTCGAACTGCGGCACGATGCACTTCATCCCGAGCAGGTAGATGCGGGTCGTTTCCGGATGAAAATGGTGAAGATAGTCGATGGTGTAGTCGGTCGAGATGTAGAAATCGTCCTCGGTGCAGGGGATGCCGATCCGGGTGATCTTATCCACATACTGCGCCTTGGAAAAACTGGAGTTGTTGGATAGAAACGCATAGCCGATGCCGCGGCTTTTCAGGAACTTGAGGAACGGAACGGTGGTGGGGAATAGCCGACCGCCTTCGTAGATAGTTCCGTCCATATCCAGAAACACTTGCCTGACCGCCGACAGATTTTTCACTCCGAACTCCCGGGATTGCACGTTTTCTTAAAGGTTTACCAAATATAAACCCCGGCGGCGTAAAAGTCAACCGGGCTGGGGGGATAAACGCGGGATTTGTCATCGGCTCCGCTTTCCGGATTCCTGAAAGCCGCCCCATTCGTCGGGGGCGAAGCGATGTTCGAGTTCCGCCTCAAGTTCATCCTCGAGGTTGCGGAAGAAGTCCAGCCCGGTATTCGATTCCACCTCGTCCACGGTGACGGCGAAGGAGCTGATGGGGCGGCGCGAGGCGCGGTTCGGCACCAGAAAGGCGATCATCTTCAGCGGCGGAGTCACATCCAGCAGGACCTTGTAGAAGGACTCCGGAACGGTGATGTCGGTATCGCCCATCGTCCGGGAGCCGTCGCCGAACACCGGTCCGGTGACGATGCACAACCGCTGTTCCCGCTTTGCCCAGAGGCGCACCTGGCTTTCGATGCGCTTCCAAATGCCGCGGTTGCATCCCGGCAGCTGGGGCGAGATGTTGCTCATGAAGAACGAGTGCTCCATGGTCGCGCTGGAGTACGCCATGTCGGCGGCGGGGGCGAGGTGTCCGCGATCGAAGCCGGTGCGTTCGTATTCGCTCGGATGCACCGGGCGGAACTTCACCAGCGGGTCGGCACGAAACCTGCCGGCGCGTTTGACCGGTGTTTGCTTCAACTGCTCGGCGGTGAGATAGTAACACACCCACAGCGCCTGCCGGTGCCGGTTGCTGTACCCGATGGCAAAGCCGTCGCGGTCGATGATGACATCGGGGATGCACGGCACGCCCAGATGCAGATTGTCCGACAGCGACGCCGGTGACTTGAGGAGCGGCGGATCCTTTTCGCCGCCCGCCGCGCCGAGGGCGACGAGCAGCGCCAGCAGAATTTTTATGCCGAACTTCATTTTCTGACCGGTCTCCGCAGATTTGTCTTGACGCCGCACGTCGCGACGACCGCGACGGCGATACCGATGATAATCTAATACGCCGCATCGGTTTTTTAAAGCCCGTAAAGGGAATTTTTTGCTCCGGCGTCCCCGGGTTCGATTTGCATAATGCCGGGACGGTGCTATATTGAGGAATGCAGTCCGTTGGGCGCGGAGGTCGCGCGCCCGCGCATATACGATGATATATCGGGGGAACGCGATGGAACAAAAGTATCGGCAGATGCCGCCGGTGATGATACTCTGCGGCGGCAAGGGGACCCGCCTCCGCGACGTGACCGAGATGCTGCCCAAGCCGATGGTGCCGATCGGCGAACAGCCGATCGTCTGGCACATCATGAAATGTTACGCCGCGTTCGGGGTGCGGCGCTTCATCCTCTGCCTCGGCTACAAGCGGGAGGCGTTCGTCGACTACTTCATGAACTACCACCTGCGCACCTCCGACGCGACGATCACGCTCGGGCACGAGCCGTCGCTGATCTTTCACGGTGACACCAGCGAGGCGGACTGGCAGGTCACGCTCGCCGGAACGGGGCTGGACACCATGACCGGGGGGCGCGTCTACCGCGCCTCCAAGTACCTCGCACCCGAGGACGAGGACTTCTTTCTCACCTACGGCGACGGGGTGGGCGACATCGACATCGCGGCGCTGTACCGCCGCCATCTGGAGGGCGGCAAGGCGCTGACGATCTGCGCGGTGCATCCCGAGGCGCGCTTCGGCGAGATGCGGCTGGATGGCGACCGGGTCTGCGGCTTCGAGGAAAAGCCGGCGCAGGGCGGCGGTTACATCAACGGCGGCTTCATGGCGCTCAAAAGACGTTTTCTGACCGATTTCATGACCTCCGACGACATGGTGTTCTTCGAGCGCGAACCGATGGCGCGATGCGTCGCCGCCGGCGAGGCGCAGGTCTACCGGCACAACGGCTTCTGGCAGTGCATGGACAACCAGCGCGAACACCAGCTGCTGAACGCGCTTTGGAACTCCGGCGCCGCGCCGTGGACGAAGTATTGGAAGTGACCGATGTTCAATGATCTCTACCGCGGCAGACGGGTGCTGGTCACCGGGCACACCGGTTTCAAGGGCTCGTGGCTCTGCCATTGGCTCGCGGAACTGGGGGCGGAACTCTGCGGGGTAGCCCTGCCGCCGGAGGGGGAGCCGAACCACTTCGCGCTGCTCGGCACCGCCATGCGTTCGGAGTTCTGCGACATCCGCGACCTCGACCGCCTGACGCGGATCTTCGCCGACTTCCGCCCGGATGCGGTCTTCCACCTCGCCGCCCAGCCGCTGGTGCGGCGTTCCTACCGCGATCCGGTCGGCACCTTTGCGAGCAACGTGCTGGGCACGGCGAACGTGCTTGAGTCGGTGCGGCGGTGCGAGTCGGTGCGGGCGGTGGTCGCGATCACTTCCGACAAATGCTACGAGAACCGCGAGCGGGAGCGCGGCTACCGCGAGGACGATCCGATGGGGGGCTACGACCCCTACAGTGCGAGCAAGGGCTGCTCCGAACTGGTGATCTCGAGTTTCCGGCGCAGTTTTTTCCACCCGGCGGAGTACGGGCATAAGCACAACACCCTGATCGCCTCCGGGCGGGCGGGGAACGTGCTGGGCGGCGGCGACTGGGCGGAGGACCGGCTGGTCCCCGATCTGATGCGGGCGGCGGCGCGGGGGGAGACGGCGCTGCTCCGGAATCCCGGAGCGGTGCGTCCGTGGCAGCATGTGCTGGAGCCGCTTTCCGGTTATCTGGCGCTCGGCGGCGGGCTGCTGACGGGCGAGGCGCGTCTTGCCGACGGCTGGAACTTCGGACCCGCCGACGACCGCGCCGTGACGGTGGGCGAGGCGGCGGCGGCGCTGGCGGAAACGTGGCGGGACATAAAATACACGGTCCCGGCGGCCGGAGACGCTCCGCACGAGGCGAAACTGCTGCGCCTCGACTGCTCCAAGGCGGAGCGCGAACTCAAGTGGCGCGGCGTCTGGACTCCGGAGGAGTGCTTCCGCCGCACCGCCGCGTGGTATCGGGACTTTTACCGCGGCGGCAAAATCGCCACGGCGGACGACTGTCGCGCCTACATCCGCGAGGCGCGGGAAAAGGGATTGTTATGGACAAGGTAAAACAGCTGCGCGATGAAATATTGACCAAGGTGCGCGAGTATCATCAACTGGTCTGGGGGGCTCCGCCGCCATTTGTTCCCGGGCGGTCGCGGGTCAACTACGCGGGGCGGGTCTTCGACGCGGAGGAGATGGTGAACCTCGCGGACGCGGGGCTGGAGTTCTGGCTGACCTACGGGCGCTATTCGCGCGAGTTCGAGCGGCGTCTGGCGGAGTACCTCGGCGTCAAATACGCGCTGCTGGTCAATTCGGGGTCGTCGGCGAATCTGCTGGCGTTCGCGGCGCTGACGTCGCCATTGCTGGGCGAGCGGCGGGTCCGGCGCGGGGACGAGGTGATAACCGTCGCCTGCGCCTTCCCGACCACGGTCGCGCCGATCGTGCAGTACGGGGCGGTGCCGGTCTTCGTCGACGTCGATCCCGTCACCGCCAATATCGACCCCGCCGCGCTGGAGGGGGCGTATTCGGAGCGCACCCGGGCGGTGATGATCGCCCACACGCTGGGCAATCCGTTCGATCTCAAGCGCGTCAAGGAGTTCTGCGAGCGGCGGGGATTGTGGCTCATCGAAGACAACTGCGATGCTCTCGGCTCGAAGTACGCGGGGCGCTTCACCGGCAGCTGGGGCGATATCGGGACCTCGAGTTTCTATCCGCCGCACCACCTGACGATGGGGGAGGGCGGAGCGGTCTATACCGGCGACCCGCGCCTGAAAAAGATCCTGCTGTCGATGCGCGACTGGGGCCGCGACTGCTGGTGCGAATCGGGGCGCGACAACAGTTGCGGCTGCCGCTTCACCAAACAGTTCGGCACGCTGCCCGCGGGGTACGACCACAAGTACGTCTACAGTCACTTCGGCTACAATCTCAAGGCGACCGACCTGCAGGCGGCGATCGGGTGCGCCCAGCTGGACAAACTGCCGGAGTTCACGAAGCGGCGCAAGGAGAACTTCCAACGGCTTTACGCGGGCTTGATGGATCTGCCGGAATTGGCGATCTGCGGCAAGTATCCCGAAAGCGATCCCGCGTGGTTCGGTTTCCTCGTCACGCTGACGACCGCGGCGGCGTTTTCGCGGAACGATCTGGCGAAACACTTGGAAGACAACGGTATCCAGACCCGCAATCTGTTCGCCGGCAACATTCTGCGGCATCCGTGCTTCGCGGATCTGCGCGAGGGTACGGACTACCGGGTCGCGGGGAGTCTGGGGAACACCGAGCGCTTCATGAACGACGCGCTCTGGATCGGCGTCTATCCGGGGATGACCGGGGCGATGCTGGACTACATGGCGGATACGATACGCCGCTACGTCGTGTCGCGGCGGCGCTGAACCGCGGAACTGTCGAACACTCAAATTCGGGATACAAAAACATGAAGCGGATTCTGGTCACGGGGGGCGGCGGCTTTTTGGGCAGCTGGCTCTGCGAAAAACTGCTGGAACAGGGGCACGAGGTGATCTGTGCGGACAACTTCTACACCGGAGCCAAGCGCAACATCTATCATCTGCTCGACAACCACCGGTTCGAGGTGATGCGCCACGACGTCACCTTCCCGCTGTACGTCGAGTGCGACGAGATATACAACCTCGCGTGTCCGGCGTCGCCGATCCACTACCAGCGCGACCCGGTGCAGACGGTCAAGACCTGCGTACACGGGGCGATCAACGTGCTCGGTCTGGCGAAGCGTCTGCGCGCCAAAGTGCTGCAGGCGTCGACGAGCGAAGTCTACGGCGACCCGGTGGTGCATCCGCAGGTCGAGGAGTATTGGGGCAACGTGAATCCGATCGGGGTGCGGTCGTGCTACGACGAGGGCAAACGCTGCGCCGAGACGCTTTTCAGCTGCTACCGCATGCAGTGCGGACTGCCGGTCAAGATCATCCGCATCTTCAACACCTACGGTCCGCGGATGCACCCGCACGACGGGCGGGTGGTCAGCAACTTCATCTTGCAGGCGCTTCAGAACGAGGATATAACGATCTACGGCGACGGTTCGCAGACCCGGAGTTTCTGCTACCGCGACGATCTGATCGACGCGATGATCCGGCTGATGGCGACGCCGGACGAGGTCACGGGACCGGTCAACGTCGGCAATCCGGGTGAGTTCACGATCCTGCAGCTGGCGGAACTGGTGATCGAACTCACGGGTTCCGGATCGCGGATCGTCCGTCTGCCGCTGCCCTCCGACGACCCGAAACAGCGCCGCCCGGATATCTCCAAGGCGCGGGAACTCCTGAATTGGGAGCCGACCACGCCGCTGCGCGAGGGGTTGAAGCGCACCATCGCCTACTTCGACGAACTCTTGAAGAGCGATCCCGATTTCTGCCGCGGATGACCCGCGCCGTCAGAGTTCGATCTTGCGGAGCAGATTTCGCGCCATGGCCTGAAATCCCATATCATTGGGGTGCAGACCGTCGCTGACGAACTCCTCCAGATGCGGCAGGAGTTCCCAGCCGTCGACGACGCGGATATTGGCGTGTTTTTCCGCCGCCTTGCGAACGATCGCCGCGCCCTCGGCGAAGGTGCCGACCTGCGTTACGCGCATCCAGTCGTGCCGCCACAGCGGCAGCAGCGCGTAGATCGGCACTTCGGGGAAATTCCGCGCCGCGATCTCGAAAAAGCGCTCCGCCTTGTCCCGCAGCGCTTCGCGCGGTTCGTGCGACCAGTCGTTGGTGCCGTAGGCTACGGTCACGAGGTCGGGGCGCACCTCGTCGGGGAGCGCGGCGAGTTCGGGGTTGAAGCGGTCGCCGCCGATCGCCTTGTTGAAGACCCGCGCGTCGAGCGCGTCGGCAACGATATTGGTGTAGGCGAACGACGGGTGGTGCGCGTCGTACCCCTGCGAGATCGAGTCGCCGTAACAGACGATCGTGCGTTTTTTGGCGACCGGTTCGACTCGGGAAGCGCCGACGAATTCGAGTTCCCGCAGGCGGATCTTGGACAATCCGGGCAGGTAGACGGCGACGCGGCTCCCCCCCGCGGGGAGTTCGACCTCGAAGCCGAATTCCGGTTCCGCGGCGACCGAGTGACTGCCGACGTGCCGGATCAGCGCGCCGTTGACGCAGACGTCGAAGAAGAAGAACGGCCGCGACGAGGCGGCCTCCGCGACGCCGCGCATCGCGAATCTGGCGGCGTCGGTGGTGAATTCGAGGCGGATCCCGGAGTCGGCGAAGGTCTTGAGCCAGAACCCGTGGTTGGATTCATACACCTTGCGCTGTTCCTCGGTGAAGCGGTGAAAGACGGCTTCGTTGTTTTCTTCGACGATCCGCACCGCGCCGTGGGCGAGCCTTCGGATAAGTTCCAGATCGGCTTTCATGTGAAATATCCCCGTACTGCTGATGATTGATGAACGATTTGGATTAATATACCACGACAACCGGGGATTGACAACGCTCCGCGGACAAAAAATTGCCGGGAGTCGCGCGTTTGCTTTTCGGTTCCGCCTGCCGTATATTAAAGGTATCCGTAAAATACTGAAGGGGGCGGATCATGTGGATGACAGACGTGGCTTCGGTCGTACTGCTGCTTTGTGTCCCGGCGGTGCTGTGGGCGATCCCGCGCACCCGGCGGGCGGTCGGCAGTTGGACGCTCGCGTGGAAGACGGTCCCCGTGGGGTGTCTGGGCTTTGTGATGCTGGGTTCACTGCTCAAAAAGGTGCTGAATTGGATCGTGCCGTCGGCCGGCGTCGCGTCGTGGGCGGCGCTTTTGCTGGCGCTTTTTGCGTCGTGGGCGGGGATCGTCGCGGTCGTGCGTCTGGTGCGGCGGAAATTTGCCGCACCGGGCAGTTTCGACTGGTTGCCGTCCGTGGCGGTTTTTCTCTTTTACGGAGTGGTGGTTACGATCGTGATCTGGATTTTGATGGTCGGGATCTTAATGCGCGGGGGCTATCGCGGACCGTGGCGGGATTATCCGCTCGGCGTCGAGCCGCCGCTCGTCTTCGAGGAGCGTTCGATCCACCCGTTTCTCGCCGAGTACGACTACCGGATACGTTTCCCCCGCACCGGTCGCACGGCGCGGCTGATGACCAATACGGGCGGGCGGACGTTTTTCAATATCCACCGTCTCCGTGACGGGAGGTTTTATTTCACCGACAAGGATTTCGATTATCTGGTCGATCCCGCGTCCCAAAAAGTGTTCTATCTGGATGTGTTGGATGGGCGCATCTACGCCGCGCCGCTGCCCGACCGTGAGATCACGTTGTTGGGCGGAGCGTTCCGGCATGGGGACAAGGTCGTGCAGAGATTCAAGGAGCTGACCGTCGAGGCGCACGACGTGAGCGCCGTCTTTGACGGCATGAGTTATTTCGGATGTATCCGTAACGGGCGCTTCATTCCCGCGTCCGAGAGTTCGGAAGAGCCGATCCGACGGCATATGATGCCGCCGCTGCCGATCACACGAGTATCACCCTGACGCCGCGGCGCCGGAGTTCCGCGACGGTTTCGTGGGTGTCTGGCGCAAAGTCGGTCACGACGAGTGAGATCTTTTCCGCCCGTTCGCTGCGGCACATCGCGGTTTTGCCGAGTTTGCTCGAATCGGTGACGACGATGGTGCGCTTCGCGTTGGCGATCATCGCCCGCTGGAGCGCGGCGGCGGCATCCTGATTGTCGTAGAGGTACTCGCCGTCGAGCGCGGTGCCGGAGATCACGGCGCACTCCGCGCGGAAGTCCATGACCGTCCGCTCCGCCTCGACCCCGAGCAGGATGGCGCTGTTGCGGTCGACGATGCCGCCCGTCAGCATCACTTCGGGACCGCCGGGGGCGGGGAACTTTTCCATGAAGAGCGCGTTGAGCGCTAGCGAATTGGTGATGATCCGCAGTTTCGGCGAATCGAGGAACATCGCCAGATGCGCGGTGGTGCTGCCGCCGTCGACGAAGACCGCGCCCTCGCGCGGCAGTTCCTCCGCCACCCGGCGGGCGAGGCGCTCCTTGACGACCGTGAACCACTGTCGCCGGAGCGCGAGCGGCAGCGACGTGTCGCGCTCCGGGGCGAGCGTTTCGATGCGTCCGTGTACGCGGCGCACCGTGCCCGAATCCGCGAGGCGTTTGAACTCCCGCCGGATGGTCGGGGCGCTCAGGTGCAGCGCCTCCGCCGCCGCTCCGGCGGTCAGCGAGCCGTGCCGCGCCAGCAGTTCCAGAATGATCCGGCTTTTTTCCGCGTGTTTCATGCGGTCTAATATCCGCCGCGAAGGACGTTTTGTCAAGTCAAAAGTGAGCGTTCGTTCATAAAAATTGAGCGAACAGTCAAAAAACGGCGAAAATCCCGCCGGGGGATTTGCTTTTTCGCCCGCGCGACCGGATATTGTAAAAAACACAAGAGGAGTCTCCATTATGATGCGGCGGGCGTTTTTTCTGGATCGGGACGGCGTGATCATCCGGCAGGTCGAGTATATCAAAGATCCGGCCGACGTTGAACTTATCCCCGGCGCGGCGGAGGCGCTGAAACTCATCCACGAGCGGGGATTTCTGGCGGTGGTGGTCTCGAACCAGTCCGGGATCGCGCGGCATAAGTTCACGCTCCGCGACCTCTTCGCGGTGCAGGATCGGCTGTACGAACAGCTCGCCGCCGCGGGCGAAAAGATCGACGGCTTCTACTTCTGCCCGCACGATCCCCGCGTCGAGGTCTGCTCCTGCCGCAAACCCAGGCCGGGGATGATCCTGCGGGCGGCGCGGGAACTCGGCATCGACGTCGCATCCTCGTTTATGATCGGCGATCGCCCCGCCGATATCGAGACCGGCATCGCCGCCGGGTGCCGCGACTGCGCGATGGTGCTCACCGGCTACGGCGAAGGCATGGCGGCGGAGGCGCGCGGTCGCGGCTATCGGGTGGTCCCGGATCTGCTCGCCGCGGTGCGCGCACTGTCGGATACTATCGGATAAACCCAACAGGGAGGTGGAATATGGAACGGAATAACATCGCATGGCGGCTTTACGGAGCCGGGTTGGAAATGCTGCGGCGCGACGGGATCGCCGTACCGGAGCCGGGTGAAAACGAGATACTGATCCGCATCGACGCGGTAGGTCTGTGCTTTTCGGACATCAAGATCATCCGCGCGGGGGCGTCGCACCCGAAACTCTGGTGGCAGAACCTCGACGAACACCCGCTGATCCCCGGTCACGAAGTCGCCTGCACCGTCGTTCGGGCGGGGGCGAAGGTGCCGCCCGAGTTCTCCCGCCCCGGCAGCCGCTATCTCATTCAGTGCGACATCTACATCAAGGGACGCAGCTGCGCCTTCGGCTACGGCATGGACGGCGCCTACGTCCAGTACGGGATCATCGACGAGCGGGTCTGGCGGGGGGAGGGGCGGAGTTATTTGCTGCCTTTCCGCGAGGAACTCTCCGCCGTCGCCACGGCGTTGATCGAACCGTGGAGCTGTGTCCGCGGCGCCTATCGGCTCAAGTACCGTAACGCTCCCGTCTCCGGCGGGCGGATGCTGATCGTCGCCAATCCGGAGAGTGCGGCGTTCACCGCCGGGGAACTCGTCGCGGCGGCGCACCCCGCCGAAGTCGCGGTGCTGGGGCTTGACGGATCGGCGGTGACGCAGCTGGAGCGGGAACTCGGCGTCACCTGCCGCCGTCTGACCGAACTGCCGACGACCGAGACCTTCGACGACATTTTCTGCTGCGACCTCGACGACGCGGAGTTGACCGGCAAGGCGGCGGAACTCGCCGCCCGCTTCGGCATGGTGAACTTCGTGGGGCGCGTTCCGGCGGGGCGCTGCGCCATCGATGTCGGCGCGCTGCACTATCAGAACCGCTACTATCAGGGGACGACCGGGCGCGACCTTTCCGCCCCCTACCGCACTCCGAAGCGCAACACCCTCAAGCCCGGCGGCGCGGCGTGGTTCCCCGGCGGAGCGGGGGCGATGGGGCAGATGCACGTCGAACTCGCGATCACGGCGGCGGAGCCTCCGGCGAAGGTGCTGGTCACCGATCTCGACGACCGGCGCATCGCGCATCTGCAGAAACGCCTCGCCGGGCGCGCGGCGAAGCGGGGGATCGACTTCCGGGTCGTGAATCCCGGCAAACTCGCCGCCGCCGACTACGAAAAACTCCTGCGCGACTTCGCTCCGGCGGGCTTCGACGACGTGGTGGTGCTGGTGCCGCAGGCGGGGGTGGTGTCGCACGCGGCGGGATTCTTGAACTCGGGCGCGCTCGTCAACATGTTCGCGGGGATCCCGGCGGGCGAGGCGGCGGAACTCTCGGTGCGCGACATCGCGGAGCGCGGCGTGCGCTACATCGGGTCGAGCGGCAGCACCTTCGACGACATGGCGGATACGCTCCGCGCGGCGGCGGACGGCGAGTTTCAGCCGGTCGCGGCGCTGGCGGCGGTGGGCGGGATGAACGCCCTGAAGCGGGGGCTGGAAGCGGTGGCGACGGCTGGGTTCTGCGGCAAGACGGCGATCCTGCCGCAGTGCCCGGATCTGCCGCTCACCGAAGTGGAGAAACTCGGCGAACTTGATCCGGCGCTGCCGGGAACGCTCGACCGCGACGGCAACTACACGCGCGCCACCGAGGCGATGCTGCTCGAAAAGTGGGGGAAATAAGATGGATAAACCGCTGATGCTCGTCTTCGGGGCCAACCCGGCGTGGCAGAAGACGCTGTACTTCGACACCTTCCGCCGGGGCGAAGTCAACCGCGCGGAAAAACTGGAACTTTACGCAGGCGGCAAGGGGGTGAACTTCTGCCGCGCCGCCAAGTTTCGCGGCGTCGCCCGGACGCGGCTCTACCAGTTTTCCGGCGGTGCGAACGGCGACTTGCACGAAGCGGCGCTTCGGGCGGAGGGGATCGAGTGCCGCGCGGTGCGCGTCGCGGCGGAGACCCGCTGCTGCACCACTTTGCTCGACCGCACCGGCGACGCGATGACCGAACTCATCGAACCGTCGCACGCGGTGCGCCCCGCCGAAGCGGCAGAGATGCTGCGCGTCTTCGACGCGGGGCTGGCGGAGGCGTCGGGGGCGGCGGTCACTGGATCGCTGCCCGACGGCACCGACAAGGAACTTTACACCGAGGTCGCCAGACTTGCGGCGAAGCACCGCCGCCCGCTGCTGATCGACGCGGTGTATGCGCCGATGCTTGATGCGGCGGGGGAGTGCGTGTTGAAGATCAATTTGGACGAGTTGAAGAAACTCACCGGCGAAAACACCGCGGAATCCGCGCTTCGCGCCGGAGCGGAACGCTGGAGCCGCGCCACGCTGGCGATCACCGACGGCGGTTCCGGCGCTTACCTCGCGGCGGGGGGGCGGCGGTGGCGTTATACGATCCCGCGCATTGAAGTCGTGAGCGCGCTCGGCGCGGGGGACACCTGCTCCGCCGTGACGTTGAGCGAACTCCTGAACGGCCGCCCCGCAGTCGAGGCTTTCGCCTGCGGACTGGCGGCGGCGAGCGCGAACTGTCTGTCGCCGCGCGCCGGCGAATTCGACCCCGCCGCCGTCGCGCGGCTGATGCCGCAAGTCGCGGAACTCTGACGCCGGATCCTCCGGCAGCAAAAAACGACCGCCGTCAAGTGGGTGCTTGACGGCGGTTTTGTCTGCGGTCGAGTTCAGCGCAGGACCGAGAAGTCCGCGAAGAGCGCGTAGTTCACCACCACGAGGATCAGCAGCGCGATCCCCACCGGCATCGCGAGACTCCACGGTTTCAGATCCACCGCGCCGACGTCCTTCTGCACCCAGACGCCCTCGCGGCGCGGTGCGATCGTGCTCCAAAACTGCAGCACGATCACGAGAATCAGAAAGACCAGTCCGAGGAAGTAGAAGTCGTTGCCGCATAGAGTTTTCGTGGTGATGCCGAAGAGCGGCAGCACGAAGTACGCCAACGCGATGATCACAAGCCCGCAGATCATGACGAAGTTCGCCGCCGCGGACGGCACCCGCTTGTTCAGGAAGCCCATCAGCACCACCGAGAAGATCGGTATCGCATACAGGCCGTCCATCAGTTTCAGGAAGCCGAAGATGCTCTCCTGCCCCGCCAGCAGCGGTGCCACCAGCATGGCGATCAGTGCGATGGTCCATCCGAATATTCTGCCGACCCTGACGATCTCGATGTCGGAGGCGTTTTTGCGCAGATGCTTCTTGTAGATGTCGAGCGTGAAGAGCGTACAGGTCGAGTTCAGCGCCGAGTTGAAGCTCGACAGTATCGCCCCCGCCATCACCGCCGCGAAGAAGCCGACCAGAGGTTTCGGCAGCACGGAGCGAACCAGCATGCCGTAGGCGTTGTCCGGTTTGTCCATGAGGTTCTCGAATCCGTCGACCTTGAGTTTGGTCGCGAGGTAATACGCCATGATCCCCGGCAATACGAGGTACAGCGGTCCGAGCAGTTTCAGCGCGCCGCAGAGCAGTACGCCGCGCTGCCCCTCCTTGAGCGACTTGGCGGCGAGCGTTCGCTGGATGATCTGCTGGTTGGTACACCAGTAGAAGAGGTGGATGACCAGCACCCCGGTGAAGATCGACAAGAAGGGCGTCGGGTCGGTCGGACCGCCGATCGAGTTGAAGCGATCCGGTATCTCCCGATACAGTTCGACGCAGCCGCTGATCCAACTGATGTGCTTGCTTTTGCCGATGAAAGCGATGCCGAATAAGGTTATCATGAAGCCGCCGATGAGTAACCCGATGCCGTTGAAGGTGTCCGAAACGACCACGGTGCGCAGCCCTCCGAACAGCGCGTATGCCGCTCCGATCAGACCGACCAGCCAGATCATCAGCCACAACAAGGTGGTGTCGTTCTGGATGCCGGTCAGCGACTTCATGTCAAGGATGCCCAGCAGTCCGAGCGCTCCCGAGTAGAGGATCACGGGCAGCAGCACCGTCGCGTAGATTATCAGAAACGCGAGGTTGCAGATCGTTCGCGTGGTGGAGTTGTAGCGTATTTCCATCAGCTCCGGCAGCGTGGTGATGCCGCTTTTGAGATAGCGGGGGAGGAAGAACAGAGCCATTGCGACCAGCGCCACCACCGCGACGACTTCCCACACCATCACGGTCAGCCCGTAACTGAATGCCTGACCGTTCAGTCCGACCATCTGCTCGGTCGAAAGGTTGGTCAAGAGCAGCGATCCCGCGATGAACTGGAAGGTGAGCCCGCGACCGGCGAGGAAGAAGCCGTTCTGACTTCTGGTATCCTCCTTTCTGGTGAAGAGCCACGTCGCCAATGCGACCAGCGCGGTGAAGAATACGAACGAAGCCAGCACCCAAACGTGATTCATGATGGGACCCCAGAGTTAAAATGTTTATTCGTATGCTATTCGATCACGATGAACAATAATATAGCACCGTCGCGGCGATTTCACAAATCCGGCGGCGGACCTTGCCGGTCAGCGCCGGAGGTTCCGGAAATCGTGGAAATACGCCCGCAGTTTTTCGTGGATTTTGCCGTTGGTGCAGAGGAAGCCGCTGCCGGGGAAGTCGCCGCGTCCGAAGAGGTCGGTGACGATCCCGCCCGCCTCCCGGGCGATCACGACTCCGGCGGCGACGTCGTAGGGCTGCAGATACAGTTCCCAGAAACCGTCCACCGCGCCGCGCGCCACCATACAGCAGTCCAGCGCGGCGGAGCCGTATTTGCGCAGATCGGTGAGTTCCGGGGCGATCCGGGCGACGAATTTGAGATTGTTCTCCTCTTTGAACTGCGCCCGCAGGCAGGCGAATCCGGTGGTGAGGACACACTCGGCGAGTTCGCCGTGATGCGACACATGGAGCCGCACTCCGTTGAGGTAACTGCCATTGCCCTCCTCGGCGTGGTACAGTTCGCCGGTCGTCGGCTGATACACCACTCCGGCGACGGAGCGCCCCCGTCGCGCGACTCCGATGGATACGCACCAGTTGGGCAGACCGCGGACGAACGACGTGGTGCCGTCGATCGGGTCGATCACGAAGCAGTATTCGCGTTCGGCGTGGTCCTGGCCGCTCTCTTCGCCGTAGACGCCGAACTCGGGGAAGCGCTTCTCGAGTTCGGCGATGATGAACTCCTCGACCTTGCGGTCGGTGTCGGTCACGAGGTCGCGGGCGGTCGCCTTGGTGTGGATATTGGCGCTTTGCAGGCGCATGCCGTCGGCGAGCGCGAGCGTTCCCGCCTGCCTGGCGAGTATTTTAAGAAATTCGATCATTTTGGAGGCAACAACTCCTGTTCGATGCCGCGGCTCCATTGTGCGGATCGCGGCTGCCGGTTTCGGTCACGCAAAGGTGAACACCTCGGAAAAGCCGACGATGTCGAAGATCTCCCTGACGATCGGGCGGACTCCGGTCAGGATCATGGCGCCTCCGGCGGCCGCCATCTTCTGGTGCGTGGCGAGGAAGATACGCAAGCCCGCGGACGAGATGTAATCCACGTCCGTGAGGTCGAAGACCACCTCCCGCACGCCGTCGAGCGTGAAGGCGGCGGCGAGTTCCGGCGCCGTCACGGTGTCGATCCGCCCCGTCGGACGGATGGTCAGTTTGCCGTTTTCCAGATTCTTTTTGATCTCCATGATGATATTCCCTCAAAGGTTGAACTTCAATTTCTGCTTCCGAAGAGCCGGGCGAAGAAGCCCGGTTTGTCCGCCGCCGCGTCGCGGATATTGCCGAAGGTCAGCGCCGACTGATCGGTATGGGCGGCGAGCACTCCGACGGTTCTGGCGAAGAGCGCGATGAACTTTTCCATCGTCGCCGGTTCGTAGCGGCTGGCGGTGTAGTGGATGGAAATTTTCATGCCGTCTTTGCCGTCGAGTATCTCCACATCCATGATCGACTGGCTGGCGGCGTTGTTCTGCCGGATGTCGATCTGCTCGAACGCCATGCCGTCGGCGCCGGCGTCGCGGATGTCGCTCTGGTAGAGCAGACACGGCAGATCGTCCGCGGCGGCGTTGAGCGTCGCATTGAGGTAGGGGTAGCAGCAGTGTTCGATCGCCTTGGCGACCTGTTCCGAAGTCGAGGCGTAAATATCGCGGATGTCCAGATCGTCGGTGAAGCGGAACGCCACCGGGAGGGCGCGGAAAAACAATCCGCAGCTGGACATTGATTCGACATCTTCGCGGCCATTGTAGATCCACGAGAACTTCACGTTCGCCGCCCGCTCGTGGAGGGCGAACGCGATCGCGAACGCGGCGATGAAGAATTCGTTGCGCGAGATGCCGAAGGCGCGCTCCGCCAGTTTGAGTTCCGCGGAGGTCACTCCGGGGGCGCGCTCGACGGCGGCGACTTCGTTGTCGCGGGAATCGCGGTCGGTCTTGAGGCGGCAGACCCAGTCGTCACCGGAGTAGTTGTCCTCGAAGTACTTTTTTGATTCCGCGTAAAACGCGGTCAACTCCGCCTCTTCCCGCTTATGCAGTGCGAGGTAGTAGTAATCCGGCTCCGGCTCCTCGCCCATGTAGACGTTGATGATGTTGCCCACCAGTACCTTGAACGAGGTGCCGTCGAAGATGGTGTGGTGAACGTCGAAGAAGAGGTACAGCGCCTTTTCGGTCTCGAAGAGGCGGCAGCGGTAGAGTTTGGCGCCGATGATCTTGTACGGCTTCACGAGGTCGTCGCGCATCTGCCGCAGGTCGAATTCGCTGACCTTTTCGACGCGCACCGGTTCGAGCAGTTCGGGGCGGTAACTCTGCACGATGTCGCCGTCTTCGTCGAACGAGAAGACAGTCGAAAATACCGCGTGGTGGCGCAGTACCCGGTTCACCGCTTCGGCGATGCGCCCCGGCTCGAAGACCTCCTTGTCGATCTTGATCATGGCGAAGAGGTTGTACATGGTCGATATCGGCGTGTAAAGCTGGTAATCCACCATGAAGTTCTGTTCGACGGTGAGGCGGTGCGGCTGCCGTTTCGCGAGTTCGTTCAGTTCCTCGAAGTTCGCGCTGTCGTTGTGCGCGTGGTGCGCGAGGTAGATGGCGGCGATCTTCTCCGGGGTGCGCCCGCGGAAGATATCCGAGGCGTTGAGTCCCTTGAGGCCGCAGCCCACGATCAGTTCCATCGCCCCCAGCGAATCGCCGCCGAGTTCGTAGAAGTCGTCGTTGATGCCGACGCGCTTGAGCCGGAGCGCTTTCGCCATCGCCTTGCAGAGCGCCTGCTCGGTGTCGTTGCGGGGGGCGACGTAATCGCTCACATAGTCCGAGGTGTCCGGCTTGGGGAGCGCCTTGCGGTCGAGTTTGCCGGTCGCTTTCAGCGGCACCTGATCGATGTGGATGAAGTACTGCGGCAGCATGTAGTAGGGCAGCCGCCGCGACAGGAGTTCCCGCGTGGAAGTCACATCGACTTTGGGGATGTCGGCGGTGTAGTAGGCGGCGAGGAACGCCTGTTCGTCGTCCTCGAAGCCGCGCACCGCGCACCAGTCGAGGTTGAGGACCTGCTTGACGGCGGCTTCGACTTCGGCGGGTTCGACGCGGTTGCCGTTGATCTTGACCATGTCGGTGTTTCTGCCGAGCAGCACATAGTCGCCGCTCGGGAGTTTTTTGGCGAGATCGCCGGAGTGGTAGACGCCGTTGCGGAAGGCGTGCCGTGTTTCCTCCGGCAGATCGATGTAGCCGCGGACGAACGGGTTGTCGAAGCAGAACTCGCCGATCTCCCCGTCGGGGACCTCGTTGCCCGCCTCGTCGAGCAGATAGACCTTTTTGTCGAACTGCGGCCGCCCGATCGGGCAGGTGTCGTAACTGCGGTCGATCTTGAAGATGCCGACCGCGAAGCCGCTTTCGCTCATCGCGTAGCAGTTGTTGAGGTCGAGTTTGCCGGGGGCGATGCCGTTGGCGGGCTCCGCGCCGACGAACAGCCGCTTCAGGAACGGCCCGGTCTTGGAGCCGATGGCGCGCACGTAGGACGGCGTGAGGAACGTGCAGGAGATGCGTTTTTCCAGCATGAAAAATCCGAGTTTCATCGGATTCTTGACCGTCGCGTAGGAGAGGATGTAAAGTTTCGGCTGCGCCAGATCGAAGACCTTCAGGAACACCATGATCGAGGCGACGAAGTTCAGCGGTGCGGCGAGGGCGAAACGCTCGTCCGGGACCACCAGTTCCCCGCCTTGATAGCGGAGCGACTCCGCCGCTTCGCGCAGATTGCCGTACTCGTGGAGCACCCCCTTGGGGTTGCCGGTCGTCCCCGAGGTGTAGATCGCGTATGCGGCGTCGTGATCGTCGACTTCGGCAAAGCCGGGACGGGGGGCGAGTTTCATGATCTCCTCCCAGTTTCGGGCGTTGATCTCGAGTTTGCACGAGCAGTTGCCGCGGATGAAGTCGATGCGCTCCGGCGCGTAGGTATCCTCGACCAGCGCGAACGCGGCGCCCCGCCGCCATACCCCCATGACCGCGATCAGCGGCTGTACTCCGCGCGGCAGGTTGATGAGCACGAAGTCCTCCCGGCCGATGCCGTTTTGCTCCAGATAGGCGGCGACCCGCCCGCTCAGGTCGTCGAACTGCTGGTAGGTCAGCCCCCGGACGGTCGCTTCGTCGTAGAGAAATGCGTGATCCGGGACTTGCTGCAGGTGTTCGGCGAGTTTTTCGGCGATCCAGTTCATGATCTATTTTATCTCCAACGTCAATATGGTGAGGTCGTCGGCGCGCGGAGCGCCGGCGGAAAACCGTTCGATATCCCCGATGATCCCCGCGATCAGGTCGCCGCGGCAACGGCGCAGCAGCCGGGAGAGCCGGTCGGCGCCGTAGAGTTCGCCCGCCGGGTTCATCGCCTCGGTGACTCCGTCGGTGTAGAGGCACAGCACGTCGCCGGGGCGCAGTTGCGTCGTGCGGGCGGTGTAGCGTGCTTCCGGGAACGCCGCCAGCGCGAGCGACCGGGGCGATTCGAGCCACTCCGCTTCGCCGTCGGCGCGGCGGACGAGCGGCGGGTTGTGCCCCGCCGAAACGTACTCCAAGGTGCCGGTTCGCGGGTCGAACACCCCGACCCAGGCGGTGACGAACATGAAGGCGTCGTTGTGTTCGTGGAGCCGACGGTTCGCCGCGATCAGCGCCTCCGCCGTGGAGTCGGAGCGGAATACGCACGACTTCAGCGTCCCCTTGGCCTTGATCATGAAGAACGCCGCCGGGATGCCTTTGCCGGAGACGTCGGCGACGGTGAGGACGACCCGGCCGTCCGGGAGTTCGCAGCAGTCGTAGAAATCGCCGCCGACCTCCTTCGCCGGGATCATCACGGCGTTGATCCGGTAGCGCTCGGTGTCGGGAAAGTCCATGCGCAGTTGCGACGACTGGATGCGCCCGGCGAGGGCGAGATCGGCTTCGCGGCGGATCTCCTCCGCCTTGCGGAGCGCGTCGATCTTCTCCTGCGTCCGCCGGAATTTGAGGATGAGCATCCGGAAGACGATGCACGCCGCGAACAGCACCAGCCCCGATACGATCACGCCGAGCAGTGCCGGGCCGTAGTATTCGGCGAGCGGCAGCACCGCGTAGAGTTTCCATTTGCTGACATCCTCATAGCGCAGGCAGCGGCACCAGACTCCGTTGACCCGGGCGTAGAAACTCCGCCCCGCCGGGATCTCAAGGTCACGCGGTCGGAAACCCAGTTCGGTGAGCGTCCGGCCGAGCGCCCGCGGCTGGCGGGGCACCGGTACGGCGACGCGTCCGCCGGGACCGGCGATCAGAAAATATCCGCTTTCGCCGAAACTCGCGTCGGCGAGCATCGGGAAGAAGAACGTCTCGAACTCCTCCTCCAGCCGGTGCCAGGTGTAGCCGAGCTGCAGGAAGGCGTCGCCGCCCGGCATCCGCACGCCGATGTACTTGGTGAGGATATCCGGCCGGGAGCGGCTGGGGCGGAACGGCTGTTTGACGAAATCCCGTCTGCCGTCCAAGAGTTCGAAGTACGGTTTCAACGGTCCCGCCGCTTTCACCGTCCGGTTGTATCTCCGCACGTCGCGGTCGCTGGTGGCGATCAGGCGGCCGTCGCGGGCGAAGATATTGAGTTCGTCCACGTCGTAGTTGTCGGCGATCTTCCGCATCTCTTCCACCGACAGCGGGCGCGGCGTCCCGATATTGTCGGCGATGGAGACCGCGTTGCAGTGCAGCATATAGCCGATCTGGTCGTTGGTCTGCTGTTCCAGTCGGGCCACGGCTCCGGTCAATGCGGCCTCGGTATGCTGGCGGGCGTTCATCCCGGAGATCGCCCCGATCGTGCCGAACGCGACGCCGAAGCAGACGAAAGCCAGCGTCAGCGTCGAGTAGAAGTTGTTGCGCCAGCCGCGCCACGAACCGCAGGCGAAGGCGCTCAACCCGGCGGCTCCGGCGGCCCCGGCGATCATCGGCGCCGCCGCCGCGTATACGGTTTCCAGCACATGGGCGAGGTTGTGAAAACCGAGGCAGTAGTTGAGCGACAGGTGCAGCACCTCGCCGAACGCCGCCGCCACCGCCGCGGTGACGACCGGCGGACGCTTGCCGTCGAAGACCCACTTGGCGAGCGCGGCGGCGTATCCCGCTACCGCCAGCGTGATCAGCGCCCCCCGCAGCCAGTGGACGCTGCCGACGCCCCAAAGCGGCATGGCGACCCGGCCGAGCGCCGAGACGGCTCCGGCGGTCATTCCGGAGACCGGACCGAAGAAGAACCCCGCGATTATGGGCGGCACGTCCCGCAGGCCGACCGGGATCCCCAGCCCGGAGATGTCGCCGACGGAGAAGTTGGCGGCCAGCGCCGGTATGCCGAACCACAGCCCGAGCAGTACGGGACGCCGTTTCAGGTATTTCCAGCGGTCGGCGGCAAAGGCGAATATCGCGGTCAGCACCGCGATCAAGATGACGGAGGTCATGGGTGCGCCTCCGGGGCTGGCGGCAGCCGCTTGGTCAGCGTCAGCACGTTTTGACCGTCGGCGGTGCGCCGGTAGGTGACGTCATCCATCAGGCTTTTGACGACGTGGATGCCCAGCCCGCCGATCTGCCGCTCCGCGGGGGCGGCGGCGGTATCGGGAGTTTTCGCCGTCAGCGGGTCGAAGGGGATGCCGCGATCCGCGAAACTCAGCCGCAGTTCCGCCGTGTCGTCGTCCGCCGCAAGCCGGATATCGACCGTTCCGCTGCGTTCGGGGTAGGCGTACTCGGCGATATTGGTGAAAACCTCGTCGGCGGCGATCAGCAGGTGACTCGTATCCCGTTCGGGAAGGCGGAGCCGCCGCGCGGCGGTCGCCAGACGGGTGCGCAACTCGTCGAAGGCGTCGCGGCAGGCGGGCAGATCCAGTACGAATATATTGCGGATGCGGCGATGCTCGGATCGCCCGTTTTCCCCGCCCATTTGCGGATAACCTTTCTCTGTTCGTCCGGCCGCGTCGGTCGGTGCGCGGTGGCAGTCCCCATATTTGTTATATTATATCACGCGCGGGGGATTTTATCAACCTTGAGCGCGGATTTTTCGCCGCGGCGGCGGCAGTTGGGCGAGCAGTACCGCCGCGAAGATCACCGCGCAGCCCGCGAGTTCGCGCGGCGTGAGCGTTTCGTGCAGGAATATCCAGCCGCCGATGGTGGCGAAGACCGACTCCAAACTCATCAGCAGCGACGCCGTCACGGGATGCAGATACTTCTGCGCCGCCAGCTGCAGGGTGAACGCGACGGCGCTCGACCCGATGCCGCTGTACAAAAGGCAGGGTATCGCGGCGGCGATCCGGTCGGTATCCCACGTTTCGCGCAGCGCCGCCGCGCCGATCCCGGTCAGGAGCGCCGCGACCGTGAACTGCAGGAACGACAGCCGCACACAGTCGCACTCCCGGGCGTAACGGTCGATCACCAGTATGTGCCCCGAAAAGAGGAACGAGCAGATGATGACCAGCCACTCGCCCCGGCCGATCCTGCCGACGCCGCCGCAGAGCAGAAACGCCCCCGCCAGCGCGAGGAAGGCGGAAAACCACAGCAGTTTCGAGGTCCGGCGCCGGAAAAAGATCCCCAGCATCGGCACGATCACGATGTACAAGGTGGTCAGGAATCCGGCTTTGGCGGCGGTGGTGTATTTGAGCCCGTATTGCTGAAAGGCGCTGGCGACGGCGAGGAACACGCCGCACCAGATGCCTCCGGCGACGAGGCGTTTACGCTCGGCGGCAGTTGCGGCGGTGCCCCACAGCGATACGCCGCGCCCGGTGCCCAGATCGAAGCCGACGGTGATGACCGCCAGCGCGAGCGCTCCCAGCGCTGACCGCAGCGCGGTGAACAGCACCGGATCGACGAAGCGCATCCCCGTTCGCTGTACGGAAAACGCTCCGCCCCAGATCAGCGTCGCCGCGATCATCGCGGCGGAGCCCCAGAACTTTTTCATATCCCCCCTGAATGGAAAAACCGTTCCGCCATCGGCGGCGGAGTTATAATATAGGTCGCCCGCCCGGGGTTGTCAACCGCCGCCGCCCCCGCGGATCGAACATTGAAAAATCCGCGCGACGGGGTATATTATATGAACGCCTTTTCTTTTGAACGGCAATGATTTAGACGAGTTTAACTCAATGGTCGAAAACGATGCTCACGCACTGGCTGATCCGGCGGTTCGTGCCGGAATACGAACATCCCGAGCGTCCCGGCGCGCGGATGCGCTACGGCGTCTTCAGCGGTTGGGTCGGGGTCGCGGTCAACGCGGTGTTGGCGCTCCTGAAGTTCGCGGTCGGGATCGCCTCGGGCAGCGTGGCGGTCGCGGCCGACGCGGTCAACAACCTCTCGGACGCCGGGAGTTCCGTGGTCACGATCCTCGGTTTCAAACTTGCCGCCAAACCCGCCGACCGGGATCATCCGTTCGGTCACGGCCGGGGCGAGCATATCGCGGGGGTCGTGGTCGCCGTGGTCGTGATCGCGATGGGGCTGGACTTCATGAAGGAGTCCGCACTGCGGATATTCCGCCCCGGCGAGGTGCGGATGTCGGCGGCGATGATCGCGCTCGTGGCGGGGGCGATGCTGCTCAAGGCGTGGCTGTACTTCTTCTACCGTCACGTCGGTCGGGCGATCGGTTCCGAGACGATCCGGGCGGCGGCGTTCGACAGCCTGAGCGACCTCGGCGCGACGGCGGCGGTGCTGCTCGCCGTCATCGCGGGGCGCTTCACCGCGTTCCCGGTCGACGGGTGCGCCGGGGTGCTGGTGGCGCTGCTGGTGCTGCTCGGCGGGGGCCGGATCCTGCGCGAGACCACCGATCCGCTGCTGGGCAAGCCGCCGAGTCCCGAACTGGTCGGGGAACTGCGTTCGCGGCTGCTGCGGTGCGAGGGCATCCGGGGGGTGCACGACATCATCATGCACAGTTACGGGCCGAACCAGTATTTTGCGACCGCCCATGCCGAAGTCGATCCGGAGCACGACATTCTGTCGGTGCACGACCTGCTCGAAAAAGCGGAACTCGAGATCGGCAGGTATATGCCGGTGCATCTGTTGCTCCACTGCGATCCGTGCGACACCCGCGACCCGGAGTTGCGGCTCTGGCAGGGGCGGCTGGAGAACGCCGTCGCCGAGCTGAACCCGCGTTACAAAGTCTACGACCTCCGTCTCCGGCGGGGGGAGGGCGGGGCGAAGACGCTCGGCTTCCACCTGCTGGTCCCGCTCGACGACCGTTCCGGCGGGGAGGAACTGCACCGGTCGCTCACCGCCGCGTTCGGGCGCTATAACGATCCGCCGTCATTGAAACTCGACATCGTCCGCGCCTACGTCTGACGACTTATTTCGCGGCGGCGGATCCCGGCGGAGCGGGGGCGAGCGATATGTAGCCCGTCTTTTCGACGAGTTCGCGCCCCTCCGGCGTCGTCAGCAGAAACTCCACGACCTTCCGGGTGTTTTCGTCCCGCGGTCGCACGGTGATGATGCAGACGTCGGTGACGAAGGGGTAACTCCCGTTGCGGATGTTGTCCCGGGTGGGCGCCACGCCGTCGATCGTCAGGAACTTGATCTTGTCGTTGCGGAACATCTCGCTTGCGAAGAAGCGGAAACTGAATCCGAGCGCTTCGTTGTAGTTCCGGTAGTTGGCGACATCGTTGATGATGTCGCCCATGCCGCCCAGCCGGTCTTCCCGGAGCGGCGGCATCGGTTTGACTTCGCCCATGATGCGCCGGAGCATCGTCTGACTGCCGCTGCCCTCGTTGCGCTGGAAGGGTTTGATGGTGCCGGAGCCGGACCCCGTCTCCTCCCAGCGGGTGATCTTTCCGGAGTAGATGTCGCGGATCTGCTGTTGCGTCAGCCCCGCGATCGGGTTGTTTTTGTTGACCAGAAACACGAACGCCTCCCGGGCGAACGGAGTGACTTCGTAGGCGAGACCGCGTTTCTTCGCTTCCGCCGACTGTTTGGCGGATGGCGGCAGCCCGACGGCAAATTCGATCTCCCCATCCAGAAGCCGCTGGTAGAGCGTGTCCGAACCCACCGCCCCCAACTCATCGGCGTCGTAATCGCGCGGCGGATAGAGCGCTTGCACCACTCCGGCGGCGATGGGGTACAGCGCGTAGGCGGCGCCGATGCGCGGCGGCTTGCCGATGACGCGGTACGGCCACCCTACTTCGACCTTGACCACCCGGCTGTTCTCCTCGAACGGGCGGTAGCGGTACCAGTCGATCTCATACGCGAGTCGTTCGTAGCGTTCAATGGCGAAGTAGTCCCAACATTCGAGCGTTACGATGGATACGAGGCACAGCGCCGCGAGTGCCGCGCTGATCCGGACGGTGCGCCGCTGCCCGCCGTACAACGCGGAGACGACCAAAATACCCAGCACGATGAGCAAGCCGGGCCAAAGCAGGAAGTTCAAAACGGGACGTCGGGGGCCGAACATTCTTGCGGGCACTGCGCAGATCCAAGTGAACAGCAAAACCGGCAGACTCAACGCCGCCAGCAGTGCCCGCCACCACGCCCTCCTGGGCTTGCGCCCGGAGCCGCCGAGTTCCGCATCGTTCGCCATACTCACCTCGAATGGTTGTTTTCTGTGTCGACCGGGGATCGCGATATGTCGTAACATATCATGCCGGGAGCGCTTTGTCAAGCGCGTCAAAGATCGCATAACGCCCGGGGCGGCGCGGAGTTCCGGCGACGGCGAGATGAAAAAACGGAGACCGCCGTTGGTTTTGGCGGTCTCCGTTGCCGACGATCCGTGCCGTCGGGGCGGTCAGATGAGTTTCAGCGCGTCGTCGAGGGCGCCGATGATATCGTCCCGGTTCTCCAGTCCGATGGAGAGGCGGATGAGTTCCGGGGGCAGCCCCGCCTTGATCTGATCCTCCTCGCTCAACTGCGAATGGGTGGTGCTCGCCGGGTGGATGATGAGGCTCTTCGCGTCGCCGACATTGGCGATGATCGTGAAGAGTTCGACGCTGTCCACGAGTTTCTGCGCCTCCCTGGCTCCGCCTTTGACGCCGAAGACGACCATGCCGTTTGCTCCGTCCGGCAGGTACTTGGCGGCGAGCGGATTGAATCCGGGATACTTTACCCACGCGACCTTCGGGTGTTTTTGCAGGAACTCCGCGACCGCGCGGCCGTTTTCGCTGTGCCGCGCGGTACGCAGCGCGAGGCTCTCCAGCCCCTGCAGAAAGATCCACGCCGCGTCGGGAGCGAGGGTCGGCCCCTGATTGCGCAGCCCCACCGTGCGCAGCCGCAGCGCGAACGCGATCTCGTTGCCGGGGCCGAGGTCGTGGGCGAAGCGGAGACCGTGGTAGCCGCGGTCGGGCTCGTTGTAGAGCGCGAACTTGGGGTCGCTCCAGTCGAAGTTGCCGGCGTCGATCACCGCGCCGCCGATGGCGGTGCCGTGTCCGCCGATCCACTTGGAGAGCGAGTGGACGACGATGTTCGCGCCGTGTTCGATGGGGCGCAGCAGCGTCGGCGGCGTGAAGGTCGAGTCGACGATCAGCGGCAGATGGTGCTTTTTCGCGATCGCGGAGTAGCCCGCGATATCGGCGATCTCCAGTCCGGGATTGCCGACCGTTTCGATGTAGATCGCGCGGGTGCGGTCGTTGATCGCCGCCTCTACGGCGGAAAAGTCGTTGACCGGGGTGAAGTTGACCCGGATGCCCTGCTGGGGCAGGATCGCGTCGAACTGGGTGTAGGTGCCGCCGTAGAGGTTGTTCGCGGCGACGATCTCGTCGCCCTGCCGCGCGATGTTGGTGATCGTGAAGTAGATCGCCGCCGTGCCGGAGGCGAGCGCCAGCGCTGCTTTGCCGCCCTCCAGCGCCGCGAGGCGCTTTTCGAGCACGTCTTCGGTCGGATTCATCAGCCGCGCGTAGATGTTGCCCGCTTCGCGCAGCGCGAAGAGGTCGGCGCCGTGCTGCGAACTTTTGAACGCATACGCGGTGGTGCGGTAGACCGGGACCGCCCGCGACAGCGTGGTCGGATCGGGGACTTGCCCCGCGTGGATCGCCAGCGTTTCGAGATGATAATGTTTGTCGCTCATGGATGCACCTCCGATACTCTATTGAAATGGTTGTGTTTAGGTTCTAAAAAATAACCGGCCCCGGTCTCTCCGGGCGTCCGACAACCATAATATACATCGCGGGAAGGCGACTGTCAATCCGAAAACACGATTATTTTAGTAGTTTTTTTTGAAATACGGTCGGTTCCGACCTCGAAACGCCGACGTTGAGGCGGGGAGGGAGGATAAAAAACGGCGCCCGGAGGGAGGTCCCCCCCGGACGCCGGTACGCCCGCGGCTTCGGATCAGCGGATGAAGTGCATGTATTGCCCCGGTTCGGGCGGCGGCGGCGGGATCGCGCCCTCCCGGTGCAGGTTTTTGACCACCCACGCCATATTGCGACCGAGGGTGCGCATGGTCTGCAGTCCTTCGGTATCCTGCACACATTCGCCCTCGCGCAGACCGAAGGCGATATTCCAATATTGCGACCCGATCAGCAGGCAGCTGAGCATTTCGAACGGCATGTTCAGGCACTGGAACGCCGCGGTCGAACCGCCGCGGCGGCAGATCGCTACCGTGGCGGCGGGTTTGCCTTCGACGTATTTGCTCGCCGAAAAGCACACCCGCTGCCACACGGCGAGCAGTTGCCCCGCGGGCTGTCCGTAGTAGGTGGGCGAGCCGAGCACCAGCGCGTCCGCCTCCGGCAGTTTGGCGACGAGGCGGTTGGCGATGTCGTCGTCGAATACGCATTTGCCCAGATCCCGGTTGCGGCAGGCGTGGCAGGCGATGCAGCCGCGGACGGGGTTTTTGCCGATCCAGAAGATCTCGGTCGCGAGCCCCTCCTTTTCCAAAGTATCCGCAACCTCGCGCAAGGCGCGCGCGGTGTTGCCGTTCTGCCGGGGACTGCCGTTGATGAGCAGGACTTTCATCTGTGTTTCCTTCCGTTTTTATCTTGCCGATCCAAGTTGCGTGCCGAGTTCGCGCGCCTTTTTCAGATCGCGGGGGAAGACGGTCTCGCGGCGCGCCTTGCGCGCTTCGCCGTCGAACATGCCGAGGTGGTAGCGGTCGTAGTCCCTGACCTGCAGCGTCTCGGTGCAGAGCAGTGTGGAGCACTCCCCGAAGTAGAGTTTCATCCACGCTTCGTAGCGCTGAAACAGCACGTCGTAGCCGATCTCGGGGAACATGGCTTCGGGTGCGTTCATCGTGTATACCATCGCCGTGCGCTTTCGGGGGCTGAGGGGATGGGTGTGGTCGTCGTAGTTGAGGTACTGGAACAGCAGCCGCTCGATGAAGCAGCGCATCATCCCGGTCACTTCGCCGAAGTAGATCGGACTGCCCAGCACGAGAGCGTCCGCCTCGTGCGCCTTGTCGAGGACCGCGGTCAGTTCGTCCCGGAGCACGCAGCGGCAGGGGCGCGGCTCCTTGCGGAGTTTGCACGCGAGACAACTGACGCAGCCGCGAAACTTGAGGTCGTAGAGATAGACCATTTCGGTCTCGGCGCCCGCCGCCGCCGCGCCGTCGAGGACGGCTTTGAGCAGGGAATCCGTGTTCCAGTTTTTTCTCGGACCGCCGTTTATTGCCAGCACTTTCATATCGTATCCATCCTTCCGTTGGGTGTCAATCGTTCGGATCGTCCACATAATCGACTTCGGAGTACCCCGCGCCGAGCGTGATCTGGTGCGGCACTCCCGCCGGTATCAGGTAGGTGTCCCCCGCCTTGCAGATTCGGGTCTCGCCGTTCATGGTGAAGCGGCACTCGCCGGAAACGACCACGGTCCACTGCGCCGCGTGGGCGTGAGTCGGGAAGACCACCTCCCGCGCGGCGGAGACGAAGTACACCGTGCCGGTGGAGGTGTGGTCGGCGTGAACGGTCAACCCCTCCAGCCGATAGTCGCGCAACGGGACCTTGTCTATAATATCGGGAAACATATCGAACCTGTCCCCGGTCGTCATTTGCTTTCGCGGAACACTTTTTTCGACTGACCGCAGACCGGGCAGACGAAATCCTCCGGCTCGGCGTCGAGGTCGCCGACGTACTCGTAGCCGCACACTCCGCAGACGTAGACGCGCTTGCCGGCGGTGTCGATATTCTGATGGTACTTGTCGATCAGTTCCCGCATCATGACGCCGTGGTGCGCCTCCTGCGCGGCGAAGACCTCCAGTTCCGGCACCGCCGCGTCCAGCCCGGCGGCGCGGAAACGCTCCGCCAGTTTTTTGAGACTGCCCTCGCCGGCGGCCTCGGCTTTGGCCAGCCCCCGGACGAGCGGCCAGAACTCCCGCGGATACATCCCGCTCAGCATGGCGTAAAATCCGGCGTGGTTCGCCTCCTGATTCGCGGCCTCGACGAATTTCGCCGCCGCGTCGTCCATACCCTGCTCGCGGGCGAGATTCGCCAGCGCGTAATACATCATCGCGCCTTTCGCTTCGCCCTGTGCCAGCATCAATGTCTGATTTTCCAGCGGCGTGCCCTTGGTAAGCCCATGCAGACTTTGCTTTTCCATAGATAAAACTCCTTGTATAGTGGTGGTGTCATTTCCGATCCGCCGCCAGCCCGGCGAGGCAGAGGGCGCTTTGAGTCACCATCGCCTGCAGGCGGCGGCAAAAGGCATAGTCGATTTTGTCCGTCGGCGCGAAACTCAAAAAGTCCGTCGCGCTCGCCGTAAGATACGAACCCGGACTGATGACGCACAGCGCCCAGCAGATCCCGGTCATCCGGTCTTCGTTGCCGGTGATCCGCCGGAAGATCCGGCACAGCACGTCGAAGTATTGCCGCCCGAAGACCCGGCGCGTCCGGTCCAGTTCCTGCGCCGTTATCACGGAGCGCAGCAGAAAGAGATTCGCCCACAGCGGCTGGTCGCCGGTGTAAAGGTTCTCGTACAGCAGATTTATGACGTCGGCGACGATCTGCCGCTGACCGTCGCGGGTGGCAAAGAGCGCCGCGTTCTCCTCGCAGTAGCGCTCCAGACGGCGGTCGTCCCAGCGGCGGAGCACATACTCCCACACGGCGTCGATCAGCCCCGGTTTGCCGCCGAAGTGATAACTGACCGCGCTGGGACGGGTCCCCGCGCGTTCCGCGATCTCGCGCAGCTGCACCGCTTCGACCCCGCGGCAGGCGAAGAGTTCTCCCGCGGCTTCGATCAGCCGGTGCCGGGTCGCCTCGGAGACTTTGTAGTTGCCTCTGGTCATTGTACTTTCGGTCACGCCCGGTTGAACTTTTCCTTGGGCTGGCGGCAGCGCGGGCACTTCCAGTCGGCGGGCAGATCTTCGAAACGCGTGCCGGCGGGTATCCCGTGCGCCGGATCGCCGATCGCCGGGTCGTAAACCGTGCCGCAGATGGAGCAGACGTACTTGCCCGTCGCCTGCTTCGCCGCGATCCGGCCCGGCGGGATGGACTCGGTCGGCCGGTCCAGATCGACGATCCGTTTCGCTTCGAGGTTCTCGTATCCGAGCGGGGTGTGGGTCGAGCAGTAGACGGTGGGGTTCTTGCGGATAAAGGCGCGCACCCGATCCAACGTGTCCCGCGCCGCCGCCCGATCCTCGAAGACGACCGAAAGTTTGTTTTCGTACAGCGCCTCGTCGGTGTAGGTGACGTCGCCGGGCATCATGTAGAACAAGCCGTCCGCTTCGGCGACGATGATGCTGTTGCCGGTGGTGTGCCCCTTTGCGGGCAGCAGATAGACGCCGTCGGCGATCTTCTCCGAGGCGTCGAAGGTGTGGTACGGACCGCTCTGATATTTGACGCGGGCGACGTTTTCGCCCCGCAGTTCCAGCGCGTCGGCCTCCTCGGGGGCGAGGTAGATCTTCGCGTTGGGGAAACTCCGCAGTTCGCCGGTATGGTCGGCGTGTTTGTGGGTGACAAGTATTTTCGTCACCTGTTCCGGGCGGTAGCCGAGGTCCTTGAGCGCGGAGACATAATCCCTAATGCGGCTGCCGATGTAGATCTGCGTATCGGCTTCGACCACCATTTCGGGCGCTTCGAGGGGCATGCCGGTATCGACGAGGATCACTTCGTCGCCCGTGTCGATCAGGTAGTTCTGAATGCTGGAGCGGTAACGGACCGCGGCATCGAATTTATCCGTTCCGTCCTCGCCGCCGAGGGCGAACGGACGGGTCATGAAACCGTTTTCGTAGAGTTTGACCGCCTTGATCTTCATTGTATCACCTGCTTGTCGTTTGATTGAAAATGTATTTGCGATTCCAAATTGGAAGATAATATAGCAGTCGGTGATATAAATTCAAGGATGCCGCAGACCGAAAATAAAGGTTTTTTTTCCTGCGGAGCCAGCGGAAACCAAGGTGCGGAGGAGCCGGTCGATCATTTATTTCCCCGGCGGGGAGAGTTTTTCTTTCAGCCGCTCCAAAAATTTTTCCGCCGCTTCGGAAAACAGCCGGTCTCTCTTCCAGACGAGATCCAGGCCGACCTCCTGTTTCGGGGTCAGCGGGCGGAAGCACAGGTCGCTCCGGCCGGTCGTGTTGATCAGTTTGTCCAGCCCCAGCGCGCAGCCCGCCCCCGCGCCGACCAGCAGCGCGGCGTTGTATATCAGATTGTAAGTCCCCGCGACTCTGACGGTCGCGGCGTGTTCCCCGAACCATTCGGCGATGGGACCATGCAGTTTTTCGTTGCGGAGGATCTGCTTCGACAACAGCAGCGGGACTTCGGTCAGGTCCTGCGGACGGATCGCCTTCCGCTTCGCCAGCGGGTGATCCCGGCGGAGGATCACGCCCCAGATGTCCCGGACCGGAAGCGGCAGACTTGCGTAGCGCGAAATACCCGTCGGCTGGATGAGGATACCGAAGTCCAGAATACCGCGGTCGAGCCGCTCCGTCACATCCGCCGCATTGCCGCTGTGCAGATGGAAACGCACCTGCGGATGGTCGGCGCGGAAGGCGCTGATCGCCTCCGCCAGCAGCGTGAGCGCCTCGCTTTCCCCGCAGCCGATGTGGATGTCCCCGGAAACCGAGCGGGAGTTCGCATAAAACTCCGCCTCCGTCCGGTCGACGATCTCCAGGATCTCCTCGGCCCGCTGCCGGAGCAGCATCCCGTCCCGGGTGAGCGTGACCCGATGGCTGCCGCGGGTGAAGAGTTTCCGCCCCAGTTCGCATTCCAGATCGTGCAGCTGGCGCGACAAGGTCGGCTGGGTCACGTGCAGACTGTGCGCCGCCGCCGTGATGTTCCCGGTCCGCGCCACGCTCAAAAAATATTTCAGCACCCGGAGTTCCACGATCCCGCCTCCTTTCCGGTAACGGGATAATATAACCGGCGCATCATGCTTTTCAAGCATATCATCATATAAAAACAAAGTATTTGCTATTTCACGGGGCGTTGGTTATATTATCCGCGGAGTACCCGGAATCCGACTTACGGAAAGGACAAGGTGAAAATGAAGCATCTCGGAAGTATCATCGGCCTGACCCTGCTGTCAGGGATCGCGATCGCCGCTTATGGAAAGGAATCCGCAAAAATGATCGACATGAAGAACCCCGGCGTGAAAGACGCCAAACTCGACCTCACGGAAAAGTGGGACAAGGTCTTCCCGAAGAGCGACCGGGTGGAGCATAGCAAAGTCGTGTTCCACAACCGCTACGGCATCACGCTCGCCGCCGACCTCTACCAGCCGAAAAACGCTTCGGGCAAACTCCCCGCCGTCGCGGTCTCGGGACCGTTCGGGGCGGTCAAGGAGCAGTCGAGCGGGCTGTATGCCCAGCAGCTCGCGGAGCGAGGATTCCTCGCCATCGCGTTCGATCCCTCGTTCACCGGCGAATCCGGCGGGACGCCGCGCTTCGTGGCGTCGGTGGACATCAACACCGAGGACTTCTCCGCCGCGGTGGATTATCTGAGCAACCGTCCCGACGTCGACCCCGAACGCATCGGCATCCTCGGCGTCTGCGGCTGGGGTGGCATGGCGATCAACGCCGCCGCCGTCGACACCCGGATCAAGGCGACGGTGGCGGTGACCATGTACGATATGTCGCGGGTCGTCGCCAACGGATATTTCGACGCGGACGACAACCCGCAGGCGCGGCGGAAGCTGCGCCGCGCTTTGAACGAGCAGCGTACCCGGGATTATGCCGCCGGATATTACGAACTTGCGGGCGGTGTGGTCGATCCTCTCCCCGCCGACGCTCCGCAGTTTGTCAAGGAGTACTTCGCCTATTACAAGACGCCGCGCGGCTACCATCCGCGTTCGCTCAACTCGAACCGGGGGTGGAACAAGACGGCGGCGCTCTCGGCGCTGAACACGAAGATGCTGGCGTACGCACCGGAGATCGAAAGCGCGGTCATGATCGTCCACGGCGAAAAGGCGCACAGCCGGTACTTCGGCGAAACCGCGTTCAAGCTGCTGAAGGGCGACAACAAGGAATTGGTCATCGTGCCGGGCGCGGTGCATGTGGACCTTTACGACAATCTGAAGGTCATCCCCCTCGACCGGATCGACGCATTCTTCCGCAAGCATCTTGCCGGTAAGTGACCATCCGCCGAGACGCGGGACCGGCAACGGCGGGAGTTGAAAACCTGCCGGATAAGCGGTAAATACTATATTAAGGAAAGAACCGTGAAAAAAGTTTTGATAATTTCGGCGTCGCCCCGCAAGGGCGGCAACTCGGATCTGCTGTGCGACGAATTTGCCCGCGGGGCGGCCGAAGCGGGGCACGAAGTGGAAAAGATCCGCCTCGCGGAGAAAGAGGTCGGCTTCTGCAACGGATGCTACGCCTGCCGGAAACTCCGCAAGTGCGTTCGGAACGACGATGCCAACGAACTCGTGGAAAAGATGCTTGCCGCCGAGGTGATCGTATTGGCGACCCCCGTCTACTTCTACTCGATGGACGCCCAGCTCAAGGCGCTGATCGACCGGAGCGTTTCCCGCTGGGACGATTTCGGCCGTTTCAAGGGGACGGAGTTTTATCTCGTGGTCACGGCGGCGGATACGAATCGCGAGATGATGTCCGCGACGCTGGAGGGGCTGCGCGGCTTCATGCGCGACTGCATGGACGGCAGCATCGAGCGCGGCGTCCTCTACGGGACGGGCGCTTACGCCAAGGGCGAAGTCCGCGCGCTGCCGGTCTTTCGCGAGGCGTATCTGGCGGGGCGCTCCTGCTGACCTTGCGGGCGCGCCCTCCCGTCCGTTTGAGGGGAGGGGCGCGCTTGAGTTTTACTGACCGACCGTGCCGTCGAGCCCGACGATCACCGTGCGGAGCGGGATATCCCGTTCCGCTTGTTCCAATGCCTTTTTGACCACCATCACCGTTCCGCCGCAGCAGGGGACCTCCATCCGGGCGACGGTGATGGATCTTATCCGGTGCTGCCGGAAGATGCGGGCGAGTTTCTCGACATAGCTTCCGAGATCCGGATCAAGTTTGGGGCAGAATACGATCAGGATCTTCCCCGCCAGCAGATCGCGGTGGAAAGCGCCGTGGGCATGGGCGACGCAATCGGCGGATATGAGCAGATCGGCGTCGTCGAAGTATTCGGCATCCGGGTTGATGAGCCGCAGCTGGATCGGCCATTGACGCAACGCCGAAGCGCCGCCGCCCAAGGCTCCGCCGGTCGCGGCGGGGCGGAGTTTCCGCGCCGGCGATCCCGGACACCCTCCCGAATGTACCGCGGCGGGAACGGGGATATTCCGCTCCCGCAGAAAATCCATCGCTTCGGAGAGCAGTTTCATCTCGCCATGATTTTTCAGATGTTTGAGGTGGGCGGCGATGGTGTTCGTTCCCTGCTTCACGATGTTTTCCATCACTTTCCGTTCATCGTACGGTTCGGCCTACCGCTCCACGGTGCGGATGGCGCCGCGCGGACATTGCCCGATACAGGCTCCGAGACCGTCACAGAAAAGGTCGCTCACCAGTCGCGCCTTGCCGTCGATGACCTGCAGAGCGCCTTCCGGACAGTTGGGGATGCACGCTCCGCATCCATTGCATTTGTTTTCGTCGATTTCGATGATTTGCCGTTTCATGATTTCATCCGTATTCTCTTTGTTCATTTGCCGGCGCGCCGGCAGCGCCCGCCGATTCTGCGCGGACAGTCTTTTTTTGCCGCGCCGCCCGTGCCGAGACAGCGATAGCAAATCTCGTTTTCCAGCGGCGCTCCGGCGAAGTACGCGTCCAGATTGGCGAGCGTGGTCGTTGCGATGTTGGTCAGCGCCTCGCGGGTCAGAAATGCCTGATGCGAAGTGACGATCACGTTGGGCATGGAGACCAGCAGCGACAGTGTCTTGTTCTGTTTGGTCACATCGGAACGGTCCTCGTAGAACCACTCGCTTTCCTCTTCGTAGACATCCAGCCCCGCCGCGCCGACCAGTCCGTCCCGCAGAGCCGCGAGCAGCGCTTCGCTGTCGATCAGACCACCACGCGAGGTATTGATGAGGACCACGCCCGGCTTGACCTTGCAGAACGTCTCCTGATTGAAAAGGTGATGCGTCGCAGGCATCAGGGGGCAGTACAGAGAGATCACGTCCGATTCGGTCAGCAGCCGTTCCATCCCGACATACTCAACCCCGGCTTCCTCGTGCGGGTGGGCGTCGAATGCCAGTACCCGCATCCCGAAGCCGTTGCAGATATGGCTGAAGATCGTGCCGATCTTGCCCATTCCGACGATCCCGGCGGTCTTGCCGTGCAGATCGAATCCGGTCAGCCCGACGAGGGAGAAATTGAAATCCCGAGTCCGCGCCGACGCCTTGTGGATATGGCGGTTCAGCGCCAGCAGCAGCGCCGCCGCATGTTCGGCGATCGCGTATGGCGAATATGCGGGGACGCGCACCACGGTCAGTTTCATATCATAGGCGACTTTGAAGTCTACGTTGTTGTATCCGGCACAGCGCAAGGCCAGGACCTTGATCCCGGCGGCAGTCAGGTCTTCGATCACCTTGCGGTCGATCTCGTCGTTGACGAATGCGCAAACGGCATCGCATCCTGCGGCGAGCGGCAGGGCGGATGCGGTGAGGCGCGTCTCGAAATAGCGGATGTCATAACGTCCGGCATTGAGCCGGTCGAACGCATCCCGGTCATATGGTTTTGCATCGAAAAAAGCGATTTTCTTCATGTTTTTTCTCTGGTTTCGGGGTTCGTATCAGCACGGGAGCAAGGCGAGCAACTGATTCAGGACGATCACGCCCTGAACCACCCAAACCAGCTCCAGCCATTCATGAAATTTGTTGAGCCACGGTTTTGCATGATGCACGTCAAAAGGCTTGTGCATCACCCAGATCACCACGAACAGCAAGACAAAAAGGATTATGGAATATTTTAACATTTTAACAGCTCCTCCCATTCACTCCAGCGTCAGCAGGAGGGCCATCTTGAACCGCTTTGCAGCCTTGACCCAGTGTGCGCCGCCTTTGGCGAAGACGAAATTCTCCCCGGCGCGGATCGTGTGTTCTTCCCCCTCGTAGCCAATGATGCCTTCGCCGTCCAGCGCGAAGATCAGGGCTTCTCCCGGCGCGGCGTGTTCGGAAAGCCCCGTCCCCGCATCGAAACTCATCACCACGAATTTCATTTTTGCGTTGTGCGCAATATCCATGTTGATGATCTTCCCTTCCTGATACGGCAGCAGTTCCGCCAGTTTGAAGACTTCGCCGGGTTTGATCGTCGGATTCATCTTATCGGTTCTCCTTATGATTATTTCCGTGTATATCGCGCCATATTCCGTCCGCATCCCGACCGGAACGCCGACGGGCGTGATGAAACTCGCGTGTTCGTTCAAGGTCCACTCATCTCCGCTGCCCGCGAAAATTTCCAGTGTTCCCCGTTCCACGGTCAGCAACTTGCGATCCGGGAAGATCTCCGCGCTGATGTCTGTCCCCGCCGCCAGCGAGAGGCAGAGCGCCGAGTTTTCTCCCGCCCGGGCGACCTCGCCGGAGGTCGTGCAGCCGGGGATCGGCATGTTGTCCGCCACGATGGAAAAGACTTTGCCGGGGTTGCCTTTTATCATTCCGTCACCTCAATTTTTAAGCGCCGCTCTCAAACCGTCCAGCAGTTTCTGCCGCTCGACCCGCAGATCGAACGCCCCGTGCGACATGCCCCACTGCTTGATCAGCAGACGCAACGGACCGATGACCATCCGGAACAGCGTGTCGGGCGGGATGTCCCGTCGGATCTCTCCCGCGTCCATCGCCTCCGCGAAGCGGGCGAGCAGGGCTTGACGGTGGCGCCGCATCATGCCGAAGAGGATCTGCTCCACCTCGGGATCGCCCTGAAACAGTTCTTCGGCGAAGACCACCCGCGCCAGATCGGGGGTCTTCAGCACGAGATCCGTCCGCCGGATGATGGCGTCCTCGACCGCCGCCCAGCCGCGCCGTTCCTCGAGATCGTCCGCCGCCGCCTCGAAGCGGCCCACCAGCGCCTGCACGATCTCCAGTTTGTCGCGGAAGTGGTAGTACAGCGCCGCGTCGGTCACATTCAGCGCCCGGCTCAAACGGCGGATGGTCAGGTTGCCCATGCCGTTTTCCGCGATCAGGCGCAAGGCGGCATCGACGATCTCATTCTGGCGCTCGGTCAGTTGCTGCGGCATATCCGGTACTCCTTTCGACATGTTGCTTAGTGAACACTCACTAAATATACTCCCGCAGACCGTTTTGTCAAGCCCGGACAATTATTTTCACAAAAGATTACAAAAAAAGTAGATTTTTTTGAAAAACCATTTGATTTTGCGGGAAACCGTGATATTTTATTCAATACACAACCAAAATGGTAATGTTTCATCAACCCAACGAAAGGATAATCGTCATGAGCATCGCCAACACTATTCTGGATCGTATCGGCAGCACCCCGCTGGTCAGGATCAACAAACTCAATCCGGGCGGCGCGGAGGTGGTCGTCAAGGTCGAGTCGTTCAACCCCGGCGGCTCGGTCAAGGATCGGATCGCCTTCGCGATGATCGCGGCGGCGGAGCAGGCGGGCGCCTTGAAGCCGGGCGCGCTGATCATCGAACCCACGAGCGGCAACACCGGCGTCGGCCTCGCGTTTGTCGCGGCGGTCAAGGGTTATCATCTGATCCTGACCATGCCCGAGACCATGAGCATCGAGCGCCGCAAACTCGCCGCCGCCTACGGCGCGGAGATCGTGCTGACCGACGGCGCGCTCGGCATGAAGGGGGCGATCGCCAAGGCGCTGGAACTGCAGGCGGCGCACCCCGGTTCGTTCATCCCGCAGCAGTTCGAGAACCCGGCGAATCCCGCCTATCACAAGGCGCACACCGGCCCCGAGATCTGGCGGGACGCCGACGGCAAGGTCGACGCGTTCGTGGCGGGCGTGGGCACCGGCGGCACGCTGACCGGCGTGGCGGAATATCTGAAGGAAAAGAATCCCGCGGTGAAGATCTACGCGGTCGAACCCGATACCAGCCCGGTGCTCTCGGGCGGCAAGCCCGGTCCGCACAAGATCCAGGGCATCGGCGCGGGATTCGTGCCGAAAGTGCTCAACACCTCCGTCGTCACCGAGGTCGTAACCGTCTCGGCGGAGAACGCCGGTAAGACCGCCCGCGCGGCGGCGGCGCAGGAGGGGCTGCTCGTCGGCATCAGTTCGGGCGCGGCGCTCTACGCGGCGCTGGAACTCTCCAAAAAGCCGGAGTTTTCCGGCAAACGGATCGTCGCGCTGCTGCCGGATACGGGCGAGCGTTATCTTTCGACGTGGCTCTTCTCCGAGTGACGCTCCATCCGGCGCCGCGTTCGGAGCCTTTCGCCGGTGGGAATTTCGGGTTGTAAAACGGGCGATCCGAGGCTATATTAGAAAATCAGCCGCGGACATTGAGACAGCCTCAATGTCCGCGGAAATTTATCATCGGAGGATAAAAAGATGTCTGTTCTGGCGATCGATGGTGGTGTCCCGGTATTTACCCGTCCGGCGGAGCGTCCGCAATGGCCGCCGACCAACCCGGCGGTGTTCGACCGGATGAAAGAGGTGTACCTGAGCCACAAGTGGTCGTTCTACGGACAGTGCGAAAACGAGTTCGCCGAAAAGTTCGCGAAGTACACGGGCGCCAAGTACGCGTCGATGATGGCGAACGGCACGGTCACGCTGGAGTGTTCGCTCGTCGCGCTGGGCGTCGGTCCCGGCGACGAAGTGATCGTCCCGGCGCAGACTTGGATCGCCACCGCCTGCGCGGTGGTCTACGTCGGCGCGACTCCGGTGATCGTCGATGTCGAACCCGATACGCTGTGCATGGATCCGGCGGCCTTCGAGGCGGCGATCACGCCGCGCACCAAGGCGGTGATCCCGGTCCACCTCTTCGGCTCGATGGCCGATCTGGACAGGATCATCGCGATCGCCGGAAAGCACGGGATCAAGGTCATCGAAGACTGCGCGCACGCGCACGGCGGCGAATGGAACGGCCGCGGCGTCGGCAGCTGGGGCGACCTCGGCAGCTGGAGTTTCCAGCAGTCCAAGGTGCTGGCCTCCGGCGAAGGCGGCGCGGTCACGACCAACGACGAGCATCTCTGGGATCTGGTGGGGCGGCTGTCGCACATCGGTTACCAGCGCGGAGCGAAACAGGGCGAACGCAGTACTCCGCCGCCGATGGGGCTGATCTGCCACAACTACCGGGTGACGGAGTTTCAGGCGGTCATCCTCTTGGATCAACTTTCGACGCTGCGGCAGGATACCGAACTGCGGGCGAAGAACGCCGACTACCTGCGCGCCAAACTCGAACAGATCCCCGGGATCCGGGTGCAGGCCAAAGGGCGCCGTGCGACCGTTCAGGGGTATTACAAGTTCGTGTTCATCGTCGATGACGCGCAGTTGAAGCCGGGGATCGACATTTCGCGCGTCGAGGCGGCGCTGAACGCCGAAGGTCTGCTCGATGTGGCGCGCACTTGGAACGGCGAGCCGATCTATACCTACCGTCTGTGGTCGGTCCCGCCGGATCGATACCGCATCGAGAGCAACGCCACGGCGGAAAAGATCTTCCGTCGGCAGCAGATGGGCGTGAGTCTGAACTGGCTGATGGCTCCCCGCGCCGACCTCGACCGCTTCGTCGAGGCGGTCGACAAGGTGATGACGGCTTATCGCGCCTGATCGTACACGCGGCGCCGGGAGGTTGATCCCGGCGCCGCGTTTTGAATTGAGTTGCGGGGGCACTGCGCTCAAGACCTTACCAACGGGGGATTTTTCCATAAATGGGCAGCCGGATCGACATGTGCAACGGCCCGCTGGCGGGCAATATCGTCCGCTTTGCGATCCCGGTGGTGCTGGGAGATCTGCTCCAACTCACCTTCGACGCGGCGGACATGGCGGTGATCGGCAACTGGTCGGTCCACGGTCACAGTTCGATGGCGGCCATCGGCACCACCAACAGCATCACCAATCTGCTGCTCACCCTGGTGCTGGGGATCGCGGGCGGCGCAAACGTGGTGGCCGCCCAGTGCCACGGCGCCGGGGATCGGCGCGGAGTCCGTCAGACGGTGCACACCGCTATTGCCATCGCCTTGTTCAGCGGCGCGGTACTGCTGGCGCTCGGCGTTTTGACCGCGCGCCCGCTGCTGCGGGCGATACTGGTGCCGGAGGAGATACTCGACAGCGCCAGTCTTTATCTGCAGCTGCGTTTTGTCGGCATTCCGTTCCTGATGATTTTCACTTTCGGCTGCGTACTGCTGCGCGCCGCCGGCGACACCCGACGGCCGCTGTGCTATCTGACCGTCGCCGGAGTGGTCAACGTGCTGTTGAACCTCCTCTTCGTGATCGTCTTCAAATGGGATGTCGCCGGGGTCGCGCTTGCCACCGCCGCCTCCAAGGGGCTAGCCGCCGCGCTGGTGCTCCGCGCACTCGCCGGGGAGTGCGGTCCGGGCAGGCTGATATTCCGCCGGATCAAGTTCTACGCCCCCGTCCTCAAGCGCATACTGTGGCTGGGCATCCCCTCGGGGCTGCAGAGTTCCTGCTACTGGATCGCCAACGTGATCATTCAGGCGGCGATCAACACCTTCGGCGCGTTGACCATCGCCGGCAACACCGCCGGGGTGATGCTGGAGGCGATACTGCATACCGTGACGTTCGCCATGTACCAGAGCGTGCTCTCTTTCACCGGGCAGAACTACGGCGCCCGCAAATACGACCGGGTGGCGCGGAGCATCTTGATCTGCCTTTTTATCGGCATGGCCTCCAGTCTGGTGATGGGGTGGGGGGCGTACTTCTGCGGGCGGCCGCTGCTCGGGCTCTTCAACCGGGACCCCGGGGTGATCGAGCAGGGGATGATCCGGCTGCAGATCATCTTCACCACCTACTTCCTCGTCGGGGCGCTGGACGTCGTCGGTGGCGGTCTGCGCGGAGTCGGCCGCAGTGTGGCTCCGGCGGTGGTCTCGCTGATCGGGGTCTGCGGCTTCCGCATCTGGTGGGTGCTGGGGGTGCTGCCGCACTTCAACTCGCTCAAGTGGCTTTATATCACCTACCCGATTTCGTGGGGGATCGCTTCGCTGTGCAACGGGGCGATGTTGTTCGTGGTGTGCCGCCGGTTGCTCCGCCGGGGCGAAGATCGCGGATATGGGTTTTGTAAACGCGCGTGAAAAGTGGTTGGCGGATCCCGCGGTACGCGGTGCCGCGGAACCGCCGGAAAGGATGGCAAGATGCGAAGTTCGATCATCATCGCGGCGGTATTCGCCGGAGCGGCGGCGGCCGAGGCATGCACCAGTTGGGTCATCACCCCCCGCGCCGCCCAGTCCGGTATGATGACCTTGCAGAAGGTCCGGGATCAGTACCATTGCCGTCTGGACGCCGACATGCGGGTCGCTCCCAACGGCTGGCGCTGGATGCGCATCGGTCAGGATAAGGACGCCGCCGCCTTCGGGATGAACGAAAAGGGTGTCGCCATGACCACCAACGACGGCGACAAGGTGCGCGCGCACCATCCGCATAACGGCATCCGCTACGGGACCGGCGCGTCGACGATGATCCGGCAGGTGATGACCCGCTGCGCCAGCGCCGCCGAAGGTGCGGAGATGATCCGGCGCCTCGGCCGCAGCCGCCTTACCGCGGGGAGCAGCGGCATATACTACATAGTGGATCCGAATCGGGCGTTCATCATCAACGTCGCCCACGGATACGCCCAAGTCAAGGAGATCGCGGACGGCAAAATATCCGTCACGACCAACGCCTGGCAGCTGCCGGGCGGCGAGGAGGTCGCCGAAAAGAACTTCCGGCAGGGGCTGCTGCAGCGGGCGCGGGAGGTCAACACCCGGGCGGCGCTGTGTAAAACGCGGGTCGACGGCAAGTTCCCCATCCGCGGCTGTATCGATATCTCGCGTAAATTCCGCGGCAAAAAGTTGACCGAGTGTTATCCGTTCTGTGCCGGCAGCAAAGGCAAATCGCTGTCGAGCGTCTGTTTCGAGATCGACCGGGAGTTCCCCGCGTACTTGAGTTGCGCGTATACCGCGCTTGGACCGCAGCAGCACACTTTGTTCATCCCGATCCCGATGGCGGTCCGTCAGCTGCCGGAGAAGATGCGCGACGGCGGTTGGGGGCAGCTGGCTTATGACCATCAGGCGGCCGCCGGCAGCAACCACCCGGCGCTGCCGGAGATGGCGAAACTGGAAGACCGGTTTCTGGCGGAGTTCTCCGACGTCCGCACTCGGGCGCGAAAACTTCTCCGGGCGGGGCGGACGGATGAGGCGGTCAAACTGCTGAACGAATGTTTCGCCCGGCATTTCGCCGAGGCCGACGCCTTCATGATCCGGCTCAACGCCGCCGCGGCGGCGGGAAAGGGCGGCGGAGATCGCTCCGTCGCGCCGCGATAACTTTTCAACCGGCATCGGAAAAACACAGGGGATCGACCATGAAAGTCGCAAAATCATTGATCGTCGCCGCGGCGACCGTCCTGACGGCGGTTTCGACGGTGGCGAACACCGAATGGCTCGTCCGCCCCCGGGAGTCCGCCTCGGGGATGATGCTCCTCCACGGCGTCCATCAGGTCTCCGCGGCGTATCCGCTGAGCCTCCGGCTGGAGCCGCCCGGGAACGGCAAATCGGGCAACTATCGCTTCCTCCGTCTCGGTTCGACGGGCACATTCTGCTTTGCGGGGCTGAACGAACGGGGCGTTGCCGTCTACTACACGCTCGGCGACCCCAACTCCGACCCCAACCCGAAAAAGGCGCCGGGGAATCTCGGCCACGGCGGCATCGTACCGGCGATCTGCCGGTCGTGCGCCACAGCGGAGGCGGCGGTGAAGATGCTCCACGGAGCGTTCAACGACCACCGGATCGAGCAGGCGGTGATCGGCGGGCGGGCTTTGGGCATGATCCTGCTGATCGCGGACCCGTACCGGGCGTTTATCGTCGAATGTTCGCCGCGTCATTTCGAATACTGGGAACTCGAATACGCCTTTTGCGCCTACGCGCAGTGCTGGAAACTGCCCGGCATGGACGATGCGTCGCTGAACGATGCGAAACGCATGCACCTCAACTATCAGCGCGAATGGAGCGCGGCCCGGCTGCTGTACCGCGCCTTCGATAAAAACCGTCTGATCTCGGTGCCCGATTCCATCGCGATCTCGCGCACCGAAGCCGGCGATATGAATGTGCCGGAATTCGACGCGCTCCGGGGCCGGAATATCAAACTCACCACCGCTCCGCACAACCGCCAGTGCCTCGCCGGATGTCTGTTCGAACTGGAGAGCGAATTCCCGGAGACGCTGGGGTGTGTTTACCTCGCCTTGGGGCCGCCCCGGTATACCGTGTACCTGCCGATCCCGTTCGGTGCGGCGGATGCCTTGCCGAAGGAACTCGCGGATCCGGCGTGGATCAACAGCGCGCTGGAGCGCCAGAAGCGGGACGACGGGAGCGCGCCGGTCGCTCCGGAAATTTTGGAGTTCGAGCGCAAACAGCTCGACGAGTTCAACCGGGCGCGCGCTCAGGCGCGGCTGCTGCTGCGCCGCGACAAACGCGAGGAAGCGACCGCGCTGCTCAGGGAGACGCTGGCGAAGCAGTCCGCCGCGACCAAGGCTTTCTTGGATGGAATCAAATAAACGGTGTAAAATCAAATCATTGTTCAGGAGGAATATATGATCCCGATCGCTTATTGTGAGAATCTGCCGTTCGACAGCGGCGACGAGCCGTACGAAAAACTTCTGGCGGAGTACGCTGCTGCCGGGGCCCGGCACATGGTCGCCGGGGTGACGTTCATGAAACGCTCGCTGGCGGACGCTACTTTCCCCGCGCGCATGGCCAAGTTCATCGCGACGCTCGGCATGAGTTATCGCGGGGCGCACTCCTTCTGGGGGCCGACGTGGGATCTCAATCTGCTCGACCCCGAGGCGTTCAAGGGGATGATCGAAAATCAGAAGCGCGTCATCGCCATCGCGGGCGAGATATCGTCCGACGTGCTGGTGATCCACCCCGGCGACTCCCAGTTCAAGACCGGCGACCCCACGCCGCGGGCGTTGCGCGAGCAGACGATCCGTGCGCTGGAGATACTGCTGCCGTATGCCGAAACCTGCGGGATCCGCATCTCGATCGAAAACATCATCGCACCATCGGATTCGGCGGCGGAGAATCTGGCGGTGCTGGAACACTTCAATTCGCCGCGGCTCGTCTTCTGCTACGACACCGGCCACGCCAACGTGATGGAGGATGCGCCGGGCAAGGATCCGATGCTGGTCAATCCGTACATCCGCACCCGGCTGTGGCACGACCGGCTGGTCTTCGATCCCGAATCGACGCTGGAGCGGCTGGCGCCCTATGTTGTCACGGCGCATGTCCACGACAACAACGGCTTTACCGACGAGCACAAAATGCCGGGCGCCGGGACCATCGACTGGAAGAGCACCGTTTCGCGGCTGCTGGCGTGCCCGAATCTCGAATTCGTGCAGAACGAGGCGGATTGGCGCCGCGACGGCGTGTCGGTCCCTGGAGTCGTTTCCGAGTTCACGCGCCTCTTCGGCTGAGCCGGAAAACGTGGTGAGGTGAAACTCCCACTCCCGGGTTTTCGGGCGAGGGGAGGGGGCTTGATCCCGTCGGCTTGCGGTTTACGTTAAGCCGTTTACGATTTATCGAAAGTTATCCCGTGCGTGGAGATCACTCCGCGGCGGCTTCCCGGATCTTCGCCCTGACGGTGATTTTGTCGCCCCGCGACACGGTCACGCCGCCGTCGATCATCCGCTTCCACTTGGTGATCTTGCACGGGACCGCCGCGGAGGATTTATCCGCCACTTCGAATTCCGTACATTCGATGACCGCCGTTTTGCCGTCCTTGGGGTAGCGGACCGGCGTCAGCGACGGGGTGACCGTCGCAATGTCGGTCGCGCCGCCGATATCGAGCACTTCGAGTTTCACGCTGAATTCCCGAACTTTTTCGAGGTTGACGAAGATGGTGTTCTTCTTCTTGCCGTTGACCGACATGCCCTTGGGCAGATTGGGCGAGAGCACCTTGAAGACCGCGCCGCTCTTGCAGTTGAGGTCCAGACGCGCATAAGTTCCGGCGAAGGAAACGGCGGCACCCGCCAGCATCAGCGTGGCGACGGCAAAGAATTTCTTCAACATGGATGGTCCCTCTATTGTAAAATTCGACTTTTCCGGTGTTTCGGCTTGGGATAAAATACCGTTGCCCGCGTCAAAAGTCAAACGCCGGATCATGAGCGGCGGCAGCATTGGCATTTCGTTGGGATTTTATCATGATGCCGGGTTGCATTTTCACTCCGCAGGTGATATAATTAATTCATATTTGTTTTCCGCATCAGACCAAAGGGAGTCCGTCAATGAAAAAGTTCAGTATGCCTTGGGCTTTGGCTCTGGCGTTGTTTTTTTCCGGCTGTGAAGTTGTGGATGTGATAGATCCGGGGGGGGGCATCGTGCCGTCGCCGGATCCGGCGTATTATGTGCAACCGCCGCCGCCGCGCCATCATTCGCACCACCACCATCATCGGCCGACACCTCCTCCGCCGCCGCGACATGGGGAGCATCGCCCGAGCCGGGCCCCGAATTATAGTTCCCGCCCGTCCCGCCCGTCTCATTCGGGGGCGTCGCACAACGCCCGCCCGGGAAAAAACGGTTCACTCGGGAAACGTCCTCCGAGCACTTCGCAGACCGCCCGTCCGGGAAAAAACAGTTCACTCGGGAAACGTCCTCCGAGCACTTCGCAGACCACCCGTCCGGAAAAAAACAGTTCACTCGGGAAACGTCCTCCGAGC
>Ga0208297_1000527_pt1 | contig 71775 bp, 53 predicted proteins | sample LMS_cellobiose_e_FD_187367 | JGI IMG/M metagenome (GOLD analysis project Ga0208297, IMG submission 187367) | Rumen-fistulated moose microbial communities from Alaska, USA - LMS_cellobiose_enrichment (SPAdes) (version 2) | ecosystem: Host-associated > Mammals > Digestive system > Stomach > Rumen...
TCCAAAGAAATCAACGCTCTCGATTCATTTGTTCTCGGTACTTGTTGTACTTGTTCTTTCCAGTCTTGTCAATGATCTTTTGTAAGAAAATCCCGCTCGTTGTCCAAGCGGGATTGCAAAGGTACACCTATTTTTTAAACCTGCAAAAGAAACCGTACTTTTTTTTAGGGAATTTTACTCTTTTTTTAGGGCCATCCGGGCGCGGAGCTCCCAGGTACGGATCTTATCCTTGTATAAGTTATTGGCATTCACCTTCTCCGGGGAAAGCGCCGCATCGGAGTTGCCGTCCCAACGGCGGCAGTTGTACATCACCTCGTAGATCCGGCCGATCCGGTACTCCCGGGAAACCCGCAGTCCGACGGCATAATCCTCGCCGTATTTGGTCACGGGGAAGTTCAGTTCGCGCAGCAGCGGGACGTAGAATCCGCGCGGGGCACCGAGGCCGTTGATGCGGAGCGCGTTGTTGCGCCCGTTCTCCGGGGTCCATTCGCGGTGGTCGATGACGCCCGGCGGCAGCGGATTCCCGTCGAAATCCGTCATCTGATAGGTCCCGACAACCATCGCGCACCGCTGCTCGCGGAAGGCGGCGACGAAGCGCGCGACGGTATGGGTATCGGAATAGGTGTCGTCCGAATCAAGCTGGAGGGCGAAGCGGCCGCAGCAGGGATGGTGGAGCGCGGCGTTCCAGTTGCCGCCGATGGCGTGGTAGGTCGGGTCCTGGGCGATGTAGACCAGCCGGGGGTCGGAGGTGAAGCGGCGGATTACGTCGACCGTCCCGTCGGTCGAATTGTCGTCCACGACGATGACGTTGAAGGGGAAATCCGCTTCCTGGGACAGCGCGGAGGCGATGGCGTCGCCGATGGTCCTGACGCGGTTCTTGCAGGGGATGATGACGGAGGCCTCGTATGCAAAAACGCCCCCCTCGAAGGTGACGGGCTTGAAAACGGGCGGCAGGTAGCCGCCGATGGCTTTCAGGTGGGCCGTGCAGGCCTGCTCCATTTCGATCTGGACCTCGCGGTTGCGCGGGTTGACGTAGTCGAACTGCTTCTCGCCGGATTTCCGCGTGTCGGTCTGTACGTCATAATATAGGTATTCGTTGATGTGCTCGAAGCGGCCGAGGCGGGAGACGCGGAGGCGCAGGTCGTAGAGGCCCGCGAAGCGGTACTCTGCGTCCATCTGCGCGACCGCCGTCTGCAGCGCGTCCGTCCGAAAGAGCAGCACGGTCCCGAAATCGAAGTCGTCCCGCAGCGACCCCTCCTGGTAATCGATCACAGGCGCTTCCGAGACGGCGCCGCCGATGAGGTCGAAATGGTCCGCGTAGACCAGCACGGCGCCGGTGTCGCGGGCGACCTGCTCCATCCGCCCTTCGGCGGAAACGACCCAGCGGAGGTCCGATTCCTTGGTATGGAGCATCACATAGGGAGCCGTCGCAGCGGCGGCCACCTCCCGCAGCCGCGACGTCGGGCAGAGGAGGGGGATCTGGAAAAAGTCAGTCATGGCGGATCAAGGATATTTTCTGCAATATAACGATATTATTTCATATATTTGCAGTCCTATGGACAGCAAACTGGTCATCATTCCGACGTACAACGAGATCGAGAATATCGAAGCCATCGTCCGGAGGGTCCTTTCCCTCGAAGGCGGCTTCGACGTCCTCGTCATCGACGACAACTCCCCGGACGGGACCGCGGACAAGGTACGCGCGCTCCGGGAGGAGTTCCCCGGCCGCCTACACCTCGTGTGCCGCCCGGGCAAGCTCGGCCTCGGAACCGCCTATATCCAGGGTTTCCGCTGGAGCCTGGAGCACGGCTATGACTACACCTTCGAGATGGACGCGGACTTCTCCCACGACCCGGACGACCTGCCGCGGCTGTATGCGGCCTGTGCGGAAGGCGGCGCCGACCTCGCAATCGGCTCCCGCTACTGCAAGGGCGTCAGTGTCGTAAACTGGCCGATCGGGCGCATCCTGATTTCCTACTTTGCGTCCGTCTATGTCCGTAAGATCTTGCGTTTCAAGATTTTCGACAGCACCGCCGGCTTCCTGTGCTACCGCCGCCGGGTCCTGGAGACCATCGACCTGGACGCCATCCGGATGAAGGGCTACGGCTTCCAGATCGAGATGAAATACACGGCCCACCGCCTTGGCTTCCAGATCGCCGAAGTCCCCGTCATCTTCATCAACCGGCAGGTCGGCACCTCGAAGATGTCGAGCGGCATCTTCGGCGAAGCCTTCTGGGGCGTCCTGAAACTGCGTTTCCGCCAGTTCCAGCCGAAAAAAGCTATTTGACCAGCCGCAGGGAAATCCTGCCCCGTTCCAGATCCACGGCAGTCACGCTGACGCGGATCTTCTGGTGGAGTTTGAGCACCTTGGAGGGATCCTGCAGGCGCGGGACACCCATCTGGGAGACGTGGATCAGGCCATCGTCGTGGACGCCGATGTCCACGAACGCACCGAAGGCCGTCAGGTTCGTCACGATGCCGGGCAGTTCCATCCCGACCTTCAGGTCCTCGATCGAATGGACGTCGTCCGAGAAAGCGAAGGCCTGCGCCTCTTCGCGCGGGTCCAGCCCCGGTTTCCGCAGCTCCGCCAGGATGTCCTGCACCGTCGGGAGGCCGAAATCCCCGCCGACGTACCGCTGCGGGTCAATCTTTTCGCACAGGGCAGCATTGCCGACCAGCTCCCGCGTCGGAACACCGAGGTCCGCCGCCATCCGGTCCACGAGCGGATACGCTTCGGGATGGACCGCGGAGTTGTCGAGCGGATTCAGCCCGTCCCGCACGCGCAGGAAGCCCGCGCACTGCTCGAAGGCCTTCGCCCCGAGGCGCGGCACTTTCCGCAGCTCCTCCCGTGAGCGGAAGGCGCCGTTCTGCGTACGCCAGGCGACGATGTTGCCCGCGAGCGCAGGCCCGATGCCCGCAACATAGCGCAGCAGGTACGGACTCGCCGTATTCAGGTTCACGCCGACCCGGTTCACGCAGGATTCGACGACGTTGTCCAGCTTCTCCCGCAGCAGCGCCTGGTCCACGTCGTGCTGGTACTGCCCGACGCCCAGGTTCTTCGGGTCGATCTTCACGAGCTCGGCGAGCGGGTCCATCAGGCGCCGGCCGATCGAGACGGCGCCGCGCACGGTCACGTCCTCGTCCGGGAATTCCTCCCGGGCGACGTCGGACGCGGAATAGATCGACGCGCCGTCCTCACTGACCGTCCAGACGCGGCAGCCCTCCGGGAGCGCGACCTTCTTCATGAACTCCTCCGTCTCGCGCGAAGCGGTCCCGTTGCCGATGGCGACCGCCTGCACGCCGTATTTCTCCAGCAGCCCCGAAACCGCGACGATCGACTTGACCTTCTCGTTCTGCGGCGGATGGGGATAAATGATTTCATGGTGCAGCAGGTTCCCCTGCTCATCCAGCACGGCGAGCTTGCAGCCGTTCCGGAAGCCCGGATCGATTGCCAGGGTCCGCTTCTGGCCCACGGGCGCGGACAGCAGCAGCTGCGTCAGGTTCTCGCCGAAGACGCGGATGGACTCGACGTCCGCCTTCTCCTTCGCCTCGCGCAGCACCTCCCCCGCGATGGACGGCTCGAGCAGCCGCTTGTAGGCGTCCTCCACGGCCAGGTTGATCTGCTCCGCCAGCTCCTTCGACGGATACGCATGCTCCTGGCAGAAGTCATAGTACATTTTCCGGGTGCAGCGCTCCGGGTCGGCGTCGATGCTGACGGAGAGGATCCCCTCCCCTTCCGCGCGCAGGATCGCGAGCAGGTTGTGGGAAGGAATGCGCTGCAGGGGCATCGTGAAGTTGAAATAGCTGCGGTATTTGCCGGCCTCCGGCTTGTCCGCGGCCGCGCGGGTCTGCCGGGAGACGATGCGGCGGCTGCGGAAGATGCCGCGAAGGGTCTCGCGGACGGAGGCGGTCTCGCTCAGGCGCTCGGCGATGATGTCGCGCGCGCCCGCCAGCGCCTCCTCGACGCTCCCGACCTTGTCGGACAGGTAGCGTTCCGCCTCGCGGTGCGGGCTGGCCGTCTCGACGCGGAACATCTTGTCCGCCAGCGGCTCCAGCCCCGCCTCCTTCGCCGCGGTCGCCCGCGTGCGCCGCTTCGGCCGGTACGGCAGGTACAGGTCTTCCAGCTCCCGCGCATCGACGCAGCGCCCGATCTGCGCGCGGAGTTCCTCCGTCAGCGCCCCCGCCGCCTCGATGTTCCCGAGCACAGTCGCCTTGCGCTTCTCCATTTCCGCGAAGACGTCGGCGTAGTGCTTGATCTCTGCCACGCTGGCGTCGTCCAGCCCGCCCGTCTTCTCCTTGCGGTACCGGCTGATGAAGGGAATCGTATCCCCCTCCTCGAACATATGGACGCAATTCTCGACCTGCCAGTCCTTGACCTGCAGCCGCTCTGCGATGTGCCTGATATAGATGTCTTTCATCAGTCTTGAGAGATGGCCTTCAACTCTTCCCGGTAGGCCAGCAAAATCCGGGATTTGGACATAAAGCCCAGGTATTTCATCCCGTCGGTCACGACCGGCAGGCGCCACGCATCCGTGCGCTCGAACTTCTTCAGCACGTCCTCGATCTTCTCGTCCACATAGACATACGCGGCCGGCTGCTCCATGATGTTGCGCACGCGGAGTTTGTCATACAGGTCGCTCCGGAACATGATTTTCCGGACGGAATCGATGTCGATGAGTCCCTGGAACCGCCCCTCCGCGTCCAGCACCGGGAACACGGCGGCGTTGCTCTGCGAAATGACGGGAATCACCTCCCGCAGCGAGGCGTCCACCGGAATCCGGGGATACTTGTCCCGCACCAGGTCGGCCGTCTTCAGCAGCGTCAGGACCGCCTGGTCGCTGTCGTGCGTCAGCAGCTCGCCCGTCTTCGCAATCCGCTTGGTATAAATCGAATACTTCTCAAAAATCCGCGTCGTGCCATAGGAGATCGTCGCCGCGATGATCAGCGGGACCAGCAGCCCGTAGCCGCCCGTCGTCTCCGCGATCAGGAAGATCGCCGTCATCGGCGCCTGCATCACCCCCGCCATCAGCGCGGCCATCCCAACCAGCGTAAAGTTCTGTTCCGGCACCGAAATCCCGGCGCCGCCCAGCAGCAGGTTCAGCGCCCGCGCGACCAGAAAGCCCAGGACAGCGCCCTCGAACAGGGTCGGTCCGAAAGTACCGCCGACGCCCCCGCCCGCGTTGGTCAGCGTCATCGCAAACACCTTCAGCAGGAACACCAGCAGGAAAAACAGCGGAATCGCCCAGCCCCGCCCCAGCGCGACCGCCAGGAACGAGGAAGCGTCCTTCGAAGGCTCATACCCCTCTTTCAGCAGGCCCACCAAGCTGTCATACCCCTCGCCGTACAGGCTCGGAAACAGGAACAGCAGCAGTCCGAGCGCCGCCGCACAGATGAGCCACTTCCAGTAAACCCCGGCCTTGAAATGCGCGACCCGGTCTTCGAGCCAGAGCGTGACCCGCGTGAAATAGAGCGAGCCGAAGCCTGCCATGATGCCCAGCACGATATAGAACGGGATGTTCCCCATCGAGAAAGGCGTGATGCTGCACTGGAACACGGCGGCCTGCCCGTTGAACAGGTAGGCGACCACGGTCGCGGAAACCGTCGAGAGCAGCAGCGGCAGCAACGAAGTCATCGAAATGTTGAAGAGCAGGATCTCCATCGTGAAGAGCACGCCGGCCAGCGGGGCCTTGAAGATCCCCGCGATCGCGCCCGCCGCGCCGCAGCCCAGCATCAGCGTGATGTCCCGGTAGGACAGCTTCATGAAGCTCGCGAAGTTGGAGCCGATCGCCGCGCCGGTCAGGACGATCGGCGCCTCGGCGCCGACCGAGCCGCCGAAGCCGATCGTCACCGCGCTGGCCGCCATCGACGACCACATGTTGTGGGGCTTGATCCGGGATTCGTTCTTCGAGACGGCAACGAGGACGCGGGTCACGCCGTGGCCGATCCGGTCGCGGATGACGTAGCGGACGAGCAGCAGCGACAGGAGCATGCCGACGCCCGGGGAAATGAGATACTGCCAGTTGTAGGAGGAGGTCGGCAGGCCGTCCACGAAGGCGCGGACCAGCGCGATCAGCTTGGTCAGGACGACGGCCGAGAGGCCGGACGCCAGGCCGACTGCCAGGGAAAGGATGAGCAGCTTGTTGCGCTCCGGGAGACCAGTGAGGAACGCTCTAAACCTCGCTGGAATCGTCGTCGCCGCCATACTGGGAGATATTGTCGTCCGGGAGCGTCTCGTTTTCGGAGTCGCTGTTGCCGGCGCCGGCCACCTGCTCGTTCTCGGCTTCCTCTTCGCCTTCGAGCCACTTCTCGATGTCGTCGATGTCGTCGGTCTTGACCTTGATCTTGACCAGGTAGATGGCGTCGGGAATCTCCACGGTTACCGCATAGAATGGCGTTCCGTCAGGTTTGGTGTACTTGACAAGTTCGGGAAGGTAGTCGCTGAAGCCCTTCGGGTATTTCTCGTCGAAAGCCGCGGCCAGTTCTTCGGACATGTTCTCAAAACTTACAACGTGACGTTTTTTCTGATCAGGTGCCATACACAGATAGTTTGCAGGTTAGATTTGCTCTGCAATAATAGGACATTTTTGGTAATGCTACAATCTTTCCTACTTTTTTTTGAAGAAAAATGATTTCTGCATTTTTTTCCGCTCCGGATCGCGTTCCACGAAGACCGGTTCCATCGTCCGCGGGTCGATGCCCGTATAGAACATCACGGAGGAAGTCGTCATCGGCGTCGGCGTGAAATCCTGCACCTGGTCCATCCAGATCCCCTTCAGGGCCGGATGGTGGGCGAGGTTCTCCATGTCGTGCATCGTGCAGCCCGGATGGGAGGAGATGAAGTAGGGCACGAGGCCCACGTGGGTGCCCGCCTCCCGGTTGACCTTGTCGAACTCGCGGCGCAGCCGCTCGAACAGCCGGAACGAAGGCTTCGCCATGTACCGGAGAACCTTGTCCTCCGTGTGCTCCGGCGCGACCTTCAGGCGTCCGGACGTATGTTTCAGGACCAGCTCCCTGAAATACGGATACGAGGTTTCGTCCACGAAGCCGGTCTTCTCGTCGAGGAAGAGGTCGTAGCGGATGCCGCTGCCGATGTAGGCGTGGCGGATTCCCTTGACGGCGAGGACCTTGTGGTACAGCTCCCGCACGCGCTTGTGGGAGCGGTCGAGGTTGCGGCAGGGCGAGGGGAAGAGGCAGGACTTGCGGCGGCACACGTCGCACAGCGCCGGATCCTTTCCTTTCATCCCGTACATGTTGGCCGTCGGCGCGCCGAGGTCGGAGATGTTGCCGGCGAAGCCGGGCAGGGAGCAGAGCGCTTTCGCCTCCTTCACGATCGACGCCTCGCTGCGGTTCTGGATGAACTTGCCCTGGTGGGCCGCGATCGTGCAGAAATTACAGCCGCCGAAGCACCCGCGGTGGGTGTTGATCGAATACTTGATCATGTCGTAGGCCGGGATGCGCTTGCCCTTGTAGCGGGGGTGCGGGAGTTTGGTGAACGGCAGGTCCCAGAAGGAGTCCATCTCCTGTTCGCTGGCGGGCGGATAGGGCGGGTTGATCTGGACGTAGCCGTCGCCCACGGGCTCGATGATGGTCTGGGGGTGCATCATGTTGGCGTGGGTCTCGATCTCGTGGAAGTTGCGCGCGAAGGCTTCCTTGCTGCGGAGGCACTCCTCGAAGGAATGGAGGAACAGCGCGTCCCGGAGCCGGCTTTTCCCGCTCATCAGGAAGGCGAGCTGCGGGATTTTGCGGATGTCGGAGGCATTCCTGCCGGCCTCGATCGCGCGCGTCAGCTCCAGCATCGGGCGTTCCCCCATCCCGTAGCAGAGCCAGTCCGCCTTGCTCGCGACCAGGATCGAGGGCATCAGCCGGTCCTGCCAGTAGTCATAATGGGTCACGCGGCGCAGCGAGGCCTCGATGCCGCCGATGACGACCGGAACGTCCGGGTAGAGCTTCTTCAGGATGTTGCTGTAAACCGTGACGGCGTAGTCCGGCCGCTGGCCGGCCCGCCCGTCGGGCGTGTAGGCGTCGTCGTGCCGCAGGCGCTTCGACGCCGTGTAGTGGTTCACCATCGAATCCATCGCGCCGGAATTGACGGCGAAATACAGGCGCGGGCGCCCGAGCTTCCGGAAGTCACGCAGGTCGTCGCGCCAGTTGGGCTGGGGTACGACGGCGATGCGGTACCCGAATTTCTGCAGGTACCGCGAAATGCACGCCGTTCCGAAGGACGGATGGTCGACGAAGGCGTCTCCGGTGAAGAAAATGATGTCGATGTAATCCCACCCGAGCGCCTCGACTTCCTTCACGGAAGTCGGGAACATATAATCCATATTACATTCTGTCAGGCAGCTGGATGCCGAGGATGCCCATCGCCTTGCGGAGCACGCAGGCGACCGTCCCGATCAGCACGAGCCGGGCCTCGAGCAGGGCGCGGTCTTCCTCGCCCAGGATCGGGGTCTCGTGGTAGTACTGGTTGAATTCCTTGGCCAGGTCGTAGGCGAAGTTCGCGATGACGGCGGGCGAGAAGGCGGCGGCGCCCTCCGCGATCTTCCGCGGATAGGCATTCAGGATCTTCAGCAGGCGCATCTCCTTGGGGTTCAGCGCGATGCCTTCCGCGATACGCGGGGTGATGCCGCGCTCTTCCGCCTTGCGGAGGATGCTCTTGATGCGGGCGTGGGTGTACTGGATGAAGGGGCCGGTGTTGCCGTTGAAGTCGATGGACTCCTTGGGATTGAAGAGCATCTTCTTCTTCGGGTCTACCTTGATGATGAAATACTTCAGCGCGCCGAGGCCGACCATGCGGTAGAGGCTGTCCTTTTCCGCTTCGGTCAGGCCGTCCAGCTTGCCGGCTTCCTCGGAAGTCGCCTTCGCTTCCTCGTACATCTTTTCGATCAGGTCGTCAGCATCCACGACCGTGCCCTCGCGGGACTTCATCTTGCCTTCCGGGAGCTCCACCATGCCGTAGGAGAGGTGGTAGATCTGGTCCGCCCAGGGGAATCCGAGCTTGCCGAGGATCAGCTTGAGCACCTGGAAGTGGTAGTTCTGCTCGTCGCCGACGACATAGACGTGGGAGTCGAGCCTGTACTCGGAGAAGCGGCGCTCGGCCGTGCCGAGGTCCTGGGTGATGTAGACCGAGGTCCCGTCGGAGCGGAGCAGGAGCTTGCGGTCCAGCCCGTCGGCGGTCAGGTCGCACCAGACGGAGCCGTCCGCCTCGCGCACAAAGACGCCCATATCGAGGCCCTTCTGCACCAGCTCCTTGCCGAGCAGGTACGTCTGGGATTCATAGTAAACCTTGTCGAAAGTGATGCCGAGGGCCTTGTAGGTCTGCTCGAAGCCGTCGAAGACCCAGCCGTTCATCTTCTGCCACAGGGCGCGGACCTCCGGGTCCCCTTCCTCCCACTTGACGAGCATCGCGTGGACGTCGTCGAGCACGGAGGGGTCTTCCTTCTCCATCTGGGCATAGGCGACGTAGCAGTCGCCGACGAGGTGGTCGCCCTTCTTGCCCGTGCTCTCGGGCGTCGCGCCGTTGAAGCGCTTCTGCCAGGCGTACATCGACTTGCAGATGTGGACGCCGCGGTCGTTGACGAGGGTCGTCTTGATGACGTGCTCGCCGCTGGCCGCAAGGAGCCGGGAGACGGAGTCGCCGAGGAGGTTGTTGCGGATGTGGCCGAGGTGGAGGGGCTTGTTCGTGTTCGGGGACGAGAATTCGACCATCACGTTGCGGCCCGTGGAGGGCAGCTGGCCGAAGTCCGGGTCGGCGGCGATGGCGCCGAAGAGCTCCGTCCAGAACAGGTTCGACAGGCTGATGTTCAGGAAGCCCTTGACGACGTTGAAGCCGTCCACTTCCGGGACGTTCTCCTGCAGCCAGCCGCCGATCGCGGCGCCGGTGACTTCCGGCGAGCTGTGGGAGACGCGTAAAAGCGGGAAGACGACCAGAGTATAGTCGCCTTCGAATTCTTTGCGGGTCGGCGCGACCTGCAGGGTCGCGGCGTCCATGTCCGCGCCATATAAGGTCCGGATGGCCTCGGCGGCCCTGGACGCAAGGAATGATTCGGGTGTCATGCTATCCCAGATAAGTTTTCAACAGTTTGCTCGCGCTCGGTTTCTTGAGCTTGCGGATCGCCTTCTCCTTGATCTGGCGGACGCGCTCGCGGGTCAGGTCGAGCCGCTCGCCGATCTCCTCGAGGGTCATCTCCTGGCAGCCGATGCCGAAGAAGGACTTGATGATTTCCCGCTCGCGGGGCGTCAGAATCTGGAGGGCGCGCTCGATCTCGGTGCTGAGCGACTCGCTCACGAGGCCCTTGTCGGCCATCGGGGAATCGTCGTTCGGCAGGATGTCGAGCAGGCTGTTGTCCTCGCCTTCCACGAACGGCGCATCGACGGAGACATGGCGGCCGGAGACGCGCAGCGTGTCGGCGATCTTGTCCTTCGGGACCTCGATCATCTCGGCGAGCTCCTCGTTCGAGGGCTGGCGCTCGTTCTCCTGCTCGAAGCGGCCGAGGGCCTTGTTGATCTTATTCAGGGATCCCACCTGGTTCAGGGGAAGCCGGACGATGCGGCTCTGCTCCGCAAGGGCCTGGAGGATCGACTGGCGGATCCACCAGACGGCATAGGAGATAAACTTGAACCCGCGGGTCTCGTCGAATTTCTCGGCGGCTTTGATCAGGCCGAGGTTGCCCTCGTTGATCAGGTCCGGGAGGCTGAGGCCCTGGTTCTGGTACTGTTTCGCAACGGATACCACGAAGCGCAGGTTCGCCCTTGTCAGCTTGTCCAGGGCGGCCTTGTCGCCCTTGCGGATTTTCTGGGCCAGTTCAACTTCCTCCTCCGGAGAGACGAGCTCTTCGCGACCGATCTCCTGGAGATACTTGTCGAGCGCGGCGCTCTCACGGTTGGTGATGGATTTGGTAATCTTTAATTGTCTCATCTTTGCTAGTCAGCGGTTTTCCTATTCGTCTTTGCCGAAGCCGAAGTAGGAAGCTCTGCCGCTGGCGCTGACGCCTTCGATGAAGACGGCGCGCTTGCTCTTGTTCGCGATGTCGACCACCTGTTTCGCATTCTCGACAGGCTGGTCGTTGACATACTGGATCACGAACCCTTCGCTGGCGCCTGCCTCACGCATCTTGCCCGAGCCGAGCGAGACGATCTCGACGCCTTTCTTCAGGCCGAGCCTGGAGAGGGTCTCCTTCGAGGCCGGGGCGAGTTTCGCGCCGTAGAAGGCGACTGCGCCGTCCTCGTCGACCGTACCATTCTTCGCTTCACCCGCCGCTTCCTGGAACACGAGTTCCTCGGTGCGCTCGGAGCCGCTGCGGACAAACTTGATCTCGGCCTTGTCTCCGGGGTGGAAACTGTTGACCTTTTCCTGGAGGGCGGACATGTTGTTGACCTTGGTTCCGCCGAGTTCCAGAATCACGTCGTCTTTCTTCAGGCCGGCCTTGTCGGCGGTGCTTCCTTTCTGGACTTCGTTAATATATACGCCGTTCAGGGAAGAAAGTTTCAACTCTTTCGCAATTTCGTCCGTCAGGTTGCCGCCGGTGATGCCGAGCATCACGCGCCGGACCTGTCCGAAGTCGATCAGGTCTTCCACGATCTTGCGGACGATGTTCGAAGGGACTGCGAAGGAATAGCCGGAATAGGAGCCGGTCTGGGAGATGATCGCCGTGTTGACGCCGACCAGTTCGCCGGCCTTGTTGACGAGGGCGCCGCCGCTGTTGCCGGGGTTGACGGCCGCGTCGGTCTGGATGAAGGATTCGATCTTGAGGTCGCTGCCGGAGCGCTGGCCCATCGCGCGGCCTTTCGCGCTGACGATGCCGGCGGTGATGGTGGAGCGCAGGTCATACGGGCTGCCGATCGCGAGGACCCATTCGCCGAGGCGCAGGTTGTCGGAATTCGCGAATGGGATCGTCGGGAGGCCGTCCGCCTCGATCTTGATCAGGGCGACGTCGGTCGCCGGGTCGGTGCCGATCACGTGGGCCGGGAAGGTCTTGTTGTTGTTCAGGGTCACGTTGATCTCGGTCGCGTTCTCGACGACGTGGTTGTTCGTCACGATGTAGCCGTCGGAGCGGATGATGACGCCGGAGCCGCTGCCCTGGGCGAGCCGGTCACGCGACTGCGGGGCCTCGTCGCCGAAGAAGAAGCGGTAGAACGGGTCGATCTGGTAGTTCTGGGTCTGGCGGACGGTCACGGCCACATAGACCACGGCGTCCACGGCGGATTCCGCCGCATAGGTGAAGTCCGGATAGTCAGTCTGTGCCAAATTGACAGTCCGGTATCTGGCTCCGTCGAAGGAGGCTGCGTCACTGCTGTTGAAGGATACGTCCTGCGAAGAATTCGCGCGTACGGCGGTCCTGACGATTCCGTAGGCGGCAAGGGCGCTCAGGATCACGGAGAGGACCACGGTCATTGCATTCTTTTTCATATGCGTTGTCTTTTTAGTTTAGATTCACGTTTTGACAGAGTGAGTAAAAAGTCAAAATATGTGCCAAGGTTTCCTGCAATTTTGTTATATTTGTGCGATAAACTGATTTTTGATATGAAATTCACCGTTTCGAGCGCAGAACTGCTCAAAGGCATAATGGATGTGTCGAAGGCCATCCCCGCGAAATCCGCATTACCCATCCTCGAGAACTTCCTTTTCGTCCTCAGCGGCAATGAGCTGCAGATCACGGCCTCCGATTCGGAGCTGACGCTCCGGACGTCCGTCCGCGTCGACGGCACTGAAGAGGAAGGCAGCATCGCCGTGCCGGCGCGCCACATGACCGACCTCCTCAAGGCCCTTCCGGACCAGCCGATCAGCATCCGCACCCTCGGCGGCAACGCCTCCTTCGAGTGCGCCTGGGCGAACGGCAATTCGACCCTCCCCTACTTCCCCGCCGCGGACTACCCGGAGATCAAGGGTGCCTCCGCCGACGCCGAGCAGATCGAATTCGGCGCGCAGGACCTGCTGGACGGCATCGGCAGCACGATCTATGCGACCGCCGACGACGAGATGCGTCCCGCGATGAACGGTATTTTCTTCGACATCGACGTGGATTCGACGACCCTCGTGGCCTCCGATTCCCATAAGCTGATCTGCTATACGACCGCCGGCGTGCGCTGCGCGCAGAAGTCCTCCTTCATTCTCCACAAGAAGGCCGCCGCCGTCCTCAAGTCCATCCTCGGCAAGGACGACGACGCCGTCGTGATCCGCTTCGACGCCAACACCGTCGAATTCACCTTCGGCAAGACCACGATGATCTGCCGCCTCGTCGTCGGCAAGTTCCCCAAGTACCGCGACGTGATCCCGCAGAACAACTCGAACGTCCTGCGCATCGACCGCGTCCAGCTCCTCAACGTCGTGCGCCGCATCGCCGTCTGCGCGAACAAGGCTTCGAACCATATCAAGCTCGACCTCAAGCCCGGCCAGCTCGAAATCTCCGCCCAGGACCTCGGCTTCGCCCTCGCCGCCTACGAGAAAGTCGGCTGCGACTACAGCGGCGACGACCTGACGATCGGCTTCAAGTCCTCGTTCCTATCCGACATCCTCGGCAACATGACCTGCGAGTCGGTCGTGATGAAGTTCCTCGATTCCCGCAGGGCCGCCCTGATCGTCCCTTCGGAGGAAGAAGAGGAAAGCGAGAAGATCTGCGGCATCCTGATGCCGATCATGATTTAATTCCCGGCCTATGGAACTCCACCTGGAAAGGCCCCTGCTGTTCTTCGACATCGAAAGCACCGGCCTTAACATCGCCGCGGACGGCATCATCGAACTCAGCTTCGTCAAGCTCTTCCCCGGCGGAGAGCAGCGCATCAAGACCTGGAAGGTCCGCCCCTGGGATTATGCCCGGAACTGCCAGCGCCCGATCCACCCGTCCGCCAGCGCCGTCAACGGCGTCCACGACGAGGACCTCGTCGACTGCCCGCGCTTCGTCGAGATCGTCGGCGAGGTCGCCGAATGGCTGAAGGACAGCGACCTGGCCGGCTTCAACTCCGCCAAATTCGACCTGCCCCTCCTCGCCGAGGAAATCGAGCGCGCCCGCCAGTTCGGCGGCGTCAGCGTCGAGCTCAACCTCCACGACAAGAAGATGGTCGACGTCCAGAACATCTACCACGTGATGGAGCCCCGCAACCTGAAGGCCGCCTACCGCTTCTACTGCGGCGGCGCGGAGTTCGACAACGCCCATACGGCCGAGGCCGACACCGTCGCGACCCTCGCGGTCCTGAAAGGCCAGCTGGATATGTATCCCGACAAGCTGAAGAACGACGTCGATTTCCTGGCCGCCTTTTCCGGGCGGAGCCGGAACGTCGACTACGCGGGACGGCTGGTGCTGAATGAAAAGGACGAGCCCGTAATCAGCTTCGGCAAGCACAAGGGCAAGACCGCGCGCGATGTCTATTTCAGCGAGCCGTCGTATTTCGCCTGGATCGAGCAGGGCGAATTCACGCTCGACACGAAGCGCCAGTTCAACCTCCTCAAGGAGCAGTACGACCGCGAGCGCCTCGCCGAGAAATTCAATGGGCGCCTCTTCTAGCGGGCCCTATTGTTTTAACGGATTTTTTGCGTATATTTGCAGCCCCAAGCCACTTTAGCTCAGTCGGTAGAGCAGCGCATTCGTAACGCGCAGGTCGGCAGTCCGAGTCTGCCAAGTGGCTCAGAATGAAATCCGATGTCCTGATCATAGGCGGAGGAGCCTCAGGTTTAATGGCTGCGTATGGCGCAGCCAAATTTCTTGTTACGCGGGACCGCTCCGAGCAGGTCACGGTCCTCGAGAAGATGCCCCGCCCCGGACGGAAGATCATGATTACCGGAAAGGGCCGCTGCAACTTCACCAACGTCAAGGACTGGAACGCCTTCTCCCCCCACCTCAGGACCAATCCCAACTTCGTCAAATCCGCCTTCTACGCGCTGCCGCCCCGGGCGGTCGTGGACTTCTTCGCGGAGCACGGCGTCGAGAGCGTCGTGGAGCGCGGCGACCGGGCCTTCCCGGCCTCGTACCACTCCACGGACATCGTCGACGCCCTCGTCGGCGCCTGCCACCGCTACGGGGTCAAGATCGTCGCCGACTGCGCGGCGACCGCCGTGCGCGCGGAGCAGGACGGCTTCGCCGTGGACTGCGCGGACGGGAGCACGTGGCGCTGCCGCAGGCTCATCCTCGCGACCGGCGGGCTCTCCTACCCCGGCACCGGCTCGACCGGCGACGGCTACCGCTGGGCGGAAAGCACCGGCCACCGCCTGACGCCGCTCTTCCCCTCCCTGACGGCGCTCGTCCCGCGCGGCTACAAGGCCGACGCCGCTCCCGGCCCGGACGGGCCGAAGCACATCGACCGTAGTACGCCCCTCTCCGAGACGGGAGAGGCCCTCTGCGGGGTGAAGCTGAAGAATGTCGGCGTCTCCCTCTTCGTCGGGGACACGCTCGCGGACACGGAGTTCGGCGACCTGGATTTCACCGACGGCGGCATCGAAGGCCCGATCGGCTTCCAACTCAGCCGCAAGGCGGTCAAGTCGCTCGTGAACGGCTCCCGGGTCGCGCTGGTGCTGGACTTGAAGCCGGGCGTCGCGCTGCCGGAGCTGACGCAGCGGGTCAAGGAACTGTGGACCGAAGTGGACCGGGATCCCCGGAGCGCACGGCTCCGCGAGAAGGAGAAATGCCGCATCCTGCTGGGCAAGCTGATGCCCTGGGAGCTGATTCCGGGCTTCCGGGCCTGCAACCCCGGAATCCTGACGCTCGAGCGCCGCGGCCGCACGGACTCGAAGGTCTGGGTCAACCTGCCGACCATCGCCAAAGCGCTGAAGGACTGGCGTTTCGATATTGCCGGATACGTGGGGTACGAGCGTGCGGTCGTGACTGCCGGCGGCGTCTGCGCGGAAGACGTCCTCCCCAAGACGATGGAATCCCGCCGCGTCAGGGGCCTCTATTTCGCCGGCGAGCTCCTCGACATCGACGCCGACACCGGCGGCTACAACCTCCAGTCCGCCTTCGCGACCGGCAACCTCGCCGGCATCTCCGCCGCCGCGTCCCTGCTGTAGATACGAAAAAAGGGAAAGCTTAGCACATCGCACCGCTACGACCTCCTACCCTTGCTGCATTCCTGCCCTGGGGGAGTTCGGAGGGAGCTGGTCGTGTACGACTTTCCCAAGCGCAAAGGTAGCAGTTTTTTCCGGGAATGCAAAAGCTCGTGAAAAATCGTTACATTTGCGTATCACTCCATTCCATATGACGCCGAAAGAAATCCAGATCCGTTACGAGGAATTCGCCTCCCCCGCTGAGATGAGCGCGGAGGACCGCGAACTCGTGGAAGCCGCCATCGACGCGATGAAGGGGGCCTACGCCCCGTATTCCCATTTCCACGTCGGGGCCGCCGTCCGCCTGTCGAACGGCGAAATCGTCAAGGGTGCGAACCAGGAGAACGCCGCGTTCCCGTCCGGCCTCTGCGCCGAGCGGACGGCGCTGTTCTCCGCCGGGGCCGCGTGGCCGGACAAGGCGATGAAGAGCATCGCCGTCGCCGGCGGGGTCTACGGCCGCCTGGCCGACGCGCCGGCGACGCCCTGCGGCGCCTGCCGCCAGGTCATGGCCCAGTACCAGACGAAGGGCGGCGGTCCGATGAGCGTCATCATGGCCGGAGCGAAGCGCATCTGGAAGTTTCCGGACGTGGACAGCATCCTTCCCTTCATTTTTGACAGCATTTAGGCGATGAAGATTTGTGTCGGACTCTCGGGAGGCGTGGACTCCAGCGTCGCGGCGCTGCTGCTGAAGCGGCAGGGCCACGATGTCTTCGCGATGTTCATGCAGAACTGGCACGACACCGAAGGGACGCTCCACGGTGACTGCGAGTGGGAGGAAGAACGCTTCGTCGCGGAACTCGTCGCCCGCAAGATCGGGATTCCCTTCTACTTCGTGGACCTGAGCAAGACCTACCGCGCGCGCGTGGTAGACTATATGTTCGACGAGTACGCGAAGGGCCGCACGCCCAACCCGGACGTGCTCTGCAACCGCGAAATCAAGTTCGACGCCTTCCTCGAAGCCGCCCGGAACATGGGCGCGGACCTCGTCGCGACCGGCCATTACTGCCGCAAGGACGTGGCCCCGGGCCCGGACGGGCCGGTCTACCGCCTGCTGGCCGGCGTGGACGGCAACAAGGACCAGAGCTACTTCCTCTGCCAGCTGACCCAGGAACAGCTCGCCGCGGCGCTGTTCCCCGTCGGGGAGCTGACCAAGCCCGAAGTGCGCCGCCTGGCGGCCGAGGCCGACCTCCCCAGCGCCGACAGGAAGGACTCCCAGGGCATCTGCTTCGTCGGCAAGGTCGACCTGCCGGTCTTTCTCCAGCAGCAGCTCAAGCCCGCCGAAGGCCCGGTCGTCGAGGTCTTCGACCGCTACTACGACGCCTGCGCCCCCTGGCGGGAGCAGCAGGCGATCCTGCAGGGCTGCAGCAATCCCGCGGCCCTGGACGATGCGCAGCTCGAAACGCTCGCGGAGCCGCTCCGCTACGGAGACATCGTCTTCGAGACGGAGACCTACCGCTCCCGCAACCACCACCAGAAAAAGACCCGCTACAAGGAGCACCCCTTCGCGAAGATCATCGGAACCCACGACGGCGCGCAGTTCGTGACCGTCGGCCAGCGCAAGGGCCTCGGCATCGGCGGCCATCGCGAGCCCGTCTTCGTCCTCGCGACCGACATCGCCGCGAACCGCATCTACGTCGGCGAGGGCGCCTCCCACCGCGGCCTCTTCCGCAGCTGCCTGCGGATCGATCCGGAAGAGATCCACTGGATCCGTCCGGACCGCGCCCTGCAGCCGGGGGAATCCCGCCGCGTCCGCGCCCGCATCCGCTACCGCCAGCCCCTCCAGGACGCCGTCCTGCTGCGGCGCGACGCGGGCCTCTACCTCTTCTTCGACCGGCCGCAGCGGAGCATCACCGCGGGCCAGTTCGCCGCCTGGTACGAAAACGACGCCGAGCTGACCGGCTCCGGCGTGATCGCCCGGTAAGCCATGACGGCGCTGATTACCGGCGGGAGCTCCGGACTGGGGCTGGAATTCGCGCGGCAGCTCGCCGCGCGCGGCTACGACCTGATCCTGGTCGGCAACCGGGCGGAGGAACTCGCCGCCGCCCGGACGGAACTGGCGGCGCAGTATCCCGTCGCCGTCACCACGCACTTCCAGGACCTCGCGGAGCCGGATGCCGCCGACCGCCTGTACGCCTGGTGCACCGGAGAGCGCGGCATCCTGCCCGATGTGCTCGTGAACAACGCCGGGATGTTCTTCTTCAAGGAACTGACGCCGGAAGACCTTCCCCGTGTCCAGGCGATGCTGAACCTCCACGTCACGACCGTCACCCGCTGCTGCCTGCTGTTCGGCGCGGCGATGAAGCGCCGCGGTTCGGGCCGGCTGCTGATCGTATCCTCGATGGCGGCGCGCATCCCGGTGCCGGGAATCACCGTCTACTCCGCCTCGAAAGCCTACCTGCGGAGTTTCGGGCGGTCGCTTTCGTATGAACTGAAACCCGCCGGCGTCGGCGTCACGACCCTCTGCCCGGCGGCCGTCGCGACGCCGCTCTACCGGCTGAGCGAAAAGAAAATGCGCCTCGGCGTCGCCGTGGGGCTGATCCGCACGCCGCGCTGGCTGGTCCGTCGCGCCCTGCGGGCCCTGTTCCGCGGCCGCCGCGTGATCAGTCCGTCCTTCATGAACGTCTATCTCCCCCGGCTGATCGCCCTGCTGCCGGGCTTTGTCATCGCCGCACTCTGGAAAAAACTGAAATGACCCTGATAACCAATCCTTCCGCTTTCAACACCCTGCTTGCCGTGATGGCCGTCCTGTCCGTCTTCGTGTTCGCCGCCCTGTATCTGGTGGATGCCGGGTACGGGAAGTTCTACAACCCGAAGTGGGGGCCGACCCTGGACAACCACCGGGGCTGGTTCCTGATGGAAATCCCGGTCTTTGCCGGGATGCTCGTGCTCTGGTGGTTCTCGGAACGCCGGACCGATCCCGTCCGCCTGGTCTTCCTGGCGCTATTCGAACTCCACTACTTCCACCGTTCCTTCATCTTCCCGCAGCGGCTGCGCGGCCACAGCCGGATGCCCTGGTCCATCGTCGCGATGGGGGCCCTCTTCAACACCCTCAACGCGCTGATCCAGGGCGGATGGATTTTCTACGTCTCCCCCGCGGACCGCTATCCCGTCTCCTGGCTGCGGAGCGTCCCCTTCCTCGCCGGAACCGCACTGTTCCTCGCCGGGATGTACATCAACATCGAATCCGACAACATCATCCGCAACCTGCGGAAGCCGGGCGACACCGCCCACTACCTGCCCCGCGGCGGGATGTTCCGCTATGTCACCAGCGCCAATTACTTCGGGGAATGGCTGGAGTGGGTGGGCTTCGCCGTCCTGACCTGGTCCCGGGCCGGCGCGGTCTTCGCCCTCTGGACGTTCGCCAACCTCGGTCCGCGCGCGGCGCACATCCACGGACTGTACCGGCGGGAATTCCCCGGGGAGCTGGACTCCCGCAAGGTCAAACGCATCCTCCCGTTCATCTACTGATATGGCTGACAAACAGATCACATCCCCGGTTTTCACCCCGGTCACCCTCGGGCCCGTCACCCTGCGCAACCGCGTCATCCGCTCGGCTGCCTTCGAGAACATGGCCTACGGGAACGCGCCGTCGCAGGACCTCTATGACTACCACGTCGCCGTCGCCCGCGGCGGGGTCGGGATGACGACCCTCGCCTACGCCTCCGTCTGCCGCAGCGGCCTGTCCTTCGACGGCCAGCTCTGGATGCGGGAAGAGATCGTCCCCGGCCTGAAGCGCATCACCGACGCCGTCCATGCCGAAGGTGCGAAATGCGCCATCCAGCTGGGCCATTGCGGCAACATGACCCACCGCGCGACCTGCGGCTGCACGCCGGTCGGCGCCTCCCGCGGATTCAACCTCTACTCGCCCACCTTCGTCCGGCGGATGAGCGTTCCGGAGATCGACGCGCTGGTGGAAGATTTCGGCCGGGCGGTGGACCTGGCCCGGAAAGCGGGCTTCGACTGTATCGAGATCCACGCCGGCCACGGCTACCTGATCAGCCAGTTCCTGTCCCCGTATACCAACCACCGGCGCGACGCGTATGGCGGGAGCCTCGCGAACCGGATGCGGCTGATGCAGCGTGTCATCCGCTGCGTGCTGGAGCACGCCGGAGACGACCTGGCCGTCGTCGTGAAGATGAACATGCACGACGGCTTCCGCCGCGGCATGCAGCGGGAAGAATGCCTGGCGGTGGCGCGCGAGCTGGAGCGGCTGGGCGTGCACGCCCTGGTCCTTTCCGCCGGATTCGTGAGCAAGGCGCCGATGGAAGTGATGCGCGGAGCGATGCCGCTGCGCACGATGGCCTACTATATGGACCCGCGCAAGTTCTGGTGGCTGAAGGCCCTGCTCCGCATTTTCGGGCGCCTCATGGTGCCGACCGTCCCTTACCGGGAGGATTATTTCCTGGAAGATGCGAAGGAATTCCGCGCCGCGGTCTCCCTGCCGCTGATCTACGTCGGCGGACTCGTCTCGCTGCAGGGCATGGAAACCGTCCTGGCGGCCGGCTTCCAGGGGCTCCAGATGGCCCGCGCGCTGGTGCGCGACACGGACTTCGTCAACAGGCTCCGGAGCGGCGAGGTGACCTGCAGCGACTGCGGCCATTCGAATTACTGCATCGGCCGCATGTACACGCTGGAAATGAAATGCAACCATTGCGTCGCGCAACTCCCGGACCGGCTGCGCCGCGAGGTCGCGCAAGCGGAAAAGCGATGGAAATAAGCGGGCCTGTCATCATCACCGGCGCGACGGGGGCGATCGGATCGGCGGCCGTCGCGGCGCTGGCGGCCCGGGGTACGCCCGTCGTCCTGGCCTGCCGCAACCGCGCCAAGGCGGAGACGCTGCGCAGTGCGATCCTCGCTCGCCACCCCGGCGCCGCGCTGGACATCCGCGACCTGGACCTTGCCTCGGCCGCCTCCGTCCGCCGCTTCGCGGACGGCATCGCGCCCGGCAGCGTCTCCGCCCTCTTCAACAACGCCGGCGTCATCCCCCGCGGCTACGCCCTGACCCCCGACGGCCTGGAAAGCTCCTTCGCCGTCAACTACTACGGCCCCTGGCTGCTCACGACCCTGCTGGCGGACAAGATTCCCGACGGCGGCGCCATCGTGAACATGGTTTCGCTGGCCTGCCGCTTCGCCTCCATCCCTGCGGAACGGGAGGCGCTCTCCCGTTTCCTGCAGCCGGAAGCGGCGGACTTCTGCCAGCTCGGCATCTACGCCGCGGGCAAACGCGCCCTCCTTTCGTTCTCCCTGGAACTGGCGCGCCGCCAGCCCCGCCTCCGCGTAAACGTTTCCGACCCCGGCATCGTCGCCTCCGGGATGATCAACCTCGGCCGCTGGTTCGACCCGCTGTCCGACCTCCTCTTCAAGCCCCTCTGCAAATCGCCGGAAAAGGGCGCACGGCCCGCCCTGGGCGCACTTGCATCCCCGGAACGTTTCCGTTATTTCGTCGGGAAGGGAAGCCGCCCCATCCCGCCGCGATACGACCATCCGCGTCTCGACGGCATCCTCTGGGACGCCACCGCGACGCGGATGGAAAGCCTGGGATAAACGCGCCTAGCGCAGTTCCTCGTAGAGGTGGACGTCGATGCCGGAAGCGGCGGCGTCCAGGTCCTTCTTGATCTTCTCCATGTCCGTATTGCCGAGGTGGTACGGGACGAGCACCTTCGGTTTCAGGACCTGGGCGGCGCGGACGCACTGCTCCGGGGTCATCGTGTACGGCTGGTTGGCGGAGAGGAAGGCGATGTCCATCCCCTTCGGGAATTCCGCCATGTCGGGAATGTCCTCCGTGTCGCCGGACGCGTAGAGGAGGAAGCCGTCGAGGTCGAGGATGTAGCCGTTGCCGTTGCCCTGCGGGTGCATCTGCTCGCGGCCGGGGGTAATGTTGTAGGCGGGGACGGAGCAGAGCTTGACGTGCTTCGCGAGCTCCCGTTCTTCGCCGTTGCCCATCACCTCGCCGAAGCCGGCCTGCTTCGTGCTCTTCTCGTTCATGATCACGCGCGTGCCTTCCTTGGACACCATTTCGATGGTCTCCTTGTTCAGGTGGTCGCCGTGCTCATGGGTAATCAGGACGACATCGGCCTTCGGGAACTCCTCGTAGGCCATTTCCTGGCCGCCGTGGCTGCGGACCGGGTCGATCTGGATAAAGAATTCGTCGAACTGGACGGCGATGGAGCCGTGGTGGATCATCGCGACCTGGACGGTGTGGCCGCCTTTCGTCTTGAAGGTCTCGACCGGGTAGCGGGTATCGAGGGGTGTGCTCTTCGCGCCGCAGGCGGAAAGCAGCAGGAGGGCGGAAACGCCCAGCAGAATGGATTTCTTCATGGGTAAGAACTTTATATACACAGGAAACAAAAATAACGATAATTCCCGGACAATTCGCTATCTTCGTACAAATCTACCGAAATATGCCTATGAAACGCCTGCTTCTGACCCTTATCCTCGCGCTGCTCGGCGCCTCCGCCTTCTCCCAGAACATCCTCACGCCCCAGGACGACGGCTTCCTGAGCCCCTACGTCGGCTGCGGCAACTACGGCAAGAGCGTCGCCGTGATGGGCGGCTCCCTCTCCGTCAACAAGGAGTCCAACGCCGCCAAGCAGCTCTGGGCCAACCTCCTCGGCATGAGCGTGACGACCTACGGCGTCGGCGGCGCAGGCTTCTCCTCCGAGCAGGGCCATACCCTCCAGCAGCAGGTCCGCGAAGCCGGCGTCCACGACATCTACATCCTCTGGGCCTCGACCAACGACTACATGAACAACCGTGAATGCGGCGAATGGACCGACTACACGGAATTCGACGGCTACGACGAAAGCAAGCTCACGACCCAGTGCGGCGGCATCAACTACTGCATCAAGACCATCCTCGAAAAGGCCCCGGACGCGAAGATCTACTTCTTCACCTCCCTGCGCTTCTTCGGCCGCGAGGACGGCTACAACCCCTTCACGGAAAAGACCAACCAGACCGGCAGGAACTTCGCCCAGTACGTGGAAGCCCAGAAGCAGTGCTGCCTCCACTACGGCATCCCCGTCCTCGACCAGTTCGCCCTCGAGGGCATCAACATCCACAACCACGCCCGCTACTACCTGCGCGACAAGCTCCATATGAACGAGGAGGGCTACCGCAGGATAGCCCCCCTCCAGATCGATTTTCTCGCGAACGGCCGCTAGCGCGGTTCCCGGCCCCGGAACTTGAATCCGGCCTTCTCGACGGCGGCGCGGACCGCCTCGTCGTCGGCGGTCCCCCGGACGGTCAGCCGGCCCGCAGTGGCGCTGGCCCGGGCGGACGTCACGCCGGGAATCTCCCCGACGGCGCCGGCGACGGAGGCCTCGCAGTGGCTGCAGTTCATCCCGTCCACGCAGTAGACGGTCGCATCCGGCTCCGCCGGCAGCGCGTCGTGGGAATGGGTATGTCCCCCGAGCAGCCGCGCCAGCAGGGAGAACGCCAGCAGCAGGACCAGGACGGCCGCGCAGACGAGCTTGAAGGTGCCCGGCAGCGCCTCGCCGTGGACGTGGCCATGGTCCGCGTGCATCGCGGGGATGCCCAGCCCGACGGCATTGATCAGCAGCCCGAACAGGACGGAGAAGCCGACGATGGTCAGCAGGTAGATCCAGGTGAACCGGCGTCCCAGGGACTTCCGGACGACCAGGATGGAGGCCAGGTTCACGGCCGGGCCGGCCATCAGCATCACGAGCGCGGCGCCCGGCGACAGGCCCTTCATCATCAGGGCCATCGCCACGGGGATGCTGCCCGTCGAGCAGATGTACATCGGAACCGCGACGAGCAGGATTACGAGCATCTGCAGCAGCGGCTGCTTCCCGAAGTGCAGGAAGAAGTCATCCGGCACGGCGACCTGGATCAGGGCGGCCAGCAGCAGGCCGACGAGCAGGCGCCCGCCGATGTCCTGCATCAGCGTGAAATAGGCATACTTCAGCGCACGCCAGAGGCGGTTTCCGGTCTCGACCGGACAACTGCCGGCGGCGGCGCCCGGTGCATCGTCCTCCGGCACGAAGCGGTTGACCAGCAGGCCGCCGCAGATGCCGGTAATCAGCGCCGCGACCGGCCGGATGACGGCAAAGCCGAGGCCGAGCAGCGAATAGGTCGCGAGGATGGAGTCGATGCCGGTCTGGGGCGTCGCGATCAGGAAGGAGGCGACGGCGCCCTTGGAGGCGTTCTCCCGACGCAGGCCGATGGCCGTCGGGATCACCCCGCAGGAGCACAGCGGCAGCGGAATCCCCAGCAGGGCCGCATAGAGGACGGCCCAGCGGTTGTCTTTCGACAGGTATTTCGAATAGAAGCCCTGCGGCACGAAGACGTGCAGCAGTCCCGCGATCAGGAAGCCCAGCAGCAGATAGGGCCCCATCTCGCAGACGACATTCAGCAGGGATAACAGATAGGTACGCATAACGGGAGCAAAGATACGGTTTTTTCGGGAGCGGCATATCACTACAAATGGTTATCTTTGCAGCATGGACCGCAGCGCACAGATCATCCGCACCAGCGTCATCGGCATCGCCGCCAATGTCCTCCTGGCCGCCTTCAAAGCCCTCGTGGGCATCGTCTCCGGCAGCATCGCCATCGTGATGGACGCCGTCAACAACCTCAGCGACGCGCTTTCGAGCGTCATCACCATCATCGGCACGAAACTCTCCCGGCGTCCCGCGGACCGCGAGCACCCCTTCGGCTACGGCCGCGTCGAGTACTTCAGCGCCATCGTCATCGCCGTGATCGTCATCTCCGCCGGCGTGACTTCGCTCGTCGAGTCGGTCAAGAAGATTTTTACCCCGACGCAGCCGGACTACACGGCGGCCACGCTCATCGTCGTCGGCGTGGCGATCGTCGCCAAGCTCCTGCTGGGCGCATACGTGAAGCGCCAGGGAACGAAGCTGGACAGCGACGCGCTCGTCGCCTCCGGTTCCGACGCGCTCTTCGACGCCGTGATTACGCTGGCGACGCTCGTCTCCGCCGGCGTGATGCTGCTCTGGGGCGTCTCCCTGGACGGCATCCTCGGCACGCTCATCTCGCTCCTCATCATCAAGGCCGGCATCGGGATGCTCGCCTCGCCCGTCGGCGAACTGCTGGGTTCACGCGTTTCCCCGGAACTGGTCGCAACCCTGAAGCAGGAAATGATGGAATACGACGAGGTCCACGGCGTCTACGACATCATCCTCCACAGCTACGGCCCCGACGTGATGATCGGCTCCGCCCACATCAGCGTCGACGACACCCTGACCGCCCAGGACATCCACGGCCTCTCGCGCAAGATCTCGCTCCGGATGTTCCGCGACCACGGCATCATCCTGACCCTCGGCGTCTATGCCGTCGCGACCGGCGACAACCAGCGGAAGGACCTCCAGACCCTCGTGATGCGCACCCTGACCGCCCACCGCGAGCTCGTCCAGATCCACGGCTTCTACTTCTCCGAGAAGGAGAACCTCCTGACCGTCGACGTCGTCCCCGACCTCTCCGTCCGCGACGAGGACGCCCTCCGCGCGTCCCTGACCCGCGAACTCACCACCCTCATCCCCGGCCCCGCCATCCTCGTCACCGTCGACCACAATTACACGGAATAATTTTTTTCCGGCCCTGCAACAATACCGACCGGAAAAACAAAATAGATTGCCATAAAAACAGAAAAAGCAGTTTTTCTGAGGCGGCGTTTTTTCGACGATCTCAGGAAAATTGCTTTTTCTGTTGAATAGACTTTACTATTTAAGCAATTCGTGGGAGGCGGTCATGTTGCGGGGGTCGAGGGCCTCGTCGAGCTTCTCTTTGGTCATGAGCCCGTGGCCCAGCACGAGATTATAGACGCTGAGGCCGGTCTCGAGGGCCTCCTTCGCGACCTTCGTCGACGCCTTGTAGCCGATATACGGATTCAGGGCGGTGACGATGCCGATGGAGTGCTTGACCATGTCGCGGCAGTGCTTGGCGTTCACCGTGATGCCGTCGATGCACTTCGTGCGGAGCGTGTCCATCGCGTTGCGGAGCCAGGTGATGCTCTCCAGGATGCTCTGGGCGATCACGGGCTCCATCACGTTGAGCTGCAGCTGGCCGGCCTCGGCGGCGAAGGCGACGCAGGTGTCGTTGCCGATGACCTTGAAGCAGACCTGGTTCGTGAGCTCGGGGATGACGGGGTTGACCTTGCCGGGCATGATGGATGAGCCGGGGGCCATCGGGGGAAGGTTGATTTCGTGGAGGCCGCAGCGGGGGCCGGAGGCCATCAGGCGGAGGTCGTTGCAGATCTTGGAGAGCTTGATGGCGAGGCGCTTGAGCGCGGCGGAATAGCTGACGTAGGCGCCGGTGTCCGGGGTCGCCTCGACGAGGTCGGAGGCCTTCTCGAAGGTGTCGCCGGTGAACTCGCTGAGGCGCTTCGTGCAGAGCTCGGCGAAGCCGGGAACGGCGTTGAGGCCCGTGCCGATGGCGGTGCCGCCCATGTTGATTTCCTTGAGCAGGACCGCGTTGCGGTTCAGGTTGGCCACTTCCTCTTCGAGGTTGTTGGCGAAGGCGTTGAATTCCTGGCCGGAGGTCATCGGGACGGCGTCCTGGAGCTGGGTGCGGCCCATCTTGATGATATCCTTGAACTCCTCGCCCTTGGCGCGGAAGGAGGCGATCAGGCGCTTCAGGGCGGCCTCCAGCTGGCGGTTCATGCGGACAAAGGTGTAGCGGAAGGCGGTCGGGTAGGCGTCGTTGGTCGACTGGGCGCAGTTGACGTGGTCGTTGGGCGAGCAGTACTGGTACTCCCCCTTCTTGTGGCCCATCAGTTCGAGGGCGCGGTTGGCGATGACCTCGTTGGCGTTCATGTTGACGGAGGTGCCGGCGCCGCCCTGCATCATGTCGACCGGGAACTGGTCGTGGAACTTGCCGTCCACGATCTCCTTGCAGGCGGCCACGATCGCCTCGCCGATAGTCTTGTCCAGCACGCCGAGTTCCGTGTTGGCGGCCGCGGCGGCCATCTTGACATAGGCGATGGAGATGATGTACTCCGGATAGTGGGACATGCGGGTGGTGGAGATCTGGTAATTGTTGAGCGCGCGCTGCGTCTGGACGCCGTAGTAGGCGTCCGCGGGAACCTGGAGTTCGCCGAGAAGGTCGCTTTCGACCCGGAATTTCTGTTCTGCCATGGTTACTTGGGTGTTTTATTCTATTTTATTGATTTTCATTTAGATAGCTGAAAGCGGCATCGGCGCAGCGGATGCCGTCGACCGCGCTGGAGACGATGCCTCCGGCGTAGCCGGCGCCCTCGCCGCAGGGATACAGGCCCGGGAAACCGGGGGCCTGGAGCGTTGCAGGGTCGCGGACGATGCGCACGGGCGAGGAGGTGCGGGACTCGACCCCCAGCAGCAGCGCCTCGGCGCTGCAGTAGCCGCGGATCTTCCGGTCGAGCAGCGGGAAAGCCTTCCGGAGGCGCTGCGCGACGCCCTCCGGGAGCATCGCATGGAGCGGCGCAGGGACGGCGCCCGGGAAATAGGAGGTCTCCGGGAGGGAGGCGGAGATGCGGCCGCGGCAGAAGTCGGTCATCCGCTGGCCGGGGGCGGCCAGCGGGTGCGGGCCGCGCAGGAACATCGCCCGCTCCGCTTCCTGCTGGAAATGCATCAGGGAGAAGACGCCGTCCCCGCGGAAGCGGTCCGGCACGTCTTCGGGTTCGATCTGGACGACGACGCCGGCGTTGGCCCAGCGGGAACTGCGGGCGGCGTTGGACATCCCGTTCAGCACGACGGTCTCCGCCTCCGTCGCCGCCGGGACCAGCAGGCCGCCGGGGCACATGCAGAAGGAGAAGACGCCGCGGCCGTCGACCTGCTCCGCAAAGGCGTATTCCGCGGGCGGGAGGCTCCCGGCGGCGGAGCGGTAGCGGGCGCGGTCGATGAGCGCCTGGGGGTGCTCGACGCGGACGCCGAGGGCGAAGCCTTTCGGCGCGAGCGTCCAGCCTCCCGCCGCGGCGAGCGCGTAGACGTCGCGGGCGGAGTGGCCGGTCGCGAGGATCAGGGCGCGGGCACGGAACTCGCCGCCCGCGGCCGTGGTCGCGACGATGCCCTCCGGCGACCGGGAAATGCCGGTCACGCGGCTGCCGAAATGGTATTCGCCGCCGTGCGCGAGGATGGCCCTGCGGATGTTCTCGACGACGGCGGGCAGGCGGTCGCTGCCGATATGGGGGTGGGCGTCGGTGAGGACGGTCGGGTCCGCGCCGAATTCCACGAGGCGCGCGAGCACCTCGCGGTTGTCGCCGCGCTTCGAGGAGCGGGTATAGAGCTTGCCGTCAGAGTAGGTCCCCGCGCCGCCTTCGCCGAAGCAGTAGTTCGAATCGGGATCGACCTTGCCCGTGCGCGAGAGGACGGCGATGTCCTTTTTCCGCGCGTGGACATCCCGGCCGCGCTCCAGGACCACGGGCTTCAGGCCGCGGGAGAGGAGCCGCAGGGCGGCGAACATCCCGGCGGGGCCGGCGCCGACGACGAGGACTTCCGGCGCCCCGGAAGCGTCGCGCAGCGCAGGGGTCCGATAGGGCTCATAGGCCTCCGCGGGGCCGTAAGCCTCGAACTGGCAGCGCCAGAGCGGCGTTCCGCGGGCGTCGAGCGAGCGGCGCACCAGGACGCAGCGGGCCCCGCCGTTCGCACGGGAGGCCTCCGCCTCCATCCGGGCGACGGACAGGCCTTCGGCGGCCGGGAAACTCATCTGCACGGCTCTCATCAGAAATCGGCCATTCGGGAGACCGGGGCGATGTCCATCGGGCAGCGCTCCCCGGCCAGGTATCGGTAATAACCGGCGATGGCGATCATCGCGGCATTGTCGGTCGTGAACTTGAATTCGGGCAGGTACGTGTTCCAGCGCCGGCGCTCCCCTTCCCGGACGAGGCGCTCGCGCAGGCCGCTGTTGGCCGACACGCCGCCGCCGATCGTGATCTCGCGGATGCCGGTCTGGCGCGCGGCCTTGACGAGCTTGTCCATCAGGATGTCGATCAGGGTCTTCTGGAAGGAGGCGCAGAGGTCCTCCTTGTTGTTCTCCAGGAAGGAGGGGTCTTTCGCCATCTCGTCGCGGACGAAATACAGAAGCGAGGTCTTGATGCCGCTGAAACTGTAGTCCAGGCCCGGGAGATGGGGTTTTGCGAAGTGGAAGCGCTCCGGGTCGCCCTGGCGCGCGAGGCGGTCGATCACCGGACCGCCGGGATAGCCCAGGCCGAGCATCTTCGAGCACTTGTCGAACGCCTCCCCGACGGCGTCGTCGATCGTCTGGCCGAGGATTTCGAATTCCAGCGGACTGTCCACGCGGACGATCTGGGAATTGCCGCCCGAAACGAGCAGGCACAGGTACGGGAAGGCCGGGGTCCGGTTCTCCGCGCCCTCTTGCTTGACGAAATTGGCCAGCAGGTGGCCCTGGAGGTGGTTCACCATCACCATCGGGATGTCGAGCGAAAGGGACAGGGCCTTCGCGAAGGAAGTCCCGACGAGCAGCGAGCCGAGCAGGCCGGGGCCGCGGGTGAAGGCGATGGCCGAAAGGTCCTCCCGGGCGATGCCGGCGCGGGAAAGCGCCTCGCTGACGACCGGGACGATGTTCTGTTCGTGGGCGCGCGATGCGAGCTCCGGGACGACGCCGCCGAAGGCCTTGTGGACGTCCTGGCTCGCGATGACGTTCGAAAGCAGCCACCCGTCCCGCAGGACGGCGGCGGAAGTGTCGTCGCAGGACGACTCGATTCCAAGGATACAGCAGGCCATAAAAACGTTTTGAACCGTGCAAAGGTAGCAAATAATACGGGAATTATCGTTATATTTGAAGGTTGTGTTGAAGTCTTCGAACATAGGGAAACGGGGGCGTGTCCTGGTCAAGGTCCTGACCGGAATCGGGATGGTCCTCATCAGCGCCTTCCTGCTTCTCCAGCAGCCCGCCGTCCAGACGAAACTGGCCTCCCGCGTCCTCGACCGGCTGAACGGGCGTTTCCCCGGCGCGATCACCGTCGAGCGGATGCGTCTCTACCCCTTCAACACCCTCGTCCTCGACGGTCTCCTCCTGCGGGACGACGCGCCCCTGCGGACCGACAGGTTCGAGCCCCAGGACACGATTCTCTACGCCGGCAAGGTGATCGCCAAGTTCGCCCTGCGGGATTTCTTCCACAAGGACAAGATCTTCCTCCAGCGCGCCGTCGTCTCCGACGCGGTCGTCAACGTCGTTATCGAGGGCGAGCTCGTCAACATCGAGCGGATGCTGCCGGCGGCGAAGAACGACAGCTCCGGTCCCCTCGACATCCACATCGGCCGCGCCAGCCTGGATAACGTCCGGGCCCGGATCCTCTTCGACCAGGACATGCCCGCCTCCCCCGGCGGCATCGACCTCGGCGACATCCGCGTCCGGGTCAACGCCCGGGCCCACGACTTCCGGATCCAGGACGACAAGCGCATCAGCGCCGTCTCCGACCGGCTGGAAGTCGTCGAGGACTGCGGCTACCACATCCACGACCTGACCGGCCGGATCCGGACCGCCCGCGGCGTCGTCCGCCTCGAGGACCTGGAATACCGCGACGACTGGAGCCACCTCCACATCCCCCTCTACGCGATGCACTCCGAGAGCGCGAAATCCTACGCCCGCTTCACGGACGAAGTCGGGCTCGAGGGCATCGTCCGGGACAGCGACCTGTCCCTGCGGACCATCGCCGTCTTCGCCCCCGCCCTCGCGGAAGCGGGCATCGACGAGCGGATTTATATCCGGGAAGCGCGCGTGGACGGCCCGGTCAACAACCTGATCATCCCGGTCTTCGACTTCAGCCACGACGCCAGCGGCGGGGCCGGGCGCTTCTCCCTCGCCCTCAAGGACATCCTGAAGATCCAGGATGCCTCCGGCGTCCTGCGGGTCGAGCGCCTCCAGGTCCCCTGGCGCGGCCATACCTATGCGCTTTCCGGACGGGCGAACGGCCCGTTCAACAACCTTTCGGTCGATGCGACCCTCCGCTCCGGCGGCGGCAGCGCGACGCTCGTCGCCCGTGCCCGCAACCTCGTCCGGTCCGGCAGCGCCATCGGCCTGGACGGCCGCATCGACACCCGCGACTTCGACCTCGGCCCCCTCGTGGGGAAGGACTTCATCGGCCCGTGCAGCGTCCATTCCTCCCTGAGCGCGACCCTCCGCAAGGGAAGCAACTACGTGCGCGTCGACACCCTCCGCCTCGACCGGCTCCGCCTGCTGGACTACGACTACACCGCCATCAACGCCGCCGGAACCTATTCCGACGACGCCTTCAACGGCCGCATCGTCTGCACCGACCCGAACCTGAACTTCATCTTCCAGGGCATCTTCAACCTCTCCGGCCAGACCGACAACGGCCTCTACCGCTTCCTCTTCAACCTCGGCTACGCCGACCTCCACGCCCTCGGCCTCGACCCGCGCCCGGTCTCCAAGGCCTCCCTCTCGATGGACGCCGACCTGCTGGCCGTCCGGGGGCAGGAACTGCTCGGCAACATCTCCGTCCAGGATTTCGTCCTGGAGAACAACTCCGGGCCCCACGAAGTCGGCAGCATCTCGATCGGCTCCCACGCCAACGACGAAGTCAACCGCATCAACCTCAAGGCCGATTTCGCCGACGCAACCTATGTCGGCTCGAAATCGCTGACCTCGCTTGTCGACGCGGTCAAGGCCGTGTCCCTGCACCGCGAGCTGCCGGTCCTCTTCCAGGACGCGGAAAAAGACGCGGACGCGGACAGCGGCAGCTATGAACTCGACGTGCAGCTCCACGATACGCGCGACCTGCTGTCCTTCTTCCTCCCCGGGCTGTACATCGCGGACAGCACCGCCGTCCACCTCGGCCTCGACGGCCGCGGCAACCTGGACGCCTGGCTCTCCTCCTCCCGCATCGCGTTCCGCGACAAGTACCTCCGCGGCGTGGAAGCCGTGGTCGACAACGGCGGCAGCAGCCTCAACGGCCGCATCGCCAGCGCCGAAGCCCGCGCCGGCGGCATCAGCCTGAAGAACAACTCCCTTGTCCTCTTCTCCGACGACAACCACGTCGGCATCGGCCTCCAGTACAACGCGGACGAAGACGAGAACAAGGGCGAGCTCCTGATGATGGGCGACATCCTCCGCAATCCCGCCGGCGAACTGTACCTCCAGGCGGAGAACCTGACCTCGAACATCTATTACGACGGCAGCGCCTGGGTCATCCAGCCCGCCCGTTTCCTGATGGACGCGAAGACCTTCCAGGTCGATTCGCTCTACCTCTCCAACGCGGAGCAGTCCGTTTTCGTAGACGGCGGATTCTCCTTCCACGCCGCCGACACCCTCCACCTGGAAGTCAGCAAATTCAACCTCGCGATGCTCTCGGAACTCACGGAGGGCCGGATTCCGGTCGAAGGCCTGCTCACAGGCAACGCGACCCTGCTCTCGACGCCGGAAAACCTCCGAAAACTGTCGATGCAGTTCTCCGCCGACTCGACGAAGGTCTCCGGGACCCGGCTCGGCCGCGTCGTGCTCGCCAGTAACTGGAGCGGCTCCGACGAGCACATCCGCTTCGAAGCCCGCAACGACAACGCCAGCCTGGAGAACCTCTTCCTCGCCGGCACCTATGCGCCGGAAAGCGACCTGCTCGACGCCCGCCTGCGTCTGAGCAGCCTCGACATCTCCATGGTCCAGCCGCTCCTCGCCGGCGTCCTGTCCGACCTCGGCGGCGTGCTGAACGGTGATTTCCGCGCCTACGGTCCGCTCGACGAGCTGGCGCTCTCCAGCGCCAACGCCCGGATCGACGGCGCCCGCTTCCGCGTCGACATGACCGGCGTCCCCTACTGGCTGAGCGGTCCGTTCCACCTCGACGACGAGGGGATCCACTTCGACGGCATCAACATCCAGGACCGCCAAGGCGGCACCGGCACGCTCGGCGGCGGCATCCGTCTCCGCGGCCTGCACGACCTCGCGATGAACGGCCGCCTCGACTTCTCCCGCCTCGAGATTCTCGGCCGGGAGAGCGCCCCGTCACTGCCGCTCCGCGGCGAACTGGCCGCCAGCGGCCGCGTCTCCGTGACCGGGCCGCTGAGCGCCCTCGTCCTCGACGTTGACGCGGCGACGGCGGGAGCGGGCTACGCCCGCGTGACCGCGTCCGGCATCGGTGCCTCCGGCGCCGGGACCCGCATCCTGACCTTCAAGGAAGAAGAAAGCTACACCTGGGTCGACCCCTATGAGCAGATGATGGCCCGGCTCCGGACCGAGGAGAAGCAGACGGGCGACCTGACCGTCCGCGCCCGGGTCGCCGTCTCGCCCGAGACGGAAGCCTTCGTCGACATCGACCGCGGGGCGGAGAGTTCCCTCCACGTCCGCGGCAACGGCGCCGTCACGATCGACATCCGCCCCTCCCATGACATCCTGAACCTCGCCGGCGACTACAACATCCGCAGCGGCAACCTGCGCCTCTCGGCGATGGGCATCACCCAGAAGGATTTCACGATCCAGGAAGGCAGCTCCCTGAAGTTCGGCGGCGACATCATGGACACCGACCTCGACATCACGGCCCTCTACACGACCAAGACCTCCCTCGCCTCCCTGATCGCCGACACGACTTCCGTCGCGACGCGCCGCACGGTCGAGTGCGGCCTGCGCGTCTACGACAAGCTCCGCAACCCCCAGTTCGCCTTCTCCATCAACGTCCCCGACGTCGACCCGACGGTCCGTTCGCGGATCCAGGGCGCCCTGAACACGGACGAAAAAGTCCAGAAGCAGGTGGTCGCCCTGCTCGTGACGAACAACTTCCTGCCGGAGGACAATTCCGGCATCGTGAACAACAACAGTTTCCTGCTCACGAACATGACCGACATCCTGTCAGGCCAGGTCAACAAAGTCTTCCAGCAACTGGACATCCCGGTGGACCTCGGTATGTCCTACCACTCCTACGAAGGCGGAACGAACATCTTCGACGTCGCCGTCTCGACCCAGCTCTTCAACAACCGGGTCGTCGTCAACGGCGCCCTCGGCAGCCGCCAGTACAACCGCACCGCAACCCAGGACGTCGTCGGGGACCTGGACATCGAAATCAAACTGGACCGCGCGGGTACCGTCCGCATGAGCCTGTTCTCCCACTCCGCCGACGAATACACGAACTTCCTCGACAACCTCCAGCGCAACGGCGTCGGCGTCGCCTACCAGAAGGAATTCAGCACCTTCCGCGAGATGCTGCGCACCCTGGTTCCCTGGCGCAGGGTGGAAGCGGAAGCGGAAACGGAACGCACGGTCATCAACATCGGAACCCCGGATGGAAACACAGAATAAACTCTACCTGATTCCCTCCCCGCTCGGAGACAACGACCCGGCGGAGGTGCTGCCGCAGCCGGTCCTGGACCGCCTGCAGACGATACGGACCTACGTCGTCGAAGAGCTCCGCACGGTCCGCCGCTTCCTCTCGCGGGCGGGCCTGAAGGGGCGGATCGACGGCCTCCGCTTCGCCGTCCTGAACGAGCACACCCGGCCGGAGGAAGTCGAACAGCTGGCCGGGCTGTTCGCGGACGGGGACGTGGGCCTCGTCTCCGAGGCCGGCCTCCCGGCGGTCGCGGATCCGGGCGCGCAGCTGGTGGCGCTCTGCCACCGCCGCGGCATCCCGGTCGTCCCGCTCGTCGGCCCCTCCTCCCTGATGCTCGCCCTGATGGCCTCCGGCCTGAACGGACAGTCCTTCGCCTTCTGCGGCTACCTGCCGGCGAAGACGGAAGAGCGCCGGGACGCCATCCGCCGCCTGGAAAAGACCTCGGCGGCGCTCCGCCAGACCCAGATCCTGATCGAGACGCCCTACCGCAACGACGCGCTGATGGCGGACCTCGTCAAATACTGCGCGGACGGCACGCAGATCTGCATTGCCGCCGACCTGACCCTCCCGGACGCCCTCGTGCGGACCCGCACGGCGGCCCGCTGGCGCAAGGACCCGCTCCCGATCGGGAAAAGACCCTGTGTATTCCTCCTCCTTGCCGCCTGACCGATGACGATAGCCTACCATACGCTCGGCTGCAAGCTCAATTACGCCGAAACCTCCGCCTGGGAGAAACAGTTCGCAGCGGCGGGCTTTGAGACCGTCCCCTGGGGAAAACCGGCGGACCTGTACCTCGTCAACACCTGCTCCGTGACCGAACACGCGAACCAGAAGGCCCGCGGCGTCATCCGCCGCGCCCACCGCGTCGCCCCCGGCGCCCGGATCATCGTGACGGGCTGCTACGCCCAGCTCCGCCCCGCGGAGGTCCGCGCCCTGGAGGGGGTCGCCCTCGTCGTCGGGGCCGCCGGGAAGACCACGCTCTTCCAGACCGTCCGCGCCGCGCTGCGCGACGGCTTCCCCGCGCCGGAACCCACCCCCGCGGGCGACGGCGCCCCGCAGGCGCTCCGCGTCTCCGGGGTGATGCCGGCCTACAGCAGCGGCGAGCGGACGCGCGCCTTCCTGAAGGTGCAGGACGGCTGCAGCAACTACTGCGCCTACTGCACCGTCCCCTACGCCCGCGGCGAAAGCCGGAGCCTGCGGATCGCGGAAGTGGTGGCGCAGGCGCGCGAGATCGCCGCGAAGGGGATGAAGGAAATCGTGCTGACGGGGGTGAACACGGGCGATTTCGGGCGCGGCACCGGGGAAAGCTTCCTCGACCTGCTGAAGGCGCTGAACGAAGTCGGGGGGATCGAGCGCTACCGGATTTCCTCGATCGAGCCGAACCTGATCACGGAGGAGATGGTCGACTGGATCGCCTCCGGGACGAAATTCCTCCCCCATTTCCACATCCCGCTCCAGACCGGCAGCGACGAACTGCTCCGCCGGATGGGACGGCGTTACGACACGGCCCTCTTCGCGGAAAAGATGGACTACATCCGCCGCCGGATGGAGGGGCCGGGGCTGCCGAAGGTCTTCTTCGGCATCGACGTAATGGTCGGCCTGCCCGGCGAAACGGACGAGCTGTTCGCGCAGACCTGCGCTTTCATCCGCCGCGTCCGCCCGGCCTTCATCCACGTCTTCCCCTATTCCCGCCGCCCCGGCACCCGGGCCGCGACGATGAAAGGACAACTTCCCGAGCGGATCAAGACCGAACGGGTCGCACAGCTCAAGGCCCTGAGCGACAGCCTCTCCGAGGCTTTCCTCGCGGAAAACCGCGGCATCGCCGAGACCGTCCTTTTCGAATCCCGGGAGAAAGGCGGGACGATGTCGGGCTACACCCGCAACTACATCCGCATCACAGTACCATACGACAAGGACCTGGTCGGGAAGACCGCCCCGGTCATCATAGGAACGGACCATGAATGAAACGACGCTGACTTTTCTCGGAACCGGGACCTCGCAGGGCGTCCCGATGATCGGATGCGACTGCCCGGTCTGCCGCTCCGCCGACCCGCGCGACAAGCGCCTGCGGGCGAGCGCGCTGGTGCGCACGGGCGGGCTGACCGTCCTGATTGACGCCGGCCCCGATTTCCGCACCCAGATGCTGCGCGCCGGCGTGCGCCACCTCGACGCCATCCTCCTGACCCACAACCACAAGGACCATACGGGCGGCATCGACGATACCCGCTCCTTCAACCTCCTCGAAGCCAAGCCCGTCAACATCTACTGCGAGGAATACGTGGAGCGTTCGCTCCGCCGGGAGTATTCCTACGCCTTCGCCGAGCCGCGCTACCCGGGCGCCCCGGAGTGGCACCTCCACCGCATCGACGGGCAGCACCCCTTCCGCGTGCAGTCCAACGCCGCGGAGGAAACCCTCGTCTGGGAGTCCGGCTACGGCTACCATCACGTGGCCCCCTCACCCGGCCAGGATGTACCTGAGATTGAAGTGATTCCGATCCAGGGCTGGCACCAGAAGAAAAAAGACTTGTCCGTACTGGGATTCCGTTTCGGCAAAATTGCGTATCTTACGGACATGAATCTGATCGAAGACGGAGAATTCGAAAAACTGCGGGGGCTGGAGGCCGTGACGGTCAACTGCGTGAAACGCGGCCCCCACTTCTCCCACTTCTCGCTGCAGGAAGCCCTCGACTTCTTTGCCAGGGTCGGGGCCCGCAATTCCTACATCACCCACCTCTCCCACCAGCTTCCCCGCCACGCCGACCTGGAAGCCGAGCTCCCCGAGGGGGTCCACCTGGCATACGACGGATTAGAAATAAAAGCATGAAAACCCATATGAAAAGACTTCTTCCCCTCCTCCTGGCCCTGCTCCCGCTTGCCGGCCTGCAGGCCCAGACGCAGAACGAACCGCTGGTAGGCACGACCTCCCGGGAAATCATCTCCCTCGACGGCAGCTGGAACGCCATCATCGACCCCTACGAGACCGGCTACTACGACTACCGCCGCCAGCCCGTCCCGGAGCACAACTCCTTCTTCGCGGACCGCAGCTTCTCCGCCGACCGGACCCGGCTCGTCGAATACGACTTCGACCTGGCGGACTCGCTCCGCGTCCCGGGCGACTGGAACACCCAGCGCCCCGAGCTGTACTATTATGAAGGGACGATCTGGTACCGGACCAAGTTCTACGTCCCCAAGGACGGGAAGCGGACCTACCTGCGCTTCGACGGGGCGAACTACGAGACCGTCGTCGGCCTGAACGGCCACGTCCTCGGCAAGCACGTCGGCGGCTATACCCCCTTCAACTTCGACATCACGGACCTCGTGAAGGAGAACGAATACAACACCCTGATCGTCAAGGTCGACAACCAGCGTTTCCGCGAAGGCGTCCCGACCCACAACTTCGACTGGTGGAACTACGGCGGCATCACCCGCAGCGTCTACCTGATCCGCACGCCCCAGACCTTCATCCGCGACTACTTCATCCAGCTCAAGAAAGGCTCCCTCGACTCGATCGAAGGCTGGATCCAGCTGACCGGCCTCAAGCCCAAGAGCACCGTCAAGCTCGAAATCCCCGAACTGAAGTTCCAGAAGCGCATGCACCCGGACCAGAACGGCTTCATCCAGTTCTCCATCGACCACCTCAAACGCCTCCAGCTCTGGAGCCCCGAGAATCCGAAGCGCTACGACATCGTCCTCTCCATCAGCGGCGACGAAGTCCGCGACAAGATCGGCTTCCGCAGCATCCAGACCCAGGGCAAGCAGCTCCTGCTGAACGGCAAGGAAATCTTCCTCAAGGGCATCTGCCTCCACGACGAGGCCCCCTTCGCCCCCTCCGGCCGCGTCGCGACGGAACAGGACGCCCGGATCCTGCTCGGCTGGGCGAAGGAGCTCGGCTGCAACTTCCTCCGCCTCGCCCACTACCCCCACAACGAAGCCCTCGTCCGCGCCGCGGAAGAGATGGGCATCATGCTCTGGGACGAGATTCCGGTCTACTGGACGATCCAGTTCGACAACCCGGAGACCTACGCGAACGCCGAGAACCAGCTCGCGGAGATGATCGCCCGCGACAAGAACCGTGCGAACGTCATCATCTGGTCCGTCGCGAACGAGACCCCGCGCGGCCTCGACCGCCTCAACTTCCTGCTGAACCTGATCAACAAGACCCGTTCGCTCGACAACACGCGCCTCGTCACCGCCGCGATGGAGAAGGAATACATCGACGCCAACACGGCGACCACCCGCGACGAGCTGATCCAGTTCACGGACCTCATCAGCTTCAACCAGTACATCGGCTGGTATGACGGCGACGCCGAGAAGGCCGGGCGCGTCAGCTGGACCTTCGACACGGACAAGCCCGTCCTGATCTCGGAATGGGGCGGCGGCGCGAAGGCGGGCCTGCACGGCCTTGCGACCGAGCGCTTTACCGAAGAATACCAGGCGGAACTCTACCGCAGGAACATCGAAATGCTGGACCGGATCCCCGGACTGGTCGGAACGACCCCGTGGATCCTGAAGGATTTCCGTTCCCCGAAGCGGATGCTGAACACCGTCCAGGACGAGTTCAACCGCAAGGGCGTCATCGGCGAGAACGGCGAGAAGAAAGCCGCCTTCTACGTCCTTCAGGAGTGGTACGCCCGCAAGTAACCGCAGACATTTCGCAATCCCCTCCGACCGGAGGGTGCAGCTTCGCTACCCGCACGCGGACGTGTTCCAGCTGCGGGTAGCCGTCGATAACGGCCTCCCGGATCCGCCAGGCGACGTTTTCCAGCAGGTCGGACGGCTGCGCCATCTGGGCGGCGACCACGGCATAGATGCCGCTGTAGTCGGCGGCGTCGGCGAGCCGGTCGCTTTTCGCGGCCGCTTCGATGTCATAGACGGCGGTGAGGTCCACGACGAAATCGTTTCCGTCGCGCCTTTCTTCCTCCAGGCAGCCGTGATAGGCCCGGAAGCGCATCCCGCGCAGTTCCAACAGTCCTTTTTCCATCACTGTTCCGTTTTGGGCGGCGGCACTTCGCCCCGGTCGATCATCTCCCGCAGGACCCGGACCGCATCACGGTCCAGCCCCTGCGCCGGATCGGCCAGGAAGGCACTCAGCGCCTCCGGGGTATAGGTCCCGCCGCAGTTCCGTACAAAGCTACGCAATTTTTCCCGGACGGCGGCCGTGCGCGGAACGCGGCGGCGGCAGACGTCGCAGCGTCCGCAGTCCTCCGCCGCCTCCTCGCCGAAATAGGCCAGCAGCTGCCGCGAGCGGCAGCGGTCCTCTGCGGTGGCGTAGCGGCGGATCGCCTCGCTGCGGGCCGCATGCGCCTCCTGCAGCCGCCTGTACTGTGCCGCGGAGAGGTCGAGGTTCCCCTCCCGCAGGCGGCCGTGGTGGAGGAAGACGACGCCGGAGCGGTCGGCGGGGATGTACCCCACGACCTTGCGCACGGCGAGCTCGTAGAAGAGCTGCCGGAGCACCGGGACCGTCACGCCGCAGCGGGCGGCCGTCCGCGCCTCGTCGACCGGGACCGGAAAGGAGAAGATGCCGGCGCAGTCGCGCATCAGCTGCTCCAGCACGGCCGGCATCGCCGGGTCCGGGAGCTCGACGTCGTACAGGGCGTCCCGGCTCACGAGGATGCGGATGCGCGTCTCGATCTCGACGTCCTCGGTATAGGTCAGATGGCCGGTGCGCTCCAAGTATTTCAGCGCATAATGGACCCCGGGGCGGGCCAGCGAGAAATGCTTCGCGAACGCCGGGAGGTCGAATTTCAGCTGGCGGCCCTGTCCCCCTTCGAAGGGAATCCCGTAGAAGATATGGAGTTTCTGATAGACGTCTTCGATAAAGTCCAGGCCCGGGAAGGAGAGTTTCTGCAGGCGCTCCGCACGCTGGAGGTCGGTCCCGTTCCAGACCAGCACGGCATAGGAGTCCCCGCCGTCGCGGCCGGCGCGTCCGGCCTCCTGGAAATAGGACTCGACGCTGTCCGGCAGGTCGGCGTGGACGACAAAGCGCACGTCCGGCTTGTCGATACCCATCCCGAAGGCGTTGGTACAGACCATCACGCGGATCGTGCCGCGCTTCCAGGCGTCCTGGCGGGCGCTGCGCGAGTCCGTATCCAGCCCGGCGTGGTAATAGGCGGCGCTGACGCCGTTCCGGGACAGGAAGGCGGCGGTCTCCTCGCAGCGGGCGCGGTTGCGCAGGTACACGATGCCGCTGCCCGGGACGCCGCGGCAGATGTCGAGCAGCTGCCCCTGCTTGTCCTCCGCCCGCCGGACGATATAGGTCAGGTTTTTCCGGGCGAAACTGGTCTTCAGCAGGTGTTTCTCCCGGAAGGCGAGTTTCTCCATGATGTCGTCCGCGACTTCCGGGGTCGCCGTCGCGGTCAGGGCGATCACGGGCGCGGAAATGCGCTTGCGGATCTCTCCGATCACGAGGTAGTCCGGGCGGAAGTCATAGCCCCACTGGGAGATGCAGTGGGCCTCGTCCACGACGATGAAGCTGACGGGGAGGATGTCGAGGTAGGACTGGAAGAGCGCGGTCCCCAGGCGCTCCGGGGAGACGTAGAGGAACTTGAAGTCGCCGTAGGCGGCGTTGTTCAGGGCGTTGTCGGCCTCCCGGCGGGACATCCCGGCGTGGATCGCGAGGGCCTTGATGCCGCGGGCGGCGAGGTTCTGGACCTGGTCCTTCATCAGCGCGACGAGCGGGGTCACGACGAGCGCGACGCCGTCCCGCAGGAGCGCGGGGACCTGGAAGCACACGGACTTGCCGCCACCCGTCGGCAGCAGCGCGAGCGTGTCCCGCCCGTCCAGCGCGGAGGCGATGATCTCCTCCTGCATCGGACGGAAGGACTCGTAGCCCCAATACTCCCGAAGTACCTCCAGCGCAGTCATTTCCTTTTCGTTCTTTTACGCAAAAATACGGATTAATCGTTTGACATGCCATTTATTTTCACTATTTTTGTCCGATTTCCTGAAGAGCAATTCAACAAAGGATCTAACAAAATATAACTCAATCATTTATGGCTAAAATTGATTTTCGCAAGTATGGTATCAAGGGTGTAAAGGAAGTCCTCTACAACCCGACCTATGAAGTTCTCTACAACGAAGAGACCAAGCCCGGCCTCGAAGGTTTCGACAAGGGCCAGGTGACCGAACTCGGCGCCATCAACGTCATGACCGGCGTCTATACCGGCCGCTCCCCCAAGGACAAGTACATCGTCTACGACAAGACGACCAAGGAAGGCGCCAAGGGTGAGATCTGGTGGGATACCGAAGCCTACCACAACGACAACCACAAGATGTCCGAGAAGGTCTGGAAGGAAGTCAAGAAGATGGCCCAGCAGCAGCTCAGCGGCAAGCGCCTCTTCGTCGTCGACGGCTTCTGCGGCACCCACAAGGATACCCGCATGAAGATCCGCTTCATCATGGAAGTCGCCTGGCAGGCCCACTTCGTGACCAACATGTTCATCCGTCCGAAGAACCAGAAGGAATTCGACCAGGAGCCTGACTTCGTCGTCTACTGCGCCGCCAAGGCCAAGGTCGAGAACTACAAGGAGCTCGGCCTCCGCACCGACACCTGCGTCGCCTTCAACGTGACCTCCCGCGAGCAGGTCATCCTCAACACCTGGTACGGCGGTGAGATGAAGAAGGGCCTCTTCTCGATGATGAACTACTACCTGCCGCTCAAGGGCATCGCCGCGATGCACTGCTCCGCCAACACCGACATGAACGGCGAGAACACCGCGATCTTCTTCGGCCTCTCCGGCACCGGCAAGACGACCCTCTCGACCGACCCGAAGCGTCTCCTCATCGGTGACGACGAGCACGGCTGGGACAACAAGGGCGTCTTCAACTTCGAAGGCGGCTGCTACGCGAAAGTCATCAAGCTCGACAAGGAATCCGAACCGGACATCTACAACGCCATCCGCCGCGACGCCCTCCTCGAGAACGTGACCGTCGACAAGAACGGCAAGATCGACTTCAACGACAAGAGCGTGACCGAGAACACCCGCGTCTCCTACCCGATCTACCACATCGAGAAGATCGTCCGTCCGGAGAGCCAGGGTCCTGCCGCCAAGCAGGTCATCTTCCTTTCCGCCGACGCTTTCGGCGTGCTGCCTCCGGTCTCCATCCTGACCCCGGACCAGTGCAAGTACTACTTCCTCTCCGGCTTCACCGCCAAGCTCGCGGGTACCGAGCGCGGCATCACCGAGCCTACCCCGACCTTCTCCGCCTGCTTCGGCCAGGCCTTCCTGGAGCTCCATCCGACCAAGTACGCCGAAGAGCTCGTCAAGAAGATGAAGAAGAGCGGCGCGAAGGCCTACCTCGTGAACACCGGCTGGAACGGCACCGGCAAGCGCATCTCCATCCGTGACACCCGCGGCATCATCGACGCGATCCTGAACGGCTCGATCGACAAGGCCCCGACCAAGATGATCCCTTACTTCAACTTCGAGGTCCCCACCAAGCTCGAAGGCGTCGACACCGGTATCCTCGATCCGCGCGACACCTACGCCAAGCCTGAGGAATGGGAAGTCAAGGCCAAGGATCTCGCCGGCCGCTTCATCAAGAACTTCGCCAAGTACGAGTCCAACCGCGCCGGCAAGGCCCTCGTCAAGGCCGGTCCGAAGCTGTAATCCCTCCGGGAACGATACCGATAAAAATCTGCGGGCAGCAAAATGCCCGCAGATTTTTTTCTTGGGACTGCCTCCGATTTATTATCTTTGTGAAAAGCAGCCGAAAGACGATGGGAAAGTTGGCATCGGAAATCCAGTATCTGCCGGGGGTGGGGCCGAAGCGGGCCTTGCTGCTGCAGCGGGAGCTTGGCATCACGACTTTCTCCGACCTGATCCATCTCTACCCCTTCCGCTACATCGACCGCAGCGGCATCCTCCCGATCGCCGACATCCGCCCGGACCTCGCCTACGTCCAGGTCCTCGCCCGCGTCGTGAAGGCGGAGATGAAAGGGAAGCGCCTCAGCGTCATCGTCGCCGACGAGAGCGGCCAGCTCGAACTCGTCTTCTTCAAGGGCATCCGCTGGAGCGCCGAGCGCCTGAAACCCGGCGCGCTTTTCGTCTTCTTCGGCAAGCCGACGACCTTCGGCGGCCGGATCAACCTCGTCCACCCGGAAATCGACGCGCCCCCGCAGGCGGGCGCGTCCGCCGCGGGCCCCGGCACGCTGACCGGCGTCTATACCAGCACGGAAGCCCTGAAGAACGCCGGCATCACCGGCAAGGTGATGCTCAAGCTCCAGGACGCCGCCCTCGCCGCCTGCCTCCCGGAGATCGAAGAGACCCTCCCGGACTACATCCTCCGGGAAAAGGGCCTTGCCCCGCTGGCCTACGCGCTCCGCAACATCCACTTCCCCCAGAACCAGGAAGCCCTTGCGAAGGCGACCTACCGCCTGAAGTTCGAGGAGCTCTTCTTCCTGCAGCTCTCGCTCCTGAAGCAGAAATACGTCCGCAGCCGCGCCGAGAACGGCATCCGCATGCCGAAGGTCGGCCCGGACTTCAACGCCTGCTACGCCGCCCTCCCCTACGCGCTGACCGGCGCCCAGAAGCGCGTGATCAAGGAAATCCGCGCGGACATGGCCTCCGGCCGCCAGATGAACCGCCTGCTGCAGGGCGACGTCGGCTCCGGCAAGACGATGGTCGCCGTGCTCTCCGCGCTGATCGCGGTCGGCAACGGCTTCCAGGCCTGCCTGATGGCCCCGACGGAAGTCCTCGCCCAGCAGCACTACGCCAACATCTCCCGCTACCTCGCCCCGACGGGCGTGCGCTGCGCGCTGCTGACCGGCAGCACCGGCGCCCGCGAGCGCCGCGAGATCCACGCCGCCCTCGCGGACGGCAGCCTCGGCATCCTGATCGGGACCCACGCCCTGATCGAGGACGACGTGCGCTTCCGCCGGCTGGGCCTCGCCGTGATCGACGAGCAGCACCGCTTCGGCGTCGACCAGCGCTCGAAACTCTGGCAGAAAGGCCCGGAAGGAATGCGGCCGCATGTCCTCGTCATGACGGCCACGCCGATTCCGCGGACGCTGGCGATGACCCTCTACGGCGACCTCGACGTCTCCGTGATCGACGAGATGCCGCCGGGCCGCAAGCCCGTCCGCACGCTCCAGATCGGCCAGGGCAAGCGCTACGAACTCTACAACTTCATGAAGAAGGAGATTGCGCAGGGCCGGCAGGTCTTCGTGGTCTACCCGCTGATCTTCGAGAGCGAAAAGATGGACCTGAAGAACCTGGAGCAGGGCTACGAGGAAATCGTGGCCGCGTTCCCCTTCCCGCCCTACAAGGTCGCGATTGTCCACGGCCAGCAGAGCGCGGAGGAAAAGGCCTTCCAGATGGCCGCCTTCGTGGAAGGCCGCGCCCAGATCCTCGTCTCGACGACCGTGATCGAGGTCGGCGTGGACGTCCCGAACGCCTCCGTGATGGTGATCGAGAGCGCCCAGCGCTTCGGCCTGAGCCAGCTCCACCAGCTGCGCGGCCGCGTCGGCCGCGGCGCGGAGCAGTCCTACTGCATCCTCGTCAAGGACCCGAAGACCGGCAAGGACTCCCAGAAGCGCCTGGACCTGCTCTGCGCGACCGAGGACGGCTTCGTGCTCGCCGAGGAGGACATGAAGATGCGCGGGCCGGGCGACCTCGAGGGGACGCAGCAGAGCGGCCTCCCGATCGCGCTCAACATCGCATCCCTCGCCCGCGACGGCGTCCTGCTTTCCCAGGCCCGCGAGCTTGCCGACCGCGTCCTCGCCGCGGACCCGGCCCTCGCCGCCCCGCAGAACGCCCCGCTCGTCCGCGAGCTCCGCAAAGACAAATACAACATCAAGGATTACAGCAAAATATCATAAACGATGAAAGCCAAGAAGATACTCGTTCCGGCCGCCCTCTGCGCCCTGCTTTTCCTCGCGGGGTACGGCGTCGGGACCCTGATTGCCCGCCAGATGAAAAAACAGAAACAGGACGAGCCCGCCTACATCGGCCGCTCGGAAATCAAGCTCACGGACGGCCGGATGACGCCGGAAGCCCTCCTTTCGCTGGGACGCCTCAGCGACCCGCAGGTCTCCCCTGACGGGACAAAAATCCTCTACGGCGTCAGTTACAACTCGATCGCGGACAACCGCAGCTGCCGCAACCTCTTCATCTGCGACATCGACGGCAGCAACGTCCGCCAGCTGACCCGCTACGCGAAAAGCGTCAGCAACGCCCGCTGGAGCGCGGACGGCCGCAGCATCTACTTCCTCCAGGGCGGCCAGATCTGGAAAGCCCCGCTCAAGGGCGCCAGCCTCGGCAAACGCGACCGGCTGAGCGACATCCCGTCCGGCATCGGCGAGTTCAAGATTTCCCCGGACGAATCCCGGATCCTGTTCCTCAGCACGGTCCCGGGCACCGTCAAGACCCCGGACCACAGCGACCCGCTGCTCGGCCAGGCGGAAGCCTACGCCACGGAGTCCCTGATGTACCGCCACTGGGACCACTGGGTCACCGAAACGCCCCGCACCTACGTCGCCCCCTTCGGCAAGGGCATCATTACCCCGGATGTTGCCAGGGACATCCTCGGCGATGAGCCCTACGAACTCCCGACGGAGCCCTTCGGCGGCCTGGAGCAGCTCGACTGGAATCCGGATTCCCGCCACATCGCCTACAGCTGCCGGAAAAAGGCCGGCATCGATTACGCGTTCTCGACGGATGCGGAGATCTACCTCTACGACGTCGAGACCGACAGCACGGTCTGCATCCCGATGGAAGGCGGCTATGACACGGACCCGGTCTGGTCGCACGACGGCAGGAAGCTGGCGTGGATCAGCATGGCCCGCGACGGCTACGAGGCGGACCAGCAGCGCCTGATGGTCGCGGAAGTCCGCACGGACGGCGCGACGATGGAGGCCCGCGACATCCGCTGGATCAGCGAATCCCTGGATGCGGACGCCGCCGGCATCTTCTGGACGCCGGACGACCGCGAAATCATCTTCAACGCGCTTGTGGACGGCCTCCAGGCCCTCTTCCGCGCCGATGTCGGGAGCTGCCGCATCAGCCGCATCACGGACGGGGACTGGTGGTTCGACTTCAATTCCCCGTTCGCCTACCGGAAGAACGGCGGCGTCGAGGAGTTCTTCGCGAGCTACTGCAGCCTGAATTTCCCGAACGAACTCGTGCGGATCACGGTCGACGGGACCGACGGCGTATCCTACGCCCAGCTGACGGACGAGAACGGCCCGATCCTCCGCCAGATGGCCGAACCCGTCTGCGAGAAGCGCTATGTCAGGACCGTGGACGGCAAGGACATGCTGACCTGGGTCCTCTACCCGCCGGAGTTCGACGCCGCGAAGCAGTATCCGGCGATCGAAATCTGCCTCGGCGGCCCCCAGGGCACGCTCAGCCAGGGCTGGTCATACCGCTGGAATTACCGGCTGATGGCCGCGCAGGGCTTCATCGTCGTGATGCCGAACCGCCGCGGAACGACCGCCTTCGGTCAGGAATGGAAGGAGGAGATTTCGGGCGACTACATCGGCCTCAACATGCAGGACTACCTGAGCGCGGCGCGCGAGATCAAGGCCGAGCCCTATGTCTCGAAGCTCGCGGCCTGCGGCGCCAGCTACGGCGGCTACAGCGTCTATTACCTCGCCGGCATCCACGGCGACCTGTATGACTGCTTCATCGCCCACGCCGGCATCTTCGACGAGCGCTACATGTACTACACGACCGAGGAGATGTGGTTCCCCGAGTGGGACAACGGCGGCCTGGGCCGCGGCTTCCTGAGCGGCTCGCCCTGGAGCGAGTTCCCGGAGGCGAAGCGCCACTACGCCAACTCCCCCGACGTCAACGTCCGCAACTGGCATACCCCGATCCTCTGCATCCACGGCGGGATGGATTTCCGCATCCCGTACGACCAGGGCATGGCCGCCTTCAACTGCGCCCAGTACATGGGCGTCCCGTCGAAGCTCGTCGTCTTCCCGACCGAGTGCCACTGGATCCTCCAGCCCCAGAACGCCCTCTACTGGCACCGCACCTACTTCGACTGGCTCGACCGCTGGATGAAATAAACCCTTGTGTACGAAATCGTTCAACGCAATAAAAATGAAAAAAGTGCTGATCATTGTTTTGCTGCTGGCCGTGGCCGGCGGACTGGTATATTCGTTCGGTAAAATGAAGAAAACGGACCTCCCGCAGGAGGAATGGATGGACGAAGAGCAGGAAATGAAGGAGATGCAGGAACCGGAGGAGCCGGGAGTGGAGAAAGAGATCAATGCGTTCGGTTTCAAGGTGTTCCGGGCGGTCGAGGACGGGAAGGACGTGTTCCTTTCGCCGATGAGCCTTACGATGGCGCTGTCGCTGGTGACCGGGGGCGCCGAGGGGCGGACGGCGGAAGCGATGATGAAGACGCTCGGCCTCGCGGGATGGACCCGGGAGGACCTGGGCGAATACTTCCGCAAGACGGCGGAAGCGCTGCAGGCGGCGGATCCGAAAACGACCCTCGAGATCGCGAATTCGATCTGGGTCCACAGCGACACGGAAGTGAAGCCGGAATTCGCCCGCTGGGCGGAGGCGAACTACGGCGCAGCCGCGGCTGCGGCCGATTTCGACGCGCCGGAGACGCTCGAGGGGATCAACGCCTGGTGCGCTGAGAAGACCCACGACAAGATCGGATCGATCCTGGACCAGCTCAGCGCCGGGATGAAAATGCTGCTCCTGAACGCCCTGTACTTCAACGGCACCTGGGCGACCCCGTTCTCCTACAGCTACACGGGCCGCTTCCACGCGCTGGACGGCAGCACGCCGGAGGCCCGGCTGATGGAGGAGACGTTCCGCGTCCCCTACTATGAGGAAGAAACGTTCCAGGCGGTCTCGCTCCCCTACGGGAACGGCTCCTATTCGGCGGTGCTGATCCTGCCGCGGGAGGGTTCGGATTTCCGCAAGTTCGTCAAGGGCTTCGACGGCGAGGCCTGGAACCGCACCGTGCGGGGCTTCGAGCGCGAGCGGGTCCACGTGACCGCCCCGAAGTTCCGGATGGAATACGAAATCAACCTCAACAAGACGCTGAAGGGACTGGGAATGGAACTCGCGTTCAGCAACGCCGCGGATTTCTCGGGCCTGTCGCCGAAATCGCTGAAGATCGGGCTCGTGAAGCAGAAGACCTTCGTGGACTTCAACGAGCAGGGCACGGAAGCCGCTGCGGTGACCGCCATCGGCATGCTCGAGACGACCGCCATCCCGATCGACCCGAAGGAGTTCCGCGCCGACCGCCCCTTCCTGTTCGCAATCCGCGAACGCGCGACGGGGCTCGTCCTCTTCCTCGGCCAGAAAGTACAGTAACAGCTTGGATATCAACGGTATAAAATGAACATCTTTTCGCTTTTCAAGAACGTACGGCCCTTCGTCAGACCGTACCGCTGGCTCGTCGTAATCACGCTGGTCCTGACGCTGGCCGGCTCCCTGATGGCGCAGGTCAACGCCATCGTCCTCGACCGCACCGTCGACGCGATCAACGCGCTCGTCGGGACGGACTTCGCCTGGAGCGACGCGCTCCGCATCCTGACCATCATCTCCATCGTCCTGCTCGGCAAGGAAGTCCTCTCCGCGCTGATCACCTTCGCCCAGAACTACTTCGGCGAGCGGATGCGGGTGAACGTGAGCAAGGACATGTCGCAGGCGGTCGTGGACCGCATCCTGAGCTTCCGGATGGCGTTCTTCTCCCGGAGCGAGAACGCGACCGGCCAGCTCCAGACGCGCATCGACCAAGGTGTGAGCAGCCTCTCGCGCACGGTCCAGAACTTCTTCATCGACCTGTTGCCGCTCTTCACGAGCGCGATCCTCGCGCTGGTGCTGATGTTCGCCGCGAACGTCTATGTCGGCCTCACGGCGCTGGGCATCGTCCCGGTCTATTTCTGGATCACGGTGCGCCAGGCCCGCAAGCTCAAGGGCTGGCGCCGCAACATGCGCAACTACCGCGAGCAGAAGGGCCACGGGCTGATGAGCATCATCGAAAGCATGAACGTGATCAAGAGCTTCAACCGCGAGCAGATCGAGAGCGAAAAGCAGTGGGACCTCCAGACCAAGTTCACGGACAACCAGATCCTCGTCCGCAGGACCAGCTTCACCTTCGACGCGCTGAAGAGCTTCGTGCGCCAGGTCGGGACCGTCCTCATCATCATCCTGACGGCCTACCTCGTGCTGAGCGGCTACCCCGGGATGACGATCGGCAAGATCATGTACCACATCATGCTCTTCTCGAACGTCACGGCCCCCATCACCCAGCTCCACCGCATCTTCGACGACATGAACGACGCCATCATCTACGCGGAAGGCTATTTCGACATCCTGAACGCGGACGACGAAGTCGAACCGACGGGCAGCTACCGCCCGGAGAAGATCGCGGGCAACTTTGAACTCAGCCACGTCGACTTTACCTACCCGAACGGCACCCAGGCCCTGTTCGACGTCTCGATGACCATCAAGAGCGGCGACATCACGGCCCTCGTGGGCCTGAGCGGCGCCGGCAAGTCGACCGTCGTGAACCTGCTCGACAAGTTCTATGAACCGCAGGCCGGCTCGATCAAGCTCGACGGCGTGGACCTGCGGGACTACGACACGCAGTTCCTCCGCGAGAACATCGGCCTCGTGCTGCAGAAGAACCACATCTTCGACGGGACGATCGAGGAGAACATCCGCTACGGCCGCCCCGGCGCGAGCTTCGAAGAGGTCGAGGAAGCCGCCCGCAAGGCCTTCATCTACGACCAGATCGTCGGCCTTCCGAAGGGCTTCCAGTCCCAGGCCCAGGAGCTCTCCGGGGGCCAGCAGCAGCGCATCGCGATCGCGCGCATGTTCCTGAAGAACCCGCCCATCATCTTCCTGGACGAGCCGACGGCGTCGCTCGACGCGATCGCGACGGAGCAGATCAAGAACAGCATCGACGAAATCAAGAAGAACCGCACGGTCATCATCATCTCCCACAACATCTCCCAGATCATCGACAGCGACGTGATCTACGCCCTCGCGAAGGGCCGCGTCGAGCAGTCCGGCAACCCCGACGAGGTCTACGCCCAGGGCGGCGTCTACAAGGACATCGTCGACGCCTCCGCCCGCTCCCTGAACATCGAGAAGCTCGCCAGCACCCTCGACCTCAACAAAGACGGCAAACTCTTCGATTAACCTGTTCGCAGAAAAATGGTCTTTTCTGTCATTCCGAGCGCAGCGAAGGAATCTAAAAAAGGACAGCCGGTCGGCTGTCCTTTTTTTGCGGGGCGCGCGGGGCGCTAGTCCTTCTTGCAGTTCTTGCAGGGAGCGGCGAGGCACTTCCAGACGCAGGCTGCGAGGGCACCGCCCGCGAGCGGGCCGACGATGAAGACCCAGAGCTCCTTCAGGGCACGGCCGCCTTCGAAGAGGGCGGGACCGATGGAGCGGGCGGGGTTCACGGAGGTACCGGTGAAGTGGATGCCGACGAGGTGGATCAGCACGAGGCTGAGACCGATCGCGAGGCCGGCCGGCTTGCCTGCACCCTTCTCGGCGTCCGTCGTACCGAGGACGACGAGGACGAAGATGAAGGTCAGGATGCACTCGACGAGGAGGCCGCCGCCCACGTTACCGACACCGGCGCAGGTATTCGCGCCCGTCAGGGTTCCGCCGAACGGAGTCGTCGTCACGCGGGTGATCAGGTACAGGATCGCAGCGCCGAGGCAGGCGCCGATGACCTGGAAGACCATATACCAGCAGGCGTCCTTGCCGCTCATGCGGCCGGACATCCAGACGCCGAGGGTGATCGCCGGGTTGATATGGCAACCGGAGATACCGCCGATGGTATAGGCCATCGCGACGACGGCGAGACCGAACGCGAACGCGGTACCGATCACGGAAGCGGTATCAACGCCGCAGTTGAGGGCCACGGCGGCACCGCAGCCCAGCAGGACGAGGACCATCGTCCCCACCATTTCTGCAAAATACTTTTTCATATAATACAGGTTTTAAAATAGGTTTAGTGGTTGAAAGTTACCGTTTTTTTGGCAAAAATCCTTATTTTTATGAAAATTTTCAGACTATGCAACTGGACGGAAGAAGACAAAGTTCCAATGTCGATGACAGAAGAGGCATGACACTGGGCAAAGCCGGCGGCCTCAGCCTCGGCGGCCTCGTCATTATCGGACTGATTACCCTGCTGCTCGGCGGCAATCCGCTGGAAGTCATCCAGAGCGCGGGATCGATGATGGGCGGCACGGAGATCGTAAGCTCCGGCCGGACCCCGACCGCGGAGGAAGAGGAACTCGCGGTCTTCGCGAAACAGATCCTCGCCGGTACGGAAGACGTCTGGACGGCCATCTTCAAACAGTACGGCCGCCAGTACGTCCCCCCGAAGCTCGTCCTCTATACCGACTATGTCCAGACCGGCTCCGGAATGGCCTCGGCCCAGTCCGGCCCCTTCTACAACAGCGCGGACCAGACCGTCTACATCGACCTCTCGTTCTTCACCTCGATGAAGAAGCAGATCGGCGCTGACGGCGATTTCGCCTACGCGTACGTGATCGCCCACGAAGTCGGCCACCACGTCCAGTACCTCCTCGGCACCCTCCAGCAGGCCCACCAGCAGATGAGCCGCGTCAGCGAGGCCCAGAGCAACCAGATCAGCGTGCGGCTCGAACTCCAGGCAGACTTCTACGCCGGCGTATGGGCCTACAACGACAACAAGATGTACGGTTCGCTCGAAGCCGGCGACCTCGACGAGGGCCTGAACGCCGCCTCGAAGATCGGAGACGACTACCTCCAGAAGAAAGCCCGCGGCTATGCCGTCCCCGAATCCTTCAACCACGGGACCTCCGCCCAGCGCTCCCGCTGGCTCCGCAAGGGCTTCACGACCGGCGACATCCGCCAGGGCGATACCTTCTCCCCCGCCTACAGCGAACTGTAACAGCATCTCAAACCTTTCGCGATATGTCAGCAAAAAAACTCTACCGAATCCGGGAAGGCCGCGTCTTTGCAGGCGTCTGCAGCGGCATCGGCGAATATCTTGACGTGGATCCCGTAATCATCCGGCTCCTCTGGCTGGTCCTGGTCTTCGCCTTCGGCGGCGGCATCCTGGCCTACCTCATCGCCTGGATCATCATCCCGATGAACCCGGTCAAGCTCCTTCCCGAATAGCAAAATTTCCCTCCCCCGCTTGGAGGGTACGGGATTTTTTGTATCTTTGCACCCACGCGCCCCAGCGGCGCAAGACAGGGGCGTAGCTCAGCTGGTTTAGAGCGCTTCAGTCACATTGAAGAGGTCGTCGGTTCGAATCCGACCGTCCCTACGGAAAAGGCAACGCATCTGCGCTGCCTTTTCTCTTTTTCCAGGGTCTCCCGGGCTATTTCAGACGGAGGAAACTGTAGCCGAAGCGTTCGCAGGCGGCTTTTTCAAGCTCCTCGCGGTCGTCCGGATGGGCGATGGAGATCAGGAGTTTCGCGCGCTCGGCGAGGCTCTTGCCGCGCAGGTAGACGATGCCGTATTCGGTCGCGACGAACTGGGTCTGGAAGCGGGTCGTGACGACGCCTGCGCCGGGCGCGAGGTGCGCGACGATCTTCCCCTTCCCTTTCGCCGTGCGGGACGGCAGGGCGATGAAGGTGCGGCCGCCCTCGGAGAGGGAGCAGCCGTACATGAAGTCGTGCTGGCCGCCGACGCTCGAGAAGATGCGGTCGCCGATCGAGTCGGCGCAGATCTGGCCGGTCAGGTCGACCTCGATGGCCGAATTGATGGCGCAGGCGCGCGGATTCTGCGCAATCAGGAAGGGATCGTTGGTATAGGCGACGTCGAAGAATTCCATCGACCGGTTGTGGTCGATGAAGGAGTACATCGGCTTCGAGCCGATGGCGAGCGCCGCGACGCTGACGCCGGGCCGGACCTTCTTCAGGGAGTTGTCGATGACGCCTTCCCGGATCAGGCGGATCACGCCGTCGGTCATCGCCTCGGTATGGAGGCCGAGGTGCCGGTGGTCCTTGATGCCGTTCAGGACGGCGTTGGGGATGCCGCCGACGCCGATCTGGAGGCAGGCGCCGTCCGGGATCTGCGAGGCGACGTTCGCGCCGATCGCGGCCTCGACGGGCGTCGGCTCCCCGAATTCCATCGCGAACGGGGCGACGTCGCAATGAACGGCGGCCGTGATCCGGCTCTCGTGGATCAGGCAGTCGCCGTAGAGGTACGGGATGTTGGGGCTGACCTCGGCGATCACGACGCGGGCGACCTCGGCGGCCGAAACGGCGATGTCGGCGGAGATGCCGAGGCTGCAGTAGCCGTTCTCATCCGGCTCGGAGCAGACGATGAAGGCGACGTCGACGGGGAATTCGCCGCGGCGGAACATCCCGGGGACCTCCCCGAGGAAGGCCGGCGTCATGCTGCCGTAGCCGGCGGCGACGTGGGCCCGCTGGTCCGCGCTGAGGAAGATGCTGTTGACCAGGAACGAATCCCGGTATTCGGGCTTGCAGAAGGGGGCGGGGTCCTTGTGGACGTTGAAGCCGGAGGTGATGGTCACGTCGCGGAGTTCGGCGTGGCGCCGCGCGAGGGCTTCCTGCAGCAGGACGGGCACGGAAGCGCCGCCCTGGCAGCAGACGGTGTCCCCGCTGCGCACCAGCTTCACGGCTTCGTCTGCACTGACGTATTTCATGCGTTCACGAGTTTGACGAACAGTTTCAGGTGCCGGTCGAGCAGTTCGAAGTCCTCGTCGCCCAGCAGGCGGGAGACGCAGACGCGGATGCCGCTCTGGCCGCTGCCGGTCGTGTTCAGCGGCACGGCGACAACCCCGCAGCGGAGGAGGCATTCCAGCAGCTCGCGGTTGCCCATCGACTTGTAGCCGACGGTGTAGAAGAAGCCGTCCGAGATCGTCTGTTCCATATCCTTCTCATAGACGAGATGGAAGCCGTTGGCGTCGAAGATCTCGCGGGAGCGGTGGGCGCGGAGGCCGTAGTTGCGGAGTTCCCGGACGAAGTTGTAGCGGCCGTCGACGGACGCCTCGAACATCGCGGAGAGGGCGTACTGGGCGGAGTGGCTCGCACCGGCGGTGTTGACGTAGAGGTAGTTCAGGATGTAGTTGTCGCCGAAGCGGGCCAGGCCCCAGCGCTCCTTGAGGGCGGGATACTCGCGCCGGAAGAGCTTGTCGGAGATGCAGACCACGGCGATCCGCTCGCCGGCGTAGCTGAAGATCTTCGAGCCGGAGAGCATGATGATGTAATTGTCGGTATAGCGGGCCACGGTGCTCTGGAACGGGGGCTCGAACGGGACCGACAGGTCCTTGCGGAAGTCCATGCAGAGGTAGGCCATGTCCTCGAGGACGATGACGTCGTACTGCGTCGCCAGCTCGCCGATGATCTGCAGTTCCTCCTCGGTCAGGCAGATCCAGGCGGGGTTGTTGGGGTTGGAATAGAGGATGGCGGCGATGTTGCCCTGCTTGAAATAGGATTCCAGCTTGGCGCGGAGCTTCTCGGCCCGGAACTCGTAGATGTCGAAGAAGATGTTCTTGATGCCGAGGAGGTCGGGCTGGCGGCCGTGGGCGGAGAAGCCGGGGCAGATGTACAGGATCGTGTCCTTGCCGGGCTGGAGCTGCGAGCACTCGAGGATCGAGGTCATGCTCGCCTGCATCGAGCCGACCGTGGGGACGATGCCCTTGGGGTCGATGTCGATGTCGATGAAGGCCTTGACGAAGCGGGAGGCGTTCTTCTTCAGCTCCGGGATGCCCTGGACATTGGGATAGACGGAGGGCATGCCCTCGTCGATGGCCTTCTTCTGGGCCTCGACGCCGATGGGGCAGACCGGGATGCCGGGAACGCCGAATTCGAGGTGGGAGAACTTTTCGCCGGCCATTTCCTCCAGGGCCGAGCCGACCATCGAGCACTGCCGGATCGTGGTCCGGGAGATGTCGTCGATGCCCATTTCGGAGAGCAGGCCTGAGAGCTGCTGTTGGGACAGGGGTTCTTTCATTGCTGCTTGTTTTGAGCGTGTTCCAGACCGGCGTCGAACGCCTTGATGTTGCTTTCCACGACCGCGTCTCCCTTGCGGGCGAAGACGCGGCGGATGCCTTCCCGGAGCGCGTCGGGCTCCAGGATGCGGAGCAGCGCGGCCATCGCGCCCAGCAGGACCATGTTGGCGGCGCGGGGGGCGCCGAGGTCCTTCGCGAGCGCATCGACGTCCAGCGCGACGACGTGCGGCTGCTTCCCCAGCTCCGCGAGGACCGCGTCCATCGGCGGATAATCCGGGATGTTCACGAGCGGGGCGGTGTTGGTGATGATCCAGCCGTCCGGGGCGAGGTACGGGAGATAGCGGAGCGCCTCCATCGGCTCGAGCGAGACGATGAGGTCGGCGCCGCCGCGCGGGATGAGGTCGCTGTAGATGGGGGCCGAGGAGAGGCGGAGGTTGGACTGGACGTCGCCGCCCCGCTGGCTCATGCCGTGGACTTCCGCCTGCTTGAGGTGCAGTCCCTGCTGCAGCGCGGCCGATCCGATGACCGTGGCGATGGAGAGGATGCCCTGTCCTCCCACGCCGGCGAGAATGATATCTTTCTTCATTTCTTTGCGTGTCTTTTAGCAGTCTGGATACACTCGCGGCGGCTGATGACGACCGAGACGCCGTGATACTCGATTTCCTCGCGGATCACCTGCTCCATTTCCGGGTAGTTCTTCGGGAGCGGGACGATCGTGCGGATATGGGCGCGGGGGACGCCGAGGCCTTCGCAGATGGCCTCGAGGCGGCCGGTGCCGGCGGAATCCTGGCCGCCGGTCATGCCGGTCGTCAGGTTGTCGGAGATGCAGACGACAATGTCGGCGTCCGTGTTCACGGCGTCCAGCAGGCCGGTCATGCCGCTGTGGGTGAAGGTCGAGTCGCCGATCACGGCGACCGCCGGCCAGGTCCCGCAGTAGGCGGCGCCCTGGGCCATCGTCACGGATGCGCCCATCTCGACGCAGGTATGCAGCGCGCGGAACGGCGGCATCCAGCCGAGCGTGTAGCAGCCGATGTCACCGAAGACCCGGGCGCCTTCGTAGTCCCGCAGGACATTGTTGAGGGCCGTGAAGAAGTCGCGGTGGCCGCAGCCCATGCAGAGTGCCGGCGGACGGGGCGCGACGACCGCGGAGGCCGGCTGCACCGGCAGGGCGGGCAGGCCGAGGGCCGCCCGGACCGCGTCCGGCGTCAGCTCGCCGTCCCGGTTGACGCTGCCGTCCAGCCGTCCATGGACGACAATGCCGGGATCAAGGACGCCGCAGAGGCGCTCCTCGAGCAGCGGCTGGCCTTCCTCCAGCACGAGGACGGTCTCCACCATCCCGGCCAGCTCCCGGACAAGCGCCTTCGGGAAGGGATACTGGGAGATTTTCAGGACCGGATACGGGCAGCCGTCCGGATAATTCTCCATCAGGTAGTTGTAGGCGATGCCGCAGGCGATGACGCCGAGGGAATGGTCCGGACCGTCCTTCAGGAAATTGAAGGGCGACGCCGCGGCATCCTCCTCGAACTGGGCGTAGTCCCGGATCAGCTGGCGGTTCCGGACGCGGGCGTTGACCGGGAGGTCGACCCACTGGCGCGGGTTCTCCGGATACTTGAGCGCATTCTGCTCCCGGATTTCGTCCCAGGGCTCGACCACGGCGCGGGAATGGGCCATACGGGTCGTCAGGCGCAGGATGACGGGGATGCCGCGTTTCTCCGAGTAGTCGAACGCGGCGCGGGTCATTACGTAGGCCTCCTGCTGCGAGGAGGGCTCGAAGACCGGCATCATCCCGAAGGTCCCCCAGAAGCGGGAATCCTGCTCGTTCTGGGAGCTGTGCATCGAGGGGTCGTCGCAGGCGGCGACGACGAGGCCGCCGTTCGCGCCGACCATCGCCGAGCCCATCAGCGGGTCCGCGCAGACGTTCATGCCCACGTGCTTCATGCAGACCAGCGCCCGCTTGCCGGCGTAGGAGACGCCGAGGGCGCCTTCCATCGCCGTTTTCTCGTTGGACGACCAGGCGCAGTGGACGGCACGCTCCCGCGTCAGCGGATGGGCCTGGATATACTCGGTAATTTCGGTGGAGGGAGTGCCCGGATAGGCGTAGACGCCCGTCAGGCCGGCGTGCAGGGCACCCAGGGCCAGGGCCTCGTCTCCCAGGAGTAACTGTTTATCTGCCATAATGCATCGATTATCTCCCGTGAAGTTACAAAATATAACCGGATTATCCAATTCCATTACAATATTTTCGATTTTATTCTTCCTTTCCGATTACCGGCAAGGCGGAACCCCGGTTTTGCAGTTTTTTGGAAACTTATACGTAATTCCGAAGAATCTTTATATTTGTAAGGTCCGTTAGCATGTGTATCTTAACAAATAGTACCTATGAAGAAGTTATCCCTCGTTTTTTCGCTGTGCGCAATGGTGTTCTGCGCCGGCATGGCGTCCGCGCAGGTCGCGGAATCGCCTGAATGGGCGGCCAGGATCAAGGCCGAGGGCCTGGGCCATTCCCAGGTCGAAGAACTGTCCCAGTACATGACCGATTTCCTCGGGTCCCGTCTCACGGCCTCCGCGCAGAAGCGCCGCGCCGACGACCTGATGGTCGCGAAGCTCAGGGAACTGGGCCTGTCGAATCCCCGTTCCGCGTTCGCGACGGAGTTTACCCGCGGCGGCTGGGACGTCGTCAAGACCTACGCGGCGATGACCGCGCCCTACTACTGCGCCTTCTCGGTCAACCCGCGCGCCTGGTCCGGCAGCACCCCGGGCCTCGTCAAGGGCGAATGCATCGTCTTCGACGTCCAGTCCAAGGAAGACCTGGAGAAATACCGCGGCAAGGTGGCCGGCAAGATCCTCCTGATTCCCTCCGCAGCCTCGACCGCGATCCGCTTCGATCCCCTGGCGACCCGCTACACCGATGCGCAGCTGGAGGCCCTGACGCAGGACAACCGTGCCGACGTGACCCCCCGCAACGCCGCGATGGGCCGGGCGACCTATGACTACCAGGCCCTGATGGAGCTCCGCCAGCTGATGAGCGATTTCTACAAGACGGAAAAGCCGCTCTGCATCGTGAACGGCAGCGGCACCTTCAACGTCCCGAGCGGCTCCGGCGTCAGCTACAGGGCCGGCGACCCCGAGCCGGTGCCCGAGATTGCGATGCCCCTCGAAGACCACGGCCGCATGGTCCGTCTGATCGGACGCGGCGAGAAGGTCGAGATGGAACTCGAGCTCATCAACAAGTTCTCCGATGACCGGGAAGTCCACAACATCTACGCGGAAATCCCCGGCACCGATCCGAAGCTCAAGGACGAAATCGTCCTGATCGGCGCCCACTTCGACTCCTGGCACGGCGGCACCGGCGCGGCCGACAACGCCTCCGGCTGCATCGTGATGGTCGAAGCGATGCGCATCCTGAAGGAAATCGGCTTCAAGCCGAAGCGGACAATCCGCCTCGCGCTGTGGGGCGGCGAGGAGCAGGGCCTCTACGGCTCCCGCGGCTACCTCGAGAATTACCTCTACAAGGAAGGCAAGAAGCTCCCCGGCTTCGACAAGTTCGCCCTCTACCTGAACATGGACAACGGCTCCGGCCGCTTCCGCGGCATCTACCTGGAGCGCAACGACGCCGCGTTCCCGTTCTTCGAGGCCTGGAAGGAGAGCATCGAATCGATCGGATTCCAGTACCTCTCCCCCCGGACCACGGGCAGCACCGACCACGTGACCTTCAACCGCCTGGGCCTCCCCGCCTACCAGTTCATCCAGGACGCCCTCGAATACAACCGCACCTACCACACCATCATGGACACGTACGAGCGCCTCTCCCTGCCGGACCTGCGCGTCGACGCGACGATCGTCGCCTGGCTGGTCGCCTGCGCGGCGAACGACCCCGGCAAGATCCCGGTCAACCCGGCGGTCAGCCTGCCCCAGCGGTAGCCCTGCAGGATACAGGATATGAAAAAAGGACAAGCGCTGCTTGTCCTTTTTTCGTACCCCCATGGCGAATCGAACGCCAATCGTAGGAACCGGAATCCTAAATTCTATCCATTAAACTATGGGGGCGTTCCGTCGCTGCAAAATTAGTAAAATTTATTCTTTTGTTTGTCATTCTTTTTGCCTAATTTTGTTTGATTAGCGAATTATACGGTTCTGCGATGAAAAAAGCCTACGTTTTCCCCGGTCAGGGTTCCCAGTTCTCCGGCATGGGCCGGCCTCTCTACGAAGGAAACACGGTTGCCCGCGCGATGTTCGAGCGGGCCAACGAAGTACTGGGATTCCGGATCACGGAAATCATGTTCGAGGGCTCGGACGAAGCGCTGCGCGCTACAGACGTCACCCAGCCTTCGATTTTTTTGCATTCCGTCATCCTCGCCGCGACCCTGCCGGACTTCCGCCCGGACATGGTCGCCGGCCATTCCCTCGGTGAATTCTCCGCCCTGGCGGCCGCCGGCGCGATGACCTTCGAGGACGCCCTGCGGCTCGTCGCCGCCCGCGCCCGCGCGATGCAGCGCTGCTGCGAAGCGGTCCCCGGCGCGATGGCCGCCGTGATCGGCCTGCCGAACGAGACCGTCGAGGAAGTCTGCGCGCGCGTGGACGGCCTCGTGATTCCCGCCAACTACAACAGCCCCGGCCAGGTCGTGATCTCCGGCGAGCAGGAAGCGGTCGCCGCCGCCTGCGCCGCCCTGAAGGAAGCGGGCGCCAAGCGGGCCCTCCCCCTCCCCGTCAGCGGTGCGTTCCATTCCCCGCTGATGGAGCCCGCCCGCGTCGAACTCGCCGCCGCGATCGAAGCGACCCCCTTCCAGGCCCCCCGCTGCCCCGTGTACCAGAACGTGAGCGCACAGGCGGAGACGGAGCCGGAGGCGATCAAGGCGAACCTCCTGCGCCAGCTGACCTCCCCGGTGCGCTGGACCCAGTCCGTCGGCGCGATGCTCGCGGACGGCGCAACGGAATTTATCGAGACCGGCCCCGGCTCGGTCCTGCAGGGGCTCGTAAAGCGGATCGCCCCCGCGGACGCGGGCGTCGTGATCCGGTCCGCAGAAACCCCGGAAGCATAAACTACAACAACTACATAAAATAACCGTTTAACAATTATGGCAAAAGAGAAAAAATTCATCACCTGTGACGGTAACCAGGCCGCGTCGAACATTGCGTATCTGTTCAGCGAGCACGCCGCCATTTACCCGATCACACCTTCCTCGACGATGGCCGAGAACATCGACGAATGGGCTGCCCAGGGCAAGAAGAACCTCTGGGGCGAGACCGTGAAAGTCACTGAGATGCAGAGCGAAGCCGGTGCGGCGGGTGCCGTCCACGGTTCCCTCCAGGCCGGTGCGCTGACCAGCACCTTTACCGCATCCCAGGGCCTCCTGTTGATGATTCCGAACATGTACAAGATCGCCGGTGAAATGCTTCCGGCCGTCTTCCATGTCTCCGCCCGCGCCCTTGCTTCCCACGCCCTCTCCATCTTCGGAGACCACCAGGACGTGATGGCCTGCCGCCAGACCGGCTTCGCGATGCTCGCCTCCGGCAGCGTCCAGGAAGCCCAGGACCTCGCCGCCGTCGCCCACCTCTCGACGATCAAGTCCAGCATCCCGTTCCTCCACTTCTTCGACGGCTTCCGTACCTCCCACGAGATCCAGAAGATTGAAGCCCTCGACGAGGACGCCCTCCGCGGCATGGTCAGCGAGAAGGCCCTCGAGACCTTCCGCGCCCGCGCCCTCAACCCCGAGGCTCCCGTGACCCGCGGTACCGCCCAGAACGGCGACGTCTACTTCCAGGCCGTCGAGTCCCGCAACCAGGTCTATGAGGCCGTTCCGGATATCGTCGCCCGCTACATGGGTGAAATCAGCGAACTGACCGGACGCACCTACCGTCCGTTCGAATACTACGGCGCCGCCGACGCGGAGAACATCATCGTCGCGATGGGTTCCGTGACCGAGACGATCCGCGAGACCATCGACCACCTCGCCGCCGAAGGCCGCAAGGTCGGTCTCGTCACCGTCCACCTCTACCGTCCCTTCTCCGAGAAGTACCTCCTCAAGGTCCTCCCGAAGAGCGTGAAGAAGATCGCGGTCCTCGACCGCACCAAGGAGCCCGGCTCCCTCGGCGAGCCCCTCTTCCTCGACGTCAAGGCCCTCTTCCAGGGCAAGGAGAACGCCCCGCTCGTGATCGGCGGCCGCTACGGTCTCTCCTCCAAGGACACGACCCCGGCCCAAATCGTCGCCGTCTACGACAACCTCGACCTCAAGGCCCCCAAGGCCGACTTCACGATCGGCATCGTCGACGACGTGACCTTCAAGAGCCTCCCGGTCAAGGAGGAAATCTCGATCGTCAAGCCCGGCACGACCGAGTGCAAGTTCTACGGTCTCGGCTCTGACGGTACCGTCGGCGCCAACAAGAACACGATCAAGATCATCGGTTCCCACACCGACCTCTACAGCCAGGCCTACTTCGACTACGACTCGAAGAAGTCCGGCGGCTATACCTGCTCGCACCTCCGCTTCGGCAAGTCCCCCATCAAGGCCCCGTACCTCGTCGGCACCCCCGACTTCGTGGCCTGCCACGTCCCCTCCTACCTGGAGAAGTACGACGTGCTGAAGGGCATCAAGGAAGGCGGCAGCCTCCTGCTGAACTCCCTCTGGGACGAGGAAGAGACCCTGAAGCGCATTCCGGACCACGCCAAGGCCGTGATCGGGAAGAAGCACATCAAGCTCTACATCATCAACGCGACCAAGATCGCCGCTGAAATCGGTCTGGGCGGCCGTACCAACACGATCCTCCAGTCCGCCTTCTTCCGCATCACCGGCATCATCCCGGCCGAGGACGCCATCAAGTACATGAAGGACGCTGCCCTCAAGAGCTACGGCAAGAAGGGCGAGAACATCGTCAACATGAACTACGCTGCGATCGACCGCGGCGGCGAGTACACCGAAGTCAAGGTTCCCGCCGACTGGGCGACCATCACCGCCAAGTTCACCAACCCGAATGCGGCCCGCCTCGCGCCCGCCTTCGTCAAGGAGATCGCCGACGTCGTCAACGCCCAGTGCGGCGACACCCTCCCCGTCAGCGCCTTCCTCCCGTACATGGACGGTACGATGCCGGCCGGCTCCGCCGCTTATGAGAAGCGCGGCGTCGCCGTCAACGTCCCGGTCTGGGATGCCGAAAAGTGTATCCAGTGCAACAGCTGCGCCTTCGTCTGCCCCCACGCCGCGATCCGCCCGTTCCTGCTGACCGCCGACGAGGCCGCTGCCGCCCCGGCAGGACTCAAGCTTGCGGACGGCAAGGCCAACCTCAAGGAATACAAGTACGCCCTCTCCGTCTCCGTCGCCGACTGTACCGGCTGCGGCAACTGCGTCGACGTCTGTATGGCCAAGGAGAAAGCCCTTGCGATGAAGTCCTACCAGGACAATACCGCCGAGCAGGCCAACTACGACTGGCTGAACGCCAAGGTCGGCTACAAGACCCCGCTCGACCCGAAGTCCAACATGAAGGCCGCCCAGTTCGCCCAGCCGCTCTTCGAGTTCAGCGGCGCCTGCGCGGGCTGCGGCGAGACCCCGTACATCAAGAACATCACCCAGCTCTTCGGCGACCACATGATGATCGCGAACGCGACGGGCTGCTCCTCGATCTACGGCGCCTCCTTCCCGGCCTCCCCGTACTGCAAGAACGCCGCCGGCCACGGCCCGGCCTGGCAGAACTCCCTCTTCGAGGACTTCTGCGAGTTCGGCCTCGGCATGCGTCTCGGCAGCGAGCGTATCCGCGAGACGGTCGCCCGCCTCATGAAGAAGGGCCTCGAGTGCGAGAAATGCACCGGCGAGATGAAGGAACTCTTCCAGCAGTGGCTCGACAACCGCGGCAACTACGCCGTGACCCGCGAGGTCTGCGACAAGCTCGTCCCGATGATGGAAGCCTGCGGCTGCGATACCTGCAAGAGCATCCTGAACCTCAAGCAGTTCATCCCGGCGCGCAGCCAGTGGATCTTCGGCGGTGACGGTGCCTCCTACGACATCGGCTACGGCGGCCTCGACCACGTCCTCGCTTCCGGCGAAAACGTCAACATCCTCGTCCTCGATACCGAAGTGTACTCCAACACCGGCGGTCAGTCCTCCAAGGCGACCCCGGCCGGCGCGATCGCCAAGTTCGCGGCCTCCGGCAAGAAGATCCGCAAGAAGGATCTCGGCATGATGGCGATGAGCTACGGCTATGTCTACGTCGCGCAGGTCGCGATGGGTGCCAGCCCCGTCCAGTACATGAACGCCATCAAGGAAGCCGAGGCTTACGACGGACCGTCCCTCATCATCGCTTACGCCCCTTGTATCAACCACGGCCTGAAGGCCGGCATGGGCCTGAGCCAGAAGGAGGAGAAGCTCGCCGTCGAGTGCGGCTACTGGCACCTCTACCGCTACAACCCGCTCCTCGAGGAAGAGGGCAAGAACCCGTTCACGCTCGACTCCAAGGAGCCCGACTGGACGAAGTTCCAGGACTTCCTGAAGGGCGAGGTCCGCTTCTCGTCGCTCAGCAAGCTCTATCCGGAGACCGCCGGAGAGCTGCTCGCCAAGACCGAGGAGTTCGCCAAGCTGCGTCTCGCTTCCTACAAGCGCCTCGCCGGCAAGGAGTAGTATGATGCTGGATGACAGCCGGCTGCGTGTTTTCCTGAAGGTCGCCGAGCGGTGCAGTTTCACCCGCGCCGCCGAGGACCTGGGAATCACGCAGCCCGCCGTCAGCCAGAGCATCGCGGAGCTGGAACGGCAGACCGGGGCCGTGCTCTTCGAGCGCAGCCGCAGCCGTGTCGCCCTGACGGAACAGGGGCGTGTGTTTCAGGTGTTTGCCGAACGCATCCTCCGGGAGTATGAGCGTCTGGACGCCGTCTTCACCCACTACGAAGACTACCGCGACCTCCTCTCCCACGTCGCCGAAATCCGCTCCAACCCCCTCTCCGAATTCGCTGAAACCTTACTGAAATAAGGTAGATACACAAAAGAGAACCATCATTTCTGAAATCGTCGCTTCGCGACCCCTCCCTGAAGGGCCCCTCCCTCTTATGTTGCCGAGGGTGGCACAGATTTCAGAAATGATGGTTCTCTTTTGCTGTCTAAGCTACTTCGTGCTGAAGGCGAAGACGGTGGTGGAGCGGTAGCGCTCTCCGGGACGGAGGACGACGGAGGGCCACTCCGGCTTGTTGGGAGAATCCGGATAGTGCTGCGTCTCCATGCAGATCGCCGCGCGGAACGGGTAGGCGATGCCGCCCTTGCCGGTCACGGTGCCGTCGAGGAAGTTGCCGCAGTAGACCTGGATGCCGGGCTGGTCCGTGTAGACGTCGAGGATGATGCCGGATTCCGGGCAGTAGACCTGCGCGGCGCGCGTAGAGAGGCGGCCGTGGGTGTCGAGGACCCAGTTGTGGTCGATGCCCTTGCCGAAGACGAGCTGGTCATAATCCTGGTTGATCCGGTCTCCGATGCGGGTCTGGAAGCGGAAATCCATCGGCGTACCGGCGACCGGACGGAGCTCGCCGCTGGTCATGAAGGTGTCGTCGACCGGGGTGAAGTAGTCCGCCGCGATCCAGAGGACGTCGTCCTCGCAGGTATGGTTCGCGGGATCGCCGGCCAGGTTGAAATAGGAGTGGTTCGTCATGTTGATGACGGTCGGGGCGTCGGTCGTGGCGCTGTACTCCATCATGATCCGGTTGTCGTTCGTCAGGGTATACTTCACGGAAGCGGTCACCTTGCCCGGGAAGCCCTGGTCGCCGTCCGGGGAGACCACCTTCAGGGTCACGGACTGGTCCGAGACGTGGGTCGCCTCATAGACCGCGTACTGCCATCCCTTCGGGCCGCCGTGGAGGCAATGGCCGAAATTGTTCTTCGGGAGGTCGTACTCCTTGCCGTCCAGCGTGAAGCGGCCGTCGCCGATGCGGTTCGCGTAGCGGCCGATCGTCGCGCCGAAGTCGGAGGGCACGTTGATGTAATCCTGGATGTTGTCGAAACCGAGCACGACGTCACGGAAGTTGCCGTCCTTGTCCGGGACGCGCAGCGAGACGATGCGGGCGCCGAAATTCGTAATGCAGACCTCGGCGCCGCGGGCGTTCCGCAGCGTATAGAGCGCGGTCTCCGCACCGTCGACCGTCGTCTTGAAATCTTTCGGATTGAGGCCGGAGTCCGTCAGCTTCGTTCCCGTGCATCCCGCAAGAAACGAAAGGGCCGCCAAGGCGGCCCCCAATCTAACGCTCAAGCGCATGGCTTACTCGGCGGCGATAGCTCCGGTCGGGCAGGCGTCAGCGCATGCTCCGCAATCGATGCAGATTTCCGGATCGATGGAATAAACATCGCCCTCGGAGATAGCTCCGGAAGGGCACTCTGCCTGGCAAGTACCACAAGCCACGCAAATGCTGGGATCAATTTTATGTGCCATAATTACGTAAATATGTTTTGTTAACTGTTCTTTTCTTTCCGTTCGTACTACAAAAGTACGGCGCAATTTTGAATAATCAAACCGGCTGGAAAGATTTTTGTTGTTATCTTTGGTACTATGAAAATTGTACCAAACCGCATCCTTGCCGCCCTGCTGCTGTTCCTGTCCCTTGGAATGCAGGCCCAGCAGCGCGTGGAAGGCGTTGTCGAATGGGACAAGACCGTCCACGACTTCGGCGACATCCTCGCCTCCGACGGCCCCGTCAGCTGCACCTTCACCCTCACGAACCGCAGCTCCAAACCCATCGCGATCTACAACGTCATCTCCTCCTGCGGCTGCACGGACGTGACCTGGACCCGTGAGCCGATCCCGGCCGGCGGCAAAGGCACGGTCAAGGCGACCTACAGCAACGACGAGGGCGCCTACCCCTTCGACAAGAACCTGACCGTCTACGTCTCCTCCCTCAGCAAACCCGTGATCCTCAAGCTCCGCGGAAGCACCCACACGAAGAAGCAGCCCCTCGGCGAGCTCTATACCTGGCGCTTCGGCGACCTCGGCCTCAAGACCCTCGACGTCAAGGTCGGAAACCTCTCCCAGGGCCAGCAGAAGAGCGGCGAGATGCTCGTCGCGAACCTCGGCGGCGCGCCCCTGAAACTGGAATTCAGCGGCGTCTCCGCGGGCCTCTCGCTCAGCGTCTCCCCCAACCCGATCCCTGCCGGCGCGACCGCGACCCTCGCCTATACCGTCGACGCCGACCGTTCCCGCTGGGGCAAGAACTACTACTATGCGACCCCCGTCGTGAACGGCAAGGCCCTCCGGGCCGGCGGCGGCGCCCCCGCGGAAAAGTCCGCCCCCGGCGCGGAAGCGATGCTTTCCGACCCGAACCCGCGCCTCGGCGCCGGCAAGCCGGAAATCGGCTTCTGGGCCTTCACCCGGGAGGACTTCAACGCCTGGAGCGCCCAGCAGAAAGCCGCCGGCGCGAATCCGCTCTTCGAAAGCAGCACCTTCAACTTCGGCAAGGTCAAGGCCGGCACCCGGGTGCGCGCGACCTTCGCCCTGACCAACAAGGGCAAGAGCGACCTGACCGTCTACAAGATCGACTCCGACAGCAACCGCGCTGCGGTCCCGACGGTCCCTCCGCTCGCCCCCGGCGCGAAGACGACCCTCGAATTCACCCTCGACACCGCCGGCCTCCCCGCCGGTGAAGTCCTCGTCCTGCTGACCCTGACGACCAACTCCCCCCTCCGCCCGCTCGTCAACCTCTACATTACCGGCTTCGTGAACTGATTTTTCCGAGGGAATCCCGCTTTTTTTTGTTATCTTCGTGGGATTCTAAGCGGAAAAGTCTTTATGGCAGAGGAAACGGTTCCCAAAATGGAATACGGTGACGCCCAAATCGTCACCATGGAAGGCGTCGAGCACATCCGGCGCCGTCCCGGCATGTACATCGGCCGTCTGGGCGACGGCCGCAACCCCGGCGACGGCATCTACGTCCTCCTGAAAGAAATCATCGACAACTCGATCGACGAATACGCGATGGGCTTCGGCAAGCAGATCCAGGTCACCATCGCCGACGAGCAGGTCCGCGTGCGCGACTTCGGCCGCGGCATCCCCCTGGACTCCGTCGTCAAGGCCGTCAGCATCCTCAACACCGGCGGCAAGTTCGACGACAAGGCCTTCAAGAAGTCCGTCGGCCTCAACGGCGTCGGCACGAAGGCCGTGAACGCGCTCTCCGCGGTGTTCTACGTCTGCTCCTTCCGCGACGGCGAGAGCTCCTGGGCCCGCTTTGAGCGCGGCGTCCTCGTGGACAGCGGAAAAGCCCCCTCGAAGGAGAAGAACGGGACCCTCGTGACCTTCACCCCCGACAACCTGATGTTCGGCGAGTACCATTACAACATGGACTACGTCGAGACGATGGCGAAGAACTACTCCTACCTGAAGAAAGGCCTCACGGTCGTCCTGAACGGCGTCCCCTACAAGTCGGAAAACGGCCTCCTCGACCTCGTCAACGAAAACCTCTCCGAAACCCCGCTCTACCCGCCGATCCACCTCGTCGGCGAAGACATCGAAGTCGTCCTGACCCACGGCAACGCCTACGGCGAGAACATCTCCTCCTTCGTGAACGGCCAGAACACCCGCGACGGCGGAACCCACCTCGCCGCCTACCGCGAAGCGATCGCCAAGACCCTGAAGGAGTTCTTCAAGAAGAACTACGACCCGCAGGACTGCCGCCAGGGCGTCGTCGGCGCGATCAGCATCCAGATCCAGGAACCGACCTTCGAGGCCCAGACCAAGACCAAGCTCGGCTCGACCTACATGTGGGAGAAACAGGAGAAGGACGAGCACGGCGCAATCCGCAGCAGCACCGGCCCGACGATCCGCAACTTCGTGAACGAGTTCATCTCCAAGAACCTGGACAACTACCTCCGGATGCACATGGACATCGTCCCCGTCATCGAGGAGAAGATCAAGTCCTCCCAGCAGGAGCGCGAGGAAATCTCCGGCATCCAGAAGAAGACCCGCGAGAAGAACAAGCGCGCGAACGTCTACAACCGCAAGCTCCGCGACTGCCGCTACCACTACAACGACAAGGTGACCGAAAAGACCGAAGCCGACATCGAGCGCTCCTCGATCTTCATCACGGAGGGCGACTCCGCGAGCGGCACGATCACCAAAGTCCGCAACGCCAACAACCAGGCCGTCTTCTCGCTGCGCGGCAAGCCGATCAACTGCTACAAGGAAAGCCGCAAGAAAGTCGCCGAGAACGAGGAGCTGAACCTGCTGATCTCGGCCCTCGGCGTCGAGGACGACCTCGACAACCTCCGCTACAACAACATCATCGTCGCGACCGATGCCGATGACGACGGCATGCACATCCGCATGCTGGTCCTGACCTTCTTCATGAAGTACTACCCGGACCTGATCCGCCGCGGCCACGTCCACATCCTCCAGACCCCGCTCTTCCGCGTCCGCAACAAGAAGGCGACCCGCTACTGCTACTCGACCGACGAGAAGGAGAAGGCCGTCCGCGACCTGAAGACCGGCGTGGAGATCACCCGCTTCAAGGGCCTCGGCGAAATCTCCTCGAACGAGTTCGTCGACTTCATCGGCGAAAACATGCGCCTCGACAACGTCAAGCTCGCCGACGAGGAGTCCATTGCCGACATCATGGCCTTCTACATGGGCGAAAACACGATCGACCGCCAGAACTTCATCCGCGAGAACCTCCGCTCCGAAGAGGAACTGGAAGACGTAAACATTTAACAATCAGCTATGGACAGATGGGGTAAAACCTGCGGATGGATCCTCCGCAAACTGGGCTGGACCTCGGTGACGGGGCCCGCGCCCGAGGACAAGTGCATCCTCCTCGGCGCGCCGCATACCTCGATTTGGGACTTCGTGATCGCCTACCTGTACTACCGCCAGTTCGGTGAATCCGCCAGATGCATGGTCAAGAAGGAACTCTTCTTCTGGCCGCTCGGCATCCTCGTCCGCAAGATGGGCGGCATCCCGACGGACCGCACGAACGGCGCCGCGCTGCTCCGCACGCTGACCGCCGAGATGGAGCGCACCCCCCGCTTCCACCTCGCCATCGCCCTGGAAGGCACCCGCAAGCCCGTGAAGCGCTGGAAGTCCGGCTACCACTTCATCGCGAAGGCGACCGGCTGCGTCGTCTACTGCTGCTACTTCGACTGGGGGACCAAGCGCGTCGGCCTCGGCCCGAAGGTCGAGCTGACCGACGACGCCGCCGCCGACACGAAGCGCATCCAGGCCATCTACGAGAGCATGCACCTCGTCGGCAAGCACCCGAAAAAGTATATAACGCACTGACAATGAGAAAAATAGTCCGCTCCCTCGCGGTCCTGCTCTGCGCCCTCCCCTCCTTCGCGCAGAACGTGACCGAACTCCAGATCGATTCCCTGAGCCTGACCGGCATGGAGCTGGAACTGGACCAGTCCGTCGTCGTCTCCGAGCGGAAATACATGGTCTACAAGCTCGACAAGAAGACGATCAGCGCCGCGGCCGACATCTTCGCCGCCGGCGGCACGGCCGTCGACATCCTCGAGAGCACGCCCTCGGTCCGCGTCAACGCGGACGGCGAGCTGACCTTCCGCGGCAGCGCGAACTTCAAGGTCTACGTCAACGGCAAGCCCGCAATCGGCGAAGGCTCCCAGGCCCTGGAGCAGATCCCCGCCAGCGCGATCGAAAACATCGAAATCATCACGGTCCCCTCCGCCCGCTATGAGAGCGACGGCGACGTCGGCATCATCAACGTCATCACGAAACAGGACACGGCCCCCGGCGTCAACGGCGCCGTCAACCTCTCCTTCAGCACCCTCGGCAGCTACAACCTCGACGCGCTCGTCAACCGCAACGTGAAGAACCACCGCTGGTACGCCGGCGTGACGGCCCTCGACATCCGGACCCGCAGCGCCTTCCACCAGGAGAAAATGACCACGGTGGACGACGCGACGACCCGCTCGGTCTCCGACGGCCCCCGCCGCGGCATCCGCCAGCGCTATTCCGGCAAGGTCGGCTACGCCTTCAACAACGGCGTCGATGACTTCCTCCTCGAGCTCGAAGGCGGATACACCAACCGCGTCCGCACCGGCGACATGGACTACCGCGACGAGCGCCTCGGCTACGGCACGACCGCCAGCACCTCCTACGTCAGCCACGACGTCTATTCCCTCGACGAGAACATCGCGATCCTCAACACCGCCTACGCCCACAAGTTCAACGACCGCGGCCACAGGATCAGCGCCAGCTACTACGCGAAATACGACTGGAACGCGATGGAGTACTACGAGAGCAACATGTTCGGCACGGGCGGCGGCCGTGTGGACGGCTCCCTCGCCTACGAGAGCGAGCATCGCTGGAACCGCAAGGGCTATCTCGACTACACGCTCCCCTACGGCGAATCCGGCAAGTTCGAGGCCGGCTACGAGTACAGCCGTTACATCGAGGACGGCGACTACTCGATCGAATTCTGGGACCGCGCCGCGCAGCAGTACCGCTGGCGCGACGACCTCTACAACATCTATTACTACTGCCGGACGATGAACTCGCTCTACGCGCAGTGGTCCGACCGCTTCGGTCCCGTCAGCCTCCAGGCCGGCCTGCGCGCCGACCACCGCCACGATTTCCTGGAAATCACGATGTCCGGCGCCAGCCGCGACATCCGCAAGTGGGAGCTCTTCCCCTCCGCCCACGCCGGCTACACCTTCCCCGACGGCAGCGCCGTGACCCTCGGCTACTCCTACCGCACGAACCGCCCCAACATCTGGCAGCTCGAGCCCTACATCACGTATGAGGACTACTACACCGCGATGGTCGGCAACCCCGACATCCTCCCGGAAATGACGAATGCCTACGAGCTGAACGTCCGCAAGAACTTCGGCGAGGCCCATTCCGTCTCGGCGACCTTCTTCTACCGCGACCGCAAGGACAAGATGGACCGCATCCGCGTCGCCTACCTCCCCGGCGTGACCCTCGACTCCCTCGCGAACGTCGGCATCGACAAGTCCGCCGGCGCCGAACTCAGCGCCCAGCTGCGCCTCACGAAGCACTGGAGCCTCATCGCCAACGGCAGCGCCTACTACTACGACTTCCGCATCTACAACCCCCGGCAGGGCCACGACGCGACGAGCTTCAACTACGAGGCCTTCCTCGGCAACACCTTCACACTCTCCCCGACGACCCGCCTCCAGCTTGACGCGAACCTCGTCGGGCCCGCCGTCTCGTCCCAGGGCCGCCAGGACCCGTACTTCTACGCCAACCTCTCCCTCCGGCAGCAGATGTTCAAGCGTCGGATCACCGCCGTCCTCGCCTTCCGCGACTTCCTCGCGACCGCGCGCTACGACAACCGCCGCGAGGCTGACGGCCTCCTCTCCACGACCCGCATCCGCCCGGCCTACCCCTCCATTACCCTGACCCTCAGCTACGCCTTCAACGAATACCGCCAGGCGGACCGCCGCTCCGATGCCGGCGAATTATTCGAAGGTTCGCAGTTCTAGTTTCACGGTTCGCACGAACCGAGAAACTAGAACTGCAAACCTAATCCTACCCCCCTGCACCCCCTGACATGACCCCCAAAAGTTAGACAAAGACTTTTGGAGGTCATTATTATGAGTAAACACAGTATTGAGGAAAGACTATCCGCCGTTAAGAGATATCTAAACGGCGAAGCATCCACTTTTATTGAGAA
>Ga0208297_1000528_pt1 | contig 71659 bp, 53 predicted proteins | sample LMS_cellobiose_e_FD_187367 | JGI IMG/M metagenome (GOLD analysis project Ga0208297, IMG submission 187367) | Rumen-fistulated moose microbial communities from Alaska, USA - LMS_cellobiose_enrichment (SPAdes) (version 2) | ecosystem: Host-associated > Mammals > Digestive system > Stomach > Rumen...
CACAGCCTGTTTTTAAATTATTATAGAGTTCTTCCGCTTTTGGAATTTTCTTATTTAAATATTTGACTAATTTACTGTATTCATCTCTTTTTCGTTCATTGTCCGATGTATGAAAAAAATCACCAACAGAATCCCAGAAATACATCTTATACCTCCTTCATTCCTATCTATGTTTTAATCCGCTCTATTTCATTTTGCTTTTTCAAGCATATACATTGAAAATTCTGAAAAAAGCTGCAGTAGGAAAGGATTTTATGTTGCCATCCCCTTCCTGCTGCAGCCTCTTTACAATTGGATTCCTATAATTTTAGCCTGTCAGCGATTGCCTTATCTGTCTCCTCCAACGTAGTTGCAGTTTCCGTTAACTGTGTTTGAATACCAGTAAGAATCTGAGGCATCGTCTTGTCCAGAACCGGCCATAAGTCGTAAGTAAATCCGCTGATAAATGCAGATTGAGCAGCACCTTCCCAATTCGTTGCAATTTCATTGATTTTTGCATTCAATGCATTTGCATCTGCTGTCATTGCGTCCTGTTTCTGTTTGATAAAATTCGCTGCCTCTCTTAGTTCTTCTGGTGTAATTCTAATGGTTCCTGCCATTTTTTTATCCCCTTTCAAATTTGTATGATTTTATGTTAATTCTCTTTATTTTTGAGAGAATTAATATCTCATTAATCTAAGTCACATTTTTTTTATCTGTGTTTTATATACCATAACTTAACTTTTGTTTAAGCTTTTGTATAAGTTTTTATTTAATTTATGTTTTTTACTTACAGTAACAATATGACATTTATTTTTGTTTTTAGTATCTTTTTAGGGGTTTCTAATATATATATACTTTCTATAAAAACTTCGTTTACTGAAACCGAACTTTTTTACAATAGTAAAAACTTCAAAGAAAATAAAAGATTGAATGAAATTACTGGTCAGGGCCATGCTCCTACCTATCAGAAAAGACTATATAATCAACATAGCATACTATTGAACTTTGCTGTGAAAATTACGGACTGACAGAGAATCCCGGCAGAAAGGCCGGTAGTATCGGAAAGTTTAAAGCAGAAAGTTTTAATTACTGGACATATGAAGAATTTAAACAGTTTTTCAAGAATATATCCTGGACAGACATTTATGCAGCCATTAATATATTATACTGGACAGGCATCCGAGCAGGAGAGTTATTAACTCTTATGACAGCAGACAACAACATGGAAGAGAAATCCTTCCCATAAATAAATCATTGCAAAGGATAGATATAAAGACATTATAACAGCTCTATAATCTTCAGGAAGGCGAAAGGCTATTCCCTTTTACAAAGTCACCGTTATATAAGAAATCATTCGGGGAGGTACTGCAGCTGGTATCACTCCAATCGAGATACATGAGTTGCAACATCCTCACGCATCACTGCTAATTGAAATGGTCTTTTCTCCGCTGCTGATAGCCGAACGGCTTGACCATAAGAAAGTCGAAACAACACTTATACTTACTCCCACCTATACCCAAATAAACACGGGGAGGTAGCAGAGAAGTTAAACACTCTACAATCAAACCAGAATCAAGAAAAATAGACTAAGAGCCTAAACCCTTTATTATACTGGTGGGTCTAGGCTCTTTATAACTTAATTAATAATAGTAATATACATACTCTTCCTTCGGTGCAGTAGCTTTCTCAACCTCTATATCAGTAAGATAAGGAACCTTCATACCATTATATTCATACTCCCCAATGGTACCGGTAACCGTCAGCCATTCATTTTCCTTAAAGCCACCGGCAAGGTCACTTTCGCTTATCAGACCATATCCGGTTAAATCCACCGCACAACAGGTCATAATATATCTGCCTGCCAGAAACTGATTCTCCTTAAGTCCTTCCAAAGGAAATACCTGGGCTGTAAACTGATACCGTTTACCTTTAAAGTCCTCCAGATAATCATAAAGATCATAATACCAGGCGGCATATTCTTCATCACTTATTAGTACTGCACCATTTTCAGCTTTTACCGCATATTTTTGTGATTTATCTTCCGGTTCCGCAGGTTGGACAATTTCTGTATTACCAAAACTATCGATACCTTCTTCTGTATCATTTGTATCTGCCTCGGTCACTTCCGCATCAGTACTGGAGTCCTCTTCATCTGAAAGCTCCTGCCCGGCACTTTTATTATTGGCATCTCTTCCAATACTGCTCTGCGCTATGGCAATATTACCGTTACCGCCTTGAATCACCGGAAAAAGTAATGCCAGTACAATGGGAACGGCATATAACCCATATTGTGAGACAGAAGAATTATGACGTCCCCTCTTTCTCTCCATCAAAAGACTGATGGCAAAAACCAACAGAACTACCACTGATAACCATAATCCCGGTAAATACCTGGGATGAACATAATAATATATCTTACCTGAAATCAATTCGTAAAGAAGTAATCCAGTAAGTGCCAAAAGAATCACAATCTTGCAGATATTATCAATATTTTTATTGCCTTTCATTAAACCTCCTAACTGTGCAAAGCTGCACCTTCAGCTTCTATTAATACACCAAATGTTACTTACAGAATAATATTAATCAATGAATAGGCCAGAAAGCCTACTACTGCCATTAACAGACAAAGCTGTACCAAGAATTTCTTTGTCAGAGCTTCCGACAGAATAATGATATTCTTAAAATCCAGCATTGGTCCTAAGGTCATAAAGGACAATACCGCAGGAAGGGTGAACTGTCCGTAAAAACTTCTTCCGATAAACGCATTTGTAGTGGAGCAGGTAGACATAAAGGCGGCAGCTATGAACATAATTCCAAACTGTATCAGCATATTTCCGCTAATCAGAGACTTGATTACCTGAGGTACAAAGGTAAGGCTGACAGAAGATACTAAGGCACCTATAATTACGTATTGAAATACACGAAAGAATTCTACCTGTGCTCCCTTAAGTACCGCAGAGGCTTTTCTTAACCCCCTGTTATTGCTGTCATAGACCATATCAATTCCCATACCGGTAAGACTGCTATCAGCCTTAACAACATCACTGTTCTTAATATCAAGAAGTTTTAGAATAATTCCTATTACCAGGGCAATAAATACACCGGCAAGAATTCTTATCAGTATTATGAGCTTTTTCTCCGGAAAAGCATACATAACGGATAATAAAACTACCGGATTAACTGCGGCAGAAGCCAGCCAGAAGGTTATTACCTGGGGCAGCGGTGTCCCTTTCTTTAGCAGACCCGTAATAAGAGGTGCCAGTCCGCAATCGCAGACAGGAAAACAAAAACCTGCCAGTGCCGCTATACCAAAAGATTTTACAGTATTACCGGAAATCTGTCTGATAATCCAGCCGGTTGGAACAAGTAACTGTAAAAAGGAGGACAGGAAAGCACCTAATAATATAAAAGGAATCGCCTGAATTAAAATGCTGAGAAAGGATAGTGATACTTTTTGTAAATTATCATAAACCACGGAGAGGGAAGCTGTGGGCAGAAAACACAGAATACCAAGAACCACCATAAGAATCAGCATACCGGGCGTCACAGTCTTCTTATAATTCTCAAAAGGCGTAAAGATACGGAGCAAGCGGGAATCCTCATGAATGCTGTTAAGAAAGACTGTACCGGTACCCTTATTGACTCTCCTCACATTATTCTGAATGTTCTTTCTCTCTTCCTTACTTAATGAATCATGGCGATTAATTATTACATAATCGCTGTTCAGCATATGCGGCTGCAAAAGCCCTGCCATATTGTGATAATAGCTGTTGAATTTATCTGCTTCACTGATGAAAAGCACATTTCTGAGCTTTAAGCCGCCTTTTAACTTGATATCCAGAAGTGTCTGAATATTCCAGGTTCCGTTATACTCTATGATTATGTAATCCAGATCTTTCTTACTGGTAAGCTCAAGCAGATAATCCCCTGTTAACCTGGAGGGGTCTTCTATAATTATCAGGCTGATATTCTTCTTTTTCAAGAGTTTCTCATCGTATTCAATTTCACCTTCTTCACAAACCAGTAATCCGATATTCTCATATTCTTCAAAGGTTTTACTGGTAATCAATTCATTAATGAAAGTGGTCTTACCGCTTTCCAGGAAGCCGGAAACCACATCAATATCAATTGCCATAAACTAAAATCCTCTTTTCCGATATCCCTTCCGGAGATATACTAATAGAAATCTCGCGGGATAATTCCCTTAATTTTTCACACCAAATAAACGGCTTAGTTTCTCTTTGTCCAATTTACTGCCAATCACATTGAATCTTCCTATATAATCGGGAGAACTGTCATTAATGGTAACTTCACCTGGGACATAATCAAATTGCACCCACTTTTCACCCTCAGTTTCAACAATCCCTTTGGCACGAACAATCTCCATTTCCAGACTGTCAAGGCTATATAAAATCTCAGAGATCTTACTCTTCTTAAAGATTTGTGAAGTCTCGTGACCCCAAACAGAAAATACATCCTCTGCTTTGTGGCCGGACATAATATATCCGGCATTGGCACCAGAGATACCGGGAGAACTTAAGCCTTTTACATTTCTGGACTTCTGAGGTTCTCTTTTAAAAATACCGCCGCTGCCCTCTTCTGCAAGTTTTAAAATTGCCTTCCCCTCAAGGCGCTCCCAGTCCGTAGTAATAATACCAGCCACCTTATTAGCCTTCCTGATTTCAGCAGTAATAGCATCAATTTTCTCTCTGTCAGCCTGTGCTGTTCTGCTAAAAATAATTGTTCCTGCACTGGTAAGCTGGTCTTTGTAGAATTCCGAAAAGTTCTTTAAATACATTTTAAATTTCGTAATATCAATAACTGTCAGGCAGATATTTAGCACAGCTTTTCCATCCTTAAGGAACGGTGAACACCCTTTGATAACGTCTGACAGCTTACTGACACCTGAGGGTTCAATAAGTATCCTGTCGGGTTTATAACGGGTTAAGACTTCCTTAAGCCCTCCGGTAAAATCACCGGCGATACTGCAGCAAATACAACCTGCATTCAACTCCGTAATCTGAAGGTCATAATCTCTCATGATCCTGCCATCAATACCAACAGCTCCAAACTCATTCTCAATCAAAGCGATCTTCTCCCCTGTTAAGGCTTCATCCAACAGCTTCTTAATCAAGGTAGTCTTACCTGCTCCTAAAAACCCTGAGAAAATATCAATTTTAACCGGCATACAAACTCCTTTACTCTGAACTCAATCATCATGTATCAATGTAACATTTTTTTACTAACAAGATATTTCACTTTTAATATGTATAAAAATTTCTCCATCCATATACAAAAACATAAAATTTTATTTAATTACTATTCATCCGTAAAACATTTATATTTCAATAAAGCAGCAAATAAATATTGTAGACGCATAATTAAACCCAAATGTAAATCTAATTCCAACCTCAAATGCAAATGCAATACATTCGCTTTAACTATACAATTATTATATTCCCTTGTCAATAAAATAAGGACGATCACCTTCTTATTAGATAAAAATTTACATCATTTGTGATTGAAGAATTAGAGGTAATTGGCTTTAATTCAGAGCTGCATTGCTAATTGAACTACTTAGCCAGGATTACCAAGATTTTTAAAAATATAAACCGAAACTATATCGCAAACTATTTCAATAATTATGGGTTATAATTATTACGAGAATTATTATCAAATTAGAAGTAAATTTATATCTTATAATTATTCCTTAATATTATACTTCATAAATATACCTTGATCATATGCAATAAAATTTTTTGTTTTCATAAAGCATTATTAAGTCAATTCAAAAATAATGAAAAAAACAATAAATAAAAAAACAAAACTGAAATAATACAACAAAAAAATAACAAATACAAACATAATAAAACAATAAAAGTAAGTTTAACTTCCGGGAACAGTTACTGAGGCTTTAGCTGAATAAAGGTTCACGAAAACAAAACGACGAAACAGAAGCCCGCTTCATCGTCCTGCCTCAGTCCATTTACCTCATAATTCTCCCTCATTTCCTGATAATGCTTGACATTTTCAACGCAGTAAACTATGATTTTACTAAAAGTACGAAATTTTTAAATCATAGTAATAATACAAATTTATATAAAGATAAAAGGAGAGGTGCATTGTGAACAACAATATACTAAAATCCGCCGATTTAAAGCAGACAAAGAAAAGAAACCTTATCCTTTCTGTGCTGGAATCTGCGCAAACTGCCCTGACTGTAGAGGAAATTGCGGAATTAGCCTCAAAGGATCTGAAGATAAATATCTCCACCATTTACAGGGCTCTGAATACTTTAGCTGAAAAAGACATTGTAATCAAGACTCTGTATCAGGATGGCAAAACCTATTTTGAAATTAACAACCATACCCACAGACATTCCCTTATCTGTACCAAATGCAATAAAAAGGTTAATATCGATATCTGCCCCCTTGAGCCTATTGAAAGCAACCTTGCAGCCAAGACAGGTTACACCATAACCGGACATAATCTTGAGATATACGGCATATGTCCTGATTGCCAGGAGAAACCTGTACTTGAGACTTTATAATGCCATGCAGCAGCATTTCATCAAAATAAAAATAAAATTAGACGTATTTTATAAAAGACTGTAACCAATCTTAGTTTATCTGTGTTGTACAATACACCAAAGCTGCGGTACAGTCTTAATTTATGTCTTCTAGCAGGCAATGAATTATCTTTTGTAACCTACTCCCCTTTCCTGAATACTATAGAAGGACTTGAAAAAATTTGCTAAAGGGAGGATCTATTTATGTCTGCTCTTATCGTTACAATGTTAAATATTCTGCATATAGCACTGCTTAATATTATATTAAGCTTTGATAATATTAGTGTTATAGCCTTTGTCTCTGAGAAATTAAGCAGTGATAACCGTAAGAAGGCTTATTTATCCGGCTTTACGTTATCTTTGCTCTTCTCAATCCTCTTCACCTCTTTGATTAGTGTTATAATGGAGGTCAAATGGCTGCCCATTCAGCCACTGGGAGGTCTTCTGCTTATGAAAATCACCTATGATATGCTAAAACCTGAGAAAGAAGGCATAGATAATGAGGAGGGTGAGTATAAACTCAATCAGGATCTAAAGCTTTCTAAAGCGATTGTTAAAATTACTTTTATAAGCCTTTCTTTAAGTTTTGACAACATACTAGCCATCGCAGGAGCTGCAGACGGAAATATTCGTATTATTTCATTGGGTTTACTGCTTAGTCTTCCAATATTGTTGCTAAGCTGCAGGCTATTTATGAATCTGATGAAACGCCACGTAATAATCCTGTACCTGTGCGGTGCTGTCTTAATTCATACGTCTCTGGAAATGATTTTCTCATATCCTCTGCTCCTTACTCTGATTCCCGGTCTTTTAACAAATATCCTGTCCATGTCAGCCTCATTAACAATTATAATATACGGGATTTATAAATGGAAAAAAATGAAAACCACCGGAATTAAACATACGGCATAAATCTGTCTCATTCTCGAGATACTAATAAAGTACCTATGTAAATCAAGTTTGGAAAACTGCCGATGTTAACAGGCTGTTAGAAAGGCATGGTAATTACTATGGAACTAAACTATACAGACGGACCCAAAATACCTTTAGGTCTTGGAATGGCTCTGGCGCAGAATCTGAATGCCATGAATTATTTTGCTTCACTTGACAATACAGGCAAACAGCAGGTTATTGACGGAACCCACAGTGTCCGTTCCAAATCAGAAATGAAACAGTATGTATCCAACCTTACAGAAGGTAATAGTTTTCGTTAATTCAACCAGTTGAAACATGTAGTAAATTGGGATATACTTTATTAAGTTATCCCAATTTATTATTATAATACATATAATGCTTTTATTTATCACCAATCATAGTATTCTAGGTATTATAAATTTTTATCCTTTAAGGTATTTTGAATACTTCTTGAACTGTTCTGAATCACCCGAATTGCAGTAAAGTACAAGCAGCAGCTTAAATACCTGCAAGTAGTTACTGGATGCAACAAATGCTAAGACAAGAAGTTTGTACATCAAAAGCTTGCACCAAAAAGGGTTCACATCAAGAGCTTGTACATCACAAGCTTACCCATTATAAGCTTGCACCATCATAAGCTTACACAACAGAAGATAACTGACTAAAATTATTAGAATAAGCAATCAGCTGTTTATTCAGAAATGAGGGTTTTATGGTTGAATTAACCAACGATTATCCAAAGGATAAAAAAGAATTATATGAGCTTGTCAATGGACAGTTAAGAGCTCTGCTTGATAATGAACCTGATGTAATACCCGGTCTTGCCAATGCCTCTGCCCTTATAATGACTGCGTTAACAAACATTAACTGGTCGGGGTTCTACCTGATGAAAAGAGGTGAATTACTTCTTGGTCCTTTTCAGGGAAAAACGGCTTGCGTACATATCGCAATTGGCAGAGGTGTATGCGGAACAGCTGTCCTAAAGGATGAAATTCAGCTGGTTTACGATGTTCATGAATTTCCCGGACATATTGCCTGTGACAGTGCTTCCCGTTCAGAAATCGTAATACCAATTCATTATAAAGGCAGTATAGTAGGTGTACTTGATATAGACAGCCCTTCAGTGGGACGTTTTGATGAACAGGATAAAGAGGGTCTTACAGTCTTTGTAAATACTCTGGAAACCCTCCTGGACTGGAAAGATAATTAAATTACAGGGGTTTTATAAACTCATTAATTATCTGACACGGTTAAGGCCTTAACTATTAAAAATCACGGAGTAGTTTAAAACCTCATTAGTTATCTGACACGCCCTTGAGTGTGCCTGATAACTGAATTGCTGGACTGGTGTTCTTCTTTCGGGAGGAGGCAACTTGTGAGAAGAGCTGCAATTCAAAAGATGTTGCAGGGATAAGCCTCTTTTTTATCCTCCACACACTGACCCAAAGACACCTTACCAATTTGTGTGCTATAATCGTACAAAAATTGTTCGCTTTAAGCACACAAAATCGGCAGCATATCTTACAGGCAGTCCATTAATTACAAGAAATTCAAGAGGCTTCTTACCGCTTTACCTTTATTTTGCAACAGCCCCTTTGCGGTGCTGATTTCCAAAATCACAACACAGTATGCACCAAAGTGGTACAATCAGGGCATATGTTCTGACATGTCCTGTTCATTAATTAAGTTTAGCCACTTCACCCTGCTTTTTATAAATAGCTCCTGCCGGAACAAAACCTCTAACCATAGACAAAGGATACACATGGGAACCCTTACCGATTATAGTTCCTGGGTTTAGAACACTGTTGCAGCCAATCTCAACATTATCTCCAAGCATTGCTCCCATTTTCTTAAGTCCTGTCTCAAGTTTTTCACCCTGATTACTGATGGTAACCAGAGTCTTATCAGATTTTACATTAGAGGTAATTGCTCCTGCACCCATATGTGCTTTGTAACCCAGCACAGAATCACCCACATAATTGTAATGCGGTACCTGCACTTTATTAAAAAGGATTACATTCTTAAGTTCAGTGGAATTCCCAACCACTGCCCCTTCCCCTACTATTGCATTACCTCTGATATAAGCGCCATGTCTGATTTCAGCCTCTTTCCCGATAATAGCCGGTCCTCCGATATAGGCTGTAGGAGCTACTTTAGCAGATTTAGCAATCCACACATCTTCTCCAATTCTTTTATATTCTTCACCCTCAAGCTGCTCTCCCAGCTTCTTAATAAAGCTGCCGATAGCAGATAGTACTTCCCAGGGATAGGTAACGCCTGCAAAGATATCTGCTGCAATTGTCTGTGTTAAATCATAATTCTTTTCAATGGTAAGTTCTTCCCACATAATAATTCCATTCCTTTCTCATGGCCTGCAGACCTTGATGTTCAGCCATATTTTATGAAATATACCTGCATTCCTAAGATCTGCAGTTTCTTTTTTATTTCTTGCTTTTATAATAAACTGATACCTCATCAAAGTATTGCTTCAGGCCATACTGGTTTGATAATCCTTTTACTCCATTGGTCATGCGAGCTACAAATCCCTCTAACTTACCCATGTATTCTTCTTCGGAAATCTCTCCGCCTGAAACCATGGTAAGCCCCTTCTCCCAGCTTGCAGTAAGCTCTGCATTGAGGAGAGATTTTATGGAGGAATTAACAACATCATAAATCATTTCACCTAAAAGACTGGGGGTTATGATCTGTGTCTTTTTATTTAGTGCCAGATAATCAATCTTAACAAGCTTATTAAGAATTTCCGCTCTGGTGGCACTGGTGCCGATGCCGCTTCCTTTGATCTGGGCTCTTAATTCTTCATCTTCAATTAACTGACCTGCATTTTCCATAGCCAGAATCATAGAACCGGAATTATATCTTTTGGGCGGTGCGGTTTCCCCTTCTCTTATGGTCATGGCTTTTACCGGCAGGAACATGCCTTTCTTAAGGTTTTTTACAGCCTCCATAAAATCAGCACCATAATCCGTATCTTCACTGTCCTCTTTCTCGTTCTTCCCTTGATTAGCGTCGGCCTGCTGCTCTTTTCTCTTATCAAAGGAATTGGCCGCCACTTTAAGATACCCTTCCTCCAGTAAGACCTTAAAGTTTGAAAAGAAGCTTTCCTGTTTCTGTTTGGTAGTAAGGCTTATCTTCTGATAAACCGCAGGAGGAAAAAAGATACTTAAGAATCTCCTTGCAATTATCTCATAGACCTTTCCGGCAGTAGGGTTTAAGGAATTCAGCGCCTGAAAGCCCTGGCCTGTGGGGATGATGGCATAATGGTCCGTAATCTGTTTATCGTTTACATATCTGGTCTTTGCAATATTCTTAAAGCTTCCTTTTTCAAGGATCTCGGCTGCATAATCTCTTACCATAGCATAGTTTCTAAGACCACCGATATTTTTATGGATCTCCTTTGCAACAGCCGTAGACAGAACCCTGGCATCGGTTCTTGGATAAGTAACCAGCTTCTTTTCATACAGTTCCTGGGTGATCTTAAGTGTTTCATCAGGGCTTATCTTAAACATCCTGGCACAATCATTCTGAAGCTCCGCCAGATTATAAAGCAAAGGAGCATTCTTATTCTCTTTCTTTTTCTCAATGGAGGTTATTTCGGCATTTACTGTTTCAGCTTCAGTGATGGTATCTGTAAAAACCGTCTTATTATTCTCCTGTCGTTCTTCTAAGGCAGGCGTTCTATCAAGCAGTTCTTCTATCAGTTTAACGGCACTTTCTTTTTCTCTGAAACCGTTCTCTTTATATAATAAGGAGGAGTTAAAATATTTAGAACCTTCTACTGCACGAAATTCACCGTCAAAGGTCTTTCCGGAGGTCTCAAGAGTATTCAAAACTCTGTAAAAAGGCGTTTTAACAAAGTCCCTTATCTCTCTTTCTCTTCTTACGACCATTCCAAGTACACAGGTCATAACCCTTCCCACAGAAATGGCGGCACGTTTTTCTCCCTGGAGATAATTAGATACACTCTGCCCATATTTTAAAGTAAGGACTCTGGAGAAATTAATACCCATCAGATAATCCTCTTTGGCTCTTAAATAGGCAGAAGCTGACAGGTTATTATAAGCGCTAAGAGGCTTAGCTTCTCTGATTCCTCTTAGGATCTCATCCTCTGTCTGGGAATCTATCCATACTCTTCGTTTTTCTTTGTTTACCGGAACTTCTGCCAGCTGGTCTACCAATCGGTATATGTATTCTCCTTCACGTCCGGAGTCAGTACAGACATAGATACAGTCAACATCCTGACGGTTTAACAGCCCCTTTACTACGGCGAACTGTTTTGCCACAGCCGGTATGACCTCATAGCGGTAATCTTTCGGCATAAAGGGCAGTGTCTCCAGACTCCAGCGTTTCAGCGAAGCGTCATAGCTTTCGGGATAACTCATGGTAACCAGATGACCCACGCACCAGGTTACCAGAGATTTGTCCGATTCCATATAGCCATCTCTCTTTTTAAAGTCTTCCTTCAGGGCTTTGGCGAATTCCTGGGCTACACTGGGTTTCTCTGAAATATATAAATTCTTAGACATATTGCTCCAACTTTCTTTCGGGATCAGTAACTGCCGGTATACTTATGAAACACGGCAGTTGGTTTGGAAATGAAATTCCGTCCCTTTATCATAACATATTTGCAACTTGATGGAAAGGAAAAATGGGGGTGGGGGCGATTGGTGCGGGAAAATTTGGTCTTTGGCGGCGGACGATGAGTTTGCCTTCCCTTTAGCCCTTTTCTTGTTCAGAGCACCAAATTCCACTAAAATAGCAACAACTGTTCCTGGCAGGTAAAATAATACCAAACTCGCTGGACAGTTATCGTTATGTACAGTTGTGAGCTCAGACAGTGGTATTATTTTACCTAGTCACAGCTGCTGCTATTTAAGTGTCATTAGGTACTCTTCAATAGAAAATTGCTAAAGGGAAGGCAAACTCATCTGGTTATAGGGAAAGACATAATTTAGGACACGTATCGGAACAGATTAATCTGAATTAATTAAAAGAGGTTGGGGGTATAAGATAAATAAGAATTTATATATTGTATATGCATAAAATTATTGCATTATAATGCACTATATATCAACTACTATATATGAGCTTCTTGAAATACTTTATTAGTGCAGTTCACTCTCGGTTATATGTAAAATGACTTTTGACCTCAGCATCAATAAATAAATATTGATATATATGAGTGAGTATACCTGTAAAAACTTATTAAGTAATAGTATTTTAGTGCCCTATAAAGATTAAACTGTTTCAAAACGGGGTAACCGGTAAAACTTCTGCTATAACCATTTCTGACATGGGTAATATATTATATTGAAAGAAATATTCTCCTTCATCAGACAACATAAAAATAATCTGATCTATGGTTTCCATAACCTCTTTTTTACAAGAGCATAAATCCCCAAAATAAGTTAATTATTTTTACATCTTTTTCAAATACAGAGTATAATTGCAGAATCATCAGTACCATATGCTCTCTTAGCATGTTATAAAAAATCATTTTCCTTTCAATAAGCAGGCAATTTACACAAAACAGAAAGACCAATGCGCCTATGGAAAGGTATTAGAAGTCCTTTTCTCTGAAGCTTTTGTGCTATAAGGTAAAACAGATTGTCTGAGCGAAGCGAGTTATCTGTTTTACCTTATAGCACAAAAGCTTCAGAGAATTAGGACTTCTTATACCTTGGAATTGAAGCATGGGGCTTTCTGTTTTGTGTAAATTGCCGTCCTACTGAAACCAACTCCCTTTTGCCACTATATAATAAAGGACCAGCCGCAATACTCCATTGCTGCTGTCCCTTATTACACACTGCCATCCGGCCGTTTAACTAATTTTCTTTCTTCCGTATTCCAGTAGCTTCAGAGAATCCTGCCACCTTCCGGCACTGGAGGAATGCATTACTACTGATAATACCTTTGCGTTACCTTCTCCGGCAGCTGAGATAAGACACCGTCCGGCAATACTGGTGGTACCTGTCTTAAGCCCGATGACATGGGAATCATACCACATGCTGTCTTTATTAATGAGGGCATTGGTATTCCATAAGGACAGGGTTCTTCCGTTTTGCATGGTTATCGTTGAGGTTCTTTCTTTTGTTATCTTCATTATCGTCTTGCTTTTTAAGGCCTGCAGTCCGATTAACGCCATGTCATATGCGGTTGAATACTGTCCGATGGCATCATAGCCATCCGGTGAGATGAAACAGGAATTGTAGGCTCCAAGTTTCTCGGCTTTTGCATTCATAAGTTCTGTGAATTTCCTGATAGCTTTCATTTCACCTGCGTTTTTATCTTTTAGTGCTTTCCTTCCTACATATACTGCAATGGCATAAGCAGCATCATTTCCGGAAGGTATCAGCATGGCCTCCAGCAGATTGTAGACCTTTAACTTGTCACCGGATCTTAATCCTGCTCTGGAAGAATCATAGGGTATCATGCTGACTTCTTTTCCTACCTTGACCATTTCACTTTGCTTACACCATTCAAGAGCTACCAGGGCTGTCAGAACCTTTGCCGTACTCGCCGGGAATATTGGGGTTGTAGCATTCTTATGATATAGGATAGCTCCGCTGTTTGCATCAATTAATATCGCTGCTTCAGCATCAATTGTAATATCTGGATTTCTGATAGCCAGCGCTTCCTGTACCTCACTGCTGCACTCCAATTCCGGTATATATGACATATAATCTACGGAAGTGCTGTCATATATTAACGGAAGTCCGTCTTCTGCTTTTGCATAGGCTGCCTGCACCCCGAAATAGCTGTTGCTAATAAATGGTATGGCATTACTGAGATTATGAACCATAAGAGTAAGGCATACTAAAGTTATAATAATATTTGTTGTCTTTTTCATCACAAACTCCCACTGCATACCGAACTGTTTAAGTTGCGGCATAATTCAGGATGCGAATTAATTTTTCACTTATCGCATTTATCCTGTTATTGCTCCTGCTTTTGTGCCTGTAAGTTGAAGTTCATTTTCCTATCCAGATGTATAACATAATGGAAAAGGTTAAACTTCTTCAGCTTATTTAGTAACCACTGCATGTAACAAACAACTCAATTAATGCATTTGTGTAAAGCCTGATTTATTGATGAAAATAAGTGTCAAACAATACACTACTCTTAATATTCTCCAAAAGCGGTAAAATTATTAATATTCTTACTCTGTACTTTTCACCTGACTTTCGTTATAATAATTCTATTAATTACTTTTAAGGAGAAATATATGGCCAGCTATCATATATTCAGCGATTCTTCCTGCGATACTCCCATAGAACTGCTGAATCTGCATCATATAACATTAATACCATTTTATGTGACTTTTGATTTAGAACGTTATTTTAAAGAAAATGTGGAAATCAGCAATGAAGAATTCTACCAAAGGCTGTCCCGGGATAAAATCTTTCCAAAAACTTCTCTTCCTTCTGTTATGGATTACTGCCATGCCTTTGAAAAAGAAATTTTAAACGGCAATGATATACTATGTCTTTGCCTGACTCAGAAATTCAGCGGTTCTTATCAGTCAGCCGTTAATGCCAGAGAACTTACTCTTGAGAAATATCCTGAGGCTGACATACAGGTAGTAGATTCCATCCAGGCTACCGGCGGTCAGGGAATTCTTTTAATGCAGGCAGCTTATCTGAAAGAGGCGGGCTATTCTTTAACTGATACCGTAAAACGTCTGGAGGAGATTAAATCCACAGCAAGAATCATGTTTACTGTGGATACCCTTGAATATCTTGCGAAAGGCGGACGTATCGGAAAAGCCGCTTCCCTGGCAGGTACTATGTTAAATATAAAACCTATGATTCAATTAAGGGATGCGGAACTGATTCCTTATTCCAATGTAAGAGGCCGCAAGAAATCTCTGGATCGAATACTGAATATGACAGAGGAATACTTTAGCGAGAATAATGCACGGTATGAGGATTACGATTTCTGTCTGGCTAATGCCACAACTACGGAAGATACCAAAGCTGTACAATCTCAACTGGAGAATCTTATAGGCAGAAAGATTACATACCCTATGTTTCAGATAGGTGTTACAATTGGAACCTATACCGGTCCCGGAGCAGTGGGTGTCTGTTTTGTAAGGAAATTTGACAGATAGATACAAAGCAAATAAAGAGGTTATCATTTTCCGCCGCAATCTCAGAACTAAATATAAACATTATCGTTTTAAAGGATACCCCAAAATGTTAGCTAATACGCTGACATTTTGGGGTATTATACTTTAACCTGGCACATTGATTAATCTATGTACCTTATTAATTTGATTCTACAGGTATTAACAAGTGATTTGGTATTCATATAAATTCAATCTATATACCTTGTTAATTCATTACCTGACTCGATGCCTGGCAATAATAATCCTAAAAAGCCGGTATCCATGTGATACCAGACAAAGCATCATAAAAGTATAAGAATAGCTCACTTTGAGAATATTCACCCTAAACCTGGATAAGGCAAGAACCATCAAGTTTATCGGATAATAGAATGTTATAATAAGGTCATGGAGGAAAGCTAATGACACATAAAGAAATTCAAACCGCCTTAGATTATATAGAAGCAAACATATACGAAAAACTGACTTTAGATGAAGTTTCGCAAACAATCGGATTTTCAAAGTTTTATTTTCACAGGTGCTTTCAAAAAGAAGTTGGGCTTTCTTTATATGATTATATCAGGAGGCGAAGGTTGGCTTGTGCTGCAAGCTTGCTTTTAAATACAGATATATCTGTACTTGATATCGCTTTAACCTTCCAATTTGAATCCCAGGAAGCATTTACAAGAGCATTTAAAAGTATCTATAATTTACCACCAGCAAGATACCGGACAGCAATTAAGAACTTAACGAAAGGAGTATCAGATATGAAAACACAAAATAACATTAAAGATTGGATTATAACAGGAACAGCTCCTGATAAATATCATATTGGCCTGGATTCAGCTATTTATCATTTGGGTACAAAATCTGCTACAATTAAATCCATCACCAGCGAATATACAAATGATGAATATGGTACCATCATGCAGCAAATAAATGCTGCTAAATATTTAGGCAGGAGAATGCGATTATCCGGATTTGTAAGAACTCTTGATGTGGAAGGTTGGTGCGCATTATGGTTTCGAATAGACAATGCCTTATCAACCACACTGAAACTTGATAATATGCAAAACCGGCCCATTAAAGGAACAACTGAATGGAATCATTATACCTGTGTATTAGATGTACCAGAAAATAGTGCAATTCTTAATATCGGAATGCTGTTGCAGGGAAAAGGACAAGCCTGGGTTGATAATGTTAGTTTTGAAGAAGTTGACTACAATGTTCCAGTAACTGAATTTACCATTGAAACAACATTCCCAGATCATGTTTTAAATCCATCATTTGAGGAATTATAAACTATAATTTTATAATAAAAGAACAGCTTCGGCTGTTCTTTTACCGTTCTCTGGGATTCCCTGCCCAGCGATGCATTTCGGTGCGGCTTGATTCCAGCCTGTTCGGAATATAATAAATATACTGGTGTTTATTTATTATCAGCTATCTGCTATAATAAAAAACTAAGAATATATGTAAGGAGATTAGTTTTGATTCGAATATTACAGGAAACAGATATAGATAGAATTGCAGAAATTTGGTTGAATACCAATATTAGTGCTCACAACTTCATTGAAAAAAAATATTGGGAAGATAATTTAGAAGCAGTGAAAGAAATGTTTCCACAATCGGAAGTATATGTTTATGAAGATGAAGACACTGGTAAAATACAAGGCTTTATTGGAATGAGCGATAATTATATCGCAGGAATTTTTGTTAGTGCTGATGTACAATCCAGCGGTATTGGCAAACAGTTGCTAGACTTCGTTAAGACGATTAAAAACCAATTATTCCTGAGCGTATATCAAAAGAATATAAGAGCATTGAAATTCTACCAGAGCGGTAATTTTAATATTCAGAGTGAAAAGATTGATGAAAACACCGGAGAAAAAGAATACTTCATGATATGGGAACGTTAAATTTATTTTGGCAGTTTTATATACTGCAGTATTTATACACTGGAAATTAGTATAGCATAAGGCGGTGAATTAATATGGTGAAAACAAGCAATGCTGCCTTCTAAACTTATATTATAATTTTAGGAGGCAAAGAAGATGAAATTTATTGAAATAGATATGAAACAATGGGTAAGAAAGGAACATTATGAGCATTACAGCAACAACGTTAGTTGTTCCTATAGCCTCACAATTGATATTGATGTTACTGACTTGCTAACCAGACTTAAAGCAAGGGAATTAAAAAGTTATCCGGCGCAAATATATATGCTGTCAACAGTAACTAATCAATTTTCTGAGTTCAGAATGTCAACAAATGAACAAAATCATTTAGGGTATTGGGACATAATCCATCCGATGTATACGGTTCTAAATACGAAAACGGAAACATTTTCTGCTGTGTGGACCCAATATAATAAGTGCTTTCATAGGTTTTATGAAGCATGCCTGGATGACATGGCTCAGTATACGAGTGGTGTTCTTTTTCCTCAGAAAAATATTCCCCCGGCTGTTTTTAATATTTCCAGTCTCCCTTGGCTGGATTTTACTGCCTTCAATCTGAATGTCTTTTCGGGTGAAGCCTATCTCCTGCCGATTTTCACTATTGGCAGATATAGAAAAGAACACGGGAAAACCTTCATGCCCCTAGCAATACAATGTCACCATGCAGTTTGTGATGGTTTTCATGTTGGCAGGTTTGTAGAGGCCCTTCGCTATATGGCAGCAAATTCGGAAGAATGGTTATAAAAGCTCCTTCAGCTTAAGTTTTCTTCCAATACCAGGTGACACTATACCTAATCGCCATTTACTATATTTCTAAGACTAAGCTTTCGGGCAATAGATAATTAAAAAAATAATTCAAGTATCAAAATCCTTATTACCACAAGATTTCAGGCTAATTGTACAAGCCAGAAAGAACGAATGTGCCTATGGAAAGGTATTAGAAGTCCTTTTCTCTGGATGTTTTATGCTATATTGGAAAGCAGATTGTTTGAGCGTAGCGAGTTATCTGTTTTCTAATATGTCAAGCATAAAATATCCAGAGAATTAGGACTTCTTATACCTTGTAATCGAAACATGAGTTTTTTCTGGCTTGTACAATTTGCCGTCCCCTTGCCAAAAACCGACCTTCAACTAATATAATACCTTAGCAGCCAATTTCCCCAAATTCCCCCGATATACTGCCCTATAAAATAAACCCTATTTATACAGCGGATATCTGTCCGTCAGCGTCTTTACAAGTTCCATCGCCTGGGCTTTATTCTTCTCCACATCTGCAATCAACAAGCTGATGGCTTCCGCAATAACCTCCATATCTGCTGCTATCATCCCTCTTGTAGTAACAGCCGGAGTTCCAAGACGGATACCGCTGGTTACAAAAGGTGAGGCAGGATCATTGGGTATGGTATTCTTATTGCAGGTAATATTAGCAGCATCTAAAAGCTTCTCTGCTTCCTTACCGGTAACTCCCTTATTCTGAAGATCCACTAACATCAAATGGTTGTCCGTTCCGCCGGAAACAATATTAAAACCTCTGTCTGTCAGCCCTTTTGAGAGGGCTTGTGCATTCTCTATAATATTTGCTGCATAGGATTTAAAGGCAGGGTCGAGAGCTTCTTTAAAGCAGACTGCTTTCGCTGCAATCACATGCATTAAAGGGCCTCCCTGAATTCCTGGAAATACTGCTTTATTAAGCTTATATTCCTCTGCAAATTCAATACTTGAGAGAATCATACCACCTCTGGGGCCTCTGAGGGTCTTGTGGGTGGTAGTGGTTGTAACATGAGCGTAAGGAATAGGAGACTCATGAAGTCCTGCTGCTACCAGACCTGCAATATGGGCCATATCCACCATCAAGAGAGCTCCTGCTGCATCAGCAATCTCCCTGAAACGCTTGAAATCTATCTTTCTGGCATAAGCACTGGCTCCGGCCACGATTAATTTAGGCTTTACGGAAAGGGCAATTTTCTCCAGTTCTTCATAATCAATGAAGCCTTCATCATTTACACCATAAGGAACGATATTAAAGTAGCTGCCGGACATATTCACCGGGCTGCCATGGGTTAAATGTCCACCATGGGCAAGGTTCATACCCATAATGGTATCACCGGGTTTCACAAGTGCAAAAAATACAGCCATATTAGCCTGAGCACCGGAATGAGGCTGAACATTGGCATAAGTACAGCCGAATAACTGCTTTGCACGTTCAATGGCAAGATTCTCAGCAATATCAACAAATTCACAGCCGCCGTAATATCTCTTACCAGGATAACCTTCTGCATATTTATTCGTAAGAGGACTTCCCATTGCTGCCATTACTGCTTTGCTTACGAAATTCTCAGACGCTATCAGTTCAATATGATCTTCCTGTCTTCCAATTTCCTTGGTTATAGCTTCAGCAAGCTCAGGATCATAGCCCAAAACTTCTTCAAATGAATACATCTCACTACCTCCGTTGGTATTTTTACAGTATTATAACACAGTAATACTGTTATTAAAAGTGATAATTCGACCTTATTTCAATAAGCTGTACTTATTAAACCGAATATTTATTCAATAATATTCTAACCGGGTCAGGAGATTCCTGAGAGTATTATTCCTGATATTTAAGCTTTAATACCTAACAGAATAAGCCTTAAAGCCTCTTTGAGCAATTCTTCACAATAACCGTGTTCCTCCAGATAATGTTCTCTTCTGGGTATAATTCTCTGGGCGATGCCAAGGGTTGTATTAAGCAGGACATCTATCTTAAACTCAGCATCCGTCACTGCTTTTATACTTCCATCCTTCATTCCTTCCAGAAAATACTGGTACATGACCGTATCTTTGTTTTTGTTGAATTGTATATACTCATCTGCCTCTTCCGAAGCCGGATAATCATCGGTAAAGTACTGATCAAATTCATCCAGGAACCGAACCTTATCCCTGCTCTCTATTAGTTTAGAAGTAAAGAGAAGCATAGTCTCTTCCAATTTTTCATAACCGTTATTCAGACTTTTAAGCCTCTCACTCTCCGTATCTGTAAGTTCCCGTAAACCAGTAAGAATGTCTTTTGCTATATAAAACGCTATGATTTCTTTCCCGGTGAAATGTCTGTAGAGGGTACTTCTTCCAATACCTGCCTTTACAGCAATATCTTTCATTTCAGTAGCTCGCAGACCTCTGGTCAGAAACAGTTCCCTGGAAACCTCCAGTATGTGTTCATCCATTTTGTCCAATATTCTAGGCATTGTGTTCTCCGTTCTCTGACTATTTATTAGTCCTTCCTTTTATGTACTACATTATAGGTGTGCGGTATATAATTGTCAATAACTCCGTGTCTTTGCGGAAGGCAATCAGGTATGTCTGATAAGTGGGCGATATGTAATTGTCAATAAACTCGTGTCTTTGCGGAAGGCAATCAGGTATGTCTGATAAGTGGGCGATATGTAATTGTTAATAAACTCGTGTCTTTGCGGAAGGCAATCAGGTATGTCTAATAGTGCCCGATATGTAATTGTCAATAAACTCGTGTCTTTGTGGAAGGCTTTCAGTTGCGGCTGATGCGAGTGCAGTATGTAGTTCTTAATTTTAAATAACCCCACCTTGCATGTGCACAACAAACTCCTGAAGCCAGCAATTTAATCTCACACGTCTTACTTGACTTCTCCTTTGATAAATGCTATATTCAGATTATATCGGGACACGTGTCCCTCATCACCTTAAAACATATATTTGTCAAAGGAGAATCTTATGGATGTTGAAAAGCTATTATCAGAACTGACACTTGAGGAAAAAGCAGCTTTATGTTCCGGAGCAGATTTCTGGCACTCAAAAAGTATTGAACGTTTACAGATTCCTGCTGTTATGGTTACGGACGGACCTCATGGCCTTAGAAAGCAGGCAGAGGAGTCCGATCATCTGGGACTTGCAGACAGTGTAAAAGCAATCTGTTTTCCTACCGCCTCTGCCCTTGCCTGCTCATTCGATACAGAACTGGCCAGGCATATCGGTGAAGCCTTAGGTGATGAATGCCAGGCGGAATCCGTATCAACTCTGCTGGGACCGGGAGTCAATATGAAGCGCTCTCCTCTTTGCGGCCGTAATTTCGAATATTATTCTGAAGATCCATACCTTACCGGTAAGATGGCGGCTGCTTTTGTAACCGGTGTACAAAGTAAAGGCATCGGAACCAGTGTGAAACATTTTGCTGTAAACAATCAGGAATACCGCAGAATGAGCATTAATGCCATAGCAGATGAAAGAACCTTAAGAGAGATCTATCTGGCTGCCTTTGAAACTATCGTAAAAGAGGCCAAGCCCACAACACTGATGTGTTCTTACAACCGTATCAACGGAACCTATGCCTGTGAAAATGATTGGCTCCTGAACAAGGTCTTACGAGAGGAATGGGGTTTTGATGGTCTGGTTATGACCGACTGGGGAGCAATGAATGACAGGGTTAAGGCATTAAAGGCGGGTCTGGATCTGGAAATGCCAAGCAGCAACGGTATCAGAGACCGGGAAATTGTAGAGGCTGTTAAATCCGGTGAATTATCAGAGGAAATACTGAATTCCTCTGTTAGAAGAGTCCTTAAACTTATAAAACATTATTATGATAACAAAAAAGAGGATGCCAGTTACGACAAAGAGGCTCACCACGCTCTCGCCAGAAAGGCGGCGGCTGAAAGTGCTGTCTTGTTAAAGAATGAATCCATCCTGCCTTTAAAACCAGATATAAAAGCTGCTTTTATCGGTAAATTTGCTCAGGTACCCCGTTATCAGGGTGGCGGTTCCAGTCACATCAACAGCTATCAGGTCACCAGTGCACTGGAGGCAGTGAAAGAAATTAGTCAGATAACTTATGCCCAAGGTTATGATACCAAAGAAGATAAAACAGATGAAGCCCTCTTACAGGAGGCGGTAAAAGCAGCCAGAGAAGCCGAAGTTGCTGTCATTTTCGCAGGACTTCCCGATTCCTTTGAAAGTGAAGGGTACGACAGGGTACACATGGATTTACCGGAATGCCAGAACTATCTGATTCAGGAGATTGCAAAAGTACAGAAAAATCTTGTGGTTGTCCTGCATAACGGTTCCCCTGTCAGAATGCCCTGGTTATCCGATGTCAAAGGCTTGATTTCAGTCTATCTGGGAGGCCAGGCGGTAGGCGGTGCAGCAATTGACCTGCTTTATGGCTTCGTTAACCCAAGCGGTAAACTGGCAGAAAGTTATCCCTTGTCCTTAAAGCATAATCCTTCTTATCTTAATTTCCCCGGAACCGAGAAGGAAGTGGTATACAATGAAGGAGTATTCATTGGCTATCGTTACTATGATACCAAAGACCTGGAGGTCTTATATCCATTTGGTTATGGCTTAAGTTATACTACTTTTGAATACAGTGACTTAAGAATCACTCCCGATTCAAACCTTTCAGATACTGATTCCATCACAGTTACTCTTAAGGTTAAAAATACAGGTAAAGTCTTTGGCAAAGAAACGGTACAGCTTTATATTCAGGATAAGGCTTCTTCTGTGAAACGTCCTGATAAGGAGCTGAAGGGATTTGTAAAAACAGCTTTGGCTCCTGGTGAAGAAAAGGATGTTTCCTTTACCCTTGACAGCCGTGCTTTTGCTTATTACAGCGAAGCGCTGGGGGATTGGTATGTTGAGACCGGCAATTTCACTATTATGATTGGAGCCTCCTCACGTGATATCAGGCTTTATAAAGACATCTTCCTAACCGGTACAAAGAAACTTCCCTTTATTGCCGACGAAACCACTACCCTTTCAGATATACGGAAATATGTTCCCAATGGACCGGAAATTATATCCCGCTACAGCGGGCACCTTATGCCTGCACTGGAAGGCAGTGCTGAGGAATCTCTTGGTGAAGGCACTGCTGAAATGCTGCGGCAGATGGTTGAAGGAACGCCTCTTCATTGCACCTTATCCTTTGGTGGAAATATAACGGCAGAAGAAATTCAGGCTCTCCTGAAGGAAATAAATAATTAAATAAATAAGGCTATGAATTCAATTTCTGTTCGTGTATTTTTATAACTTTAAATAAATAAAAAAGGACCTGCTGCCGGATTCTGATATTCTCATTCTTACGTTAAACAGTTTTACATTTCTACTGTCTGCCGCATTGAGAGTATATCCCATTCACATCTCCGGTAGCGGGTCTTTGCTTTTCCCTCTTTACACTCTATTCAGAGGCCTTGCATTCTTCTAATAATCACAATGGCTCCCATCGCAGGGACTGTTGCATTTTTTAAAATGATGTTGTAAGAAGCCTCCTGGCTTCTTCACAAACCGGCTGAAAGATACATAACTGATTTTGGGTTCTATAATCGCATAAAATTGTTTGATCTTAGCACAAAATCAGCAACATTTCTTTCAGATAGTAATTACAGAAAAGCCAGGAGGCTTTACAAGGCTTTGCATTCATTTTCCAACAGCTCCTACCCATAAATCAGGGTGTGAACTATGCTTTCTTTCCTATAACTCACACCACTGCCGTTACATACCGCATCGCCTCGTAGATGTCACACAGGCACAAATCAGGTGTGAATCATGTATTTCCATACTTCACACTACTTATGCATGTTTATCAAGCCATGTAAGTATCTCTTCCGTTACTTCCTCACGGTTACTTTCATTTAACAGCTCATGCCTGGCTTCGTTATAAAGCTTTAAGGTTATATCCTTCACCCCTGCTCTCTTATAGATCTTACTTAAGTTCGTGACCCCCTTGCCGCACATACCAACAGGGTCTCTGTCTCCGGCAATAAGAAGTAAAGGAAGTTCCGAAGGCATTTTCTTTCTGTTCTTCCTTTTTTCAATGTCCTTAAGGCCTTTTAAGAAGTCATAATAAAAACCGCAGGTAAATACTGCACCGCAAAAAGGATCTGCCACATACTTATCCACTTCTGCTTCATCCCTGCTTAGCCAGTCAAACTCCGTCCGATTAGGACTGAACAATTTATTAAAATTGCCAAACATAAGACTGTTCATCCGCTCACTTTTTGCTCTTCTTCCCTTTTTCTTTGCTTCCAGAGAAGCTATGGCGATTCCGGCATTTAACACAAACCCCTGATTACCGTTTGAACCGGATAATATCAGACCTTTCAATTCTTTTCCGTACTGCATGGAGTATTTTTGTGCTGCAAAAGAACCCATGCTGTGCCCAAATAAAAATAATGGCAAAGAAGGGTGATGCTTACGTATAATTACACTTAACTGATGCATGTCATATACCAGCCATCGAAAACCATCTCTTTCTGCAAGATGTCCAAGCTCTTCTACACTTCCTGCGGTTTTGCCATGTCCTCTGTGGTTATGGATATACACCTTATACCCATGCTCTGCAAGAGTATTTGCAAAACGCTCATACCTTTCAGCAGTTTCTGCCATTCCATGAGCTATCTGTACAATTCCTTTTATCTCTACAGAAGCCTCCGGACTAACACGATATCCATGGATGCGAATCCCATCCATTGCCTGAAAAGAAAATTCCTCCCGTTTCATAGAACTCCCATCTGTGTGCTTTCGCCCACGAATAAAGCTAACTCAGATTCAATCCTGAGTATTTGATCTTTCCACTGACTATTCGTAATCTTATCTTTATTGTTACCTATTGTTAACTTTCTGTCAATACAAACTAAAAAAGTGTCTCAATAATTATGAAATAAATTGCAAAAAAAGGTCTACACTATAAACAGGTGATTCCACAGATCATAAATATAAAGAAGCTGTATTAGAAGATTGGAGGTGTACAGATATGAAATATCTTCATTCGAATTTATGGAGAGATATCAATTGCGGCGATGAAACCAGGCGCCTGAACGCTTTATCAAAATGGAATGAAAATATAAAATTATATCAGTCAGAATATCTGAAAGCCAATAGTCATCTGACAAAATCATTTATAAGATCTTATGAGAGCAATTTTGGATTTCATCACTATCTTATTAACGATATCCTGTTATCTGACGGTAGTAAATATATGAAATATAATCGTTCAGATATCAAGAGCATCAATCAATGTCAGATAATACTCTTCGATCTGGTAGACACCTGGCAGCTTACCTATAAAGGTTTAAGTTACATGAATTTGAACTGCAGCGGTACTGCCCTTAATTCCCTTAACAATACCAGGCAGATTGAGTACAGCGAGCTGATGGTCTTTCAGGATGATATACTTTCTCATGAAATCCTGCTGACCGGAGGTTCTATCCTTTTACTTCATTTCACCTGGGTCTCCGTCAAGAAAATCCACCATCCACAAATAACTGATTCCTGAAATTACCATACTGTTTAGATTAACCCAATAGGTTGCGTAATCCAGTATGATGGAATCAGAAGTGGCTACACACTCTTTGGTCTTTAATATTTTATCAACCTCATTTATTACAAAGACCTGAGTACTAAAACTGAACTTTTCTAACTCCTCCTGTATCAATACCTTTAATCTGCCGGAATTAGAGACAGGTGCATCAAGGTAAAAGATAACTTCTTTTACTTCCTCTCTTTCAAAGAATCCACCTAGCAGTCTAAGAGCCGTAATTGTCTTATCAATAGGATGATAGGTGCCTCTGAGTCCTGCCAGATCCCTGATAGTTCCATCAAGGCACCGAAACACAGGCGAACCGGACAGAATTACTTCCAGGGTTATTAAGATATTAAATCCGTCAATATGAAGTACCCGGTCTCTTAAATCGGTTATTTCCCTGGATTTTCGTAAGTTTATTGCATCTTCTGTAGCTGCCCAGCGAAGCAGTGCCATACGCTGCCTCTCGGATAGTAAATAATGATTTCCCACAAAAACAGATACACCTGAAACCGGATACCCCTGATTCATCAGGTATCGGATATCCTTGCCTGCACTGATTAGTTTGTTAAATGCCTCTGCGCCAAATTCCTTTTCGTCACTGTCCTTATATCCACGTCTGGTTTGTCTTGTCATAAGTTACTTCCTTTTGCTTCTTTATCTTGTTATCATTACCTCATTCCCCATGTCAGCCCTGATCAGTTCATCAAGTCTTATGTCAAAAATATCTGCCAGCTTAATCAGATAATAAAGATGAGGCAATACCTTACCGCTTACCCATTTCCCTACAAGTTCTGCCGGTACTTCCATAAGAATTGCTAACTGGCTAAGTGTAAGATTCTTTTGTTTTAGTAAATAACTAATGTTATCACCAATCGTAAGCTCCATTGTAATCCTCCCTCGGTTACCAGGGTGTATTTAAAACTCATTTAGCCAGTCTGACTGTATCACTTTCTGGTATACTGGATTGCATTTTCCAGATCATAGCATGACTATATACCCGGAAAAGCGCTTTGTCTCCTACAAAGCGAAACCCCAGACTGTTGCAAGCAGTTTTCAAATACACCCTAAGTATCAGATTAATATTTTTACAGTATCACATAATGAAATTATACCTCATAATTTATGCATAGCCTATAGTTTTTTGTCAATTATTTGTAATAATTTTCTATTCTTATTGGGTGTTTTTCGAATATATTCTACAAGTATCGAATTAATCAAACAAAATATATCAAAAACTTTGTCTGATTTACCTGAGCAACTTTCTATTGGATTCTTTGTAGTATAACAAAAAAGAGCAGGTACTTATTGCTCTTTTTTGTTATACTATTATATTTTATTTATATTCAGTATTGTGTATGGCTTCACTTAATCTATATACTTCTTGTTACTGCTGCAACTTCCAGTGCTTCATCAAACATTTACCTATTTTCTGGTACCACCGCCAAAACCTCCCTGGCCTCCCATTCCCTGCTGTCCGTTACTGGTAACAACAGAAGAAAGTGTAATATCAGCCGTCTGTTCCCCGCTGGTCAATGTATAGGTTGCATCTTTCGTCAATTCCGGAAGGCTTAAGACAATTGACTGATAATCCTTTGTGGGAGTGAAGGAGGCAACTACTTTACCGCTTGAATCTTTTAAGGTCACTTCTGTTCCTGCTGTACTGACACTTGTTAAATTGTAAAGGATAGAATACTGAGTTGAGGTATCGGAAAATCCCTGGGCCATTCCTGAACTTCCGGCAACATATACATCACCTCCGCTTATATCTGCGGTACCATTGTAATCCAATGCGCCATCACCATTACCCGTAGGACCGTAAACATATAAAGTACCACCGGTTATATATAAATCTCCGTTGCTGTCAATACCATCACCAGCGGCATCCACCGTAATAGTACCGCCGTTTATTAAGATGTAGCAATTGGTGTCGACCTGGTCCATACCGCCTCCGCCGCCGAAATTTCCACCGCCGAAGTTACCGGGATTCTGAGGCCTTTCCTGTCCGTTATTTTCCTGACCATTAGCATTCTGGGAATTTTCTGTTGCTCCTGAGGTAGCATCTGTACTGTCTGCTTTGGCAGAAGTATTTGTGGTTCCTGAGGTATCCGTAGTTCCGGCGGTATCCGTTGTATTGTTCTGAGGTCCTCTGCCCGCTGGTGCGGTTCCAGTACTTGCGGTATCCCCAGAGGCTGTGCTACCGTTATCATCTGTGGAGCCGGGACCAGGGAAAGAACCATTCTCCGGAGGAGTCATATTTTCACCGCCCTGAGGGAAGCCATTCTGTGTTCCGTCTGTTTCACTGGTATCATTTGAACCGCTTGCTGCATTCATTCCATCATCCGAGGCTGTAATATTAATTACACCATCATCTATAATGATTACCGTTCCTTCAATACCTTCCTGGCATTTAACAACTGTTATGGTACCGCCAGCAATATATACATAACCTTTCGTCGTATCATCTGCATTCTTTGACTGAATACCATTTCCGGTATCTGAATTTAAGGTAAAGGTACCAGCTTTGATTTTTACTGCATCCTTACCGTTAATGGCATCTTTTACTGCTGTAATATTATAGACACCACCTGTTACCACAACATCGTCCTTGGATACAATTCCATGTTTATAACTGGCTGTAAGTTTAAGGGTTCCGCTGCCGTTAAAGGTCAGATCCGCTTTACTGAAGATTACACCGTCTACTGTATTATCATCTGTCTGCACATATTCTGTACCGTCTGTCAGGGTATTAACTGTGCCTTCCTCCAGCGTTATAAACACCTTATCCCCGCTCTTGATATATATAGCTGCGGAAGTGGAATTATGAATAGTCACTCCATTTAATACCAGCTGTACTTTCTCTGTATCCGCAGCCTCCACAACAATCTGCCCTTCTGCTAAAGTTCCGCTGATTACATAGGTGCCTTCACTGTTTATAGTGATGGTATTATCCTTCACCTCTGCACCGGAACCTGATACAATAGAGGCATTATCTTTTAATGTAATATTTATAGCGGTGCTCTCCTCATATCCAACTTCCAGATCTCTTGCCGTAAATTCCTTGTCCACTTCTATCTGTGAGGTGGTTTCAATACCAGTCTGAATAGCGGTAGTAGTCGAGGAGGAATTTTCTGCCTCTTGTGTTGTTGTCGTAGTTGAACTATCCTCTGTTTTACTCGTATTAGAACTGCTGCAGCCGGTTATTACCATTGCTGTTATGGTTGCTGCTGCAATTATATAATTTAGTTTTCTCATAGTGACTCCTTCCTGAATATCCAATTTAAGTGCGAATATTCTCTGCTATAATTCTTCTGTGCCAAAGGATGCCTTTTTACAGGAAATCTCCAGGTTGCCGTTACGGCAGCGAAGTTCATCAATAAATGCTTTTTCCTGAGCCGGATTTTTTAATCCGATACGATAACTTAATTTATAAAGGCTTCCCATATTTGCTGTTTTTACCATAACCAGCTCTGATCTGTTTGTATATTTTTCGAATAGATCATCAAATACACCGGAATAATCCAGTCCTTCGGGTATGGTAATGTTTAGATCCTTATCCTGCTGCTTTGTCTCGCCAAAACCGGTAAAGTTGTATAAACAGGTAACTATTATAATTATCAGGACAAAGAGCCCTGCTGCTGTCAGATAACCGGTGCCGGTGGCCAGACCGATCGCCATTGCCATAAAGATACTTGTAATTTCCTTTGCATGACCCGGGATTGAGCGGAAACGGACCAGACTGAAAGCACCCATAACCGCAACGCCGGTACCTAAGTTACCATTGACCAGCATAATTACCATTTGAACAATTGCCGGCATTAAGGCAATTGTCATTACAAAGCCTTTGCTGCTGTTACTGAATTTACTGTGAACCCAGGCAACAATTCCTCCCAGTATAATTGAACACGCTGTGCAAAGCAGAAAAGACTGTAGTGTAAATGTTCCTGTTAAAACAGAATTAAGCATATTTTATTCCTCCCATTCTTTCGTATATATTTCTATTTGTAAGCTGCTCATAACCTCTGCCATACTTGGAAAAAGAGGTCGGATAAATCTTGAGTTCATCCAGTATATGAGTCAACCAGAGGGGCATTGTTCCGGGTATTTTAATTTCCATTAACCGATAACCTTCGGGCAGTAAAGCATTGCCATAATTCCCGGCTTCAAGAAACAATGTATCTTCTCTCCAGAGAATATTCGTGTCAAAGGTAACCCGTAATTCAGAGTCCTCAACTCCATACATGGCAACTCTGTCATATGAAATATACATAGCAGGAGCAATATCATTGTAAAATTGAAGGAACCAGTCTATTTCCCTGATGATCTGAGAATTTTCTTCCGTGGGTTTCTTATAATATAAGTAATTTTCAGCCTTATTAAGTTCAAGCTTTTCGCGTCTTTTATAGACAACACCTTTATATTTTTTCTTTAGCTCTATAAATACCGTATCGCCTTCCTGTGGAGTACCGTAGCTTCTAAGCCTAAGCTTTTCTTTATAAACCGGTTTCTCCATGGAGGTTCTTACCAGCTGATAAGATGGGGTGTCAAAATAAATATTACAGATTGTTGTGTTACCATATGCATCTACGTTTAATTTATCTTGAAGCCTTGCTCTCAGCTGTTTGTATTCCATCTCACTCAGTAAGTATTTCTTCTCGTAACGTTTAAAGGTTCCCTGAAACTGACTCATAAATATCCCTCCTGCCTTTTGTTCTCTTTTCTTATTTTGTTCTAACTGATAAACTAATTGTAACCTGCCAACTTAAAATGAACTTTAAATTAGACTTTAAATTTACTTTAAATTTACAGAAGTTGGAGGAAAAATTTACATAATCTTAATTGAGGCATTATATACATTAAATCCCAGAAGAATGGGCATCCCGGATTTAACAAGGTCCTAAAAGTTCAGACTGTAACATTACTTATCCCTTATTTCGGATTATAAAAAAACGGAATCCATTACCCGCTAACACTGATAATGATTCCGCTCTTTTAATTATTCAATATCTGCTACCTGACAAATCAATAAAGATAAAAATCTTTTTCCCGCAATCTTATCCTATCGTGGTAGAAAAGCAGACTTCATTACCATTTTCACATCTGGCAGAGATCTTTCCATGATGAACCTCCACAATAGATTTCGCAATGGATAAACCAATACCATAACCGCCGGTATCCCTGGACCTGGAGGAATCTGCACGATAGAAGCGGTCAAAAAGCTTATTTAGACTTTCCTTTGTCAAGGCATCTGCTGACATATCCGTCGTGTTAAATACCTCCAGCTTTACTCCTTTCTTATAGGGGGAGAGGCTTACCTTAATTCTGCCACCTGCTGCCGAATACTTTAAGGCATTATCCACAAGGGTTGATACTAACTGCTGGATACTGTTCTCTTCACCATAAAGCTTCATCCCCTCTTCCACCTCTAACAGGAAAGTCTTATTCTGGGTTTCGGCAACTGCCTTAAAGGAGCCGGCGGTTTCTTTGACAGTTCTGCTGATATCAAATTCCGCAAAACCGGTCTTCGTGGTTCCCTCATCCATTTTCGATAACATCAGAAGATTCTTTACCAGCTTATCAAGTCTTGTTATCTGATTTCTTATACTCATAATCCATTCGCTCTCTCCACCGGTAAGTTCCAGGACATCTGCATTGGCAGAGATAATGGCAAGGGGTGTCTTGATTTCATGTCCCGCATCAGTTATGAACTGCTTCTGCTTCTCCATACTTTCAATAATAGGATTCAAAGCTTTTCTGGAAAAAACTGAAACCAATATAAACATCAGAAGTAAGGTGCCAAAGGCAACAGCGATGGAAATAAAGAGAAAAAAGCTCATGGTCTGCAGGGAATTGCTGCAGTCTATAAAGATAACCAGGTATCCGCTGTCCTGTGCAACCACTACATATTTATAGGATTCCTTAAAACCGCTCTTTTTACCCTTTTGAAAGGCTTCCTCTGCATATTCTCTGGCATCACTTGAGGAGATTGCCCTGATATGGCTGGTATCGATCTGGCTGGCTGTTCCTTCTGTACTGAGTCTTACGGTAAAATATCTGGTTTCAAAGGGTGTCTCTTCGCTTAACCGGAAGCCGAAATCAAAATTCTCACCTGGTGGTTTTCCTTTATCGAATTTAGGAAAGGTTCCCTGATTTTCCGATAAGATCTTTAATGCTCCGTCTATTTTATGATTCATCTGATAGATATTAACGGCATTGATGGTACCGATCAGCAAAAGGATAACTAAAAATAAGGAAACCATAGTAATGGTAATAAATTTCTTTTGCAGCTCCCTAATCATTCTCTGCCTCCTCACAGACCTCCAATTGATAACCTACTCCCCTTACTGCTTTTATTTTAACATTGGCTTCAAGGGAATCCAGCTTCTTTCGAAGGTAGGAAATGTATACCCACACAACATTAATCTCTGCCTGAGCATCGTATCCCCAGATCCGTTCCATAAACTGCTCAGTGGAAATCAGACGTTTCGGATTTACCATAAGCATCTCCATCATCTGATACTCCTTATTTCCCAGCCTTAAAGAAGCTTTATCATTTGTCAACTCATAGTTTTCTTTATTCAGGGTTACATTGCCTACACCAATGATGTTAGGGGTGAATTCAGATTTTCTCCTGCCCATTGCACGGATTCTTGCCAGTAATTCTCCCATGGCAAAGGGTTTACTCAAATAATCATCTGCTCCTAAATCAAGCCCTGTTATCCGGTCTTCAATTTCAGCCTTTGCCGTAAGCATTAGGATAGGGGTATGAATCCCTTTGTCCCTGAGCTTTTTTAATACTTCAAGGCCGCTTAACTTCGGCATCATGATGTCTAATATAATAATATCGTAATTCTCAGATAATCCGTAATCCAGGGCATCAGCGCCATCAAATACTGGATCAACTGAATAATTATTGTGTTTTAGTATGGCAACCAGAGCGTTGGACAGTTCTTTTTCATCTTCTGCTAAAAGTATTCTCATATTTTCACCCATTGCATATCGCTTGCATGCCTGCGATACTGCCACAATTCATACAGTTTGGAAATTTAATATTGTGGCACCTTTCTATCGTCAAATTTTCTTTCATCTCATACTAATACCATGCATACTGTAAACTTGTCTGCGGTAATGCTATATAAAAAGTGTAAATGTCATTTATTCACACTGGCTGCCCCCATTGCACCGCATCTGCCCGCAGACGCGGAACTGCCACAAATCAGAGGTTGAATTATGCTTATTTATACCTCATACTATGTTCTTACAAATTTACTTTATATTATAATCTTACGCTGCTATCAATACATCTTTCCAGCCTGTGCTCTAATAACTGTAACTACTTACCAGCTTGTATATGATGCGAATTATATAAATTCTGCATCTGATGCTCTAAAAACTTTAGATTGTTTACCAGTACCAATGCAGAATTATAATCATTTTTCATTTATTGTCTCAATAGCTTTTTGCATCAAGACGGTACTTAATTATATAACTTTCCTTTTGTCTTTTCATACTACTGATTCATGGCATTTACCTTTATCATATCCAGAATGGTTTGAAAATTTAAATCGGTTGATGCCATCTCGTCGGCACAACGCTTTAACTCTGCTGTTATCATATCCGGGCAGGTTATGTCCTTTTTGTACTTCATCTGATGCTCCAGACTTGCCCAGCAATCCATTGCTATGGTCCTTATTTGAAGCTCACAATATACCTCTTGTATATGATCTTCTAAATGAAGAGGAACCTTAAGGATCAGATGATAGCTTCGATATCCATTGGGCTTGGGATTTCTGATATAGTCCTTCTCCTCAATCACTTCAAAGTCTTCCTGATTCTTTAACATTTCAACAATCCAGTAGATATCATCAAGAAAGGTACAGATGATACGAATACCTGCTGCATCAAATATTTGCGTAAGCGCATTGTTTACGGTAACTGATAGTTCCTTTCGCTTAAGCTTCTCTTTCATACTTTCTGCTGATTTTATTCTTGCCTTACAGTGCTCAATTGGATCATTTAAGCCTTTTGTAAGTTTATATTTTCGGATAATCTCAAGTCTTGAAAGAACTTCTATAATAGCTCCTTCCAAAAATACATAAGATTCCTGATAGAATTCCTGCTCCGGTGTTAGTGTATCACATTGAATATTGTATTTATACTGCTGCATGGTATCCCTCCGTTCAATAGGAATGTCTTTTGCTATGGAAAGTATACCATCATAACCTTAAAACTACTTAAAGCCTTTTAGGAATAGCTTTATTTTATCACTTTTACAGTCTTTCAGCCAGTAGAATAGGTGTATTTCAGGAATATTCTGGTTGACAATTCGCTGATAATTTGTTTTTATTTTAGGAGTATCTGGCTGATATTTTAGGAATATCTTTGGTTTTAATTTAGAATTTCTGGCGGACGCTTCTTGGAATATCTGCGCTTTAAAATTCAGGAGTTTCTGGCTGACCTTTCTTAGAATATCTGTACTTTAAATTTCAGAAGTTTCTGGCTAATATTTTAGTAATATCAGTGTTAGCTGGCTGACCTTAAACATCAGCGGATTTTAGCCTCGTCAGAAGCTGTTTCGGTAAGTATTTCAATATACTTCCATGATAGCTTTTATGCTGCTGACTCCCTGTACTCTCTGACTCATTTATTTCTTACTAATAATTATTCTATTATAATAATAATTTTACAATTGACAAATCCTAATACCAAGGATATACTGAGTGTAACAAACCGTTGATTAAGAGTAGTAAGCAGGATATTCTGTTTAAAGAGAGCCGCAGGTGGTGGAATTGCGGCAGCAAGGATTTTGCTGAATGGACTTAAGAGGGCAGGAAGAAAGGCTGCGGCTGAGTAATACCTGACGAGATCTTCACTCGTTACCAAGGAAGCATATATAGGCTGTATATGGAATAAGAGGATGCCATTGTGCATCAAAATGGGTGGTACCGCAGAAGTTTCAGACTTTTGTCCCAGTATATTTATACTGTGGCAGAGGTCTTTTTTTATTGCAATATAGGAAGACAGTGTACACCCGGCAAAGCCAAAATAATTATTTTATCTCGAAAGGAGCAAATATTATGGCAAAAATACCACACAGAATCTATCTTACCGAGGAGCAAATGCCCACCAGCTGGTACAATCTTCGCGCTGACATGAAAGAACTGCCGGAACCCATGTTAAATCCTGCCACGAATCAACCCGCTACAGTGGAGGACCTCTATCCTGTCTTCTGTGAAAAACTTGCAAAGCAGGAAATGGACAACACCACCCGCTATATTGATATCCCCGAAGAGATTCAGGAGTTTTATAAGATGTACCGGCCTTCTCCTTTAATACGGGCTTACAATCTGGAGAAATACCTTGGTACTCCTGCAAAGATATATTATAAATTCGAAGGAAATAATACATCCGGAAGTCATAAATTAAATTCTGCCGTTGCACAGGCTTATTACGCCAAAGAACAGGGGTTGACCAGTCTGACTACGGAAACCGGTGCCGGACAATGGGGTACCGCCTTATCCGAAGCCTGCGCCTACTACAACATTCCGCTGACAGTATATATGGTAAAGTGCTCCTATGAACAGAAGCCTTTCAGACGAGCAATCATTGAGACTTTTGACGGCAGAATCTACCCAAGCCCTAGTGATACCACCAATGCCGGTCGTGCTATTCTGGCGGTTGATCCTGACACCACCGGAAGTCTTGGCTGTGCCATCTCAGAGGCTGTGGAAAAAGCAGTTACGACTCCCGGCTGCCGTTATGTCTTAGGTTCCGTGTTAAATCAGGTATTGCTCCATCAATCCATTATCGGTTTGGAATCCAAGAAAGCAATGGAACTGATTGATGAGTATCCGGATATCGTAATCGGCTGTGCCGGCGGCGGCTCCAATCTTGGCGGTCTTATTGCCCCTTTTATGCAGGATAAATTAACCGGAAAAGCCAATCCCAGAATAATTGCTGTAGAACCTGCTTCCTGCCCTTCCTTTACCAGAGGTAAATATGCCTATGACTTCTGTGATACAGGTAAAATCACACCACTTGCTAAGATGTATACTCTGGGAAGCGGTTTTGTTCCCTCTGCCAACCATGCGGGAGGCTTAAGATATCACGGTATGTCTCCTATTTTATCCAAATTGTATCATGACGGTTATATGGAGGCAGTTTCTGTGGAGCAGACTAAGGTATTCGAGGCAGCTACTCTCTTCGCCAAGCAGGAGACTATCCTGCCAGCACCGGAATCTTCTCATGCAATTCTTGGTGCGATTAATGAAGCGCTAAAATGCAAGGATACTGGAGAAGCTAAGACGATATTGTTTGGACTTACCGGAACAGGATATTTTGATATGACAGCCTATAATGCTTATATGAGTGGAAAGATGACGGATTATATACCGACAGATGAGGATCTGGCTATTGGTTTTAATGGATTACCTAAGATACCTGGGATACAGTAGTTGTAGTATGGTGGAACGACTTGCTTTTATGTGGTAGTTTATTCAGGTTATTTAACAGGCGGTAGCTGATTTCTTAGCTACCGCCTACCACTACCATATTACATTAGAATAGTTATCCTGAGGCAGGTTATGTTAATCGGATCACCATTTCAATAAATCTCATGTTTTGGTTCTATAGATACTGCCATAACCGCCCTAGAAGCACAGCAAGCATTTCAATACACCTCATGTTTTGGTTCTATCCGCATATTTGCTATAAATATAATACTAACAATACTCTTAAATCACAGTAAAATCAATGAATTTTTATTATTTTACCAAGTAAAACCACTTTTCTTATAATATTTAGTAAACCCTGTAATTAAGCACTTTTGTTAGCCTTTTTAATATTATCGCCTGGTAAAAGATTTCTAGTATTTTCTCTTCATATATGAAAATTTCAATTAGGTTATATAATAAATTCTAATATTTCAATGTATCTGTTAAATCATTGATTTTAGAGATGATAAAAGGAGTGATGTCCCATAAAGCAGCATCACTCCCATACTTTCTTATCTTACAGATTACTATATCCCATCAGACTTTCATCCACAGCCATAGCAACTTCTCTGCCTTCTCTGATTGCCCATACTACAAGACTCTGTCCTCTGTGCATATCACCGGTTACAAATATCTTCTCCTGACTGGTCTGATATTTGCCTTCCTCTGTAGCAACATTGGTTCTCGCATTTAACTCAACGCCAAAGGCTTTTGCCACATATTCTTCTGTTCCGAGGAAACCTGCCGCAATAAATACATAATCTGCATTTACTTCATATTCACTGCCCGGAACCTCTTCCATCTGAAACCTCTTTGTTTCAGCATTGAATTTGCTGCAAAGCTTCACGATCTTAACTTTGATCAGATTGCCGTCCTTATCCGCGATAAATTCTTTCACCGTTGATTCATAAACTCTCGGGTCATTGCCGTATACTGCAATGGCTTCCTCCTGGCCATAGTCGGTCTTTAATACCTTTGGCCATTCGGGCCAGGGATTGTCTTCCCTTCTGGTTTCCGGAGGCTTAGGCATCATTTCGATCTGAAGAACGGATTTTGCTCCCTGTCTTACACTGGTACCAACACAGTCGTTACCGGTATCACCACCACCGATTACGATTACATTCTTGCCCTTGGTATTGATACAGGCACCGTCTTCGAATTTAGAATCCAGCAGACTCTTAGTAACACCCTTTAAGAAATCCACAGCAAAATGTATCCCCTTTGCTTCCCTTCCGGGAGCTTTGATATCTCTGGGCTTTGAGGCACCGCATGCTAAGATGATGCTGTCATATTCCTTCTTTAATTCAGATACCTTTATATCTTTACCTACATCAGCTCCTGTGATAAAGGTTACCCCTTCTTCTTTCATGAGGTTTACCTTACGGTCAATAACGTGCTTCTCCAGCTTCATATTGGGGATACCATACATCAGCAATCCTCCGATACGGTCGGAGCGTTCATACACTGTTACCTGATGACCACGTTTATTCAGCTGGTCTGCCGCTGCAAGGCCGGAAGGGCCGGAGCCGATTACGGCAACTTTCTTACCGGTTCTTACCTTGGGGGGCTGGGCAGTTATAAAGCCTGCTTTGTAACCGTTCTCTATAATACTTAACTCATTTTCCTTAATTGCTACCGGAGTGGTCGCCACATTACAGGTGCAGGCCGGCTCACAGGGAGCCGGACATACACGTCCGGTAAATTCAGGAAAATTATTTGTCTTAAACAAGCGGTTTAACGCCTGATTCATATTTCCGTTGTATAACAGATCATTCCATTCCGGTACAAGGTTATTTAACGGACAACCAGAGGTCATTCCATTTAGGATAACTCCCGACTGGCAGAAAGGAACACCGCAGTCCATACATCTTGCTCCCTGTATCCTTTGCTCCTCCTTTGGCAGAGGAATGTGGAATTCGTCAAAATTCTTGATTCGTTCTTCGGGAGCCAGTCCTTTACTCAGCTTTCTGTCATATTCCATAAATCCTGTTGGTTTTCCCATTGCTTCCTACCTCCTAGCTCCTGGTGTTGGCAAAGAATGCCTCTATCTGTGCCTGTTCGCTGCTTAAGCCCTTTTCCTCCATCTGGACGATGGTCATAAGCATACGGCTGTAATCATAAGGAATAATCTTCTTGAACTTAGGCAGATAATCCATGAAGTTCTCTAAGATATCCTTGCCCTTTAAGGAGCCGGTCTTCTCTACATGTTCCGTAATCATGCTCTTTAATTCCAGAACATCATACTTCTCAGTTACTGCTTCCATAGATACCATTTCCTTGTTAAGCTTCTTATATAAATTGCTGCCTTCATCCAGTACGTAAGCAATACCGCCGCTCATACCTGCTGCAAAGTTCTTACCGGTAGTACCAAGTACTACAACTCTTCCGCCAGTCATATATTCACAGCCGTGATCGCCTACACCTTCAACAACAGCGCTGGCTCCGGAATTACGTACACAGAAACGTTCTCCTGCAACACCGTTTATAAATACCTTACCGCTGGTAGCACCGTAAAGTGCAACATTACCGATAATAATGTTCTTATCTGCCGCGAATTTCGTTCCTTTGGGAGGATATACTACCAGCTTTCCGCCGGAGAGTCCTTTTCCGAAATAATCGTTACTGTCACCGGATAATTCAAGGGTTAGCCCCTTCGGAATGAACGCTCCGAAACTCTGCCCGCCGCTACCCTGGCATTTGATAACATAAGTATCCTCTTCCAGAGTAGTGCCGTGTGCTTTTGTAATTTCCGAACCTAAGATGGTTCCAAAAGTACGATCGATATTGGATACTTCCACTTCAACGGTCTTGGATTGCCCGGCAGCTATGGCACTCTTAAGTTTCTTTAAAAGAATCCTCTCATCAATGGTCTTTTCCAGTTCAAAATTATATACCTTGCTGGGATCAAAATGACCTTTTTCGCTGTCCCCGGCAAAAGGATTATTAAGAATCTTGGAAAGATCAATTCTTGCTGCTCTTCCGGTCATTGCGTTTTCTTTTTCTTTTAACAGCTCGCTTCTTCCTACCAGTTCCTCAAGTTTACGTACACCAAGCCTTGCCATATATTCTCTTACTTCTTCTGCTATAAAACGCATGAAGTTGATTACATATTCAGGTTTACCTTTAAAGTTCTTACGAAGTTCCGGATTCTGGGTAGCAACACCTACAGGACAGGTATCCAGATTACATACACGCATCATGACACAGCCTAAGGTTACCAGGGGAGCAGTTGCAAAACCGAATTCCTCCGCACCAAGAAGTGCTGCAATAACAACATCTCTTCCTGACATAAGCTTACCGTCAGTCTCTACCATTACTCTGGAACGAAGTCCGTTCATAATAAGTGTCTGATGGGTCTCAGCAAGACCTAACTCCCAGGGAAGTCCGGCATTGTGAATGGAATTTCTGGGTGCAGCACCTGTACCACCGTCAAATCCGGAAATCAGGATAACCTGTGCACCTGCTTTGGCAACACCTGCCGCAACGGTTCCGACACCTGCTTCTGAAACCAGTTTGACAGAGATTCTTGCATCTTTATTGGAGTTCTTCAGGTCGTAAATTAACTGTGCCAAATCCTCAATGGAATAGATATCATGATGAGGTGGCGGTGAAATCAGACCTACACCGGGCGTTGAATGTCTTGTTTTGGCAACCCAGGGATATACTTTCTCAGCCGGCAGCTGACCGCCTTCACCGGGTTTTGCTCCCTGTGCCATCTTTATCTGAATTTCCTTTGCGCTTACCAGGTACTGACTGGTTACACCGAAACGTCCGGAAGCTACCTGTTTGATGGCAGAACATTTATTGAGCCCGTCTTTTGAGATATTCAGACGTTCTAAGCTCTCACCGCCTTCACCGCTGTTGGATTTACCGGATAACATATTCATTGCAATAGCCAAGGTCTCATGTGCTTCCTGTGAAATGGAACCATAGGACATGGCACCGGTCTTAAAGCGCTTTACAATGGAATCAACACTTTCTACTTCTTCAATGGGAATGCCTGCTTCCGGGAAGTTAAAATCTAAAAGACCTCTTAAGTTGATGCCTTCCTCTTCCTTCTCAATAAGCTTCGTGTATTCCTTAAAGGATTCATAGTCACCATTTCTGGTTGCCTTCTGAAGCAGGTGTATGGTCTGGGGATTATACAAATGCTCTTCTTTACCGCTTCTTAATTTGTGATTACCACTGTTGTCAAGGGTCAGATCCGCATTAAGTCCAAGGGGATCGAAAGCTTTGGTATGAAGCTCATCTACCTGTTTTTCAATATCCTTTATGGAAATACCTTCGATTCGACTCACCGTATCGGTAAAATACCTGTCAATCACGTTCTTGCAGATACCAATTGCTTCAAATATCTTGGAACCCTGATAGGACTGAATTGTTGAAATACCCATTTTGGAGGCTATCTTTACAATTCCCTTTAAAATTGCCTTATTGTAGTCATTTACCGCTGCATAGTAATCTTTATCCAGCATATTGTTGGCAATAAGCTGCTTAATGGATTCCTGGGCAAGATAAGGATTAACCGCACAGGCTCCATAGCCTAAAAGAGTTGCAAAATGATGAACTTCTCTGGGTTCCGCACTTTCTAATATCATAGCAACTGCTGTTCTCTTCTTGGTTCTTACCAGATGCTGCTGCATAGCAGATACCGCTAACAGAGAAGGAATAGCTACATGGTTCTCATCCACGCCTCTGTCGGAAAGGATCAGTATATTGGCCCCTTCCTTATATGCGCGGTCAGCTTCTACGAATATATGATCAATCGCTCTCTCTAAAGAGGTATTTTTATAATAAATAATCGGAATGGTCTCTACCTTAAAACCCGGTATCTTCATGGATTTGATCTTTAAGAGATCGGTGCTTGTCAGGATTGGGTTGTGAATCTTAAGTACTTTGCAATTTTCTGCACATTCCTCCAGAAGATTTCCGTCTTCTCCGATATAAACATCTGTAGAGGTTACGATTTCTTCCCTGATAGCATCAATAGGAGGATTGGTTACCTGAGCAAAGAGCTGTCTGAAATAGCTGAACAGCGGAGGGTTGCTCTTTGACAGAATAGGCAGGGGGCTGTCAGCACCCATGGCTGCTACTGGTTCTGCACCGGTTCTTGCCATAGGAAGGATTGTAGTCCTGTAATCTTCATAAGTATAGCCAAATGCTTTCTGAAGCCTTGCTCTTTCCTCATCATCATATTCCCATACTTTCTTGTTGGGTATGTGAAGATCTTTCAGCTTCACCAGATTGCTGTCCAGCCATTCTCCGTATGGACTTCCGCTGGCATAGCTGTTCTTCAGATCTTCGTCATCAATTACGCAGCCCTTTACGGTATCTACCAAGAGCATTTTACCGGGACGAAGTCTTTCCTTCTTCACAATTTTCTCAGGTGCGATATCCAGAACACCAACCTCTGAGGATAAAACCAGATGGTCATCCTCGGTGATATAATAACGCGAAGGTCTTAAACCGTTACGGTCAAGTACAGCCCCCATAATATCTCCGTCACTGAACAGGATGGAAGCCGGTCCGTCCCAGGGTTCCATCATAGTAGCATAATATTGATAGAAATCCTTCTTCTCCTGGCTCATATTCTGATCGTTGGTCCAGGGTTCCGGGATGGTTATCATAACCGCAAGGGGCAGATCCATTCCGCTCATAATAAGGAATTCCAGTGCATTATCAAGCATGGCGGAGTCTGAACCTTCTGCATTGATTACCGGAAGTATCTTATGAAGTTCTTTGTTCAGGTACTTGGACTGCATGGTCTCTTCCCTTGCAAGCATCTTATCTACATTTCCTCTGATGGTATTGATTTCACCATTGTGCACGATAAGCCTGTTGGGATGGGCTCTCTGCCAGCTTGGATTTGTATTGGTGCTAAAACGAGAATGAACAATGGCAATAGCAGATTCATATACTTTATCCTGAAGATCGATAAAAAACATACGAAGCTGGTTAACCAGGAACATTCCTTTATATACAATGGTACGGCTGGATAAGGATACAACGTAGGTGTTGTCGTTGCTCTGCTCAAATACTCTTCTTGCAATGTAGAGTCTGCGGTCAAAGTCCAAGCCCTTCTTAACACCTGATGGTCTCTTGACGAATCCCTGCATGATACATGGCATACATTCAACAGCTTGTGTTCCAAGAATTTTGGGATCGATGGGAACTTTTCTCCATCCTAAGAATTCCATCCCTTCTTTTTCCACAATAATCTCAAACATCTTCTTTGCCTGATTTCTGGAAAGCTCATCCTGTGGAAAAAAGAACATACCGATTCCGTAATTACGTTCTCCTCCCAAGCTGATGTTAAGAGCTTCTGCTTCTTTCTGGAAGAATTTATGGGATATCTGAAGCAGGATACCTACACCGTCACCGGTCTTTCCTTCCGCATCCTTACCGGCACGGTGTTCCAGATTCTCAACAATCTTCAATGCATTGGCTACTGTTTCATGAGTCTTAACACCCTTGATATTAACAACTGCACCTATACCGCAATTATCATGTTCAAATCTGGGGTCATATAAGCCCTCACATGTACGTTTAGTTTCTTCTACGCCATATCTGTCCATTCGCACGCCTCTTTTCTAATAAAATAATTACGACCGGTAAAAATAATAAATAATGAAGTAATATATTTATTACTTTACCAGCTGCCTGAACAATCAGATAACCGATTATTCATCGCTGTGAAGTGAATGCATTTCCTTATTCTTACCATTCGTATTTGACAAAAATTATAATGATAAGCATTTCACAGAATAAATATTCATGGTATAATAATATTCCCATATTTCAACATACAAAAAAAGACATTCTCAAAGGCCGGGCCTCTAAGAACATCTTCGTTCTGTAACAGATTATAATATACGCCGCATAAAAAATCAATCTTTTTTTTCATTTTAATTTATTTTATAAGTTTTTTTATCGAATAAACGTTATTTAATTAAGTGGCATTTTGAATTTGAAGTTTTCAGCCGATATAAAATAAGAAAATATAACTTCAGCAAGTATATTTATATAGAATTTTTTCCATATATGATAAATTATCCAAAGCTTGTAATGCTAACGCCGGTTGTTCATTCCACCTTTGAAACTGCAAGGTTCGTTATTAGGGGGTAGAAATGGTACATTTTCAAATTCCAACCCAGTATTTCAGTGCAAAGCGGTCAGAACAGTATTTTTTCACATACACTCCGGGTAAGCACTATATAATTAATTTAAATATTTGTTAAGCTGACAAAGTACAGAAAAGGAGGCTCTCATATGATAAACAGCAGTATAACACAAACTGGTACTCTCAAATCAAATACCCTGTCTTCCCCTGCCTCCTCCCAGGGATCCTATAACGTATCCTCCGGCGATGGTAAAGGCTCCTCCACCGCCTATGGCTTAGAAAAAGGCAATGTCATAAAAGGTGAAGTAATTGACCTTAAAAATAATGAAGTCACTGTAAAGCTGGCAGACGGTCAGGTCTTAAAAGCAAAACTCCAGGCAGATAACAGCACTCTTTCAATAGGCAGTAAGGTTACTTTTCGGGTGGAAGATGCCACCTCACAATCGCTGACCTTAAAAATTATTCCCGAAAGCTCTGCTTCCTATCTCTCAGCCACCATAGACAAAGCATTGGAAGCAGCTAATCTTGGAAAGACTATTCGGAATAGAAGTCTGGTAAGCGAACTTCTCACCGCCCGTATGTCAATAGATAAGAATACTCTTAACCTTTTTGCGAAACAGCTGACGCAATTTCCAGATGTTTCTGTTAAGACACTTCTGTTCCTGCAGCGTTATCAACTCCCAGTTAACGGAGCCAGTATCGAGTTAACAGAAGGATTTCTTCATTCTGACGGTAAAATGATCGAAAACCTTTCTACACTCTCCGGTAGTATTAATCAGTTCCTGGGTTCTTCCGGCGACATAAATGCCAAACAGGAACTGCTGCGAATATTGCTCGGACCAGCCTCTCAGACTCCTGGGGGGGCGGAAATCCTGGCAAAAGAAAACCTGCCGCAAGGTAATCCCCTTGCCTCAAATACGGCAGGTACTCAGGAACTTATTCAAACCGGCAATATTGCAGCGAACAATGGAAATATCCTGTTTAGCGACTTATTGAACCTCTCTGAAAGAACCGAACTAGCTGAAAATCTTAAGACGCTTCCCGCTAACTTAATCTCTCCGGAGGTAATCAACAGTGTCCTAAATGGTACCATAGACACTCCTCATGCCACTGAACTGGCGAAATTACTGAAAGATTATTCCCTGCTTGACCCGCTTAATGTAAAGCAGCCGGCAGCTGATATTATGGATAAACTGCTAACAGTCTCTGCTTCAGATAACAATGCACTGCTAAAAGAACTGTTGCCTGCCCAGGACAGAGGAAATCTGCTGATTATGATAAAGAATCTGCTTGGAACAGATAATCTTCCTGTTTCCATCAGTAACGGTATTGCTGACGGAAGTATATCCGCCAGGGACCTTTTAACCTTTTTGGCTCCATCTCTTACAGGAGATATGGATTCCCTTCCTGCCGGATCCAGCGAGAAGCTGCACTCATCCAAAGAATTTCATACCTTACTGAATTCTAAGTTATTATCCGACTGGACGCTGACCCCGGAGGACTTAAACAAACCCTCCCCCTTAAGTTCTCATTACGAAAGCCTTTTCAGGCAGCTAAACGAAATAAATTCATTAGCAGAGCGAGGAATGTTTCATGAAATGCCCTCTCTTACCGCACAGCTTTCCCATATGACGGACACGGTGCAGTATATGAATATGTTCCAGAACATGTTTTCATTTTTACAGCTGCCTGTAAAGTTAAAGAACCAGTTCACTGACAGTGAGCTATATGTATATTCAAACAAGAAATCAGAGCTGGATATCACAAAGGGTGTGAAAATAGTTCTGCACCTTAATATGGAACATCTTGGCCCCCTTGATGTATCCGTTGAGCTGACAAGTAATCACCTTAAGAATACCTTCTATCTGGAGAACAAAGAAGTACTTCATTTGTTATCCACACATATGGAAGTCCTGGAAAAGAAGCTGAGTACGAAAGGTTATCAGGTATCCACCGAATTTTATGACAGAGCGAAATCCCCATCTCCTTCAGAAGACATCCTGTCCGGTAATCTTCATTCCAACACAGAAACCTCTGAGGAGAACTCACAGGAGAAGAGGTATCATTTTGATATTAGGGCTTAAGGTCAATCTGTGTTAGCAACAAGAGGAATATTTGCACAAAAGCTAGATTTGCACAAAAGCTAGATTCGAAAACCAATCAAGGGTGTGTCTGATAACTCATTGCAGTTTTTAGACACACCCTTGGTAATTTGTATACCTTTTAATTTATTTAGACTATTACCTTACTTTAATTGACCCTTACTCAGATTGTTGCCTTACTGAGATTGATACCTTACTGGATTGATGCCTTATTAGATTGATGTCTTACCAGATTGACTCCTTACTAGATTGATGTCTTACTAGATTGACTCTTTACTCAGATTGATGTCTTACTAGATTGATTCCTTACTCAGATTGATGTCTTACTAGATTGATTCCTTACTCAGATTGATTCCTTACTAGATTGACTTTTTACTCAGATTGATCCTTTACTCAGATTGATTCCTTACTAGATTGACTCCTTACTAGATTGATGCCTTACTAGATTGATTCTTTATATATTACTTATATAATCTTCATTATCCTGCATATGATATACAGAATAAATAAATGAACGGGATAAAATGCATAAAAAACATATTTTAACCGTAATCCTCTTTCACCGTTATACTTAGCAATGGGTATCAGCGTAAAAAATGCTGTTATTTCATCCAGTGTCATAATATTTAATACAATACAACCTGCCAGCGCAGACCTGAAAGGATTTCTTCTATATACATAGAACACTGCAATGGTGAGTATACCAAAAGCAGAATAATCAGTATGTAATAAATTTGCCACCTGCATTCCAAGGGCAAGAACAGCTAAGTCAGCAAACAGGCTATCAAAACTCCTGTGAGCCTTTCTTCCTGCAAGATAGATTATCAGCAGAAGGATTGCACCAATTAAAGCCATTACAATAAAACGGGTATCATTATAGTAAATCCAAAAGTCAGGAAGCGATTTTCCCGTTGCAGCAAAAACGATACCATTCACCATATAGAGACCACTGTTTACTATCGTTGCAACTATATATCCACCACCAGCTACACCAATTACAGATATTACCGGCAGCCATTTCTTTTCTTTCAAATTTTCTGATATTCCCTGAAACCCACACATTACTACAAAACCAATTAAGAGTGTAAAAAATACATTTTGATATCCCGTATAAAAGACCTGTCCACTAAAAGCCAAATCAAAAGGAATCTCAGATATCAGACAGAAAAGGGCCAGTCTTATAACATACTTCAGCTTGTTTCTGGTATGTATAAATCCCTCTACCAACAAAAAGCAGAATAAAGGGAATCCCAACCTGCCTATCATTCTCATAATAAAATATACTGCACTCATAGTTTGATAGTAAGGATCCTGAGATGCTGCTGAACCCATCATAAAAAAGTTCACAGATACCAAAATATTACTTATAACAGTTGCTGCAATATGATCTATCAGCATTACAAAAATTGCAATCAATTTTAAAGTGCTGCCTGGAATTCCTCTTCTTTTCTCTTTCGTAACTTTGGTTTCTGATAAATCACCGGTCACATTTTCCATTTTTACCTCCTAAACGATTTGAAATATAACATATTATGGAAATATGTTCTTTCAGTATAACATTAAAATAACCTTAATTCAATGTTTTTCCCAATTCATCAACAAAAGTAACAAGAATAACTTTGTTTGTAAACCATGAGTTTGTAGTGCAATCTAACACCACTTAATTTTAAGGTTTTATTGCCTGTATGCAGATAAGAAAAATAAGCAAATGGGATATCTGTTGTATTTCAGTCCGAAAAAAATATATCCTGTAAATCAGCTTCCGGCTGTTCAAAAAAGAAATATTTATAAAACCCTTCTATAATGTAATAAAATTTATAATAACTTCTACCTATTATAAATATAATATAAAAACCACATCATGGTGGAGTGTACATGTATATTTACATCGTTCAGCCCGGTGATACAATAACTTCAATTGCAAATGCTTATGGGGTTTCGCCTGAGAGGCTCGCGCTGGAAAATGACCTCTCTGAACCGGATAATCTGACCCTGGGGGAAGCACTTTTAATATTGCAGCCTTCTATAACTTATATTGTTCAAAGGGATGATACCCTTGAAAGCATCTCCCTTTCTCAACAAACGGATATACTGGAACTACTCCGCAATAATCCATGGATATCTGACAGAGGACTTTATATAGGGGAAGAAATCGTAATACGTTATGCTGATACCAGAACAGCAACCATTGAAATAAATGGATTTACCTATCCCTTTATTGATAAGGAAGTATTAATTAAGGCTTTGCCCTATCTTACCTACTTATCGGTTTACGCCTATCAGGTCACCCGGAATGGCAACCTTATAGGAATTGATGATAGTGAAGTCGTCAGATTAGCAAGAAGCTACGGCGTTGCCCCAATCATGTTTATTACTGCCACACCGGAAGGAAACAGCGTTGATACAGAAATTGCTCATATCTTAATAACCAATATGGAGGTACAGAAGGCCTTTATAGACAATCTCCTTTTAACACTGGGAAACAAAGGTTATTACGGAATAAATATAGATACCCCTTATATACAGCCGCTGGATAGACAGCCCTATGTTGAATTTATAAATACAGTAACAAAACGGCTTAACCAGGAAGGATACATGGTATCCATAACAATCGCACCAAGTACCTTTGAAGCAGCAACCGGAATTACCTATGAAGGTGTGGATTACATCGGATTAAGCAGAGCAGCCAATTCTGTATTGTATCAGTTGACCTATGAGTGGAAGGCTCCTTCTACCCTTCCCATCAGTGTGCTGCCCTTCGATGCCGTACTTAACACCATTAATAAAGCAGTAATACAGCTTACTCCACAAAAGAGTATTCTAGGCTTTACAATTATCGGATACCTTTGGGAATTTCCCTATTTTGCAGCAATTACAGCGGCAAATTTTATAAATTATTTTTCGGCAATAGAACTGGCCAATGACACAGGTTCTGTCATACAGTTTAACGACCCTTCCCAAACCTCATATTTTCGTTATATAGAAGATAACAAAGAGTATATAGCATGGTTTAAAGATATCAGAACTCTGCGGCTGTTCTTATCCTATGCTCAAAATCTAGGTATGCAGGGTTTCTCAGTGTGGAATGTAATGTACTTTATAACAAATACCTGGCTATTAATAAATTCACAGTATGATATCAAAAAATTAGTGATATAGAGAAAATTCTAGTTTATATAATAAATAGAAATAGCTATAAAAAGAAATAGAAAAGTTGAAGATATGGATAAGTTATAATTCCAGAAAAGTTATTGTTACTAAAAAGTTATAGCTATTGATAAGTTATAGCACTAAATGGTTACAGCTTACTGATAAGTTATAGCCACTGATTTGTTACAACTACTGTTATGTTATATCCACTGATTTGTTACAACTTACTGTTATGTTATATCCACTGATTTTTACAGCTTACTGATATGTTATAACCACTTGTTGGTTACAGCTACTGAAAGAATATAGCCACTGAAGGTCTACAGATACGAAAAGGTTATAACAGAAAGTCTACAGATACTGAAGTTATAGTCACTGAGTGGATACATAAACTAAAAGAAGTCAATTAAAATTACAATATAAAATATCATGGTAACAATAATAATCCAGAAGAGATGTATAACCCTAAATTTTTATACCAATTACATATTATTTATAATGATATTATTTATAATGATATTTTTAACATTAGCTCAAACGTAAAAGCCATTAAAATCATTGTTTCACTACGATTTCAGGCAAATTGTACAAAACAGAAGAACGAAAGCGCCTATGGAAAGGTATTAGAAGTCCTTTTCTCTGAAGATTTTGTGCTATAATGTAAAACAGATTGTTTGAGCGAAGCGAGTTATCTGTTTTACATTATGACAAGCACAAAATCTTCAGAGAATTAGGACTTCTTATACCTTGGAATTGAAGCATGAGTTTTTCTGTTTTGTGCAATTTGCCGTCCCCTTGTAAAAAACTCCCCCCTCAAATCACTACATATCTCATAACCAGCCTATTATAAAATTAACTCTACCACTAAGCCAGTATCTCTTTCAAAATCTTATTGATCATTCCCGGATCTGCCTTCCCTTTCATTTCCTTCATAGTCTGCCCAACCAGGAAACCAAGAGCTTTTTCTTTACCGCTCTTATAATCATTAACAGAAGCAGGATTTTCTGCTACAATTCTTTCAATAGTAGACTTAAGGAGACCTTCATCGCTAACCATGGAAAGACCCTTTTCCTCTACATATTTAACAGGATCAATATCCTCTTTGAATATTTTTTCAAATACTTCCTTGGCAACGGTTCTATTAATCTTATTATCTCCGATGAGCTTAATAAGACCTGCCAGATTCTCAGCACGAAAGGCAATGTCCTCCGGTTCTTTCTCTTCTTCCTTTAAGAGACGCATGGTCTCTACCATGAGCCAGTTGGATACTTCCTTTGGCTTGCCGCATAGGCTAACGGTCTCTTCAAAGAGATCTGCCAGATGTTTGGAGCCGGTAATAATTCCTGCGTCATATGCCGGAATGTCATATTCCTTCTCATAACGAAGCATCTTCTCATCGCGAAGTTCAGGCTGACGGTTCTTAATTTCTCCCAGCCATTCATCACTGATCAGAATAGGTACCAGGTCCGGTTCAGGAAAATAACGATAATCCTGCGCATCTTCCTTGGAACGCATGGCAAAGCTGGTATCCTTATTATCGTCCCAACGTCTGGTTTCCTGAACTACAACCTTGCCGTATTCCAGCATTTCAATCTGACGTTTTCTCTCTCCTTCAATAGCTCTTGCAATTGCCTTAAAGGAGTTCATATTCTTCATTTCGGTTCTGGTTCCGAATTCTTTGGCGCCTACTTCTCTTACAGACAGATTGATATCTGCTCTTAAAGAGCCTTCCTGCATCTTACAGTCGGAAACACCAAGATACTGCAGGATTAATTTAAGTTTCTCAAGATATGCAATTACTTCTTCTGCCGATCTCATATCCGGGTCACTTACAATTTCAATAAGAGGTACACCGCAACGGTTGTAATCTACAAGTGTACAGTCCTCCCAGGGATCATGAATTAATTTACCGGCATCTTCTTCCATATGGATTTCATGGATACCCACTACCTTCTTACCGGCTGAGGTCTCAATCTCAATACCGCCGTCATGGCAGATAGGAAGATAGAGCTGGGATACCTGATAAGCCTTAGGAAGATCGGGATAGAAATAATTCTTACGGTCAAATTTGCAATCCTGATTGATACCACAGCCTGTTGCAAGGCCTGCAGCAATGGCAAATTCAACTACCTTTTTATTTAATACGGGAAGCGTACCCGGCATACCGGTACACACCGGACAGCAATGGGTATTCGGATCTCCTCCGAACTGGGTGGTACAGCCGCAGAATATTTTAGTCTTAGTTGCCAGCTCTACATGGACTTCCAGACCTATGACAGTTTCGTATGTTTTCATAGAGCCACTTCCTTTCTGCTTTGTTCAAAACGGTAGGCTGCTTTTAAGATGTCCTTTTCGCCAAAATGCTTACCGATTAACTGAAGACCGACAGGCAGCCCCCTGCTGTCTGCGCCACAGGGAAGGCTGATAGCCGGAAGCCCTGTTAAGTTAACGGATACCGTATAGATATCCCCAAGGTACATCTGCAGGGGATCTGCCAGGCTTCCCCCGATTTTAGGTGCAGTGGTAGGTGCTGTAGGCCCGAGAATAATATCATATTTTTCAAAAGCTTTATCAAAACCTTCTTTGATAATTGCTTTTACTCTTAGAGCTTTGTTGTAATAAGCGTCATAGTAACCGGAGCTTAATACAAAGGCACCGATCATCATTCTGCGCTTTACTTCATTGCCAAAGCCTTCACTTCTGGTCTTCTTATATACTTCCTGAAGTCCATCAAAATCAGGTGTACGATAGCCGTATTTGATACCATCATATCTGGAAAGGTTGGAGCTGGCTTCTGCAGAAGCAATTACATAATAAGCCGGTATGGCATATTCTACTGCCTCTAAGTCGAATTCTTCAAGAATCGCTCCCTGCTTCTCCAATTCCTTCGCTGCTTCTAAAATGTTTTCTTTAACCTCATCAGAAAGACCGTTACCTAAATACCCTCTGGGAATACCTATCTTCATCCCCCTGACATCTCCGTCCAGGGCTTTCAGATATTCATAACTCTTTGTGGGTACGCTGGTGGAATCCTTACTGTCATGACCTGAAATAATATCAAGGGCTGCCGCGCAGTCGGCTACATTCTTACCAATAGGTCCTATCTGATCCAAAGAAGAAGCATATGCTATCAGGCCGTAACGTGATACGGTACCGTAAGTCGGCTTAATACCCGTAACGCCGCAAAAGGAACTGGGCTGGCGAATAGAGCCGCCGGTATCAGACCCCAGAGCATAAAAGGCTTCATCTGCCGCTACCGCTGCTGCCGAACCACCGCTGGAGCCGCCAGGCACGTAAACTGTATTTCTGGGATTTTTGGTAATTCCAAAATAGGAGGTCTCTGTGGTACTTCCCATTGCGAACTCATCCATATTTGTCTTCCCGATTATTACAGCTCCCTGTGCCTTTAGCCGTTCAACTACTGTTGCGTTATAAGGAGGAAGAAAGTTATGCAGAATCTTGGAACTGCAGGTGGTTTTGATTCCTTTGGTGCAGATATTATCTTTCACTGCAACAGGCACTCCCGCCAAAGGAGCATTGTCAAGTTCGCCGTTGTCTATTCGTTTCTGAACCTCTGCTGCTTCTGCAAGGGAACTTTCCTCCAGAACGGAAACATAACAGTTATATTCTGAGTCCTTCTCTTTGATTCTGTCTATCTGGAGCTTTACCGCTTCGGATACGGAGATTTCTTTCTCTTTGATTTTTTTCCCTAATTCCAGGGCCGATAATTTGGTAATATCCATATTGTCCTCTTTCCTGAATACTCAATCTTTGATTGGATATTCATTAATCCGGTTTGCACGTTTATTCCACTGTCTTAGGAACCATAAAACAGCCATCTTTTTTAGCAGGAGCATTTTGTAAGAGACTGTCTCTGTCCGGTCCGTTTAATACTTCATCTTCACGAAATACATTATGGATGGGGAATACATGGGACAGGGGTTGTATCCCCTCTGTGTCCAGCTCATTCATGGTGGTCATATATTCTAATATGCTGCCTAAGTCAACCTTCGCCTTTTCTTTTTCTTCCTGTGCCAATTCAAGCTTTGCAAGGGCTGCCACGTAATCTATGGTCTTATCTGTAACTTCCATTATTTCCTCCTGTCTGACTATACCTTTTATAAGGGCTTCTTTTATTTAACTTCATTTGCCGGATTTATAATACTTCTAAGCAATTATATATATTTATTTTATTGAATTGAGAGTATCTATAATTCAGTTGCAATGTTCTGGCGGTCTGCTTTGTGGTGTGCTTCTTCTCATTATTTAGAGTTGAGCTTAAATCATTAGACAAACGCTCCATAATTAAAACACTACAATTTTAAACACCATAATTTTTAAAAGCCACAATTTATAAATGCCACATTTGTAAACACCTCAATTTTTAAACGCCTCAATTTTTAAACGCCGCAATTTTTAAACGCTTCAATTTTTAAACGCCTCAATTTTTAAGGTTCCAATCTTGATACATCTCTTGGGAAAAGAGTAGTCTCTCTTACGTTCTGCTCATCTAAAAGCTTCATGGTAAGTCGCTCCAGACCGATTCCAAGTCCTCCGTGAGGCGGCATTCCATGCTTGAATATCATCAGGTAATTAGTGAATTCCTCCGGGTCCATACCTCTCTTCACCATCTTATCCACCTGCTCTTCATAGTTGTGGATTCTCTGTCCACCGGTGGTCACTTCCATGCCTTTGAATAACAGGTCAAAGCTTAAGGTAAATTTATTATCTGCCGGGTCATCCATCGCATAAAAAGGTCTTTTCTTAGAGGGGTAATGAGTTACGAAGACAAAGTCACTATTGTGCTCCTCTTTAAAATACTTGCCAATTAGAATTTCTTCTTCCGGTTCCAGATCATAGGGATTCTTGATCTTGCGGTCATATTTTTCTGCAACCAGCTGCTTTGCTTCATCAAAACGTACGGCAGGGATATTGTCTGCTGCTGGCAGTTTCACGTCTAATAATTTCAACTCTTTGGCATATTCTTTCTTTAAGAATTCAAAGGTATAGGTAAGCATTGCTGCTTCCATATCCATAATATCTTCAAAGCCGTCGATATAACCCATTTCAAAATCAAGGCTGGTATATTCATTCAAGTGCCTTGTAGTGTTATGCTTTTCCGCACGAAAAACCGGTGCTGCTTCAAATACTCTGTCATAGATGCCAACCATGGTCTGTTTGTAGAACTGAGGGCTCTGTGCCAGGAAAGCTTTCTTACCGAAGTATTCAAGCTTGAATACATTGGCACCGCCTTCTGCATTACCGGCAACAATCTTTGGAGTCCTTACTTCTGTAAAATGATTCTGGAACATAAAGTCGCGAAATCCTCTTACTAACCCCTCCTGAATCTTAAATATGGCTCTTTCTCTGACATTTCTTAATGCAATAGGCCTTAAGGATAATTTTGTCTCCAAAGAGGTATTTAACTTCCATTTACTGATTGGAAGCGGCATGGTGGAATCTTTTGCAGGTTCAGATAATACCCTGATATCAGTAAGACGGACTTCAAATCCGTTGGGAGCCCTGTCTTCTGTTGCCGCAATTCCTTTTACTTCGATGGTCATTCCTTCTTTTAAGGTTTTATCCTCAAGTCCCTTTACCTTACTGTCGATTACACATTGTACAAGTCCTTCATATTTACGCAGTACCACAAAGGAGATCTCTCCCATATCTCTGACTGTATGAACGAACCCTCTTAAAACAACCTCTTTACCAAACCAGTCTCCGGTAAGTATATCGCTAATTTCTAATACATCCTTTTCCTTGATTCCTTTAATAAATTCCATGATGTTCCTCCTCTGAAACAAAAAAATAAGTCCCGGATAATTATGTGCAAAAACACATAATTATCCGGGACGGGAATTCAACAGCGGCTGCAAAAAAGGCAATCGTCTTATGTTAAGAGTTAACCCGCGGTACCACCCGCGTTGAAAGCATCAGCTTTCCTCTCAAGCACATAACGCGTGCCGCGCATAAACCTACTGCAAGTTCGTTTATTAACATACACCAGATACTGGTGTCATCTGCTAAATCAACCCTGCTTCTTCAGCTCACGAGCTCCAGAGTGTTCCTTCCAATAGCTATCACCAAAGGCATGCTCTCAGTCGGTGGCACGCCATTCCTGTCTTTAAGTGAAATCCCTAAAGGTCAGTCTCTATCTCAGCCTTTATAAATATACAAGAATTACTTTTAAGCTATATTATCACAGAAAATATTATCTGGCAAGGGGTAAAATTACTTTTTCACGCTAAATTATTAAATCACTTATAATTGGTTATGATTAGGCTTGCACCCATTGTAAATTTTTATACTTTGGAAACCAACAATCAGTTTATAAAATTGCAAAGTAATTCCACATAGTATTCTATCGGTATTCCATGATTAATTTCCCCTTACCCTCCTTATATTCAAAAGTTCCCATGCTCCCATTAATCACCGTAAAGCTTGGAGCTTTATGTCCAATATCAGCCTCCAGAATAACAGGAACATCCTTTAACACAGAAGTCACTGCTTCTTCATAGGTTATTCCATAATTCTCTTCATAAAAAGCGGGTCTTCCAAAGATAAAACCTCTGGCATACTTAAACCAGCCAGCCTCTTTTAACTGCCACAAGCCACGCATCAGGCTGTCACTGTTAAGGGCAAAGCTTTCCAGATACCAGAGGATTCCCTCCTCCTTATACTTTTCCACAAAAGCAGCAGTCTGGTCAAAGCGGGTGCCGCACAGATTCAAGAGTACATCCAGACAGCCGCCTAACAGACGGCCGGTCAAAGGTACTCCTTCTTCTCCCGACACCTGTTTTAAAGCAACAGGTTTTGTCAGGACATAACCTTCAAGACCCGTGGGCTGATCATAGAAACCGTCTTCATACAGCTCAAAGCTGTCCTGTACAATACTCTCACCAGTTATAAGCTTTATGTTATCAATAAGGCTTTTATGCCAGTCTTTCATACCAAAATCATTGAAATTACCGCCATACACAGCAGCAATATCGCAAAGGGTTGTTATGGTAAAGGTAAGTCCGGTATTATCAGAATACCCCTGATACCATACAGGGTGTTTTCTAATACTGTCAAAGTCAAAGAAGGACAGCATTTCCATAAGAAAATCTCCCCCTTTGGCCCCGATGATCCATTTTACATCCTTTTGCTGTATAAAAGCCTCCAGTTCTTCTGCTCTGGCTTTTCCATCACCACTTCTGCCCTTTATGCTGCTACGTATAAGAGCTCCCTCAAGAACCTGAAAGCCCATGTCTTTCAGATTCCTGATTCCGTTATTCAACCGGTTGAAATCTGTTTCCTTACGGTTGCCGTCGGAGGGAGCTGTTATTGCTATATAATCATTTTGTTTTAAGAATTCCGGGTAAATCATAATTTCTTAATACGCTCTATGGCTTCTACGGTATTCTCATAGGTACCAAAAGCAGTCAGACGGAAGTATCCTTCGCCGCTGGGTCCGAAGCCTGAACCGGGAGTACCAACAACATTGGCGGTATTCAGCAGATAATCAAAGAACTCCCAGGAGGTCACCTTATCAGGTGTCTTAAGCCAGATATAAGGTGCATTTACGCCACCGGACACACTGTAGCCGGCACTTTCAAGGCCTTCCTTGATAACCTTTGCATTGTTCATGTAATAAGCTATCTGCTCCTTGGTCTGTTTCTTTCCTTCTGCGCTGTATACTGCAGCACCGGCAGCCTGAATAATATAGGGTGCCCCGTTGAATTTGGTTCCGTGACGTCTTGCCCATAAGCTGTTAAGCATAACCTCGCCTGCCTTTAGCTCCTTGGGAATTACGGTAAAGCCAAGTCTGGTTCCGGTAAAGCCGGCATTTTTGGAGAAGCTTCTAAGCTCAATGGCACAGGTCTTTGCTCCTTCACACTCATAGATCGTATGAGGTACATCCTCCTCTGAAATATAGGCTTCATAAGCAGCATCGTAGATAATTACAGCCCCGATACGATTCGCATAATCTACCCAGTCCTGTAGTACGGACTTACTTACAGTAGAGCCTGTAGGATTGTTCGGATAGCACAGATAGATAATATCAGGATCTTCTTTTGGGAATTCAGGTACGAAGTTATTCTCACAGGTGCAGGGCATATAGATAACATTGGTCCATCTGCCGGTATCTGCAAGATAATCTCCGGTTCTGCCAGCCATTACATTGGAATCTACATATACCGGATATACAGGATCGCATACGGCAATTTTATTATCCTGGGAAAAGATCTCCTGAATATTGGCGGAATCGCTTTTCGCTCCGTCACTTACAAAAATTTCATCCAGGGCTATTGTCACACCTCTTGATTTATAGTCATTTTCTGCTATAAGACCACGAAGGAACTCATATCCAAGATCCGGCGCATACCCCTTAAAGCTTTCTTTGCTTCCCATTTCATCTGTTGCCTTATGGAGGGCATCGATTACTGCTGGTGCCAGCGGAAGAGTTACATCACCAATACCTAAACGGATAATCTTCTTATCCGGATTGGCATCACCGAAGGCTTTCACTTTCTTTGCAATATCGGAAAATAAATAGCTTCCCGGCAGTTTTAAATAATTATTATTGATTTTAAACATCTTTATACCACCTGCGCGTTGCGACGCGCAATTAAATCAATAGTTGAATACGCATTTTTTATTCAACCTTGTTTTTTTATTATAATAAGCTGTTATACAGCCTTTCTTGCTACATGCAATTGTTACAGAAATAATTATCGTTAATTCTCATTACTTAGGGTGTGTCTGACAACTGCTTGTGCGGGGTGGAGGTTCCACTTTGTGGGAGGCAATTTGAGAAAAACAGCAAGGCGAAATTTGGGGGATGTAGTGGATTACATTTCCAAAATTGCAACGCAGTATACCGCAAAGTGGGGCCTTCAGAATGGTACAAGGAGTTTTCAGACACACCCCAGTATGCCTCTGACAACCCTTCCATAGTTTCAAATTCTATAGCTTACAAATTCCATAGCTTACAATTTAGATCAGAGCAGTTCACCGTCAAATACGGTAACAGCAGGACCGGTCATAAATATTCTGTTCTTTTCTCTGTCATAACGAATAGTCAATTCACCGCCCAGCAGCTTAACCTTTACCTCATCCTCTGTAAGTCCGTTAAGGATGCAGGCATAAACACTGGCACAAGCTCCGGTACCGCAGGCCAGGGTTTCACCTGAACCTCTTTCCCATACTCTCATATCAATATTTTTTCTGTCAATTACGTGGATAAATTCTGTATTGGTTCTCTGGGGAAACCATTCATGATGCTCGAATAACGGGCCTATTTTCTCAATTTCAATCTTCTTTGTATCCTCGACAAATACAATAGCATGAGGATTTCCCATGGATACACAGGTTATACGGTAATCTTTATCTCCTACATGAATAGGTTTATCAATTACACTATCCTCCTGACTTTTTACAGGTACCAGTGAGGGCTCTGTAATCGGATTTCCCATATCAACAGTTACCTCTGTAACTTTTCCGTCTATTGTCGTAAGTGACAGGTACTTGATACCGGCACCGGTCTCTATGGAAATCTCTTTTTCCTGGGTTAAGCCATAATCATACACATACTTTGCCACACAACGAATACCATTTCCGCACATACCGGAGGAAGAGCCGTCAGCATTATACATATCCATCATAAAATCCGCTTTATCGGAAGCTTTAATGAGTATCAGACCATCAGAGCCGATACCGAAATGCCTGTCACTGACAGCAATGGCCAAGGCAGACGGATCAGTTACTTTTTCTCTCAGGCAGTTCACATAGACATAATCATTTCCACAACCATGCATTTTTGTAAATTTCATAAATACCTCCGTTAACACTTATAATTTCATTCTACCCGCTAAAAAGGCTCTTGTTTTTGTATATAACTTAAAACCTTCAACATACAGATATGATGTTAACTACTATTTTAAATAACATTTCCTGACGAAAATACTTCAAAAATGCTATATGTATTGCATATAATGCTGTTACCTCACCCTGAATGGCTTGTCCCTCAGATTATAAAGGCTCAGATTAAAAATGAAAAGGGGTTATGGTAAATAAGGATACATAAGCACTCCTATTTTACCATAGCCCCTATCCTACATCAAGCTTAGAATCATTTCAGCCATTTCAACCATATTGGTACCGCTGTCCATGCTGTTCTTTTGAATATATCTATGTGCTTCTTCTTCTGTCATATTGTTTCGTTCCATCAATACAAGCTTGGCTTTGTTAATGACTTCCTTCTCTGCATCTGTTCTGGGCTTCGGTTTATCCTTCTCTTTTTTTCTGCGTCTTGAATAATTATAAAACATCATTTGAAGGGTATTCACAAGGTCGGTCATTTTAATTGGCATGCTAAGACAGACAATATTATTATCCGTACATTCTTCCAATTTGTTGGGGGAGGCTATGAGAAGCATCTCAAAACCTTTGGGCAGATATCCGTTTAACTGGCTGTAATGCATGTCAGAGAAGCGGTAACCACATATTACAATACCGTCATCCAACTCATTTGCTATGGTTACAACCTGCGCCCCGGTGGTGCAGGTTGCATTGACATCGTATCCATTTCGTACCAGTGCATTTTTTATGCTCACGGTATCTTCCATCTTAGGGAAAGCTATAATTATACTGGGCACATTCGATCACCTCCACGCTTTTTATGCATAAATATTTAAATGCGGTGTAAGTATTGATCAGTCTCCCACTTTGACACCTGTACAGCGTATTGGTTCCACTCGGAATATTTTGCTTCCAGATACTTCTTCGTCGTATGTTCTCCAAGAACTCCTTTTATCAGATCATCCTGTTCCAGAGCAGTTAAGGCTTCTTTTAAACTGGAGGGCAGGCTCTTAATATTTTTCTCAATTTTCTCTGCTTCGCTCATTTCAAAAATATTCTGATCCACACTGTCAGGAGGTGTCAGCTTATTCCTAATACCATCAAGACCTGCAGCCAGGCAGACAGCCAGTGCCAGATAAGGATTTGCCGCAGAATCAGGACATCTGAGCTCTACTCTTGCATTGCTTCCTCTTGCTGCTGGTATACGGATTAGAGGGCTTCTGTTGGTGGCACTCCAGGCAATGTATACAGGTGCTTCGTATCCGGGGGTAAGTCTCTTATAGGAATTTACCAAAGGATTCGTAATAGAAGCCATACCGGGCATATGCTGCATAATACCTGCTATAAACTGATATGCTTCTGTACTAAGACCAAGCTTGCCGTTGGGGTCATCAAAGAGATTCCTGCCATCCTTCTCAATTGACATATTAATATGCATTCCTGAACCGTTTACACCAAATTTGGGCTTTGGCATAAAAGTAGCATGAAGTCCATGTCTTTTGGCTACGGTTCTAACAACCAGCTTAAAAGTCATGATATTATCTGCTGTCTTCATGGCATGGTCGTATTTAAAATCAATTTCGTGCTGAGCCGGTGCAACCTCATGATGTGAGGCTTCTATGGTAAATCCCATGTCTTCAAGGGTCAAGACCATCTCACGTCTTGCATTCTCACCATTATCCAAAGGTCCCACATCAAAATAACCGCCTTTTTCCATGGTATCAAGACTTGGTTCACCGTTATCCAGGGTGTTAAATAAGAAAAATTCACATTCAGGTCCTACCTGGAAGGTATATCCCAATTCCTTCGCTTCTTCCACTACTTTCTTAAGAATATATCTGGGATCTCCTTCAAAGGGAGTACCATCCGGCCTGTAGACATCACATATAAATCTGGCTACTTTTCCCTGCTGGGGTCTCCAGGGAAATATCTCAAAGGTATCAAGATCCGGGTACAGATACATATCAGATTCCTCAATACGTACAAATCCCTCAATGGAAGAGCCGTCAAACATGCACTTATTATCCAGCACTTTATCAAGCTGACTGGTAGTAACGGCCACATTCTTCAGATTACCGAAAATATCAGTGAACTGAAGCCTGATAAATTCCACGTCTTCCTCCTTTACCATCCTGATTATATCCTGCTTTGAAAAACGATTCATATAATCCTCTCCCTTTATATTATTAATTTCATAGTTACCAGCTTCATTTGAGTGCTGCAAAATTATACCAAACAGTCTGTATATCGAAAAATAAGCGAAAATGTCCTTCCAAAGAACATCTTCGCCTTTTGCTTCTATCATGATATCAGTCCTAATATTATTTGTCAATATAATAAAAATTATACTTTTACCTTAAGCTTTAGATTACCAGCTTGGTTATACAATAGTTTAAATACCTGGACTCATTTTTAAGATCTAACACTTCTTTTGTATCTATGGTTCTTATTACCGGCCTTAGTATACAATCAGAATAATTTTTTAAAACAATTGCCTGTATCCCGTTATTCAGCTCTACACAGGAACCGACGGGATATATGGTAACACATTTGATGAAGGCATCAATAACCATATTATCATAGAGAAGATTACCATTGCCCATGAGGTATTCAACTGCTTCTGAAGGAACAAAGGCATCCCTGTAAGCTCTGTCTGAGGTCATGGCATCGTATGTATCTGCCACTGCCAGTATCCGGGCATACAGAGTGATCTCGTTTCCTTTTAATCCTCTTGGATATCCGGATCCGTCATATCTCTCATGATGCTGCAATACACCTGCCCTGGTAACACTGGTAAGTTCCTGTGCACCTAAAAGCATGGCATATCCATATTCCGGATGTTTCTTTAAGGCCTCATACTCTTCATCCGTTAACTTTTCCTTCTTGTCCAAAAGTTCCTGTGGAATCTGCTTCTTACCGATATCGTGAAGTATCCCTGCCGTCCCCAGATAATTCAGATCCTCTGCAGGCAGATTCAGCTTAATTCCAACACTGACTGCCAGTATTGCTACATTGACACAATGAAGATAGGTATACTCATGATGCCCCCATAAATGACGCATATTCAGTTCCACATCTTTATTGGAAATAACACTGCCAACGATTTCTTTAATCATAGGAAGCATTTCTGTTATACTTCCATTGCTGTTAACAATTTCCTCCAGCCTGGTAGCAGCCCGGAGCTTAAGTCCTTCATCTACGATGTCTTCTATAACGATTCCTTCTGAAATGTCATCTTCGATGTATAACCCTGTGTAACCAAGAGTCTTTAATCTGGCTAAAATACTTTCTGTTAACTCCAGGTTCTCTCTTAATAATATAATCCCTTGATTGCCATAAATCGGTTTAGCAAGAACATCACCGGGTGCAACTCTATCTATGGAAATAAATCTCATACTCCATATCCTCCAATTACGTTACGTCCTGATAAGGTGAACTCAGTAGAATACAGCTCAGCTTATACTGCCTGTAATATCCGTCCTGTTAACTCAGACTGTTATAAAAAACCAACCATCAGTTTATAATTATAACATATTATGTCGAATATGAGTAGATTTTCTTTTTACCAGATATTTCTTAAAAGAGTTGCCAAATATACGCCAGAGTATGATTAATAAAAGTGCTCTAGGATAACAACATCCTGTCGTTGCTGAATTCACTTCCGCTGACACTCTCAAACTTCTCCAGCAGATCTTTTACCTGAAGTTTTTTCTTTTCTTCTCCTGAGATATCAAAGATTATCCTGCCTTCATGCATCATAATCAAACGGTTGCCATACTGAATTGCATGTTTCATATTATGTGTGATCATAAAAGCTGTCAATGCATTCTCTTTTATAATATTATCCGTCAGTTCCAGTACTTTCTGGGCTGTTTTGGGATCCAGGGCGGCTGTATGCTCATCCAGGAGCAGGAGCTTCGGGTTCTTAAGTGTTGACATCAATAAGGTCAGTGCCTGTCTCTGACCGCCTGAAAGAAGACCGACCTTTGAGGTGAGCCTGCTTTCAAGTCCCAGATCCAGTTTCTTAAGCTGTTCTGCAAACAGCTCTTTTTCTGCTTTGGAGATACCCCAGCCTAATCCTCTTTTCTTACCTCTGCGGTATGCAAGAGCAAGATTCTCCTCAATTTCCATATGCGCCGCTGTGCCCATCATTGGATCCTGAAAGACTCTTCCCAGATAGGCAGCTCTTTTATATTCAGGCATCCTGGTTATATCAATGCCATCCAGTTTTATATTTCCGCTGTCCGAATAATATACACCTGCTATCATATTAAGCATAGTCGATTTGCCCGCACCATTACCGCCTATAACCGTAACAAAATCCGATTTCTCAAGTTCCAGATTGAGCCCCTTAAAGACATTCTTTTCATTAATGGTATAGGCATTAAAGGTTTTATATAACTCATTAATCTCAAGCATTATTCTGCCTCCTTTACTATCCTGACCTTTTCCTTCTTGAAAACAGGTATGGCCAAAGCTGCTGCAACCAGTACGGCAGTTAATAACTTCTGATAATTGGTATTAAAACCGAGGAATAATACCGTTGCAATAATAATTCGGTAGATAACAGACCCTACAACAATGGAGATCAGCCTGACTGCAAAAGAGCGCACTTTCTTAAATACTACCTCTCCCACTACAATAGAAGCAAGTCCGATAACAATAGCACCTACACCCATTGATACATCCGCAAAGCCCTGGGTCTGTGCAACCAGTCCGCCAGAGAGGGCAATGAGTCCATTTCCTACCATAAGGCCAAGAATCTTCAATGCATCTGTATTAGCTCCCTGGGCCCGCACCATTGCTTCATTATTGCCGGTAGCACGAAGAGCACAGCCGGTTTCGGTTCCAAGAAACCAGTACAAAAAGATAATTACCAGTACTACAAAAATCAATCCCAGCCCCATAGTAATCAGTATCTGGAGCAGATTATAGCTGATGCCTGTTTTTTCTGAGAACAGCTCCAGCGCCATTGATAAGATTGTCTTCTTAGCCAGTAAAGGAGTATTTGCTTTTCCCATTATGCCAAGGTTGACAGAATACAGAGCTATCATTGTAAGAATTCCGGAAAGTATTGGGGGGATTCTTAATTTGGTATGTAAGAATCCCGTAATAGCACCTGCTGCCATACCTGCTGCAATTGATATCAGAAGACTTACTACCGGATGAAGCCCCAGACCAGCGATACAGACCGCGCTTACACTGCCCCCCAATGCAAAGCTGCCTTCACTTGTCAGATCGGGAAAATCCAATATTCGAAATGACACGTATACACCTATAGCAAGGACCGCCCACGCAAGCCCCTGAGAGGTACCTCCAAGTACTGATAAAATATATGATTCCATTTAATTTCTTAACCTTCCCTTCCTGCTGCTTTATACTTCTGAGAAATGAAAAGTCTGCCCCAGCGGCCTGCCATAGTAGCACCCCCGGGACAGCCTTTAGATTGTATGGACAATTACAGAAATAATCTGATAGTCAAACTTATGTTAGTTGCTTTGCAGTTCCTCCGGTATTATGATTCCCAGCTGCTTTGCTACTTCAGAATTAATCTGAAGTGTACATTTCTCATCCGGCAGGTATTCTATAGGCATGTCTGCTGTTGTAGCAGTACCCTCCAGTATTTTAACTGCCTGCTTGCCGGTTAATATACCCAGTTCATAATAATCGATACCATAGGTAGCAAGTCCGCCATTGTCTACCATACCGCCTTCACCGCAGATTACTGGCAGATTATTCGCATTGGCAACCTGTGCTACAGTGGACATGGAGGAGGCAATAAGGTTATCTGTGGGAGCATAGACCGCATCAACTTTTCCTACCAGTGACTGAACCACCTGCTGTATCTCATTGGAATTGGATACCGTTGAATCAATTACTTCAATTCCAAGTTCCTCACCTGCTGCTTTTGCAAGATCTGCCTGTACCACGGAATTCACTTCGCTGGAAGAATAAAGTACCGCAATCTTCTTTGCATCAGGTACCAGCTGTTTTAACAGTTCTATCTGCTTTTTAACAGGTGTCAGGTCTGAGGTACCGGATACATTACCGCCTGGCGCTTCATTTGAGGCTACCAGTCCTGCACTTGCAGGGTCAGTTACCGCAGTTACCAATACCGGAATGTCCTTTGTAGCATTTACTACTGCCTGTGCAGATGGTGTTGCTATGGAAAGTATCAGATCAGGCTTGTCATTTACCTGTTTCGTTGCAATGGTACCTGCCGTTGACATATCCCCTTGTGCTACCTGATAATCCAATTCCAGATTCTTACCTTCTACATAACCGGCTTCTGCAAGGGCATCCACAAAACCTTTATACGAAGCATCCAATGCATCATGTTCTACTAACTGATTGATACCGATTCGGTATACTTTTCCCTCTGTTTCTGAATCACTGCTGCCTGTGGTAGTGCTGTTATCCTTCACTCCGCAGCCTGTAAGTGCCAATACGACCATAGAGGCCGATAATAACCCTGCTAATAATCTTCTTTTCATGTTCTCCTCCTGCTGTATATCAGTTTAAAGCGATTTCACTTTAAAGTTGTATAGTTTAACACTTTTACTCGTTAAAGTGTACAATGGAAATAGTGATTTGTCAATACTATTTTACGATTACATGTATTGATTTCCTAATAATAACAACCTGATTTATAGCATAGTCATTCCAGTATTTTACTCCTGTATAGTATGTTTTGAGGCAGAAAAGAAGGCTTTGTAATTCCTTACCTTTACAGATTAAGGAATTACAAAGCCTTCTGCTATGATTTTATTATTGATTATTTTCTTCGGAATCTCCATTATTATTAAACAATATAGTTATACTGATTCTTCTGTTCTTTGCTCTGCCTTCTTTGGTATTGTTGGAGGCTATGGGATCATTTTCACCATATCCGCTGGCTACCATTCGTTTGGGATTAATACCATATTCATTTTCCATATATTCTACAACATTTGCCGCTCTTTGAGCTGACAGCTGCCAGTTAGAGGTAAATATTCCACGGTTGATAGGTACGTTGTCCGTATGTCCGCCAATTTGAATCTTATTATCTACCTGCTTTAAGAGCTGTGCAATAATGTCCAGATTTTTCTTCATATTGCTTTTGATATCTGCCTGTCCGCTGTCAAACAATACATCATTGGAGAGGGTTATTACAATTCCGCTATCCATAATGCTGATACTTAAGCTGTCTTTGAATTCTCCGTTTCCTACAGCATCATAAAGCCACTCTTTCAGCTGGGTATATTCATCTTTGCTGACTTCTGTTATACCTTCTATTCCGGTTCCTTTGCCTTCACCGGCTTCCGTTTCTGTACCGTTACCATTTCCGGGATCTATTGTCTGACCGCCGTTTAAGACACCGCCGCCCTGAGGTATGATAGAGCCACCCTGGGCATTGCTTCCAAAAGCATCTCTTAAGGATGCCGCAATGTCCTCATACTTGTCCTGGTCTGCGCTGCTGATAGAATAGAATAAAACGAACAAAATCATTAACAAAGTTATTAAGTCCGAATATGTCAGAAGCCATCTCTCACTGTTCTCTGACTTCTTCTCCTTCTTTTTCATCATCTAAGTATCCCTTCAGCCTTTCTACGATTAATGCCGGATTACCGCCTTCCTGAATCATCAGTATTCCATCCATCATCATATTCTTAGTAACCAGTTCATCTGTATCAATTTCCTTTAGTTTCGTAGCTATAGGAAGCCAAAGAAGGTTGGCTGTACCAACACCGTACATGGTCGCAATAAACGCAATGGCAATGGACTCACCCAGTGCCGCCGTATCACCGGACAGATTACCCAATACGTGTACCAAACCCATAACGGTACCAAGTACTCCCAGGGTTGGTGCATAACCGCCGGCTGCTTCAAAAACTGCAATCCCTTTGGAATGCCTGAATTCCATGTTGTCAAGTTTTGTTTCCAGGATCTTCTTTATGATTTCAGGATCTGTGCCGTCCATTACAAGCTGTAATCCGTCTTTGATAAAGGGATCGTATTGATTATTCTGCAGTTCTGTTTCCAAAGACAGCAGGCCGTTGCTTCTTGCAAGGTTTGCGATTCTATAGAAGATTTCTATGATTTCTTTTCTGTTTTCTTTCTTATTACGAAAAGCTATTCCCAGAACCTTAGGTATATTCCTGAGCACCGATACCGGAAAGGAAACCCCGACAACTCCGATGGTACCGCCGATAACAATCATGGCCGGTGTAAGACTGAGCAATGCACCGACATGCCCTCCGTCTAATACAAAGGCACCTATTAACATACCGAATGCGAAAATTATACTAATTATCATTGCTATATCCATAATTTCGACTCCTTTTTTGACCTGTTATTGTAATCAATAATCTGAAACCTCTCTTTTCGCCCTCCATCACCGCTCTGACCCTATCGATTATTAGAAAAGTGAATCCCTTGATTTCTTAAAGGTAATTTTATCACCTATTTTATACAAAATATACTGTAAATCGATTCTTTTTGTCAAGATGAATTTTGTCCCTGAATCCTTGTAAAATCAGCTGATTCCTTGATTTGTGCGGTGTTGTAAAAAAACCATTAGGATTAATTGACTATATGGCCTTCTGCCAGTTAAATCAGAATTAAGTCAATTCAAGAAAACTCTTCCTGGGTATTGCCAGTTTTTCCAATATGTAAAGAACCAAATCTACTGAAAATGGCTGCTTCAGTATTACTAAATATACAAATTTGCACAGCTTGGATTTAAGCTTCTTTGGTGATATCCTACAGTATATTTCTGGTTTTCTATTAATATTGACTCATTGATTTTATAAATGCACAGGAGTATAATTCAGGGTACATTTGGTATGTCAGGCAGAATAATTAGTGGCACAGGGTGAAGATACCAATGTTGAGAGCAGAGAAATATGATACGGAAAGGATGCCAGCGACTCTTTTGCTCTTAGTATACAATGGCACTACTGGATTTTTACATATGAAATATTTAAAATTCCTTTTACTCTGTGTTCCTTTTTCCATATTAGGCTATTATTTAAAATGGAATTCTACCCTAACCTTTTTTCTTATATGCTTATCCATTGTTCCCTTAGCCGGTTTGCTGGGTACTGCGACAGAAGAAATAGCTGCTTACACAGGTCCCAAATTTGGAGGTTTCTTAAATGCAACCTTTGGAAATGCCACTGAATTAATTATCAGTTTCTTTGCCATTAGAGCAGGACTCTTTGAAGTGGTGAAGGCTTCCCTGGTAGGTTCCGTCCTTGGAAACATTCTCCTGGTACTGGGCTGCAGCATCTTAGCCGGAGGTTTAAAACAAAAGGAATTAAAGTATGATTCCCAGCTTGGTACGTTTACTGCCACCATGCTGCTCTTTGCAGTTATTGGACTGTCCATTCCTGCAGTTTTTACATACCATGTATCAGAAACACTTGTTTCCTCTAAATATGAAAGCTTTAGCATCATTACAAGTATTATCATGCTTATCATCTATGTTCTGGGAATGATTTATTCCTTCAGGACTCAGAAAGACTTATACGGAGTGGAACATGCGGAAGATTTCGATTCCAAATGGAGCCTGAAATTAAGTGTTATCATACTGGCGATCTGTACCGTATTTATTGCATTTGAGTCAGAGCTTCTGGTCGAAACCATTGAGCCCATGACCTCCTCTGCCGGCATCTCTGAAATGTTCATCGGTATAATCCTTATTCCGATTGTAGGAAATGCTGCCGAGCATAGTACCGCCATTATAATGGCTCTTAAGAATAAGATGGATATAGCCATAGAAATAGCTGTAGGTTCCAGCCTTCAAATCGCACTTTTTGTTATCCCGGTATCAGTACTTATCAGCCTTATATATACACCTATGAGTATTGTTTTAAAACCGGTAGAGCTGTTTCTTCTCTTCTCCAGTGTATTAGTGGCAAACCAGGTGGTCAAATCCGGAAGATCAAATTGGATGGAAGGTCTGAAACTGGTATCCATATATATCATCGCAGCGGTTGGTTTCTTTATTATAGGATAAGTGTGAAGAATACACTTTTTCACGAAGAAAATTCAATAGGAAAACAAAGGTCTTATTCCGGCTTTCTGGAATTGATTCTGATACCGGAAATGTGGTATCATAAGAAAGCCTGCCAAGGCAATTAGAAATAAGGAATTGATTCGTAAACAGAAAGGATTTAGATGAATGACTGAAGAAATGAACAACTTAAACACCGATTTGAAAGAACTCTTTGTTGAAAACAAGCTTGATGAACTCACTGAAAAACTAGACAGTACAGAGAAAGAAACTGTCCTTACTATAACAAATTATAATTATGGAATTATTAAAGGCTATCTTGATACGGAAAAATTCGACCTGCTCCGTCAGTATGTGCGTTTTGTGGCATTTTCAAGTTTTCTCTGCGAATATGCGGGAAACAAACAGCTTGTAGAAGCTTCGGTTTATCAGTCCATGGAGGACAGCTTTAAGACAATCCTTGCATTTATACAAAAAAGCAGGGAAAACAACTAGTGTGTATCTGATAACTGAATAAATTTCCTGTCAATGCACATCATACTTACTATTCTGACAGGAAAGGAGTAAATAAGTGGCACAGAAAAAAAATAATATCAAAGCTCATACCGACAGCCAGAAGGATGGGTTATCAGGCTATAATACTTTAGATAAGATCAATCTGGATTATGATTATAATACAGAGTATGGTGACGGAGATGTTCCTGATGTCGACAAGCCTGCACAAACAGGCGATAAAATGAACGATTGCAAATAAACAATGAGATTCCTTACATTTAGGAATTTTTCATTGAAGGGTTCTTAATACCACAAAACGGCGGCAGTTGTGCCTGGTTGAAAGGATACCATTGTCTGGATGCTTTACAGCGAGTTTGGTATTCTGTCACCTGTCCAGGTACAGCTTGCCGCCCTTCTTTTGTAGTATGGTACTCGGAACCGGTAACGGCCCAAGTATATCCCCATCTTATCCGGCATATTAATAGTAATGTCCTTCATGGTCTTACTGTGGGCTGTTATTACTATATACTTGCCCTGTAATAGCAAATAATGTATAATAAAGTCATTCAAACATAATAGTAACATACCATTAAGAAGGAGTACATAATGAAACAGATTAAGAAAACAGCTCTGATTATAATGACAGCTGCTGCTCTTGCACTATCCCCGGCTGCCATTCCCGGTATTCCCATCGTTAGTTATGCCGAAGCTGCTGCCGTTAAATTAAGCACCACCAATGCGACTGTATATACAGGAAGTACCCTTACTTTAAAAATAAGCGGAACCTCCTCAAAAGTTACCTGGACTACCAGCAGCAAAAAGATAGCAACTGTATCCAGTAAAGGTGTGGTAACCGGTGTTAAGGCAGGTACTACGACCGTAACTGCTACAGTGGGCGGAAAAAAATACAACTGCAAGGTAACCGTAAGAAAACCTTTCCTAAATAAAACCACCTTAAAGCTTCAGAAGGGAAACACCGCTACACTTAAGCTTACCGGTGCCAAAGGAACCGTTACCTGGACCAGTTCCTCTAAAAAAGTTGCAACAGTAAGTTCAAAAGGACTTGTAACAGCCAAAGCTGCCGGTACCACGACTATCACTGCCAAGGACAAAAATGGCACCTACACCTGTAAAGTAACCATCATCAATTCAAAACTCACAGTCAGCGCTTCAGAGATATCCTTAAATCAGAAGAGCTACGTGACAATCACCGTTAAGAATTCCTCAGATGATGAGCAAATACTCTACACTGTCGGAGATAAAAGCTTAATAACCTGTGAATGGGGTGACTGGCCGGTCGGCCAGGACAGTTTAAAACTCTATCTTAAACCAACCTCTACCAAAACAGGTTCAACCACCATAACCCTTAAAACCGAAGATGGCCTTGGTGAAGCAACCCTCAAAGTAACCGTAGGAAAAGATACACGTTCGGACAAGGATGTACCAAAGGCATCTGTAATAGCAGAAAAATGCTCACCATCCGTAGTACAGATAACAACTGACCTGGGACTTGGTTCCGGCTTCTTTATTGAGAAAGGCATACTTGCTACAAATTACCATGTTATAGAAGATGCCTCTTCTATAACCGTTAAACTAACTACAGGAAAAGAATATAAAGTCACTACTATCCTTGGCTATGACAAAGAGAAAGACCTGGCGCTCTTAAGTGTACCTAACGCAGGAACACCTCTGACTCTTAGCAGATATGCTCCAAAAACCGGAGAAACTGCCTATGCAATCGGAAATCCATTGGGACTTGACAACACCTTTAGTACTGGAATCATATCAAACAGTTCAAGAGTAATAGAAAAAGTGAACTATATTCAGACCGATACCGCCATCTCCCCAGGAAACAGCGGCGGCCCTCTTTTAAATGAATTCGGTGAAGTAATAGGAATAAACACCATGCAGACAAAAGAAGGACAGAATCTGAACTTTGCAGTAAACATAACCGAACTCTATACGCTGGATACTTCTTCTCCCATATCAGTGGGCAGCATTACGGTACCCAAAGAAGATGTGGATTACGAAAAGGTAACCATTGCAGAAGATACCGCCAAAAGCGGAAACATCGCCACAGCACAGGAAGTAACAAACGGATATTTTATAACCGGAAGCATCGATACCTCCGTAGTCGCCAATGGCCTGGATTCCTACAAAATAACTCTTACCCAAAAATCCAGGGTAAGCTTGTTAGGCAGAACCACAACGGATTATGACACAGACATGGATAACATGTATATGGTAATATCCGATTCAACCGGAAACCCTATCTTGTTAGGCTATGAAGATGAAAGTGGTTTCTATGATATCTTTGCAGACCTTGATGCAGGAACCTACTACATACAAATATTCACATTACCTTATAAAATATCGGTACCACTGCCATATATTCTCTACTACAACGTATACTAATAACTAACATAGCAATTATACAAGAAAGCTGCTGTAGATCGATAACTACTCCTCTTATGTAAGGGGTTCTATAATAAATGTTGGGGTGTGTGAATAATACATTCCAACATTTTATTTTTTATAATAAAATACATCTATAGGAAGCCTCATAAATGTCCGTCGACCAAAACATACATTTAACAAAGGAGGTT
>Ga0208297_1000529_pt1 | contig 71583 bp, 69 predicted proteins | sample LMS_cellobiose_e_FD_187367 | JGI IMG/M metagenome (GOLD analysis project Ga0208297, IMG submission 187367) | Rumen-fistulated moose microbial communities from Alaska, USA - LMS_cellobiose_enrichment (SPAdes) (version 2) | ecosystem: Host-associated > Mammals > Digestive system > Stomach > Rumen...
CTTTCTATAGTTGGGCGGTTGGCGAACCTGCCTTTACTATAGCATCTGGGTTCCCTTTTTTCTTGAAGCTAAAGCTATTCGGTTACATACCGGCTCTGCCGGTAGTTTTTTTACGCTAAAGCGATATAAAAAACGCCGAAAACCGATCGACCGGTTTCCGGCGCTTTTTTTTTGCGGAGTGTCAGCGGGGCAGGTACTTGAATACTTCGGCGATGTCTCCCGCGCCCAGCACCGCCAGCAGCAGCGGACGGCCGTCGGCGGGGCAGGGGGGGACAGTGGCTTCGGCGGCCGTATCCGCCCAGCTGCCGGTGAGACTCCGGGCGTTGGGGAGTGCCGCCGCCAAGTCGGCGCTGCTGACGCTACCGGTTTCGGTCCATGCGGCGAAGACCGGCACGACGTACACCGAATCCGCCTTGGCAAGTTCACTCTTGAAGCCGTCGAAGAAATATTCCAACCGGGCGTAGCGATGCGGCTGGATCAGCACCCGCAGATGATGGCGCGGGTATTGGTGGCGCAGCAGCCGGATCGCCGCCGCGATCTCGCTCGGGTGGTGCGCGTAATCCTCGATCACGGTCAGTGCATCCGAGCGGTAACGGAGCTGCATCCGCCGGCCGATGCCGGGAAAACTGCGCGCCGCCGTTTCCGCCGCTGCGCGCGGTACGCCGAGGTATACGGCGGCTGCGACGGCGAGTTGCGCGTTGGCGGCTTGAAAGCCGTAGAAGCCCAAGTATTCCTCCGCGAGATCCGTCAGCCGCTCCGCTGCCGGATGGTCGGCGAATATCCGGTCCGGATTCGCTCCGGCACAATAGATCAGGTGTCGGCAATGGCGTCCGAATTCGGCGAAGTTGTCCATTAACGCCGCCGCGCCGCCGACGCTCCATGCGTGGTCCTCTTCGATGTTCGGCACCACCCCCAGTTCCGGGAAGACGAAGACGTGAGTGCCGTCGGATTCGTCGACCTCGGTGATGAAGATATCCCGACCGGTGCCGGGAGAAAAACTCCCGCGGCCATTCAGGTCGGCGCCGATCAGAAATGTGGGCGACTTTCCCGCAACGGTCAGAATGTGCGCGATCATGGCGGTGGTGGAACTTTTGCCGTGGGCGCCGGAGACGGCGACCACCCGACGGTATCCGCCCGCCAGAACGGCGAGGAACATCCCGCGGGAAAGTTGCTTGATGCCGAGCCGTTTTGCCGCGACCCGCTCCGGATTGTCCTCGGGGATCGCCGACGAGTAGATCACACGCGAGGTGTTTTCGGGCAGATTGCGCGCATCATGACCGATCGCGACGCGGATGCCGTGACGGGCGAGTTCCTCCGTTTTGGCGTTGGCGGTGCAATCCGACCCGGAAACGGTGTATCCGGCTTTACGCGCCAGCAGCGCCAGCGGCGCCATCCCGGCGCCGCCGATGCCGATCAAATGCAGATGCGGCGCGCCGTCGTCAGCGGTTTTTGAACTGGGTGTCGTGCAGGCGGCTGTAGATGCCGTTTTTGGCGAGCAGTTCCGCTTCTTTTCCATACTCTACGATCTTTCCACCTTGCATGACGAGGATCATGTCCGCGTTCTGGATCGTGCTCAACCGGTGGGCGATGGCGAAGACGGTGCGGTTGGTCATCACCCGGTTCAACGCCTCCTGCACCAGTTTTTCGGTGACGGTGTCGAGGGCGCTGGTGGCTTCGTCGAGGATCAGTATCGGCGGATTGCACAGGATCGCCCGGGCAATGGCGACCCGCTGTTTTTCGCCGCCGGAAAGTTTGAACCCCTTTTCTCCGACTTCGGTGTCGTACCCCTCGGGGTGGTTGCCGGAAACGATGAAGTCGTGCGCATTGGCAAGTTTCGCCGCGGCGACGATCTCGTCGCGCGTCGCCTCGGGCTTGCCGTAGGCGATGTTGTCGGCGATGGTATCGTTGAAGAGGATCGCCTCCTGATTGACCACCCCGATCATCCGCCGCAGCGAAGCGATGGAATAGTCGCGCAGATCCACGCCGTCGATGGTGATGGCTCCGGAATCCACGTCGTAGAAGCGCGCCAGCAGATTGGCGACCGTGGTCTTGCCGGATCCGGTCTCGCCGACCACGGCGACCATGCTGCCGCGCGGGATGTCGAATGTGACGTGATCGACCACCTTGCGGTCGGCGTAGGAAAAACTGATGTCGCGGATGGATATCTTATCCTGAAATTTCGTGAGTTCCGCCGCGTTCTCCTTTTCGGGCAGCGACGTGTCGGTATCAAGCAGCGCGAAGTAGCGGTCCGCCGCCGCCATCGACTGCTGGATGCTGGCGAAGACCTTGGAGACGTCCTTGATCGGACGGTACGCCATCATCGCCGGAGCCAGCAGCGCGGCGAGTTCGGTCACCGTGACCCCCCGGCTGTACGAGTAAAGCAGAAAGACCAGCGTGGCGGTGACCGCCACCAGTTCCATCATCGGCGACACCAATATGTGCAGCCTCATGGCGCGTATCGCCTGCTTGGTGTAGCGGCGGTTGATCCCGTGGAAACGGACGATCTCACGCTCCTCCGCGTGGTACGCTTTGACCACCCGGATCCCGGAAAACACCTCGTGCATCCGGGAGAACACGTCGGCGATCCGCGCGAAGCACCGTTTGTAATACTTTCTGATGGCGCGTCCGAGCATCTGGATCGGTATGATGATCGCCACCATGCCGACGATCAGGATGAACACCATCACGAAACTGTTGTACTGGCGGCAGGCGACGACGATGGCGGCTCCGCAGCCGATGATCTGCAGCGGCGCGTTGGTGAGATCCTCGATGGAGTGCGACACCGCGCTTTCCAGCGCCGAAGTATCGTTGGTGCAGCGGCTGATCAGATGCCCCACGTCCATGTCGCCGTAGAAGCGCAGCGACTGTTCGGAGAGTTTGCGGAAGATCGCGTCGCGCATGTCCGCGACGACGCGGATGCCGACGTAGCGGGTGCAGTAACTGTTGAGATACAGCCCCAAATTCCGCAGAAACCACACGAAGACGAACGAAAAGACGTACACCGCGAACAACTGCCAGGCGATCCTGCCGTCGGACGATACGATCTCGAAACTCTTCTTCACCGGCCAATGCAGATGGAAGGTGCGTCCTTCGATCCGGCAGGGCAGGTGCAGATTGGTGATCGCCTCCTGCGCCTGTTTGAGCAGTTTGGTGAGCTTGGGGTCGCTGTCCTGCACCGGGGCGAGGATCTGCGCGGAGCGCCGTTCCTTTTCCTCGTCGGTAAGTCCGGTATCCCGTGAAAGTTCCTCCAACTGCCGGAGTTGTTTCGCCGGGATCGTCCGCTGCTCCGCCGAGGCGCCGATGCTGCCGCCGGAGTCCACCAGCCCGACCAACTGCGGGATGAGCAGCAGGGCGAAGAACAGCGAACCGCCGACCATCATCCCGCATAAAATACCGAACGTCAACCGCTTCCAGTAGGGGGCGGCGAACTTCAGCAGACGCCAATAACTCTGCGCCTTGAAGTTGGTGTCGTTGTCACGGGCGTCCATCGGGCTCTCCGTCGGGGTTGATCGTGCGCCGGTTTACTTGCCGAAGAACGCCGCGATGGAGTCGACGACGAACTGCCGCTGTTCGGCGGTGGTTTCGCCGTAGATCGGCAGCGCCATGATCTCCTGCGTGATCTTTTCGCTGACGGGGTGATCGCCGACCTTGCCGCCCAGCGTCTTGAAGCAGGGCTGCAGGTGCAGCGACAGCGGATAGTAGATCGCACAGCCGACATTGCGTTCGGCGAGAAACGCTTTCAGCGCGTCGCGCTTGCCGTCGGCGACGCGGATGCAGAACTGGTTGTAGATGTGACGCACCGGGTAGGGCGCCTCCTGCGGCAGCGAGATCAAGCCGTCCAGCCCCGCCGCGGCGAAACGCCGACGGTAGTCCTGCGCGTTATCCTGCCGCGCCTTGCTCCACTCGTCGAGGTGCTTGAGTTTGATCGAGAGGATCGCCGCCTGCAACGCGTCGATGCGGAAGTTGCCGCCGACGTATTCGTGGAAATAGGTCCCACTCTGCCCGTGGTTGCGGAAGACCTTGAGTTTCTTGACCCGTTCGGGATCGTTGCAGCTGACCGCTCCGCCGTCGCCGAAGCAGCCGAGGTTCTTGCTCGGGAAGAAACTGAACGCTCCGTAAGTGCCGATCGAACCGACGCGGCGGCCTTTGTACTCCGCGCCGATCGCCTGACAGGCGTCTTCGATCACGACCAGATGGTGTCTGGCGGCGAGGTCCATGATGGGATCCATGTCGGCGGCCTGACCGAAGAGGTGGACCGGAATGATCGCTTTGGTGCGGGAGGTGATCTTTTTGGCGACCTCGGCGGGATCGATGTCGAAGGTCACGGGATCGATATCCGCGAATACCGGGGTCGCCCCGACGCGGACGATCGCCCCTACCGTGGCGAAGAAGGTGAACGGCGAAGTGATGACTTCGTCACCGCTGCCGATCCCCTCCGCCATCAGCGCGATGATCAGCGCGTCGGAACCGCTGCTGACCCCGACCGCTCCGGCGGTGCGGCAGTAGCGCGCCATATCGGCCTCGAACTCCTCGACCTTGGGGCCGAGGATGAAGCGCTGGGTGTCGCATATCTCTTCCACCGCCGCCATGATTGCGGGTTTGAGCGGGGCGTACTGGGCGCGGAGATCCAAAAGTGGAACTTGCATTTTATATCGTCTCCTCTTCTAACATGAGTTCGATTGTTAAAAACATTATGCATGTCATATCTTAATATAGCCCCGTTTTTACCGCTTTGCACAGGGTGTCGGCAAATAAAGCGCAAAAAACGCGATTTCGCGGCGTCGATACCGGTTCCGGAGCGGTCGGGGCCGCGCCCCGCTCTTGTTTTAAGCGGGCAACCGCATATATTGTTGATAAAAAATGCCGATGAAGAGGGAGGCGAAGATGACTGCTACCGAAAGAAATGCTTACAACCATATCCGGCGCGGAGCCGCCCGGAGCCGCGCTGAACTGGCGCGGGTGATGAACGTCAGCCGCCCGACCGCCTCGGCCGCGGCGGATGCCCTAATCGCCGCGGGACTGCTGCGCGAAGGCGGCAAATACCGCGGGGAGGGCGGGCGCTATCCGACGCTGCTGCTACCTTGTGCCGAAGCGTTTTCGCTGATCGGCGTCGATCTCGGCGGCGGCGACCGGATGCCCGGCGTGCGGGTGAACGCGCTCGGCGAGGTCATCGGCAGCGGCTTCGCACCGCCGCTTCAGTCTGCCTCCGGAGCGGCGGAGCATGTCGTCGGCCTCTGGGAACAGTTGGATCCTGATTTTTCCGCCGTCGGGATCGGTTTGGCGGTCCCGGAAGGCTGCGGCATCGAAGAAAACGAACTGCTCCGCTCGCTGCGCCGTCAGCTGCTCGGCAAATACATCCACTTTTCCGGCCGACTGTCGGCGGCGGCGCTCTCGGAGGGGTTCTGCGGCGGGGCGGAACCCTGCCGCGACTATCTGCTGCTGTCGTGGGAACACACCGTGGAGGCGGTGATCTGCATCGGCGGTCGTCCGTTCTCCGGAGCTCACTCGCTGGCGGGAGCCCTGCGCCATCTGCCCGCGGCGGCTCCGGACGGCGGGCAGGCGGATTTTGCCGACGCGTTGGCGGGATTGGCGACGGGCGGTATGTCCGACGCCGGGCTGTCCGCGCTCTGCGCCTCGGCGCTGCGCCATGCGCTGGCGCTGCTGGATCCCGAGGCGGTGGTGTTGGCGGGGCGATTTTCCAAGTGCGGCGAGGAGTTTTTTCAACTGCTTTCGCGCCGGTTGCGGGATTTCAACTGCCGGGTGGCTCCGGCAAAGTTCGGGGAGTTCAGCGCCGCTCGCGGCGCCGCCATGCTGACCCATTGCAGCATTTGAACGGTCGACAACGGAGTTTTCCGCGGCTTTTTGTATTCCGGCGATTGTCTTGGCCAGCTTTTGGGGTTATATTAAAGATAATTATATTGTAGTATAGCCACCGGAGGGGATTTTATGTACTACACCGGATTTGCCGATGAAGCGGCGAAAGATCTTGCCGGTCAGATCCGCGCGACCAGGGAACTGGGTTGGAACTGCATCGAGTCGCGCCGCATTGACGGGGTCAATATCCACGACTTGTCCGAAGAGGCTTTCGACCGGGTCTGCGATCAGCTTGCCGAGTCCGGGGTCAGGATCAACTGCTTCGGCAGCGAAGTCGCCAACTGGCAGCGCGACGTTTTCAGCGAGGACGATTACTACAAGAGCATCGAGCAGCTGGCGCGTTCGATCCGTCGGATGAAGCGCCTCGGCTGCGATATGATCCGCGGCATGAGCTTCAAGGCGAAGTGGGCGCTCCCCGCCTTCGATCCCGAGGTCGAAAAACAGGTCTTCCGCAAGGTCCGGATGCTCGTGCGCCTCTGCGAAGACGCCGGCGTGTACTACATGCACGAAAACTGCAACAACTACGGCGGGCAGTCCCCCAAGCATACTCTGAAACTGCTGGAAGCGATCGACTCGCCCAACTTCAAACTGATCTTCGACACCGGCAATCCGGTGATGAACTACGACCGCCAGTTCGGCGACGCGCTGGAACACATGCAGAACGCCTGGGATTTCTACTCGCAGGTGCGCGACTTCGTCGCCTACGTCCACATCAAGGACGGCGTCTGCACCCAGCCCAATCCCGACGGCTTCGGCAAGACCACCTACACCTATCCGGGGGAGGGGGACGGCTGCGTGGTGCGGATCGTCGAAGATCTGATCGCCCGGGGCTACGACGGCGGCTTCTCGATGGAGCCGCACCTCAAAAACGTCTTCCACGCCCAGAACGGTCAGAGCAACGAGCAGCAGTGCTACGACGCCTACGTCGAATACGGCCGCCGCTTCATGAAAATCGTCGAAACGGCGATCGCCAAACGCGACGCCGCAAAATAAAAAACCCAAAACCAATATACAATAGGAGCAATAAGTCATGAAAGAACTTAATGCCGCCCCCGCCGGCAATCCGAAGATGGTCGCGTGGGTCAAGGAGTGGGCGAAACTCTGTGAACCCGATGCGCTGTACTGGTGCGACGGCTCCAAGGCCGAGTACGACCGCCTGAGCGAAGAACAGGTCGCCTGCGGACTGGCGATCCGGCTGAACCCGGCGAAGCGCCCGAACTGCCTGTTGTTCCGTTCCGATCCCTCCGATGTTGCGCGGGTCGAGAACCGCACCTTCATCGCTTCGGTCAAGAAGGAAGACGCCGGACCCACCAACAACTGGATCGACCCCGTCGAACTCAAAAAGACCATGACCGAGTTGTACCGCGGCTGCATGCACGGGCGCACCATGTATGTGATCCCGTTCTCGATGGGCCCGGTCGGGTCTCCCATCGCCAAGATCGGCGTCGAGATCACCGACTCCGCGTACGTCGTGCTCAACATGCACATCATGACCCGCGTCGGCACCAAGGTCCTCGAGGCGCTGGGCGACGGCGAGTTCGTCCCCTGCATGCACTCGGTCGGCAAGCCGCTCGCTCCGGGCGAAGCGGACAACGGCGTCTGGCCCTGCGCTCCGCTGGATAAGAAGTACATCGCGCAGTTCCCCGAAACGCGCGAGATCTGGAGTTACGGCTCGGGTTACGGCGGGAACGCCCTGCTCGGCAAGAAGTGCCTTGCGCTTCGCATCGCGTCGGTGCAGGCGCGTGACGAAGGCTGGATGGCGGAGCACATGCTGATCCTCAAGCTGACCAATCCGCAGGGCGAGGTCAAATACGTCACCGGCGCGTTCCCGTCGGCGTGCGGCAAGACCAATCTGGCGATGCTGATCCCGACGCTCAAGGGCTGGAAGGTCGAGACCGTCGGCGACGACATCAGCTGGATGAAGTTCGACAGCGAGGGGCAGCTCCGGGCGATCAACCCCGAAGCCGGATTCTTCGGCGTCGCTCCCGGTACCAGCATGAAATCCAACCCGAACGCCATGCTTTCGTGCGCCAAGGACACGATCTTCACCAACGTCGCGCTGACCGAAGACGGTGACGTCTGGTGGGAGGGCATCGGCTATGATGCACCGGGCAAACTGATCGACTGGAAGGGCAACGAGTGGGATCCCAAGACCGCGACCGAAAAGGCCGCCCATCCGAACGCCCGCTTCACCGCGCGCGCCTACAACTGCCCATGCATCGCGGACGAGTGGGAAGATCCGAAGGGCGTGCCGATCAGTGCGTTCCTCTTCGGCGGCCGCCGTCCTAGTACGCTGCCGCTGGTCTACCAGTCCAAGAGCTGGGAACACGGCGTCTTCATCGGCGCCACGGTCGGTTCGGAAGTCACCGCCGCCACGTTGGACGTCAAGGTCGGCACCGTCCGCCGCGACCCCTTCGCCATGCTGCCGTTCTGCGGCTACCACATGGGCGACTACTTCGGTCACTGGCTGGATATCGGGCGCAAGGGCGCGGCGCAGGGCAAACTGCCCAAGATTTTCTGCGTCAACTGGTTCCGCAAGAGTGCCGAAGGCAAGTTCATGTGGCCGGGATTCGGCGACAACAGCCGGGTGCTGGCGTGGATCTTCGCCCGCTGCTCCGGCAAGGGCGACTTCAAGGAAACGGCGATCGGCATCATGCCGACCGAGGCGGCGATCGACCGCACCGGCATCGAGAACGAAGTGAGCGAGGCGGATCTCGCCGAACTGCTTAAGGTCGATGTCGCCGGTTGGAAGCGCGAACTTGAGATGATCAAGGAGCACTTCGCCAAATTCGGCGACCGGCTGCCCGCCGAGTTGAAGAAACAGCTCGCCGAATTGGAGGCGCGTCTGGGCTGAGTCCCCGAAGCACACTTCCCGTTCAAAGGGACGAGCGACGGCTCCACCTGTCGAATGCGGGTGGGGCTGTCGTTTTGATTTGAGCCGACAGGAGAAGATTCAGCACCGGTCCAGCAGGAGATGCAGTCATGGATATCCGAGCCGCAGTCACGGAACTTCGATCATATGTCGAAGCCGGCCGAGAGAGTTTCGTCGGTACGGCCAAACGTATCTGGAAAAATCCCGAGGTGGCATTCACCGAGTTCAAATCGTCGGCGCTGCTGGTCGATCTGCTGAGATCCGCCAGCTTTGCGGTTGAATATCCCTACGCGGGGATGGCGACCGCGTTTCGCGCCCGGTATACTCGGGGCACGCCTGCGGCGACCTTTGCGCTCGCCGCCGAATACGACGCGCTGAAGGGTATCGGGCACGCCTGCGGACACAATCTGATCGGGGTCGCCAGTGTCGCCGCCGCGATCGCCGCCAAGACGTATATGGATAAGCACGACGTCGGCGGTTCGATCGTCGTGCTGGGAACGCCCGCCGAGGAGGGCGGCGGCGGCAAGGTGCTGATGCTCCGTAACTCCGACTGTCTGAACGGCGTGGATGCCGTAATGATGGCGCACGACGACGGCGACGCCACTCGCGGCGATGACGGCACGACCGGCATCCGTCGCTACGACGCGGTGTTTCACGGGCAGGCGGCGCATGCGGCGGGCAGTCCGGAACAGGGGCGGAATGCGCTGGACGCCGTGATCCTGCTCTGCAATGCGGTGGGGCTGTACCGGCAGCAGATGCCGCCGCAGGCGCTCATCCACGGGGTCATCGCCGACGGAGGAACGGCGGCGAATGTCATCCCGGCCCGCAGTTGCGGTCGTTTCTACATCCGGTCGCGCGACGAAGCGCTGTTGGATGAAGTGCAGCGGCGTTTCGTCAAGATGGTCGAAGGCGCGGCGCTGATGACCGGCACGGCCTTTGAGATCAACGAGGTCTCGGTCCCCTACAAGGCGCGCAAACCCAACCGCAAACTCGACCGCCTTTTTCTCGAAGCGGCGCGCTTGCTGGACATGAATGTCAGCGACGATCTTCCCGAGGGCAGGGGGTCCAGCGACTTCGGCGACTTCACACAGGCGGTCCCCGGCGCCCAGCCGTATTTCGGGATCCGCCGTCCGGGGGGGGCGTTCGCGCCCGGACACTCCGAACTCATGAAGGAGTACGCGAACAGCGATTACGGATACGAACAGATGCTCAATGCCGCCGCCGCGCTGGCGGCATGTGCGCTGAAAGTCCTCGAAGATGCGGAGTTCCGCGCCGCGGTGCGGACGGAGTTCGAACGCAGTTGAACGGTCGCGGGATATGATGTCGCCGGTAAAAAAACTCTATCTCTATAATCTGCTGACCGCCGCGTCGCTGGCCGTGGTCGCGGAGTTTCTGTTTGTCGACCAGCTGCTGCTGCGGATCCAGACCGGAGTCGCCACGATCGGAGTGCTGAAAGCATTGATCTTCTTTCTGCCGGTCGTGTCGTATCAACTGGCGGTCCCCACGCTGAACAAACTGCATGTGGAAATACCGCTTTGCGCTTACTTCTATGTGTTGCGGGTGCTGCTGCCGGCCGCCGTTCCCGCTGCCGCGTTGCTGGGGGTGGGCAACAGCGCTCTCCAGTGGATGAGCATCCTGATCCTGCCGGCGGCGATGGTGCTCGCCACGTTCGCCAACAATACGCTGATGATCATATACCGCCGGATGCTGCCGCCGGATAAGTTCAACCGCAGCGCCGGGATCATCCACATGTGCTTTTATCTGCCGTGTTTCGTGCTCGGGATACCGGTCGCCTTGCTTTTCAAACGGGCGGCGACATTGGACGATCCGGGATTCTTCCGATTCCATCTGACGGCGATGCTGGTCTGCGCGCTGTTTCAACTGCCCGCTTTCGCGGTGATCCGTTCCATCGGTCGCCTCGGCGGCAGCGGCGAAGAAAAAGCGCCCGCCGGCGGATCGTGGCGCGAACAACTGCTGCCCTATCGCGATCCGCGTTACCGGAAGACGCTGATCGTGACCTCTCTCCATGCGGTCGTCACCGGATTCGGCATCGCTTATATCGGAGTGTTCTGCCTGAAGATCATGGCGCTGCCGGTTTCCAACGCCTTCATCGTGCGCACGGTGGCATCCGTTGTCGGCGTGCTGCTGCTGCCGTATTCGGGGAAACTTGCGGATCGTTTCGGCTATCGGAAGATGTACACCTGGTCGGGAGCGCTGTTGATCCTCGGCGTGGCGGCGCTGGTGCTCTTCCCGTATCCGTGGATGCTGCCGGTGTGCGCGTTGCTGTTCTGGGACGGCGTAAACTCGCCGGTAGGAGGAACTTTGCAGATGTGCGAACAAGCGGCGGCAAGCAAACTTTCGCCGTCCCGCGGGACCGCCGGATATATCGCCGCGTTCAATGTCGCCCGCTGTACGGGGATGGGGGCGGGGTCGCTCGCCGCCGGAGCGCTCTTCCGGGTGCTGACCGCCGGATTCGGCTGCTCCGAAGCGACGGGATTGCGGCTCGTTTTCGCCGCGTGTCTGCTGCCGCTGTTCCTGCTGACCTGGGCGGGCGGCCAGCGAGAAGAATAAAGAGCGCCCGGGAACCTACACGGAATAACCGAGATAACCGAGGGCGAGGCGGATATCCTCCTCGGTACCGGCGGGGATCTCCAGCACGATGTGCCGCAACCCGGCGTCGACCGCCGCTTGGACGATCTCGCGCAAGTGCATGTTGTCGGCGTTGGGATGGGCGAGCGTCAGATGGCCGTCGCTCCACCGTTCGTCGGGGTAACTGTCGTCGTACTTCGACGCATGAAGGTGCATCATTTCGACCCGTCCGGAAGCGATCATCTCTTTCGCCGCCGCGACGAAATCGATCCCGAACAGCCGCGCCGCGATCCACAAATGACCGGTGTCGAGGCAGAGCGGATGGTCGTAGTACACCATGTCCTTGGGGACCATGTCGCCTTCGCCGACCGCCGGGAAGTCGTTTTCGAGGCAGATCGTGAGGTCGGGATACCTGTCGCGCAAAACGGCGAGGTTCGCCTTGACGCGGTCGCGGCGCTCCAGATACTCGGGCAGGGCGGTGAAATCCCGATTCAGCATGACCTCCTGCCAGCGCATCAGTTCCGGGCGGAGCACCGTTTTCATGCACTCCCAGAAACTTCGCCCGTGACCGAACGCCGGTACCGGTCGGTCGGTCATGAAGAAGCCGTGAAAGACCATCCGGTCGATCCCCAGACCGCGCAGGTAGGCGATATTTTCGTCGATGGCCTTCCAGATCGGCGCCATATCCGCCGCGGCGAGGTTCCAGTTGTACGGCTGTTCCACCGGAGCGTGGGCGCTCATCGGCAGGTGGTGCGCGGTGAAAAAACTGATCTCCTCGAAGGTGCAGGTGTTGTGAAGCTGGACCCCGAATTGCACTCCGCATTTGTCGCAGAGTTCGCGCGAGCGGGAGATAATGGATTCCCGATGCTCCGGATCGCGGAATGCGGGACTGGATAATTCAAGGCGAATGTCATTCATTTCAAACTGGAATCCCCCAACATGCGCAGGCGCTTGCCGCCCAAAGGAAAACGTACCTGAAAAATCGTACCGCGCCGCGGTTCCGAAACCAGTCCGAACTCCGCGCCGTGTTCGCGGCAGATGCGTTCGATGATCATGGTGCCGATGCCGTTGCCGCCGGATTTGGTGGTCTTGAACGCCTGAAAGATGCTGCTCAGCGCCGAGGCGGTCACTCCGCATCCCGTATCGGCGAACTCGACCGTCAGGAACTCCGGATCGGCGTACCCGAAGATCGTGAGTTCCCCGCCGTTGGTCATCGCCTGGACCGCGTTGCGGATGATGTTGTAGAACAGTTGTTTCAGCTGCGCGGCGTCGCCGGATACCGGCGGCAGCGCCGACGCCCAGTCGCATTTGACCGCGACCTTGCGCGCTTCGACCTCCGGCTGCATGAAGCGGAGCACGTCCACCACCAATTCGCGGATATCCGCTGGAGCGAACTGTGGCTTGCCGGGCCGGATGGCGGTAAGAAAACCGTGGATGATGCTGTCCAGCCGTTCGACCTCCCCGGTGCAGGCGGCGATCATCCGCGCCACCTCGTCTGGGGGCAGGGCGTCCGCGGGATCCCCGGAAAGCGCCTTTTCGAGGATCTGCAAGTTGAGGTACAGACTGTTCAGCGGGTTGCCGATCTCGTGCGCGACTCCGGCGGCGAGCAGCGACACCGCCTTGACCGTCTCGGACTCCAGTTCGTTCATGGTCTTTTTGCGGCTTTCGGTGACATCGCGCAGGATCACCGCCGCCAGCGAGGTATCCTCGGGCAGGGGAACCAGATAGAACTGGATGAACCGCGGTTCGGGGTAGAGTATTTCCACCTCCTGCCGCGCCAGCCGCACCCATTCGTTTTCGTCTTCGCGGAGGATCCTCCGCCAGTCGACGCCCTGGATCAACTGGGATACGCGGATCGTCGCGGTATCCTCCGGCAGCGCCAGCATGTCGTGCGCGGCGCGGTTGGCGTAACGGATGCGCAGTCGCCGGTCGACGACGAGAATGCCCTCTTCGACCGCGTTGAAGACGGTCTCGAAGAAGCCGCGGTCGCGCGCCAGCCGCAGGATGTACGCCTGACGGTTGGTGGCATCCATTTCGCCCAGTCGTTCGCTGAAGCGCTCAAGAAAACTTTTTCTCACAGTCATTGTTGAAATCTCCGCTCATAAATGCCATATTAATATAACGGCGATGACCGCGGTTTGCAATCACATCAGCACGGCGCGGCCGATAAAACCACCGGCGGATGAGTCTCGCCGGAACAATCGCGGGAGGGTATGTCATGTCTGCAATCAAATTTTATGCCGTCGCACTGGCGGTGTTGTCCGTTCTTGCCGCCCGAGCGGGGGCGACCGAGGTCGAACTGCCGGTCAGAATGTCGGATGTCGCCATGCAGTTGAACCGCAAGCGCGCCGAGCATGTCAAGATCGAAGCGCGCGATCAGGAACTGGTGATCACCCTGAAGGAACTCTCCGGCAAGGGCGGTCTGGACACGCACTATTCCCTCGATCTGAAGCGCTATGCCGGACGCACCGCAACGCTGATGATCGAGATCAAGGCGGATAAAATTTCACATGGCGACCGCCGGGTGCCGCCCGTGCTGGGCAAGCTCTTTTTTACCGGCATCGGGCATAATATCCACTCCGGACGCCCCGGCTGGCAGACGCTCGTCTTCAAGGGCGTGCGCCTGCCGGGCAACGGGCTGGTCAAAATGCGCATCGTGCTCAGAAACTTCACCGGCGAGGTGTCGATCCGCAATCCGCGCGCCAAAATCGATCTTGCCCGCCGCGATCGCGTCCTCGACAACGATCGGAAAAAGAAGAAAAAAGACCGAAAATAACGATAGCCGATGTCATATTTGCCGTATGATGTCGGACAAGTCCATGGAGATTTGAAATATGCCTCTGTTTCGCTATGTCTGCAACGATTGCCGACACGAATTCGAACTTCTGCAGCCGCGCTACGACGCTCCGGCGCAGTGTCCGAAGTGCGGCTCCGGCAACGCCGTCCGCCAGCTCAACCGCATCGGCGGCATCAAAACGCCCGGCCCCGCCGGGTGCGCCGGTCGGAATGACTGCCCCTCCGCCGGGGGACACCACTGCTGCGGCGAAGGCTGCTGCCACGGTCACCACTGAGCGGCGGAGGACTCCCGCGCGACCATGAATAAAAAAGCCCTGCTTGCCGCGCTCGACGAACTGGGGATGCGCCCCGGCCGCGGGCTCGGACAGAACTTTCTGCTCGACGGCAATCTGCTCGACGCGATCGCCCGGATCAACGCGCCCGGTCCCGGTGAGGAGATCCTGGAGGTCGGTCCCGGTTTCGGTGCGCTGACCCGGCGTCTGCTCGACGCCGGGGCGCTGGTCACGGCGATCGAGTTCGACCATCGTCTCGCCGAGTATCTGCGGCGGCACCTCGCGTGTGACGCGCTGCGGTTGATCGAGGCGGACGCCTGCAAGGTCGATTACGCCGACCTCTTCCCGCACGGCGGATTCCGGGCGATCGCCAATCTGCCGTATTCGATAAGTTCGGTCTTCATCGCCAAAATGCTGGAACTGGAAGCTCCGCCCGAAGCGATGTTTTTCATGCTCCAGCGCGAGATGGGCGAACGCCTTGCCGCACTGCCCGGCGGCAAGGCCTACGGCGCGCTGACGGTGCGGACGCGGTTCGTCTACGAGGTCCGGATCGAACGGATCGTGCCGCCGGAGGTATTCTACCCGCCGCCTGAGGTCGATTCGGCGCTGGTCGAATTCCGGCGGCATCGGAACTTCGCGCTGGACCGGGAACAGCGCGCGAAACTCCGTGGGATCGTCAACACCGCTTTTGCCCAGCGACGCAAACAACTGGGCAAGGTGCTGGGCGGCGTCTACGGTCGGGAAACGGTCGCCGCCGCCTTCGCCGCGGCGGGGCTCTCACCGGAGATCCGCCCCGACAAACTGGGGTGTGCCGAGTTTTTGCGTTTGGCGGAGGGGATTTTTCCCGCGATTTTTGAAAAAAAGCCGCTTTGACGGGATTTTTTTTCTTGCAATTTGTGCGCAAGCAAATTATATTGCACCAAGGTAGATTTTGACGGCATCGGTGTTTAACCATTCAACATCACAACGAGGACATAATATGAAATTCGGTAAAACTCTTCTGCTGGCGACGGTGTTGGTGTTCGGCGCACTGCAGGCGCGCGCGGCGCAGGACGGCGATAACTGGATCATGTTGCCGATCGAGAAACTCAGCCGCGGCATCGCCAACTGCGCGTTCGGTCCGGCGGAGTTGCCGATGAAGTGGTACGATGTGTCGTTTCAGTCCGGCGGTATCGTCGGTTTGACCTACGGGACGCTCAAGGGCGTCGCCTATGTTATCGCCCGCGAAGTGGTCGGCGTCGTCGACATCATCACGTTCCCGTTCCCGTTGCCCGGCTGCCCCAACGAAGTCGACGGTTACGGCTGGGGCTACGGTCCGATCATGCGCCCGGCGTGGGTGGTCGATGCGGATCACGACTGGTGGAACTTCGTATACGACCGCAACACGATGAGCAGCGTGTCGGATTACTGAGGTCGCAACGGCTTGGGATTTCAATGCGGGGCGGATGATTCTCCGCCCCGTTTTTTTTACCGGATGACCTTCCCGCGGGGGGAGGTCGCCAAGATCAACCTCTTTCGGAATAAGGACATAACTGGAACGCCATGAGTTTTTCCTGCGGTTTTGTCGGATTGCCCAACGTCGGCAAGTCCACGCTGTTCAACGCTTTGAGCAAAGGCGGCGCCGAGGCCGCCAACTTCCCGTTCTGCACCATCGAACCCAACACCGGGATCGCCTCGGTCCCGGATCCCCGGCTCAAGGTGCTGGCGGAGTTGGAGCACTCCGGGCGGATCGTTCCCTCGACGCTGAAGTTCATCGACATAGCCGGTCTGGTGCGCGGCGCGAGTCAGGGGCAGGGGCTTGGCAACCAGTTCCTCGGGCACATCCGCAACGTCGACGCCATCGCCCATGTGGTTCGGCTCTTCGAGGATGGTGACATCGTGCGCGTCGAGGAGGCGGGCGCCCCGGCCAACGATCTGGAGATCATCGAGACCGAATTGATGCTCTCCGATCTGGAGATGCTGGAAAAGCGGCGCGACCGCGCCTCCAAACTCGCCCGCTCCAACGACCCCGACAGCAAACGCGAATTCGAACTGCTGAAAGATCTTGCCGCTCAGCTCGCCGAGGGCAGGATCCCCGAATACGACCGGGAGGATCAGAAGATCTGCCAGTTGGTCTCTTCATTCGAGATGCTCTGCAACAAACCCGCGTTCATCTGCGCCAATATCGGCGAGGATCAGATCGGCGACAACTGGCGGCAGGCCCCCGGCGCGGCGGCGCTGATCGACTACGCCGCCAAGCGAGGTTTGGAGATCGTGCCGGTCTGCGCCAAACTGGAGGAGGAGTTGAGCATGCTTCAACCCGCCGAAGCCGAGGAGTTCTTGCGGGAACTCGGCATCACCGAGTCCGGGCTCGACCATGTGGTGCGCACCGGGTACCGGCTGTTGGATTACATCACCTTCTTCACCGCCGGTCCGATGGAGTCCCGGGCGTGGACCGTGACCCGCGGCGCGCTCGCTCCGGAGGCGGCGGGCAAGATCCACACCGACATGTGCCGCGGTTTCATCCGCATGGAGACCGTTTCCTACGACGATCTGGTCGCCGCCGGCAGCTGGGCGAAGGCGCAGGCGGCGGGCAAACTCCGCATCGAGGGCAAGGAGTATGTCGTGCAGGACGGCGATGTGATCCATGTGCGTTTTTCGGTTTGAAAAACCGATTTGCAAATGTATATTATTCGATGACATAGTGTTTTGAGCCGGTCGTTCGGGGGAATGGGAACGGTCGCAGACGGCATCCGCAGATTTTTTTCGTAATAAATGAGGTTGGTCATGGCGCAGAACAAAAAGAAAAACCGGCTGGATTTTCAAGGCAAGGATCTGGAATATTACGAAGCGTTGATGAAGGTCCGCGAAACCGTACTGACCCAGATGCGCTACCACGTCGACGAGGCGCTCGACTGCAGCAATGCCGAAAAACGCGGCGTCACCACGCATATGGCGGATGTCTCCAACGACAACTCCCGGCACGAGATGGAACTGCGTATGCTCTCCGAGGATGGCGACGTGCTCAAACTGATCGAGGACGCGCTCCAGCGGCTGGTCGACGGCGAGTACGGCAAGTGTCAGGAGTGCGGCGAACCGATCAGCGAGGGACGCCTGAAGATACGTCCCTACGCGGTCTTCTGCGTCAAATGCAAGACCCGCCACGAGCAGCAAGACAAACTCTGATGGAAAAGACCAAACGCTTTCCGGGCGGCGTGCTTGAACCCGGTTCCCGTCGGGAAAAGGTCACCTTGTCCGCCGCCGCCGCGGTGGCTTTCGCGGTGCTGCTGTTGGATCAGGGCACCAAGATCTGGATCGAACGCGCGTTCCGACTGCATGAAAGCCGCCCGCTTATCGACGGGTGGCTGTCGTTCACCAGCGTCCGCAACCACGGCGCGGCGTGGAGCATGCTCTCCGGTCAGACTTGGCTGCTGCTGCTGGTGGCGTTGGCGGCGTTCGCCGCGATACTGTACTTTTTCCGCCGTCTGGCGGAGGGGTATCCCGAGCGTTATTTCGCGCAGTTCCTGACGCTTTCCGGCATTATCGGCAACTCCATCGATCGGCTGTGGCGCGGAGCGGTGGTGGATTTTATCGATGTCCATTACTACACGCATTGGAGTTATCCCGTCTTCAACGTGGCGGATATCGCTATCTGCACCGGGGTCGGGCTGTATGTGCTATCCACCTTTTTGCGCCCCGAGCGGAAACCCCGGGATGCCGTAAAAGATGAAGATCGTTGACGCGGCGGAGATGCGGCGCGTGGAAAGCGCCGCCATCGGCGCGGGCACACCCGGTTTTCGACTGATGCGGCGCGCGGGAACGGCGGCGGCGGAACTCATCGCCGCCCGGATGCGGCAGTTCGGGTTTTCGCGGATCGTATTCTTGTGCGGCGGCGGCAACAACGGCGGGGATGCGCTGGTCGCCGCAACGCTGCTTGCCGAGAAATTCCCGGTGGCGATTTGGCTCGCCCGTCCGTTGGAGGAGTTGCGCGGCGAAGCGGCGGAGGCCGCGGCGGCGCTGCCGCCGCAGGTCAAAGCGCTGGCGACTGCCGATCTGGCGGCGGTGGAACTGCGCGACGGGGATCTGCTGGTCGACGGACTGCTCGGGATCGGACTGCGCGGGGAGGTGCGTCCGCCGCTCGCGGCGGCGATCCGCCGCATCAACGACCTCCGGCTGCCCGTGATCGCGCTGGATGTGCCGAGCGGAATGGACTCCGACACCGGCGCGGGGCGCGTTCCGGTGGCGGACGCTCTGCATGCTTTCAACACCATAACTTTCGGGTTGCCCAAACGCGGATTGTTCACCGCCTCCGGGATCGCTTTTTCCGGGTCGCTGTACGTCGCCGGGATCGGATTGGATGCCTTCTCCGATCCCCACGGTGCGGTCGAGGCCTTTTGCGACCGCGAGGCGATGGAACTTCTGCCCCGCTTTGCGAACGACGTCCACAAGAACCGGCGCGGCGAGTTGCTGGTCGTTGCCGGGAGCCGCCGCTATCCCGGAGCCGCCGGGTTGACGGCGACTGCCGGATTGTACGGCGGCGCCGGTCTGGTGCGCTCCTTTGTGCCTTGCGGGGCCGCCGTCAGATTGCCGCTGGCGGCGATCCCCCACGAATTGGCGGCGACGGGGCAGGGGGGATTTGCCGCCGCTCCGGATTGGTCGGCACACCGCGGAGCGTCGGCCTTGGCGGCCGGTTCCGGTTGGGGCGACGATGTGCCGTCGGAGGTTTTGTCCCGGGTGCTGGATTTCCCCGGCCCGCTGGTGCTCGACGCCGACGCGCTCAACCTCGTGTCGCGCCGCCCGGAATTATGGCGTCCGACCGACCGGGCGGTGCTGACCCCGCACCCCGGCGAGGCGGAACGGCTGCGTCGGGCGTTCGGTATTCCGGAGCCGTCCGGCCGCGAAACGCTGGCGGCGGCATTGGCGGAGCGTCTCGGCGCCGTGGTCGTGCTCAAGGGAGCGCGAAGCGTAGTCGCCGATCCCAGTGGCGGGCTCACGATGAATATCTCCGGATCCGCCGCGCTGGCGACCGCCGGCAGCGGGGATGTGCTGACCGGTCTGATCGGCGCTCTGCTCGCCAACGGCGTCGAACCGGCATCGGCGGCGCGTTTGGGCGTTTTTATCCACGGACGCGCCGGAGAACTCCTCGGACGCGGCGCCGTGGCGGACGATCTGCCGCGCGCTGCCGCCGCGGTGATGGCGAAACTGGAAAAACGGCTGATGTGGTGAAAAAAACGCCTCAAAAACCGGTTTTTTTGAAAAAAAACGGATTTTCTTTGATTTTTCTTGACTTTGCGACTTGATTATTTCAATTTGACTGGCTATACTATCACTAACCGCAAGGGCAACCTAACAACCAAGGGAGTGTGGAATCATGAATCACAAGTTTTATGATGTGAAGACCAAGTCGTCCGTCAACGCCGCCATCACCGAAGTCAAGTCCTATGGTACCGAAGGCCGCACTCGCTATGCCGTCAAGGGCAAGACCAAGGATGGTCGCCCGCTGACCGCGTTTGTCAGCAAGGCCGATTGGGAAAAGGCCAAGGCGGCGCTCAAGTAGTTTCTTGATCTGTCCGAGCATTCGGATCTCCGTCTTTTCGGCGGAGATCCTTTTTTTTGCCCGCTTGCGGCGCTTCCCGCTTGAAAACCTGCTCCATGAACGTTAAATTATGACTTGCTTGAAATATGGTTTTCGGAGGGACGTTTTCTATGAATATCGATGTCGAACTTCACCGTCGGATCGCTGCCGCCGGGCAGCTGGAGGTTTTGCGCTTCTGGGATGCTCTGGACGATGCCGGACAGCGGAAACTCGCCGCGCAGCTGGCGGAGATCAACTGGGAGGAACTGCCCGGCTTGATCCGCGATTATGTGCTGCAGCGTCCCCAAACCGCGATACCGGCGGATCTGACCCCCGCGAAGTATTTTCCCGACTGCGCCGCCGACTCCGCGACCGAAGCGCTGTACCGTCGTGCCGCCGCCGCCGGCGAAGCGGCGCTGCGTCAGGGGCGGGTCTGCTGTCTGACCGTCGCCGGAGGGCAGGGGACGCGCCTCGGTTTCGACGGTCCCAAAGGCACCTATCCCATCGGCCCGGTGACCGGAAAGCCCCTCTTTGCCTACTTTGCCGAGAGCATTTTGCGGGCCGGCCGAAAATACGGCCATCCGATCACCTGGTACATCATGACCAGTTTGCTGAACTGCGACGCCACCACCGAGTTTTTCCGCAAAAACTCCTATTTCGGGCTGGCTCCGGAGCAGGTGTTCTTCTTCACTCAGGGCACGATGCCCGCGGTGGGATATGACGGCAAATTGCTGTTGGGGGCGCGGGATTCGCTGGCGCTGTCGCCCGACGGTCACGGCGGCACGCTGCTGGCGCTGCGCAAATCCGGTGCGCTGGAGCGCATGGAAAAGGAAAATACCGACATCATCAGTTATTTTCAGGTCGACAATCCGCTGGTGAAAATGTGCGATCCGCGATTTATCGGGCTGCACGCGCTGGAAAACTCCGACATGAGCGCGATCATGCTCGCCAAGACCGGCCCGTTTGAAAAACTCGGCAACTTCTGCGTTTCCGGCGGTCGTCTGCACATCATCGAGTACAGCGATCTGCCGGAGGCGCTGGCGGAAAAGCGCAATCCGGATGGTTCGCTCGCCTTTGTCGCCGGCAGTCCGGCGATCCACATGATCTCGCGCCGCTTTGTCGCCGAACTTACCGCCAACGGCGTGCTCAAACTGCCGTGGCATCGCGCCGACAAGAAGATCCCGACCGTCGACGCACAGGGGAATCCGGTCAAGCCCGACGCACCGAACGGGGTGAAACTGGAGTCTTTCATCTTCGACGCACTGCCGCTGGCGGCCCGCACGATGATTCTCGAGGGCGACCGCAAGGAGGTCTTTGCCCCGACCAAGAACGCCACCGGCGTGGACTCCGCGGAAAGCTGCCGCCGGATGCTGATCGAACGCGATGCCCGACGCCTCGAAAACGCCGGGGTCGTCATCCCGCGCCGCGCCGACGGCGCCGTCGACGCCGAGATCGAGATCTCGCCCGCCGCTGTCCTCGACGATGCCGACGCCAGAGAATATGTCGCGGCGCACCGCCTTACGCGGATCGAAGCCGGCTCCCGGATCGCTTTGAACTGAACCCGGAAACGGCGGGATCATCGTCATGAATCTGCAGCGAACCATCGGCTTCGAGTCACCGCAGCACGACTCCAACGCCGCCGACGCCGCCAATCCGGAACGGGTGGTGTCGGCGCTGCGCTGGATGCTGCTGCTGACCACCGTGCTGGTGGTCTTCGGGTTGACTATGCTCTACTCGGCAAGTTACGGACAAGCCGGTTTGACCTACTTCAAAAAACAGTTGCTGTGGGTGGTGCTGGGGATCGGCGCGGCGACGGTGACGTTTTTGGTCGGTTACCGCAAACTTGCCGCATGGTCTCCGCTGTGGATGGGCATCTGCTTTGTCGCGCTGATGGTCGCCAAATTCTGCTTCGACCCGGTCAAGGGGGGGAACCGCTGGCTGCGTCTGCCGGGCGGCGTCACCATCCAGCCGTCGGAGTTCGCCAAGATCGCGCTGATCCTCTTCATCGCCAACTACTGCAGCGAACATCAGCGGACGTTTTCCCGCTGGCGCGGGCGTTACGGTCTGCTGCCGCTGCTGCTGCCGACGATGGCGGTGATCGGCGCCATTCTGATGGGGCGCGACCTCGGGACCACGCTGTTGGCGATCACCACCACCTCGCTCGCTTTGTTCGCCGCCGGGCTGCCGCTGCGTTACATGGTGTTTCCGCTGCTGTTCGTCGCGCTGGCGGGAACGTTCATCTACTTCTTCGACCCGACCCGGCTGGGACGGGTGACCAGTTTCATGCACCCCGAAGCCGAGGGACTGCGCGCCGGAAAGGGCTACCAGTTGTGGATCTCGCTGATGGCGCTCGGTTCCGGCAACTGGTTCGGGATCGGGTTCATGGCCAGCCGGATGAAAGCGAAATATCTGCCCGAAGCGCATACCGACTTCATCCTCTCCGTCATCGGCGAGGAGTTGGGCTTTGCCGCCATGGCGATATTGATCCTGCTCTATTCGCTGTGGGGATTTTTCTCGCTGCGCATCGCGCTGAGCGCCGGCAACCGTCTGGGCACCATCATGGGATTCGCCCTGACAAGCAGCATCACGCTGCAGGCGGCGATCAATATCGCCGTGGTCTCCGGAAGTATCCCGACCAAGGGCATGCCCGCACCGTTCATCAGTTGCGGCGGCAGCAACATGATCGCCTCGCTGTTGGCGGTGGGGCTGCTGCTGTCCATCGCAATGGATACGCTGGATCCCGGTTATGCCGAACGCATCCACGAGCGGATCCGGCGAATATTCAAAAAAGGAGGCGCGGCGGATGTCCGGCGTTGAAAATCATTCTTCCCGTTTGACCCGACTGGTCATCACCTGCGGCGGTACCGGCGGACACTTTTATCCGGGACTGAGCATTGCCGTCGCCGCCCGCCAACGGAACATCGACGTGCGCCTGCTGCTGTCGGGGGTCAACTCCGTCGCGCAGAGCCGGGCGGCGGAAGCCGTCGGCATCCGCGCCGAAGTGCTGCCCGATATGCCGCCCCCCGGATCCCCGATCAAGGCGTGGCGATTCGTCCGCGGAGCGTTCGGCGGTTGGCGCGGGGCGCTGCGCAGTCTCAAAAACTTCCGGCCGCAGGCGGTGCTGGGGATGGGATCCTTTGCGATGACCCCGGTCCTGTTCGCCGCCAAAATGCGCGGCATCCCGCTGTTTTTGCACGACGGCAACACCGTGATCGGCAAGGCAAACCGTTTCTTCAGCCGTCTTTCCCGCGCGGTGGGGTGCGCCTATCCGCCGGTCAATCCGCAGGGGATCCACGCGCCGTGGCAGCTTGTCGGCATGCCGGTCCGTCAGGTGCTGCGCGACCGGGCGTCGATCGGCAAAGCCGAGGCGATCGCCGAGTTGAACCGAAATTATGACGCCGCCTTGGAGCCGGATGTCACTACGGTGCTGGTGATCGGCGGCAGTCAGGGCGCGGCCAAATTCAACACGACGCTGCCCGAGGCGTTCAAGACGATCGCCTCGCCGCTGCAGGTGCTGCATCTGGCGGGGAAAGGAAAAATCGAGGACGCCCGGCGCGCCTATCGGGGATTCGCGGGGCGTGTGCTGTTGCTGGAGTCCAGCGAGCGTATGGAGTGGTTCCTCGGCGCGGCGGATCTGGTATTCGCCCGTGCCGGCGGCAGTACGCTGGCGGAGTTGACGCTGTTCGGCAAGCCGGCGGTGTTGATCCCGTATCCGTTCGCCGCCGAACAGCACCAGCGCCGCAACGCCGAGTGGTTCGTCTCCATCGGCGGCGGACGCCTGATCGACAACGCCGAGTTATCCGCGGAAACGGCGGCGGATATGTTGCGTCTGCCCGCCGGAGTGTGGAGCGCCTGTGCCGCGGTATCGCGCTCCGCCGCCCGTCCCGATGCGGCGGAAAAGATGTTGGAAATGATTGAAAACCATATTCAGTGATGCTATATTCTCAACATTCAGACCGGATGGACGGGGAGTTCTGCGATATTACCGCGGTACATGATGGATGTCCGGCGCTGAAAAAGCGACCGCCTGCCGGGATCGGCGGCTGTACCGTAAATCGGAGATGATGATATGCACAGAGCTTTCAAGATATTGTTCCTGATCGCAGCGCTCGCCGCCGCGTGGACGCCGCAGCGGGTCGAGGCCATCGACCCCGTCACCATCGCCATTCTGGCGCCGATCGCGCTGAAAGCGGCGGAAGCCGCCCGCCCGTATGTGATCCGCGGCATGATCAATTTCGGCAAGGGCATGTTGAAAGTGGGCAAAGCGTCGCTGGATATTTTTTACATCCCGTATGGGTTGTTCAAGATCATCTTTCTTTCTCCGTGGGGGCATTTCCGTTCCGGGGTGATCTACACCATCCGCGGCGGGATCGGCATCGGCAAAATGCTGGTATACACCTTGCTGCTGCCGGTGTACATGTGCGGACTGGAAATAAATATGTCATGAGCGTATCGAGAGAGAACCGTCGGCTTCGCCGCTTGCGTCGGGAACGGCTGTCGCTGTTGAGCGAGTGGTATGGGGAGGAATTCGCCTCCACCGAGATCGGCGGTCATCTTTCCCAACCGCACAGTTTGGTTGCCGGTCTCCGCGCCGTCATGGCGCAATTGGAAACCCCGGAAGCGCGGGCGTTGCGCCGGTTGCGGGAGATGTGGCCGTCGATCGGCGGCGTCTGGCTCGCCAATATGACGGTTCCGGAGGATTGGCGGGACGGCGTTCTGACCTTGGCGGTACGGCACAGCGCGTTGTTGCGCGAACTGCGGCAATCGCTGGAACTGATCCGCGAAGCCGTCTCCAAGCAGATGCCGGAGGTCCCCTGTACGGAGATCCGATTGACTATTTCCGGCGGCGGCGCGCCCCGGTGATAATCAATCGGCGCTTTCGATCATCACGACGGCGACGGCGTATGCCCGTTCGTGGCTGATGGAAATGTGCCACGTCAGATGCGGATGACGCTTCGCCAGATCCAGCGCGGCAGGGGCGCGGCAGGTCAGTACCGGAGCGCCGTCAATGTTGTTGACGACTTCGATGTCGGTAAATGCACACCTCGCGCCGATCCCGCAGCCCAACGCCTTGGCCGTTGCCTCCTTGGCCGCCCAGCGTCCGGCATAGTATTCGAGTTTTTCCCCGGATCCACGCAGTTCCGCGTCGGTGCAGAAGCGGCGCAGAAAGACCTCGCCGCCGCGTTTGATGGCGGCGTCCAAACGTGCCAGTTCCACGATATCGGTGCCCATGCCGACGATCATTTGTCCACCTCTCCGGTCAATGCTTTCAATGCGTTGTCCATGTCCGTACGGATCTGCTCCGCCAATTTTTCGGGGGAAGCAAACCGCTTCTCGTCGCGAAGTTTCGCTATAAGCTCCACCGTTATTTTACGGTCGTACAATCGGTCGGAAAAGCCGATGAGGTGCGTTTCCACCCTCCGCTCGCCGGTGTCGCCGAAGGTCGGCGACAGACCGATATTGGTGACGGCGGGAAATGAGTCGCCGTCCACAACGGCGCAACTGGCGTATACCCCGTCGGGAGGCAGTACGCCGAACTCCACATGCAGATTGGCGGTGGGCGCGTGCAGAAGCCGCCCCGCGACCCGGTGTCCGGACTCCACCGTACCGTAGAGCGCCGGACGGCTGCCCAGCATGGCGCGAGCCCCTGCGAGATCCCCGGAGGCGATCGCCTCGCGGATGATGCTCGAACTTACGATCCGCGCTCCGGCGTGCAGTTCCGGCACCGCGCGAAAGGCGATACCGCGCCGCTCCAGTTCGGCGGCCAGAAAGGTCGCGTCGCCGCTGCCGAGGTGTCCGAAACGCCAGTGCGACCCCACGCACACTCCGCGCACCGTGGGGCGGGTCGCCAGCAGTGCTTCCACAAACTTCGGCGGCGGGGTCTCCGCGATCTCTCGGGAAAAGTCGATGATGCCGATCCCCGCTGCTCCGGCCTCCCGCAGCCGCCGCATCCGCAGTTCCGGCGGCATCAGCAGTCGCGGCAGGGGAGGGCGCCCCAGCACTTCGCGGGGATGGGGGAGAAAAGTCACCGCCACCGGAAGCGCTCCGGTGCGGCGTCCCATTGCCGCAAGTTCGGATATTATCCTGCGGTGTCCCCGATGGACCCCGTCGAAAACGCCGATCCCCAGGACCACCGCCTCGACCGGGGCTTCGGATGGCAGATCAAATCTTATCATTTTCATCAAAAGTTCCTGAAATTTCCGTAATGTATAGCGACTGGAGCATAAAATCAAGCACCGCTGCGGAAATCGTGCCGGCAAATAACTTGACCCGACGATATAACACCTTGCAATACATGACAGTCGGGGATATATTATCACTGTGCGATGATGAGCGCATACATTAAGGCAACCCATGGATCGCGGATTATGAAATCAGTATTGTACCCCGGATCGTTCGATCCGTTTACCAACGGGCATTTGGATCTGGTAATCCGCGCCCGGCAACTCTTCGACCGGGTGGTGGTCGCGGTGGCGGTCAACTCCGACAAGCGGCCGCTGTTCACGCTTGAAGAGCGCAAGCAGTTGATCGAAAAGAGTTGTTCGTTGCTCAACAACGTCGAAGTCGTAACTTTTACCGGACTGCTGGTCGACGCGATCGACAACTTCAACGCGCAGGCGATACTGCGCGGGCTCCGGGCGTTTTCCGACTTCGAATACGAACTGCAGATGGCGTTGATGAACCGTAATTTGAAGCCGCGTTGCGAGACGATCTTCATGATGCCGACGCTGAAGAACTCCTTTGTCTCCTCCAGTCGGGTCAAGGAGATCGCCATGCTGGGCGGCAGCATCGAAAATTATGTGCCCAAACCGGTCGCCGACGCGGTGCACACCAAGCTCGCCGCCGGCAGGCACGGATGAAAAACAAACTCATCGGCAAGACCTTCGAGGTGCTGGAAACGATCGCGTCTTCCGCGGAACCGCGTTCGTTGAAGAGCATATCCGCCGAATTGGGCATCGCCGCCGGAACCCTGAGCCGGATCGTCGCCGACCTCTGCGAATGCGGTCTGGTCGAAAAATTCGGCTACCATAAAGTGCGTCCCTCGCTGGGCATGATCCGATTGGGGCAGGACGCGATGACCAACTTTTCGCTGCCGCGAATCGTGCCGCCGCTGATCCGCTCCCACGCCGAAGCCGTGGAGTCGCAAGGGGCGTTCGCGGGGGTGCATCACTGGAAACTCGTCTATTTGTACAGCAGCGTCGCCCAAGGAAGGAACTCCGGCGGACCGCTGGGACTGCCGTATTGGGAACCCCTGCTGCGCTCCCGGTTGGCGGCGGCGGTTTTGGGTACGCAATACCGTGAAGACGAACTGGAACCGATCATCCGCGAGCGCTTTGTCGGGGAGAACTTGCGTGTTCACGAAGCGTTTTTTCTGGAAAACTGCCGGATGGTACGCAAAAACGGCTATCTCGCCCACCGGGAACTGGGGCGAGGTTGGAGCGTCAATTTTCCGGTGCGCTGCAATACCAATATCTACGCGGTATCCCTGTTCGGGCAGGATGCCGAACACTGCAATCTGGAACGGATGATCTTTGAAACTTCGCTGCTGGCATCCCGCCTGACATCGGCGCTCGACGAACGGGAAAACCGCTGACCCGGAATCACATTCGATCCAGCATATACGTGAAATGCTTCACATGATCGGCGGCGGTGAAGCCGCTGCCGCCGTTCATCCCGCCGCCCAGCACCATGAAGCCGGAAAAGTTGCGGCATCGGAAGATCGAGATAAGTTCCTTTACTTCACCGTTGCCGCGCCCCGGCAGGGCAGGGGAGCCATCCCACAGACCGTCGGCGATATCCAGCTGGGCGGTCTTGCGGATGAAACGTCCCACCCGGTAACTGGTGAGAAACGGATTTTCCCCGACGGCGGCGAACTCCGCCGGAGCGAAGCAGAACGCCGGAGCGGAAAATCCCAGCGCCAGATAATCCGCCGCCGCCCGGGTCGAGGTAAGCCCCCGGTTCGCCACCAGACAGTCGATATGCCGCGATCGCGCCGCCGCGATAAAATCCGCCGTCGCCGCATCGGAGCGAAGCGGCACGATCAGACGGTCGATGGAACACTTCCGCGTGGTTTCCCAAAGTTCCTCCGGCGCATCGGGCAGGGCGGGCAGACGCAGCGCACTGACCGCCAATCCGCCGCGCCGCAGGCGGGAACAGACATCGGCCAAGTTGTCCGGACCGAACTTTGCCGCCGGACGACCTTGAATATTATCGAGTTCCACATAGTGGATCCCCAATTTGCCCAGCGTTTCGACGATCTCGTCGACATAACGCCCGGCCAACTGCGACGAGATCGACAATTTGAACGCTTCTCCCGCGAGGCGCGCCGAGAAGAGCGCCGCCCGCTGCCCGGTGCAATCCGCACACGCCGGGTTGTCGCACAAAACGAAATCCGGATGCGCCGCCCCGATCTCCAGCCCAGTCCTGAGCACTTCCGCCGCCGACATCAGACGCACCTCGGCGTTGCCAATGCGTCGCCGCCGCATCACTCCGGCCGCTGCGAACTGGCGATCCAAACCGATAAAATCCCGGTGCGGTCCGGGGTAGTAGTGCCACGTTTTTTCCCGAACCACGCCGTCGGGGGTGGTGAATTTTTCGCTGACCTCACCGAGGTAGGGAAGTTTCAACCGCGCTTCGATGCCATGCAGAAAGGTGTTGCGGTCCTGATCCACGCCGAAAAGACAGATGAATCCGCCGCGCTCCGCCAGACGTCCGTACGGAGTGTTCTCCGCGTGCGGCGAATCCGGAACCCAATGATCGCGGCAGAAGAACTCCGCATCACGGCCGAGTGCCACCACCGTTCCGACCGGGCAGGGGCTGACGATCGCGCCCGGGCGCTTTTTCAGCGTCTCCGGCACGATGCCGAGCGCGGCAAAACACGGCGCCAGTAAGGTGCCGTCGTCACCGATGACCGCCAGAAAGGCGTTTATCAGTGCATCCACGCCTCCGTCGAGCTCGCCGACGCTGACCAGCGAACTATGCAGCAGCACACTGTCGCCTTGAGATAATCCGAGTTCCCGCAGTCCCTGTTCAATATCGCGTTGCGTGGTCATATCATCATTCCTCACATATATATTATAGTAGAAAAACGCTTAAAATTCGGCAAACAGCCGGCACGGCAATTGGGTCACGCCGGGGAGGGGGCAGGGGATGGCGCTCACGAACACCCTGCCGGGGGGCAGACGAAACAGATCGACCGGTTCGCAGATCGCAGTCACTCCGTGAGAAAACAGGGTCTTGAACACGCCGAGCAACTCCCGGCTTTCGTAAATATCGGAAACCAGCAGCCGATAATGCTGTCGAATGATCCAATCGACCGCGGAATCATCCAAAAACACGCTGCGTTCGTTGATGTCGCGTGGATTCTTACGTCCCAATGCGTTGATTATCAGGGCAGGGGCGCCAGCCATGCCGACCGCCGACCTGCCCTGCTCCAGCATTTTATCGGAAACCGCACCGGCTTCATTCGGCAGATCCAAGTGGATAACATCCGCCGGCTGCCGCAGCAGAGTCTCCAGCGGAGCGGAATCGGCGCGAATGCCGTCATCCGTTTCCTCGATATGTCCGGGGAAATCGATGTAAGTGCTTTGCATGGAATCGAAAGCATAATCGTATATCACTCCGGTATATGCGGTGTTGCCGGAGCGTAACGGCACCGGTTGACGCTTAATACCGACATGATTGAAAGGTCTGGTGAGATCAACGACAGTCATATTTTGCCTGCGACAAGTATCATTTTAGGTCTGATTTACGGTTAATATAACCCCAACTGCGAATAAATCAACACCGCCGATCGCGAATAATCCGTCGGGAGTCGCTCCCGTGATCGAGATCCGCGAAACGATAGGCAGAACTGTTTTTTACTATGTGTAAATAACGAAACAAGAGCATTCGCCACTTTGTCACCAAGTTATTAACAACACAGTTGTTCATATTATATAATATGATATATAGCAATTGATTATACGCATGACCCCCTCGCCCGAAAACCGCTACTCGATTTTACATAACATATATTATGCGACGTTGTGTATGTAGAGAAAACACGCCAAAAATGCCAAAAGACGAACGGAGACGAAAGCGCCGGTACAAGAACCCGGCAGAAGCCGAGCGCGACGAGAGAGGCGTTTCCGGGCAATTAAACGCTATGCCGTTTTTTTCTGCGTTCCGGCGGTGCGGCGGCTCCGTGCGGTACTCGAAAAAAAACGGCGCCGCGCCCCAATTCCAAGACGCGACGCCCGATCCGGTCGGAGGCGAACCGTATACGGTCACTTCGCCGATCCCGCTATCCGCCAGCAGAGAAAGCACCCGCTCCCGATCGTCAACGGCGGAATAGTTGCGAAGCATCGCCCGGAGTGCAGGGGACAGTCTGCGGAACCCTGCCCCGGCAAAGGTGATGAACCGCTCAAGTTCCGGTTGAGCCGCCCCCGCCGCGATCCCGACGTCGGCAACCTCCCCGATTCCGAAAAACGCCTTGAGACCCCGCGACCAGCAAAGGCAATGAAGCCCCCGCACCGCGAAGAACAGTTCAAAGAAACGATCCGCCGCCCATGTCGCCCCGGTCGCGGCAAACTCAAACAGCAACTGCATCGGAGAGAACGACCCCGCGCCCCTGCCCTGTTTCACGTTTCCGAGTGCCATCTCCAAGCCGATTTTGGTCAGGTAAGAATCGACGCTACGCGCCTCGATCAAGTCAAGCGCAATGTCCGACAGCCCGTGTAAGCCGCATGCCCGGAGCGAGGCCAACCACAGCCGCCGCAACGTTTCAAGATGGAAAGACGTTTTGCGGCAGAAGTGGTGAGTTACGAACGGTTTCGATCACTCTTTCGCATTGTCGGTCGCGCGGTGCCGCTTCCGGTAGTCCCGCGGCGAACTGCCGCCGTGGGAACGGCTGAACAGGCGTGAAAAGTAGTTGCTGTCCTCAAAACCGGATTGCTGTGCCACTTCGCTTATCGGCAGTTCCGTACCCGTCAACAGCGTTTCGGCGTGCGAAAGGCGCAACGCCTGCAGATATTTATCCGCCGACATGCCGATCAATGCCGTGAACACCCGGTAGAAATTCGAGGACGACATGGATGCCATTTTCGCCAAATCCGGTATGTATATAGTTTCCGTGTAACGTTTTTCCATGAAGTTCAGCACTTGGCACAGCCGCAGCAGGTCGGAGTGCTCCGGATTCTCCTGCGGCGCGGAGGAAAAGTAGTCCGCAAGCGCGGATATCAGTTCGATGAAGATCCCCAGCGCCCGGAACTGGTGCCCTGCCCCGTCGTCCTTGAGCGCATGTTCCAGTCGCTCGGTCATCTCCAGCACCGACTTCAGCATCCGGTCGCCGAGGTTCAGGTGCCGCTGGCGGGAGGATTGTCTGCCGGAAAGCGTGTTGAACTCGGGCTCCAGTTCAAACAACATCCGGAAGCCCGGAGATTTGCGCAGGTCGAAAAACGGTATTCGGAGTTCTTCGAAGCGGAACATGATGTTGATAAGCGACAAACCGTCACCCGGCGCGGTCCGGTAGCCGTGGGCGGCGCCCCGCGGCACCAGAAACACGTCACCGGCGGCGATGCTGTAGGATCCCTCATCGGTCAGGTGGGTACTGCGTCCGTTGATGACGATCACGAGTTCGCTGAAATCGTGACGGTGGATCGACCGGTTGCTCTGGTGCGGCATCCGGTTCATGCGCAACGGGAAGTCATCCGCCGACATCCGGAGGATCGGGCATCCGTCCCCTCCCCCCGCGGCGTGTTCCATGACATCATGTCCCATAGGTCGTCACCCGAGATTGCGCCCGATGATCTGGATGGAGTTCAACTCGGCGTTCAGCTGGCGACATATCACCTGACACTTGGTGCGCAACAGATAATACGCCGGTTTGGCGGTGAATTCGTCCGCCATCGACTCGAAGTTCCCCTGCCCTTTGGCGATGACCAGATCGACGGAGTCCAGCGTCCGTAGGAACTCCGCGGAACTGCTGGCGAGTGAGACACCCGGAGCGCCGTATCCGGTGTCGACGATCGGAACGAAGTCCAAGCCGGAGGCGACGGCATCTTCGCGGGTGACGTCGTTGAGGATCGGCTTGCCGCGGACTGCGATGGTGATCTTGTCGGCGTAAGCCTCGATCAGCAGTCGGTCGATCACCGCTTCGCCGCAGTTGTCGAGGATGTAGAGGATGCTCCCGGCCGCATCCATGCGGCGGTGAAGATCCGCCGCGCGTTCCGCATCGAAGCGGCTGTTCAGCACCTGCCGGATCTGGCGTTCGGCGGTTTCGATATTGAAATCCGGGGTGGCGCCGTAGTCGATGATGTTGCCGCCGATGGCGAGCAACAGCGCCCGCTCGAATGCCCCCTCCCCGCTGCCGACGAGTTCTTTCAATTCGGGCAGCAGCCGCAGCGCCAGCGCCGTCGAGAGATCCTTTTCGCGCCGGAACGGGTCGCCGATGCCGGTGCGTTTTTCGAGATAGGAGTAATACAGCGCCGCGAGTTCCGGCGGCGATGCGCGATCCGCCACCTCGCGGTAGATCGCCAGCAGTTCGGAGAGCGCCTCCGCCTGTTGTGCCGGATCGCGGCCGATCGTTCGGGAGAGCATCTGCAACTGGTGTTCGATACAGTTGCGGCAACCGGGTTGGATCTTCATATCAAAAATTCCTTGGTGGATATTGTTCCGGATGTTCGCGGCGAAGCTGCTTTTCCATGTCGTCCGGGAACTCCATCACGTTGCAGTCGTATGCCATGGAATAAATCACCAGCAGCGCGGAGAATCCCACCAACAGCCACGGCAGCAGATCGCCGATGCACATGAATACGGTCGAGTTCGGATACTCCGTGACCGGGACCTCCAGCACCCGGAATCCCCTCCCCCTCCGGATCTCGGGGCGCGTCTCCGCTCCCGGGACCTCCAGCGCCTGTTCGAATCTGCCGGAGGGCATGACGATCCCCGTTCCGCTGTTGTTGCCGACCCGCACCATCGGGATACCGCACTCGACCGCCCGCAAGGTGGCGTTGGCGAGGTGCTGTTCCGGTTCGCTGCTGGTCGGGTACCAGGCGTCGTTGGAGAGCGCGATCAGGACGTTCGCCCCGCGGCGACAAAGCAGCCGCGTGACATAACTGAACACCCCTTCGTAGCAGATGACCACACCGGGGCGGATCATGCACCGGTCGCCCTGCTTGGTGCGCATGTCGATGTCCGCCAGCGGGTTCGGCGTGACACCGGGGACGAGGTCGCGTCCCATGTCCACCATTCTCGCCCACGCGTCGGGCAGGTACTGGCGAAACGGGATGTACTCCCCGAACGGCACCCGGTGGAACTTGTCGTAACGGGCTTCGAAGTTGCCCTCCTCGTCGAAGAGCAGCGCGCTGTTGGTGACTCCCGGCGGAGAGGCGTCTTTCCGCGGGCGCTTGCGCGGATCGAACTCCAGATCCAGAGCGCCGAAGAGCAGTTTCCTGCGGTGACGGACACACAGGTCGCGGACGATGTTCTGATAGCGGGCGTTGAGCGTGGCGCCGCGCGGCATTTTCAGCGAGAAACGGGGGATGTTGCTGATGAACAGGATCGGGATCGCGCTTTCCGGCCAGACCATGATATCCGCCTCCGGATGTTTAGCCCACGCCCGATGCGACAACTCCTCGTATACCGTCAGCGATTCCTCAACCTGGGATACCGTGGCATGGCGCCGCTGGGAAAGATCTCCTTGAACGGCGAGTATCTTCCACCGGACCTCCGGTCCCGCGGCCGCCGGCCGCCATGCGGTGTAGCACCAGCCGCTCAGAAACCACAGGAGCACGAACCCCGCCAGATACAGCGCCGCCAGCCAGCCGCGCCGGAAACAGCACATCCACCAGATGCTGTTGACGAGCGCCACGCCGAATCCGACGCCGTAACTGCCGGTCAGCGCGGCGATCTGGAGCAGCGGGACATTTCGGTATTGCGTCACCGCCAAATCGTTCCAGACGAAGAGCCGCGACCGGGTGAACTCGATGGCGACATACAGTGCCGCCGCCCCGGCCCCCAGTATCACCAGACGCCAGGTCCGCGGACCGGCTTCGAGATACTTCTGCCGCTCGTCCATTCCGCAGGCGAAGACTACCGGAGGATAAACGAGGTGTCGGGCGATGTACCCCAGCAGCAGCGTCCACGCCATGGGAAACAGCGCCATCACCGGCGCCATCAGCCACGGGATGAACCATTCGATCTCGCGCAGAAAGCGGTAGGAGCAGATCGCCCAGCACCATCCCCACAGCCAGCCGCCGAGCATCCGGCGATGCCAGCGGTGTTCCACGGAAACGTGGATCATCACCGGCAGCAAAGCGAAAACGGCGCACACACTGAGGTTGAGCGGCGGCAGCGCGGCGGCGTAAAACAACCCGCCGACGGCGCATCCGAGCAACGTCAGGCGTGGCGGCCAGGGATTCAGCAGTTTTGCCTCGTTGGGCGGCGTTTCGCGATCCGGAGGCGGTTCTTGGCGATAAAACAGCATACTTTATCCGAAAAGTGATTGAATTTTACAGGAATTTGATGTAATTTACCGCTTGTTCGGCGCAGTATCAACCATGCGGAGCCGACAAATCCGGAAAAACGTGAAAAAATCATGAAAAACAACAATAGATCCAAACTCGTCCGCTTTGATCACATCGTCATCGGCAGCGGTCTTGCCGGTCTGTCCAGCGCGCTGCACCTTGCCCGTTCCGGGCGCAGCGTGGCGGTGATCACCAAGCGTGAGATCGACGACTGCAACTCCAAACTGGCGCAGGGGGGCGTCGCATGTGTGATGGATGCGCTCGACTCTTTCGACGAGCATGTCAAGGACACGCTCTACGCGGGGGCGGGGCTGTGCGACGAAAAGGCGGTCCGCCATATCGTGGAGCGGGGACCGGAGGCGATCCGCGAACTGATCGAACTGGGAGCGAAATTCACCACCCGCGGAGAACTCGGCTTCACCGACGACCGGGAAAATTACGATCTCGCCCGTGAAGGCGGGCATCACAAACGTCGGATCCTGCACTCCGGCGACATCACCGGCGCCGAATTGGAGCGGGTGATGGTCGAGCAGATCCGGGCGCAGAAGAACATCCAAGTCTTCGAGTATCATATCGCGATCGATCTGGTGATGCACGGCAGCGGCAACCGGAGAAGCTGCGTCGGCGCGTATGTACTGAATGTCAAAAGCGGCGAGGTGCTGACCTTTGTCGCCCCCGCCACGGTGATCGCCTGCGGCGGCGCCGGCAAAGTCTATCTGTACACCAGCAATCCCGATGTGGCGTGCGGTTCCGGCGTGGCAATGGCTTACCGCGCGGGGGCGAAGATCGCCAACATGGAGTTCATCCAATTCCATCCGACGATCCTTTACCACCCCACGGTGCGCTCGTTTTTGATCAGCGAGGCGCTGCGCGGCGAAGGCGCGGTGCTGAAGTGCCGGGACGTGCGCGGCGGCGAGCCGGTGGAGTTCATGCACAAGTACCATCCGATGAAGAGTCTGGCTCCGCGCGACGTGGTCGCCCGCGCCATCGACTCCGAGATGAAACGCACCGGCGAGGAATGTGTTTATCTGGATATCCGGCACCACAGCGAGGAAAAACTGCGGCTGCGCTTCCCCAACATCTTCCAGCGCTGTCTGGAAGCGGGTGTCAACATGGCGCACGACCTTATCCCCGTGGTCCCGGCGGCGCACTTTGTCTGCGGCGGGATTGCGACGGGACTGAACGGCGAGTCGAGCCTCCGCGGATTGTACGCCGTGGGGGAATCCGCCTGTACCGGACTGCACGGTGCGAACCGTCTGGCGAGCAACAGTCTGCTGGAGGCGCTCGTGATGTCGCGCTGTGCGGCGGAAGCCATCGCGTCGGATTTTGCCACGCTGCAGACCAATCTTCCCGAACAGTCGGAGAATCTGCACTGGGTCAGCGGCAATGCCACCGACTCCGACGAGCAGGTGGTCATCACCCACAACTGGGATGAGATCCGCCGCTTCATGTGGGACTACGTCGGCATCTACCGCACCGACAAGCGACTGGAACGGGCAAAGAATCGCATCAAACTGATCCGCAAGGAGATCGAGAAATACTACTGGGATTTCCTCGTCACCGCCGATCTGGTGGAACTGCGCAACATCGCCACCGTGGCGGAACTGATCATCGACTCCGCCATGCGGCGCAAGGAGAGCCGCGGTCTGCACTACAACGCCGACTATCCGTTCAAGGATCCGGAACTGGAGTGCGTGGACACGGTGATCCAGCGAAAACTTTGAAGAGGACATCCGGGATCATGAAGCGCAAGTTGGAGGTCGACCGCAACGCAGTCGCTATCATCGCCGCTCTGCGGGACGCGGGGTTCGAGGCCTATATCGTCGGCGGAGCGGTGCGCGACCTGCTGCTGGGACGCTCTCCCAAAGACTTCGACATTTCCACCGCCGCCTCCCCCGAGGAGGTGCGTCAGGTCTTCGGGCGGCGTTCGGTACGGATCATCGGCAAGCGGTTCCGTTTGGCGCACGTCTATATGGGGCGGGCGCTGTTTGAGGTCAGCACGTTCCGCAAAGCGCCCGAAGGCACCGGTGTCGACGAGCGCAACATCCGCCATCCCGAACTGCTTCCCGAACATCTGATCGTGTCGGACAATTCATTCGGCACCGCCCGGGAAGACGCGTGGCGGCGCGACTTTACGGTCAATGCGCTTTTTTACGATCCGCTGGAGAACGAAATACTCGATTATACCGGTCAGGGCGTGGCGGACATCGAACGCCGGATCGTGCGCGCCATCGGCGCGCCGAAACTGCGTTTCGAAGAGGATCCGGTGCGGATGCTGCGAGCGCTGAAACTGGTGGCCCAGTATGATTTTACGCTCGACAACGCTACCGAGAACGCGCTCTTTGCCGCAATGCCGCTGATCTGTCATGCCGCGCCGTCGCGGCTGGCGCTGGAATTGGAAAAGATCCTGCAGTCGTGTTATGGAGACCGGCATTTTCAGGTCTTCCACGACTACGGGCTGTTGCAGTATCTGCTGCCCGAGATCAATGCCGAGTGGGATTCCGAGGCGGCGCAGTACATGCTGAAACTGCTGTTCGAACGCAACTGCCGGGTGGACGAGGGGCGTTACCGCAACAGCATCTCGCTCGCCATCGCGACGATCGCCGTGGCGTTTGTGGAGCGCGTCTGCGGTCGTCGTCCGGGAGGATTGTGGCCGGAGACGCCAGAGGGCCGCACCGCGATCCGGGCGGTGGTGGAAAAGTTGTTCAGACCCCAGAACATGATGGTGAAGATGAATCTTTCCGCCGAGCGGATACTCCTGATGCAGACGGAACTGGAGAAATCCACCATCCGGCGGACGCTGCCGCAGCAGCGTTCCTATGCTCACGCCTGCGAACTTTACGCCATCCGGCATTTGGTCGCCGGAGAGAGCGAAGTAGATCTGCGCCCACTGCCCCCGCCGGATGAGAGCCGGGAACACGAGCGCCGGGGCAAAAACAGAGAGCGTAAAAGATGAAGATCCCCGGTGTGCTGTCGGTATTGACACTGTTGGGCGTTCCGCTGCTCTTCGGCGAGACGCTGCTGGATTACTCGACGGGCAAACCGGTGCGTTACGCTGGGCGCTTCTCCGCCGCGCCGGTGGTGCTGGATCGCTACCGGCCGCGCGTCAAGGAGTTTCGCGGCGTCTGGGTGGCGACGATCGAAAACCTCGATTTTCCGATTCACCGCACCGCCGCGGAGTTCCGACGCGACTACATCCGCATGGTGGACAATATCGCCCGGGCGAACTTCAACGCGGTGATCTTTCAGATCCGCCCCGCAGGCGACGCCTTTTATCCCTCCCGGCTCAATCCCTGGTCGCAAAACCTCGCCGGTCGGGAGGGCGTCGGCATCCGCGGCTTCGATCCGCTGCAATTCATGGTGACCGAGGCGCATCGCCGCGGCTTGGAGTTCCACGCCTGGTTCAATCCCTACCGGGTGGTCAACCACACGCCGCTCACCAAAGCGGAGTATCTGAAGGTCCTGTCGCCGCATAACTTTGCCCGGCGGCACCCGGAATATGTGTTGAGCATCCCGCTCGGCAACAAGCGCACCCAGTTGATCCTCAACCCCGGAGAGCCGGAGGTCATGCGCCATATCGTCGACACGGTGAACGAAGTGGTCGGCAAATATTCCATCGACGCGGTGCATTTCGACGACTACTTCTACCCGTACAGCGGTTTTTCCGATCAGGATCTGCACACCTACCGGCGCTTCGGCGGCAAGATGAACATCGACGACTGGCGGCGGCGGAACGTTACCGGAGTCATCGTCGCGGTGCGTCAGGCGTTGGATCTGCATCGCAAGGCGACCGGTCGGCGCGTTCGGTTCGGGGTGAGTCCGTTCGGCATTTGGGCGAACCGCTCGGCAATGCGCACGGGATCGCTCACCGGCGGACTGCAGAGTTACTTCAAACAGCATGCCGACACCCGGCTGTGGGTCAAATGCGGTTATATCGACTACATCGTGCCGCAGTTGTATTGGGAGTTCAGCCACGAAACGGCGGCGTACGCGGCGTTGGCCGACTGGTGGAGCGCCACGGTCCGCGGCACGGGGGTAAAGTTGTTCATCGGTCACGCGGTCAGCCGTCTCGGCAGCAGCCGCAAGTGGCGGGCGCCCGAGTTGGCCAACCAGTTGCGTTACAACAACAAGAAGCCGGAAATATCCGGCTCGGTATGTTTCTCTTACCGTCATGTATTCACCCCCGCCAATTCGGACCAGCGCACCGGGGTCAACTATGTGCTCAAAAATTTCTGGCGTTCGCGGGCGGCGCTGCCGTGGTGAAAGGAAACTCGGGAAAATGGATTTTGGACAATTCTGTCGGGAACTGCACCTGAACGAAGCGGACGCGGAGCGGATCTTCCCGGGGTACGGGGCCTCGGCGCGGATGTTTACGGCGGAAGCGGCGGCCGAGACGCTGAACCGGGAATATCTCGATATGGTGCTGCCGTGGATCGGTCTCCCGGAAGCGGATGAAAACGCCCTGCGGCGTTTTGCCGCGCGAGTGAACGGCGATCCGGTGGCGCAGCGGTTGTTTTTCCATGCCCGGCGGACGTTGTTCGAGGGCGAGGAACTTCGGGCGATCTGTTCGTGGCCGGACTTTTCGGCGTACTTCGGGGCGGAACACCCGCTCTTCTATCTGCTTTTGAGTTGTGCGGTCTTTGCTCCGGCGCTGCGCAGTTACCGCCGCGCCGGACTGCCGGAATATCCGGTGCGCAGCATCGGCCGGAAGATACTAAATTCCAGTTGGATCAACAGTCAGGCATTCGGCGTGCCCGGATACGACAGGAGTGCGCTGTACTGGCTGCGTCACTATGTGGATCTGGCTGTCATCCCGGTCGGGCGCTTCGAATTTCGCCACGGCAAGGCGGAAACCTACGGCGTCGAGGTCTATCGGCGGCGGAGCGACGGAGTGCTGTTGACGCTCTTCGGTCCCGCGCCCGGCGGTTTCCGGAAAGACGGCACCGCCTGCCCGCTCCACGACCCGGAAGCGGTGACGACGGGGGCGCTGATCAAAACCGAAAACTTCGTGATCGGTCACGCCCTCGCCCAGGATACCGGGCGCAACATGGGGGTGGTGAAACTGCATCTTGACGAATGGGAAGCGGTCATCACGGCGTCGAGCCCGGTGCTGGAGTGGCACATCCCCGGCGGCGGCGGCATGACTCCGGAAGTGACCCGCGCGTCATTGGCGGAAGGCTTCGAGTTCTTCGACCGTTATTTCCCGGCGCTCCCCTCCCCGGTGGCGGTCATGTGTTCTTCGTGGGCTTTCTGGCACCGTTACGAGGAACTGCGTCCGCAGGCAAATCCGGCGCTGGTGATGCGCGAGTGTTACGAATTCAACCGCCCGTTGCGCAATTACAGCGGGTTCTACTTTATCTTCGGGGCGAAGACCCCGGCGGATCTGCCCGGAGCGCCGCGCCGGGACACCTCGATCCGCCGCGCCATGCTGGACACCCTAGACACGCTCGGATATTTGAGCAACGGCGGCGTGTTCATTCTGCGTGAGGATCTCGACAAGTGGGGCAGCGCCCCTTACCGTACCGTGCGCCGCTGCCGCGACTGGCAGCGCTATCTCGTCACGGAAGCGTAAGCGCGGCAACGAAACAGCTTTCGAACCCCGGCAGTTGGGCAAGCGGAAGTTCCTGCGGCAGTAGACTCAACCGCCGCAATTCCCGATACAGTTCCGGCTCGGCGGCCAACGCGGCGGCACCATGCAGACTGGAGTTGCCGATCTTCTCGAGTTTGCGCTGCGGCGGCAGCATGCCGATGGCGATGGCGTTTTTGAGCGCCAAGCCGGAAGCGAACCCGCCGGCGAGCACCAGCTTATCCGCAGTGATGCCGCAATGCTCTTCCAGCGCGGCGATACCGGCGCCGATCGCCGCTTTCGCCTTGAGCAACTGTTCCACGTCATCTTCGCCCACACCGACGCCGGGAGCGATCTCCCGATACGTTTCTTCCGGTCGCACGAAGCGGCCGAACTCGTTCAGCCGTCCAGCCGCCCGTTCTTCCGCCAGATAGTCGACGTAGGCGGTGCCGCAGATGCCGCGCGCGGCGACACCGCCGATGATCCGGCAGCCGCCCTGCCCCGCGGCGTAGTGCTCGATTGCTCCGGCGGAGGCGCGCATGCCGCAGCGCAGCCCTGCGCCCTCGAATGCGGGACCGGCGGCCGCCGAGGTCCCGATAAAACCGTTGCCGGTATTGAAAACGATCTCGCAGTTGGTGCCGAGATCGACCAGCATCTCCCCGGGGGGCAACTTGGCGGCGAACAATCCCGAGGTGATATCGCCGCCGAGATAGCCGGATATGCACGGCACGGTCCACACCTCGCAGGGTGGCAGCAGATCCCGACGCGGCGGAAATTCGCACTGCGGCGGAGCGAACGGATAAACGCCGATGGCGGAAGGATCCACTCCGTGCAGGAGACAGCACATTACCGTGTTGCCGGAAACGGCGATCCGGCCAACTCCATCGGCATCAAGTTCTTCCAACAGTTCTCGCAACGAGTCGATCACCGCATTCTGAAGTTCCCTTGCTCCGTTCGGGCGAGCGGCGTGAGCGATGCGCGTCACCACGTTGTCGCCATAACGGATCTGGCGGTTGAACGCACCGGCGGAGCCGATCACTTTGCCGGAGCGGATCTTCACCGCCTCCAGTGTGGTACTGCCCAAGTCGACGGCGATCACCGTTTCCGGGGTATCCGGCAAAGGGATGAAAGCGCATCCCGGCAGCCGCTCCGGCACGGTCGCAATGGAGCGTTCCGGGATCTCCACCACTCCCCTGCCCCCGATCAGGCGGGTACGGCAGGCGGGGACCGTTTCCGGCGGGAACGCCGGGACGCCGTTGCACTCCCACTCGCCGGAAACGAGTTTCACCCGGCAGCCGCCGCAACGGCCGTGCCCGCCGCAACGCAGATCAAGGTGGAAACCTTTGGCGCGCAACTGCTCGGCAAGATTTTCCGGCGATGAAACGCTGATCTTCATATCCCCGCGCTCCGAATGGCTCAGGCAAAACGGGCCGGGGAGCAATGTCCCCGGCCCGCAGCTGCGTTACTGTGGTCGAGCCGGAGAACTCACAGCCCCATCAGGCGGCAGAGTTTTTCGTGCTCGTCGCCCCACGGCGCCGGCCACAATTCGGCGAGTTTGGCGCGCGCGGCCTCCGGGGTGCCCGCGATCTCCAGCGCCGTCAGCCGGGCGCCCTTGGCAAAGATCTCCGGCGTGATGCCCTGGCTCAACGCCAACCGCATGGTGCCTACCGAACGGTCATCCCAGCCGATCTTGCGTTCGGGGTCGCGGGTGATCCGGCTGACCTGATCCTTGAGGAACGGGTTGACCATACGCACCAGCAGACCGTCGACATAGGCGGTGAAACCGTCAACGGTGAAGAGCGGGTCGTTGAGGTGACCGTACTTCTTGATCAGCGCCGCGCCGGATTCGTTCAGGAACGCCTGACGCGCCATGCTGATGAGATCCTGATGGGCGGAAAGGTCGCTCATGAACTCGCAACCGCGCTGCTTGCCCAGCATGCCGAGCAGGAAGTGCGTGGCGTTGTGACCGTAAAGTTTGGCGTCCTCGAAGGGGAAGAGGTCGTCCTTGACGAAGAGCGACTGCACCTTGCGGTTTTCGATGCCGGGGCATTTGGAGATGTAGATGGTCTTGAACTCCTCGACCAAGTGACCGACTTCGGCTCCCGGAGCCAGCGGCGTCCGTTCGGCGGCGGGGATGACGCCGCTCATCTTGCCGATGACCGTGTTCAGGCAGTAGGTATGGGGGAAACCGTCGCCCAGTTCGGCCTGCAGCGCCTCGGCGGCGTGGTTGTTGTTCTCGGCGGTGTAGATGAAGCGGGTGCGCTGCGGTTCGCGGGCGAAACCGATCTTGAGCCATTCGGCGGAGGCGCCGAAGAACTTGATGCTCGGCAGCGCGGTCGCCAGTTCCGACGCCTCGGCGGCGGCGGCGATCAGTTTTTCCCGCTCTTCGGGGATCATCGGGTTGTAAGCCTCGACCCGCTCATAGGTCTCGGTGTAGACACGATCCGCCGCGGCGATGTTGATGGTCACGCTGTGCGAAGCGTTGACCGCGTTTTTGAGTTTGTCGTTGACCTCGGCGATGACGATGCGGTCAAAGCCGCCCTTGGCGGCTCCGGCGAGGAAGATCCCGGTTTGGATCGGTCCGAGGCCGATCCCGACGAAAGTACTCATTTTTTCTCCATCCTTTCCCGTGATTCAAGGGGTTTGGTTAGCAACCTATCGATTCGCGTCGAAACGCCGACGGCGTCAACGCCCCATCGCCTTGCGGGCGACGTTTTCCAATTCGATCTGGAAGGCCTCGACATCCTCCGGCGTCGGCTTTTCGCCTTTGAGGTTTTCCAAGCCGAGGCGTCCCATCTGGTCGATGTACCACTCCGCGGTCGATCCGGAGGCGAATTTGACCGTGCCGGAGAGCATCATGCCGGGGCGGGCGAGTTTACTCAGTTCGACCACGGTCTTGCCAGTGGCTGGAGCCGCGGCCTCCGCCCCGTCCGCGGCGACCGCTTCCGCCGCTTCCGGAGTTTCCGCGGCGGCGGCCTTTTCCGCTTCTTCCTTGGCGCGCTTGGCTTTTGCCTCCTGAGCCCGCGGATCGAGCGCCTCCCAGTCGATGGTCTCCAGTTCGGAGGCGAGGATGCGGATATCCATATAGGTCAGGTGGACGGAGAACTTCTCGTTCACCATCTTTTGGATATCGGAGAGCGATTCGCCCTTCTGAAGTTCCTCCGCCATAAAGCGTTTGATCGACAGTTCAACTTCTTTTTCCATTTTTTCTCCTCCTCTCCCGGTGCGGGCGTGCGGTCTCCCGGGGACGCCGCGCCAGTATAAACTCTTTGCGTCTTATGCTTTCGACCTTTTTGGGTCGCGCGTTCAGTTCAAGGATCAGCGGTGCGCCACTCAATTCGAATGCCGCCCGCAACTGTTTCTGCAGAAACGCGAGAAAGCCGTCCGGAGCCAACTCGGGGCGGTTCACGAACAACCGTACCCGCGCCGGTTTCACCCCGACCATCGCCGCGTAGAATATCTTGAGCCGCGCCGTCCCCACGGGCGGCGGCGGATTGCGCTCGATCGTCTGCCGGATCACCCGGTTGAGCACGCCGGTCGGCAGTTCGGTCTCCAGATTTTCCATGACCTCGGCGATGCGGTCGAGCAGTGTCTCCAGACGGCGGTGCTCCAGTGCGCTCACGAACTCGACCGGGGCGTAGTCGATCCCCGGCAGGTTATAGCGCAGTTCCTGAGTCAGCGCTTTGACCGAGCTGCCCGGGCAGCGGTCGACTTTGTTCGCCACGATCACGCAGCCTTTGGCGGCGTCGCGGATCATCGCCGCGATCCGGCGATCCTGGGCGGTGACTCCGCCCTCCCCCGCTTCGACGACGAACAGCACCAGATCGGAGCGTTCGATGGCGCTCTTGGCGCGCATTACGCTGAAGAGTTCCACCACGCTGTCGACCTTGGCGCGCTTGCGCATCCCGGCGGTATCCACCAGCACCGCCGGACGCGCTTCGCCGCGGTAGGTGATGGAAAAGTCGATATCCACGGCGTCCCGGGTCGTTCCGGCGACATCGCTGGTCATGACCCGGTTTTCCCCGATCAGCGCGTTGATGAGCGAGGACTTGCCGACGTTCGGGCGGCCGATCACCGCGATCCGCACTGGAGTCCCCGCGACCGCCTCCGCCTCGGCGGAACGCTCCTCGGGCAGCAGACTCAACGCCCGGTCCAGCAGCGCCGTGATGCCGCCGCGATGCTCGCAGGAGATCGGGAACACGTTGCCGAAGCCGAGTTCGCTGAACTCGGCGGCATCGTCTTTCAGTTTGGGGTTGTCGCACTTGTTGGCGGCGGCGAGCACCGGTTTACCGGTGGCGCGCAACCGGACGGCGATATCGCGATCCAGCGGCGTCACCCCCGTCTGCGCGTCCCCGACCATGATCAGCACGTCGGCGTCGGCGATGGCGCACTCGACCTGCCGGGCGATGCCGGTATCCCAGAAATCGACCTGCCGGGTCTCGCCCTCCAGCATGCTCAAGCCGCCGGTATCGACCAGCATGAAGCGGCGTCCGTCCCGCTGGGCGGGCGCCGCCAGACGGTCGCGGGTGACGCCGCTCATTTCATGGACGATCGACAGCCGTCTGCCGATTATCGCGTTGAAGAGCGAGGATTTGCCGACATTCGGCCGACCGACGATCGCGATCGTCGGCAGATGGGCAGTCAATTTGTGCGGAGCGTCACTCATAAACGATCACGATAACGGTTGATGGTGTCCCGCAATTCTTTGGCGGCACGACCGGCGGCGAGGTCGAAGTCCTCGCCTTTGCCGGCAAAGATGATGCCGCGCGAAGAGTTGACGATGATGCCGCGTCCGGAAGCGTTGCAGCCGTTGCGCACCACCTTTTCCACGTCGCCGCCCTGCGCACCGACGCCGGGGACCAGAAACACCATGTCCGGGCAGAGTTCGCGGAGGCGCTTCAACTCCTCCGGGTAGGTGGCGCCGACCACCATCGCGGCGTTGCCGGAAGCGTTCCACTTGTCGCGCACCAACAGCGCCAGATGCTCGTAGAGCGGCCGCCCGTCACAGACCAGATTCTGCAGGTCGCCCGAATTGGGATTCGAGGTGCGACAGAGCACGATCACGCCTTTGTCGGCATGATCGAGGAACGGTTTGACCGCGTCGAAGCCCATGTAGGGGTTCACGGTCACGGCGTCGGCGCCATAGCGCTCGAAAGCCTCGCGGGCGTACTGCTCGGCGGTGGAGCCGATGTCGCCGCGCTTCACATCGAGGATCACGGGGATCCCCGGCGCATTTTCATGGATGTAGTCGATGGTCATGGCCAGTTCGTCGTCGCGGTTTTCACCGGCGTAAAAGGCGCTCTGCGGCTTGTAGCAGCAGACGAAGTCGCGCGTGGCGTCGACGATCCGGCGGTTGAACTCGAAGAACGCCTGGTCGCTCGAACGCACACATTCGGGCAGTTTCGCCAACGCCGGATCCAAACCGACACAGACCAGCGAGCGGTTGCGCTCGACGGCCTGATCCAAAGCCGCAAAAAAATTCATCGTCATCCTCCGCGAATTACTTTTTGTTCACGGCGCGGATCACCCGAGCCGGAGCGTTTTTATCATACGGTCCGAGTTGCGCCTTGTCCGGATCGAACTCGATCCGCGTCCGCCAGCCGGGACCTTCGATCCGCAGCGAACGGGCGTAATAAAGACCGTTCTTTTCGGTGAAACCGCTGGTTTCCAGCGTCCGGAACGGCTGCTCCGCACCGGGGCGGAAGAACTCCGCTTTCAACGGGAATGCGTGTTCCCGCTCCAGATACACCTTGACGAGTTCCTTGCCGTCCGGGGATTTGAGCAGCAGCAGTCGGCACCGGACCACGGCACTCAGCGTGGCTCCGGGCAACTCCCGATCCAAGTCGTAATAGAGAAAGCCCATCGTCAGATCAGAGGCGCGCACGCCGACCTGATCCAGCAGCACGCAATCCGGATCGTGTACCACGCTGGTCCCGTCGTGACGGGCGTCGCGGGACTGCCCGAGGATATAACTTTCGCGGTTGTCGACCAACAGCTGTCCGATCGTCCGCTCCGGCATGATGATGACGCCGAAGTAGAGCGGCATCGTCTGCGCTTCGCCGCCGCGCCGCCGGTGCTGAAGCGTTCCCTCCAGCATACCGTAAGTCGCCTGCCCGTTGGGATTGCGGGCGCGTTCCAGAAACGCCGGGGCCGGAAGTTCCGCCGCCGCGAGCACGACGGTGCAGAACATCGCGGCGCCGAGCAGATATTTTGCGACACGCAAATTCATGACCGATGACGCTCCGGATTTTTGAGCACCGGTTCGTCGAACACCGTTTTCAACAGTTCTCGGCAGTTGGCGACGAAGTGCGCGTTGAGTTTGGAGCGGATGGATTCCGGCAGTTCGCCGTACTCCTCGGCGTTGTCACGCGGCATCACCACGTCGGTGATCCCGGCGCGCAGCGCCGCCACCACCTTTTCGCGGACGCCGCCGATCGCGGTGACCCGCCCCTGCAAGGTTATTTCTCCCGTCATGGAGAGATGCGGACGCAGTGCCCGCTTGAGCAGCAGCGAAGTCAGCACCGAGACCATCGTCACCCCGGCGCTGGGACCATCCTTCGGGGTGGCCCCGTCGGGAACGTGAATGTGAAAATCGTTGCCGGTGAAGACCTCCGGCGCGATGCCCAATTCCGGAGACAGACTCCGCACCAGCGTGAACGCCGCCGCCGCGGATTCCTGCATGACCTTGCCGAGCGACCCCGTGAGTTTGAGATCGCCCTTGCCGCCGGGCAGCAGCGCTGCCTCGACCGGCAGCACCACGCCGCCGACGCCGGTCCATGCCATGCCGATCGCGTATCCGGGGGCGCGGAACGCCGCCGTCGAACGCTCGGAGCGGAAAATCCGGACACCGAGGATCTCGTGCGCAAGTTTCACATCGACCCGAACCGGAGCGGACGCACGTTCCGGATCTTCCAGCCGACGCCGCACCAGACGGCGGCAGAGTTTGCCGCAGACCCGTTCGAGTTCGCGCACACCGGCTTCCATAGTGTAGTTTTCGATCAGATAGTCCAGCGTCGGCAGCGGGACCCGGAGCGACGACGCCTCCAACCCGGATTCCGCCACCTGACGCGGCAACAGATAACGCTTGGCGATCTCGCGCTTCTCAAAGGCGGTGTAGCCGGGCAGACGAATGATCTCCATGCGGTCGCGCAACGGTCCGGGGATGCCATCCAAATCGTTGGCAGTGGCGATGAAAAAGACCTTCGACAGGTCGAACGCCAGTTCGACGTAATTGTCGGCAAAGGAGTTGTTCTGCTCGGGGTCGAGCACTTCCAACAGCGCCGACGCCGGGTCGCCGCGGAAATCGTGCGCCAGTTTGTCCACCTCGTCGAGCATGAACACCGGGTTGCCGCTGCCCACCCGCTTCAGGCTTTTGATGATCCGTCCGGGCATCGCGCCGACATAAGTGCGGCGGTGTCCGCGGATCTCCGCTTCGTCGCGGACGCCGCCCAAGGATACGCGGATGAACTTCCGCCCCATGGCGCGCGCGATCGACCGCCCGATGGAGGTCTTGCCCACCCCCGGCGGTCCCACCAGACAGAGTATAGGCGCCCGGCAGAGTTCGCCGCGTTCGTGGCGCAACTGCATGACCGCCAAAAACTCCAGTATCCGTTTTTTTACTTCTTCCAGACCGTAGTGATCCTCGTCCAGCACCTTGGCGGCGCGGTCGATGTCGTAAACATCCTCGGTAAAGGCGGTCCACGGCAGATCCAGCAGCAGCGACATATAGTTGTAACTGATGTGGTATTCCGGCGCCGACTGCGGGATGAGTTCCAGACGTTCCAGTTCGTTTTCGACCGCCGTCAGCACCTCTTCCGGATAATCCCCTGCGTTCAGGCGCTTGCGCAGCGCCGCCACATCGGGATTGGCGGTCTCTTCGCCGAGTTCCCGCTGGATGGTGCGCAGCTGCTCGCGCAGAAAGTATTCGCGCTGCGACTGGCTCATCGCCTCGTGGACCTCGTTCTGGATCTTGACGCCGAGGCGCAGAACCTCCAGTTCACGGTTGATCAGCAGGCTCAATATCTCCAGCCGCTTGACGACCGAACATTGCGAGAGCAGCACGACCTTTTCCGCGGTGGAAAAACTCAGCGCATCCGCCACCGTGTCCGCAAAACGCCCCGCAGACGGAGCATTCAGCACCGCCATCTGGAGTTCCTCCGGCATGTTCTGGGACAAGCCGGCCAGCTCCTGAAAGCCCAGCATCACGCTGCGGCGGCGGGCTTCGACGGTCTCGGCGGGTTCCTGAACCACCGGGATCTCCTGATATCCGACGTTCACCACGCCCCGCTCGTCGATCCGCAACTGGCTGCACTGGATGCGTTTCACTCCACGCAGGACTGCTTTGCGCGAACCGTCGGGGAACGTCAGTTCCTTGACCACGCGGACCAGCACGCCGATCGCACTGCGGGTGCGCTCCCGAAATTCAAAGGTGCGCAACGACAGCGTGAGCGGGAAGTTCCCCAACTCGGCACGTTCCGGCACCTCGGGGAAGATCGCCAGCAGACGGTTGTCCGCCATCGCGGCTTTCAGCGCGGCGGAGTTCTCCTCCGATACCGGCACCGGGGTCAGACTGAACGGATAGAGCACCTGATCCCGCAGTTCGAACAAGCGGACGGCGGGATTAGGCGCCCGGGCGCTTTCCGGGGGCGGAGCGGGGTTGGATTCGGCGGTCATGGATCAAGTCGCCTTCCCTGGCTTACGGCAGCGGAGTATAGGTGCAGGTTTTGAGGAAATCCAGCATCTTCTGCAGCGACACCGCGCCCTCGGTGGTCGTCACCGAGCGCAAATTGAAGTTGCTGAACGCGCTGCCGAGTTTGAGCGCCTGATCCAGTTCCCAGTTTTCATGCAATGCGTACATGACACCGGCGGCGAACGCGTCTCCCGCGCCGTTGCTGCCGACGATCTCCTTCTTGTCGATGTGGCACGACGGAGCGTAGATGTACTTGCCGTTGCGGTGTTTGCCGACCGCCCCCTCGGGGAAGTGGATGACCACCGTATCCCGGACGCCGCGCTCCAGCAGGAAATCCACGATCGCGGGCAGATTTTCCGCCCGCAGCTTGCCGTCGGCGGAGCGCGCCTCGATGCCGCTGCAACAGGCGCCTTCGAGCTCGTTGACGATCAGCACGTCGATCTCGGGCAGCACCGGCAGCACCGTGCGGCGGAACTTTTCGGGCGCTTCGGAGACGAAATCCACGACCGTCTTGTAGCCCTTTTCGCGCAGAGCGTGCAGCGCGCGTTTGGCGGCGGGTTCGCCGTTGGCGTCGAGCGCATCCAGCGAGTCGAGCAGCAGCAGATATGCCAGATAGAAGAACTTGGCGGGCACATCCACCTTGAGCAGATCCTCGACCGAAAGTTCCGCCGATGCGCCGCGGCAGTGGAAGAACGTGCGCTTGCCGTCGCCGGACATCACGTCGGTATAACTCGTCGGGGCGCTGGGGCTGAAAACGAGGTTGCTGCTGTCCACGCCGTGTTCGCCGATGACTTTGATCAGGTATTTTCCGTCGTCATCGTTACCGATGCGTCCGGCGACGTACAGCGGTATCGACGGATCGGCGGCGGCGATGTCGAAGAGGATGTTGCACGGACCGCCGCCCGCCGACGAAACGGTGGAGCGGATGTTGCAGAGGTTCCCCTCCCCCGGCCACCGGTCGATGACCTTGATTTTATCCACGATGAGATTGCCGGCTCCGACGATGCCCTTGCGCATATTCAAGTCCTCCATGTTTTGATCAAACGGGCGTTTTCACCCCTTACATCAATATAATGTAATATGGCAAGTGGTCAGCGTCAAGCCGCCGCAAGTGGGAAACCGCCGGAAACCGCGTCTTTACCGGCGCGGATGGACAAAAAAAGAACCCCGGAGCGGGAAGTGTTCCCATTCCGGGGCGGCGGCAAATCAAACGGATGCCAGTCCGGGGGGGGCGATTTACTCGCCCATGAAGTCGATCGACATCGTACCGGTCTCCGGGACTTCCACGTCGCGGGTGACGTACGGAATGAACATGAAGACGACCCAGTGGTTCAGGAAGGTGCGGCTCTGAACGCCGCGATAGGCGTTGATCAGTTTCCCGGTCTTGGCGTCGGTGACCACCGCGGTCATGCGGCAGCTGCCGGTGCGGGCGATCCGCCGGAAGATCGACAGTTCGGGGATGCCGAAGTTGATGTTGGTGTTGGGCAGCGGGATCGGGATCGCCGGGGTGCCGATATTCAGCACCGTGTTGTCGGTGGCGAGCACTGCGCAGTAGAAGTGGATCTTGATGTCGGCGTTTTCCGGCTTGTCCGCGATGTTGATGCCCGACAGCGCCATGTGCGTGTCAATGACCGCGGTGACGTAGTCCTTGTCGCACTGCGGCGAGAGTTTGGCGATGTCGATCACCGCCTTCTTGCCGGCGTAAGCGGTGAAACTCATGGTATCCACGGCGCGTTCAACCGAGTGGGCGATGAGGTTCTGCTCCACCGCCGAACGACCGGTGTTGGTGATGCGCGGTTCGATACAGCCGGCGGCGACCATCGCCAGCACCGGAGCCATAAGCCAAGTGAGTTTTCGCATTTTACAGATCCTTGTTTAAAAAGTGCAGTTGCTCCCACCCGGGAATTCCAACCAAATGATGACATAATATATAGTGCCTCGCCCCCGTTTGCAATCTCCCGGCGGATGAAAAAAACGAAAACCGCGGCTGCGATCGCGTTTTTACCATGGGCCGCAATTGAAAATTCCGTTTTTCAATTTATGCTGTTCGGCAGAGGAGAGACTCCGCCCCATCCGGCGGCGGAGAAAAAAAGAGGAGGTAAAAATGCCCCGATGCCGCTGTCTGTTTGCCTTTTTCATGGCGGTCGTCATGCTGACGGCCGCCGCCGCCCCGCCGCCGACGACGTAGGGGAACACCCGCACGCTGCGTTTCGTACAGGATGACGCGCAGGATTACATGGTGTCCAAGATATACCGGCTCAAATATGTGCAGGCCAATGACATTTCACCATTCGTGCAGGGAATGGTGATGCGCTACAACATGAACTCGTCGGTCGGCAGTATCGCCTACGGCGCCGACAATGCCCAGATGCTGACGGTGACCTGTCCGGTGGGGATGATGCCCTACGTCGACGAGTTCGTCCGCAAGGTCGATCGCGATGTCCGGATCAACGGCAAAACGCCCGACGATGTGATCCGGGTCGAAGTGGCAAGTTACGGCTTTTTGTGACCGTTTCCGACGGCATCCCGGATCGGCGAAGGGTTCTGTTCCTTTCGCCGGTCTTTATTTACCCCCCTGCCCCCGCGATGGCTCCGCCCGGAGCAAAAAATCCGGCAACCTGTCCCGATGTCGGCGGTGAAAGGGTTGTTTTTTATCCCGCTCCGGGATATTTTAAACGCTGTCAATGGAAAAATCCCGTTTATTCGCCGGATATCTTGAATATGGACCGTTTTTATGATGTAGTGGTCGTCGGCGCCGGACATGCCGGCTGCGAGGCGGCGCTGGCCGCCGCTCGGCTGGGGGCGCAAACACTGCTGGTGACGCTGCACCTCGACCACATCGCGCAGATGAGCTGCAATCCCGCGGTCGGCGGCATCGCCAAGGGACAGGTCGTCCGCGAGATCGATGCGCTGGGCGGCATGCAGGGGATCGTCACCGAAGCGGCGGCGATCCAGTTCCGGCTGCTGAACCGCGCCAAAGGTCCGGCGGTGTGGTCGCCGCGCGCGCAGTGCGACAAGGCGGTGTACAGCCGCGCGATGAAGTTCTGCCTGGAGGGGACCGGGAACCTCGAACTCTTTCAGGCGGAGGTCACGGGCTTCATCGTGGATGGCGAACGGGTGACGGGGATCGTCACCGCGTTCGGCGACCGGATCAACTGCGGCGCGCTCGTCCTCACTACCGGGACGTTTCTCAACGGCACATTGCACTACGGCATGCGGCACTTTCCGGGCGGTCGCGCCGGGGACTTCCCCGCGGTGACGCTTTCCGAAGCCATATCGAACGACCTGAAACTCAAACTGGGGCGGCTGAAAACCGGGACTCCGCCGCGTCTGGCAGGCGCGAGCATCGACTTTGCCGCGCTCGACCGCCAGCCCTCCGAACCGGAACCGGAGGAGTTCTCGTTTTGGGGGTCGGAGTTGCGCCCGGAACTCCCGACGGCGTTCCGGCGCGACCTCGACTGCTACATGCTCCACTCGACCGAAGAGACCCGCGAGATCGTGCGGCGGAACATCCACCGGTCCCCGATGTATCAGGGGGTCATCAAAGGGATCGGCACCCGCTACTGCCCGTCGTTCGAGGACAAGGTGTTCCGCTTTGCCGACCACCCGCGCCACCTGCTGTTTCTGGAGCCGGAGGGGGCGCAGAACCGCGAATATTACCTCAACGGTTTTTCGACCAGTCTGCCGCCAGAAGTCCAGTGGCGGATGGTCCATTCGCTGCCGGGGCTGGAAAACGCGCGCATCACCCGATACGCTTACGCCATCGAGTACGACTTCCTGCCGCCGGAGCAGTTGACGCGTTCGCTCCGATTGAAGCGCTACGCCAATCTGTTCTCGGCGGGACAGATCAACGGCACCAGCGGCTACGAGGAGGCGGCCGGTCAGGGGCTGGTCGCCGGATTGAACGCGGCGCGGACCGCCGCCGGACGCGGGAACGTGGAACTAGAGCGCGACCGCGCCTATATCGGCGTGATGATCGACGACCTCTGCACCAAGGAGATCGTCGAACCTTACCGGCTCTTCACCAGCCGGGCCGAGTACCGGCTGCTGCTGCGTCAGGACAACGCCGATCTGCGCTTGTCCGAATGGGCGCACGACTTGGGACTGCTGTCCGGGGACAAATACCGTGCGTTCGCCCGTTACCGCGACGCGCTGAACGGATTGCTCGAATACTGCCGGTCGACGAAACACGCGGGCAAGCCGTTGCTGAAGTATCTGCGGGAACTCCCCTTCGACGTGCCGCCGGAAGAAGCGGAACTGCCCTTCCCCGCCGAACTGCTGCCGCAACTGCCCGCGGGAACGATGGGGCGGCGGATCTGGCGCGAACTCCTGATCGAGGGCTGTTACGACGGATATCTGCAGCGGGAACTCGCCGAGATCGCCCGCCAGTCGCGCATGGAGAGCGTGGCGATCCCCGGCGACCTGCCGCTCGAAACGTTGCCCGGATTAAGCAACGAGGCGCGGCAGAAACTCATCAAAGTGCGCCCCGGAACGTTGGGTCAGGCCTCCCGGATCGACGGGGTGACCCCGGCGGATGTGGCGCTGCTGCAGGTCGCCATCACCGGACGGAGGAGATCATGACGACCGGCACCTCCGTCTGGGCGCGGATATTCCGCGACCGTTGCGGCGCGGCGGCGTTGATCGTCGTCGCACTTTACGCGGCGACGGCACTGGGCATGGAGGTGTACTCCGTGGTCTGCGAAGCGCGAAACGTCACCCCGATATACTTCGCCGCCGACGAATCCCGCCGCTTCCTGCCGCCCTCGCGGGAGTATTGGTTCGGCACCGACTACCGCGGGCGGAGCGTACTGGCGCGCGCGGTCGCGGGTTGCGCCAGCGCGGTAAAGGTCGGCGTGATCGCCGCCGGGATCGCCATGCTGATCGGCGTTTCGCTGGGGGCGGCGGCGGGATTTTTCGGCGGGCGCACCGACGAAACGGTGGTATGGCTGTACAGCACTTTCGCCTCGATGCCGAGTCTGCTCTTCATTCTGTCATTCGCGCTGCTGGTCGGCCGCAACTATTTGCCGGCAGGGGCTTTGGCGGTAGTGAACGGCATCGGGCGGACGCTGCATACCGAACCGGGCGTACTGGCGGTGTACGTCGCGATCGGCCTGACCAGCTGGACGACCGTCTGCCGGGTGGTGCGCAGCGAAACGATGAAACTGCGGGATCGCGGGTTTGTCGCGGCGGCGCGGATCGCCGGGGTCCCCGCGTGGACGATCGTGCGGCGGCACATCCTGCCGAATGTCTTTCACTTGGCGATCATTTACTTCACGCTGACCTTCGCGGGCGCGGTGATGATGGAGGTGATCGTCAGTTACCTCGGCTTCGGCGCCCAGAGTTTCCCGAGTTGGGGGCTGATGATATCGGACGGTCAGGAACGGTTGTGGCGGGGGATCTGGTGGGAACTCGCCGCCGCGACCTTGTTCATGTTCGGACTGCTGCTGTCACTGAATCTGCTCGGCGACGCCCTGCGCGACGCACTCGACCCCAAGCACCGCAATCGGTAGTGGAGACGATATGAAAAACACCCGTACCAATGTGACAAGAGTACTGGAGGCGGCGGGGATAGCCTGCGTCGAGCATCATTACGATACTTCCGACGGGGCGATCGACGCCGTTTCGGTGGCGAGGAAACTCGGCGAACCGGTCGAACAGGTGTTCAAGACGCTGGTAACGGTGTCGAACCAGTCGGATCACTTCGTATTCGTGGTTCCCGCCGCGGATGAACTCGACCTCAAAAAGGCGGCGAAAGCGGTCGGCAGAAAAAGTATCGAAATGCTGCCGCTGAAGCAACTGCTGCCGCTGACGGGATATGTGCATGGCGGCTGTTCTCCGGTCGGCATGAAGAAGAAATTCCCGACCGTCTTCGACGAGACGAGCCAACTTTTCGACCACATCTGCGTCAGCGCGGGATGCGTCGGGTGCAATATCGCCGTCGCCCCGGAGACGCTCGTCGAATATCTGGACGCCACATTCGCCGATATAACCAAGTCACGGTGATCCGACGGCGCAGCGCAAAAGGAGCCGATCATATGAAACTCAAAATATCACTGGCGGTATCGCTGCTGTCGCTGCTGCTGGGCGTTGCCGCCGGCGCGGCGGATTGGAACTCCGCCAAAACTCTCTATCCCGGCATCAAACTGCTCGAAGTCAAAAAGACCAAGCCGCGATTGCTCCGACTGTTCATCATGCGCATCGATCTGAAGACGCCGGGGCTGACCTTCGCGGTCACCGGGCGCGCCGGGAATTGGGGCAAGCCGATGCCCGACTATCCGAAACTCCCCATCCGCACCAGACGCGCCACCACCGGGGAGTTCATGCGCGAATGCCGAAACCCGGTCGCCCAAGGCGGCCGCGGGCTGAATATGGTGGTCGCGGTCAACGCCTCCCCGTGGACACCTTGGGCGCCGCCGTTCACCCACAAATTCGCCGACCCGCCGGGGCTGAATATCTCGGATGGAGTGATCGTCGGCAACCGGCGCGGCAACAATCCGGTATTTGTGGTCTACCGCGACGGAAGCGTGGACATCGTCAGCAAGGTGCCCCGTTCGGACATCCCCCGGATCAAGGATGCCGTGAGCGGCTTCTTCCTGCTGGTGAAAAACGGCAAAGTGCTGCCCGATACCGGTGTGACCAGTCGGGAATGCCATCCCCGCACCGCCTACGGGCTCTCCGCCGACCGGCGCTATCTGTACATCATGGCCCTCGACGGACGACAGCGGAAATGGAGCCTCGGCGCCACCGGTTCGGAGACCGGGCGCTTTATGCTCGAAGCCGGAGCAAGCGATGTGATCAACATGGATGGCGGCGGTTCGACCACCCTGTGTTATTGGGACAAACGCAGGAAGAAACCGGTGATGGTGAATCGTCAATCCTCGACCGGCAATTCCATGCGTCCGGTGGCGACCAATCTGGGCATCGTGCTGAATCGGAAGTGAGGCCGGTCATGATCCCGCGTCGCATATGGTCGCGGCTGCTGCCGCTGGGCGTACTGTGGGCGCTCTGCGTCAATGCCGGGAAGATCGACTGGGATTCGGCGCGGAGCCCCGCACCGGGGATCCGCTGGGTGCAGCTGAAACGTCGGCACCCCCGCCTGATGCGCATCGCCATCATGCGGATCGACTTGACCACACCGGGACTGCGGATCGTCACCACCGGACGCGACGCGGAGTGGGGGAAACCGATGCCGGATCACGCCAAGTTCACTATCGCCACACGCCGCATCACCACCGCCGAGTTCATGCGCCGCGCCCGCACTTCCGGCGTCGACATGGTCGCCGCGTTCAACGCCGCGCCGTGGCTCCCGTGGGAAAAGCCGTTCACGCACAAGTACGGGCATCCCTTGGGGATCAACATTTCCAATGGTCGGATCGTCAGCGACAGCCACCCGGAACTGCCGGCGCTGGTCGTCTGGAAAAACGGCAAGGTCGAAATACTCGAGACCGTCGACCGGAAACGTCTGCACCGGATCCGGGACGCGGTTTCGGGGTTCGGGCTGATCGCCAAAAATGGACGACTGCTGCCGGACAGCGGATACGCCCGAGGATTGATGCCGCGTTTGGCGTACGGGTTGTCGGGCGACCGCCGCTATCTCTATGTGATCGCCATCGACGGACGTCAACCGAAGTGGAGCCTCGGCGCCACCGGATCGGAAGCCGGGCGTTTGCTGCTCGACGCCGGGGCGCGCGACGCGATCAACATGGATGGCGGCGGGTCGGCGACGCTCTGTTACTGGGACAAACGCAAAAAACAGCCGACCGTCCTGAATCGCCACACTGCCGGTGGGTATTTGCGGCCGGTGGCGTCGAACGTCGGCGTGGTCATTAAAAAGCCGACGGAAAGGTGACGGCATGACTTCTTCGACCGATACGATCTCCGGCGGAAAAATCCCGCCTCCGGTGCCGCTCGCCGCCGTCCGTAGGGCGGTCGAGGTGGTGTTTTCCACCTCTTTCGAGGATACGGCGACGCGGCGAGGAGCGATGGATACGCTCGAAAAGGCGAACATGCACTGCACGCCGGAGGAATACTCCGCGTTCTACACCGCCGGATTGACACTCGATGCCGACGCGGTCGCGGACGCCGTGGAAAAGCAGTCGATATTGTATTTCTACGAGGCCGCGTTCGATAAGATAAAACGCGAGGTCGAAACGACGGTCCCCGCTCCCGGAACGGTGCTGTTGTGGCACGTCTACAACATGGGATATGTCGTTCGTACACCGAAGGCGTGCTTCGCGATCGACCTCCACCACCGCCGGAGCAAGGAGTTGATCCCGCTCCTGGACTTTCTGCTGGTGACCCACGACCACAGCGACCACCACACCGAATGTCTGCTCGACGGTCTTGCCCGAGCCGGGAAACCGGTCATAAGCAACTTTTATCCGCGGGGCACCGCCCGGGCGGGAAACCGCACGCTGGAACTCGGCACGACGAAGATCCATACCGTCACCACGGATCACAACAGGAAACTGCTCCGTTTCGTGCAGACCTACGAGGTGGAACTGGAGACCGGCGGCGGCAGAGTGATATTGTTCACCGGCGGCGACAGCTGCAACCCCGAACAGTTTTCCATGCAAAACCCGGCCGTGGACGTCTTCATCGTCCATCCCCGAGTCGGTCTTGATGTCGCCGCGGCGCAGCAGCTGGTGAATCCGCGCCTCACGCTGATATCGCATCTGTTGGAACTCGGACACTTCTTCGATCAGTGGCGCTGGAGTTACGATATCGGCTTCTCCGAAATGGAACGCAGTCGGCAAAACGGCCGCGATTGCGCGATCCCGCTGTGGGGCGACCGCATCGTGATCGGTGCGGCGCGGTGACCCGCGATCACCGGTATCTGCGGCACAGACGGCGCAGTTCCTGCCAGCGGCGGAGCCGACGGCGACGGCGCCACTCTGCCCACCGCATGACGATCCGCTCCCGCAGCAGATCCCACTCGGTCGGGGGCGCCGGATAATAGCGCCGCGTCGGAGCATGATAATAACCGCCCTGCCCCGCCAGATAATACGTCAAACGCTTCCATTCGCAGGATTCCCGCAGCCGCTCCGGAGCGTAAAACGGATTGTTCATCTCCAGGTGACAGCGGTATCCGTTGCACCGCACGACGCCCAGAAACGACAGCGGCTCGAAGATCCTGCCGCAGCGCGGGCACCGGATCATTCCGCTTCCGCTGTATCGCGGCAGTGCCAGATCGGCGCGCGGAAATTCGCGCAGCAGGAGTTCGCGGTAACAGACGACGATCGCCCGCTCCCGTTCCGCGCCGTTTTTCAGATTCTCCCAAAAGTACGGGATAAACCACTCGGGGAACGCCCAGCCGTCGACTCCGCGTTTCCACAGCGCCGAGCGGCGACCGTCCGCGACCGTCACGCCGCTCCGACCGGGAATGCAGTACACCCCGTCACCCGAGCCGATTAGCAGCGCCCCGTCGTCACGGATGCCGAACACCGGCTCAAGCCGTTTTTCCGCGTCACCGGCGCGAAGTATCAACATTCTCCGCCTCCCGCCGGAAACGCGGTCGCCGCGCCGCCATCCGGCACGATCGTACTATTTTCGACCGAACCACTTGCTTTCCAATATCTGCGCCTCGAACTCGCCGTACTGCTCAAGCAGAAAGTCGTTGACGGTGATGACCGGCGTTTCCTCCGGTCGGCGACTGGTGGGCTCCTTGTAGAGCCGACCGTACTCCTCCACCGAGGAGACATTGGTCAGTTCGGTCAACCGCAACTTGCCGTCGATGAAATCCGCCGCCTCCCACAACCGGAGCATCAGCTGATCGGCCTCGGGCAGTTCCCGGTTGCCGGTGTAGTTCTCCGCCAGCTGCCGGAACAGAAACCCCATGTACGCGGGAAAGCGCCGCGGCACTTCGAACCGGTCCTGCGCATTGTCCGTCGAACGCCGGAAATACGCCCGCAGCCGCTCCAGTATACCGCGGCGGCGCTTCCATGGGAACGGAGCGGAACAGATGAATCCGTCACTTCGGAAGGCGGACAATTTGCCGATCACAGCCTCCAGATTCGGCGCGAACCGCTCCCGATAAAAACTCTTGCAGTTCCACCACTCCGGAGATTCTCCGCCGCCTGCCGCGCCGCGGCTCGCCTCCAGCAGGCGGCATCCCTGCCGGGCATAACAATACAAAAGAGCCAATACACTTCTGCGCACCCGCACGAATTCCGGTACCAATCTGCCGTTTTGCATCGTATCCGCCTCCATGTTGTTATGATCGTCCCGCTATGTCAAATCCCCGCCATCCGGCGAGTGTTTGCCGACGTTGCCGACTCCAACTGCGACACCTTATGTCCAAACGGCTTCCCGGTAAATCGGAAACGCGTCAACTGTGCCGGGGCACCGACGACGCTCCGCCCGATGGCGGGCTGTCACACAACACCACTCGGCTGTTGGAGGATAAAGTTATCGTCAATTCCAAAAAATCAAAGGTGGTGCGCAAATGCAGGACCCCGTCGAAGAGGCAGAGGTCGCGGATCTCCAACTCCCGGCGGGAAGGAAACGGCCAGCCCGAATGCAGGCGGAAGTGCCGGACATGGCTCACGGTGAGCGTGCTGGCGATATCGGAAAGATCGTTGCGGTGACGTAGGAGTTCCCAACGAACACGGGTCATCCGCAACGAAAAGCGTCCGTCCGCGGCCGCGATGTCCCGCACACGGAAGTGTGCCTCGTGGATGAAACTCGCAAGGTAAAAGAGGTCGTGCATCCGGTTTTCCCCGGAGCGCAGCATGTAACGGAGCGGTCGATCGTCCGTCCGATGAAATCCGTTGCCGAAATCAGGTTGTTCGATCATCTCCGCATTGTCTCCGGTTGCTTACGGCGAATGCCGTTTCCGGTTGAGTTCGTCCACCGACTTCAAAAGCGCGTAACAGCACTCGATGCGCGGCACGTCGACCCCGACGCGGTGCGCCACGCGCAGCGTATTGCCGAGGATCGCTTCGACTTCCAGCGCCCGGCCCGCTTCGAAGTCCTGAAGCATGCTGGTCTTGTAGGGGGGGAAGTTGCGGGTGAACTCCCGCTGCTTTTCCGCCAGCGGCTCCGCCAGTGCGACGCCGGAGGCGTTGGCGACCCGGATGACTTCGCTCATCAGATCCGCACAGAGTTTCTCCAGTTCGTCGCGGCGGCTCATCCGGGCGGTGTCCGCCCCGCCCGCCAGCACCGACACCGGGTTGTAGGGCAGATTCCACAACAGTTTGTTCCAGCGGGTGAACACGATATCGTCCATCATTTCGCACTTGACATTGACCGCGGCGAAGGCGGCGGCGAGGTTTTCCAGCGCCGGGGAGATCCCCCGCGGATAGACTCCCATCTGCAACACGCCGCTCCCCTGATGGAGCACCTTGCCGGGAGCCGGACGCGAAGCGCCGATATAGGCGATGGTACTCAAGAGTTCGTTGTCGGGAAACGCGGATCTGATCTCTTCCTCGATGTCGATCCCGTTCTGGATCAGTACGATCACCGTCGACTTGGAACGGATCGCCGGACGCAGCAGCGCCACCCGGTCGACCGTCGGCAGGACCTTGGTGGTGAGTATGACATAATCCGCGACGCCGGGATATTCGGCGGCGTTCCGCAATACCAGATGCGGCGCAAAGTGGAAGTCCCCCGCGATGCTGGATACCTCATACCCGGAGCGCTTCGCCGTTTCGTAATCGCTCCGCACCACGACGCTGACCTCGGCGCCGCTTTGGGCGAGCCGGCCGCCGAAATACAATCCGACGCTGCCCGCCCCCACGATCAATACTCTCATATCACCCGACATTTTCACCGAAAATACATGTTCCCAAGCGCACCACCGTCGCCCCGCAGGCGACTGCGGCGCGGTAGTCGCCGCTCATTCCCATCGACAACAGCGGCAGCCGCCGGTCGAAGCGCCGCGCCAGACGGTCGCTCTCCGACTTCAGCCGCCCGAAGATATCGCGCAGTTCCGCTTCCGGGGCCGCGAGCGGAGCCATCGTCATCAGTCCCGACCACACCGCGTGTTCGCATTTATCCGCCAGTTCCGCGAGACCGTCGAGTTCCGCCACCGGCACGCCGCCCTTGCTCGCCTCGCCCGAGACGCTGACTTCGAGGAGGAAACGCGGCTGTTTGCCCTCCTCGCCGGAGATCCGGTCGAGTCTCGCCAGCAGTTCCGCTTCATCCACCGAGTGGATGACCGCGGCGTGGCGCACCACCTTGCGCACCTTGTTGCTCTGCAACGGCCCGATGTAGTGCCATTCGATATCCGGGGGCAGCGCTTTCGCCTTTTCCTCCAGCACCGCCGCGCGGTTTTCGCCGAAGCAGCGCACCCCATGAGCGTAAAGTTCCGCTATCCGCTCCGCCGCGACGGTCTTGCTGACCGCCAGCATCAGCACCTCGTCCTTATTCCTGCCGCAAGCGGCGGCGGCCTCGTCGACGCCGCGCCGCGCGGCAAGATAACGCGCCCACAACGTACTCATTTCGGCTCCGCGAACCGCAAACGGTTATCCGGCACCGGGGCGGTGATCTTGGTTCCGGGGGGCAGACTTTCCGTCAGCCAGACGTTGCCGCCGATCACCGAGTTGTCGCCGATGCTGACATCCCCCAGCACCGATGCGCCGGAGTAGATCGTCACATTATTGCCGATGGTCGGATGGCGTTTGCGCCCCTTGATCAGCATGCCGCAGGCGTCTTTGGGGAAGTTGCCCGCCCCCAGCGTGACCCCCTGATAGATGCGGATGTTGTTGCCCAGTACCGCGGTCTCGCCGATCACGACTCCGGTGCCATGGTCGATGAATATCCCCTCCCCGATTTTGGCGCCGGGGTGGATGTCGATCCCGGTCTGGGCGTGGACGAATTCGGTCATCATGCGCGGCAGCAGCGGGATCTTCTGCTCGTAAAGAACGTGTGCCAGCCGCTGTACCGTGACCGCTTTCAACCCGGGATAACTCAGCACTATCTCGTCGAAACTCGTCGCGGCGGGGTCGCCAGCGTACCCGGCGGCGACGTCCTTCTTGATGATCTCGCGCAGTTTCGGCAGTTCGTTGAGCAGTTTCAGCGCCGCATTGGAGCACAGGTCGCCTTCCTTGCAGCGGCACCCCTTTTCGCAATCGCAGACGATACTGCGGTCGCTGCTGCGCATGACCCGGCAGATCTGATCGACCAGTTTGTCGTAGACCTCGCGCAGCAGCGCCTCGGTGCTGTGCGCCTCGCGGCTGGTGCGGTCGAAGCCGGGGAAGATCAGTTCCAGCAGTTTTTCGGTGATCTCGATGACCTCGTCGCGGCGCGGGAAACTCTCGTCGTTGTCCGGATTCACACCGATCCCGTCGTCGTAACTCTGCTGCAGCGCTCCGGCGATCTCGTCGAGAGCGTGGGAAAGTTTGCTTTTGTTTTCCTTGACCATAGTCAGGATCTACTCCACGTTTTGTATCTGTTCGCGCATCTTTTCGAGTTCGCTCTTGAAGGCGACCACCAGCGGCGACACCGACGGCGAAGCCGCTTTGTTGCCGAGCGTGGTGATCTCCCGGAAGAACTCCTGCGCCAGAAAGTCCAAACTGCGCCCGGCTGGGCGCTCGTCGGCGAGAAAACCCTCCAACTGGGAGAAGTGGCTCTTCAGCCGGGTGATCTCTTCGGCGACGTCCGATTTATCCGCGTAGAACAACAGTTCCCGTACCAGCGTTTCGTCGTCGGGGTTCATCGGCACCGCGGCGTCGGCGAGTTTGCCGAGCAGCCGTTTTTTGGCGATCTCAGGCAGTTTGGCGCACTCCGGCTCCAGACGGGCGAGGAATTCCCGCAGCACCGTTCCGCGACGGCGCAGATCCTCCTGCAGCGCGGTCCCCTCCCGACGGCGCATTTCGCGGCATGCTGAACAGGCGTCGGCGACGGCGCGTTCCAGCGCTTCGGAGAAGCCGGGCGCCTCCACGTCGGTCTCGCCGGAAACGAGCACCCCCGGCAGCGTCATCAGCGTTTCCACCGCGACGGTGTCGGGCAGTCCGGCGCGCCGGCGCGCCTCCAACGCGCCGTCGATGAGTTCGTCGAGCAGCGCCTCGTCGATCTGCGCCGCGGCGGATCCGGGGCCGGCGCCGAGACGCATGTTGAGTCGCAGCTGCACCGCGCCCCGGTTGAAGTGCTCCGTGACGATCCGGCGGATCCGCGGCTCGTATGCCGCGAGTTCCGGCGGAGCGATCACCCGTATTTCCAACTGTTTGCGATTTACCGAACTGACCTCGGCAGTCAAGCGGCAGTCAGTGTTGAATACCGCTTCGCCGCGTCCGAATCCAGTCATGCTGAACATTATTTTTTCTCCTTGCCCGCCGGCGGTTCCGGCTGGGCGTATTTGCCTTGGAACGCCCGATAGAACTCCTCCGGCGTTTTGATGCGCCGTACCGTGTGCCGACGCAGTTCGTCCGCCGAGGTCTTGCCGGCGAAATTGATTTTCCAGCCGGCCAACTCCGGACCGCCCGGACCGCAGAAGATCGCGATATCCTTGTCGCCGGGGATCTCCCAGACGAGCGAATACTGGATCGACTTTTCGGCGAACGCGCGTTCTTTGGCGATCGTCTTGTCGTCCGCGTCGCCGGTCGGATTGAAATTCAGTTCGTAGTTCGTCTCGTAGAGCGCCGGAAAATGGAAACGGATGAAATTCTGCTCATCCACGTTCATCAGGTGGAACAAATTGTTCTTGGCGTAAGTTCGGGATAAATCGGTGGCGGTCTCCAGCCCGCCGACCTTCGGCGGAGCGAACTTCTTGCGGATCAGGCGCTCGGGATACCAGTAGTCCATGCGCCCGGAGGAGGCGCCGTAGACCAGATACCACTCGTCGCGCTGCGGCAGTTTCCACGCCACGCAGATCTGGTTCAACTGGTCGGTCAGCACCGGCGAATCGACGCTGCGGTCCTTGACGAACTGTTTGTTGCCCATGATCGGTGCGGTAAGAAACACCGGGTCGTTGAACGTGATGAAGTATTTTTCCTCGGCGGAAAGTTCCAATGCCTTGTCCAGCAGATATTCGCGGGCGCGACCGACCGCCCGGTTCTGATAGTAGGCGTCGGAGCGGCACCCGCCCGAGAAAATCGCCGTCGCCGCCAGCGCGGCGCCCAGCAACACCGACTCGTGATATGTCATGATTTGCTCCTGTGCGCAAAAAATCCCCAATACCATCCAAATACTAAAGATAACCCGGCAATGGCAAAAGTTCAACCGCGTTACGGTAAAAATCGGCATCGGATATTGAAAAAACTCCGCCGTCAAGTTACCTTATGTAGCGAAGAGGAGCGCAAACCGTCGGGATCGGCTCCCGGCGTTCGGCCCGGCCCCGCTTTCGGGAAGAGGCGGAGCAAAGAAGAAGGGGTTTCAATTGGATCCGCAAACGCAGACGGCTTTTTTCGGCGGCAGTTTCGACCCGCCGCATCTGGGGCATCTTGCCGTGGCAAAGGCCGCGTTGAGCGCGGGGTTGTGCGGTCAGGTGGCGTGGGTCCCGGCGTTTGCCCCGCCGCACAAGCGCAGGAGCGGAGCGTCGTTTGCCGACCGCGCCCGCATGGTGGAGTTGACGATCGCCGGACAGCCGCGGATGGCAGTCAGCCGGATCGAGGAAGAACTGCATTTCGAACCATCCTATACCATTCGGGTTCTGGAGGCGTGGCAGAGCCGCTTCGGTGAGGCTCCGGCGCTGTTGATCGGCGCGGACAGCCTGCTGGAACTGCATTCGTGGCATCGGGCGCGGGAACTGGTCGAACGCTGGCGGATCATCACCTACCCCCGCGACGGTTCCGAAGTTAACGCGGCGGCACTCGCCGCGCACTGGGGGGCGGCGGAGGTCGAACGGCTGCTCGCCGGGGTGATCCCCGGGGATTTTTTCGAAATATCTTCGTCCGAACTCAAAAACCGGATGGAAAAAATCACCGACACGGGCGATATTATACACATGAAGGAGTATCTCGCCGAAGGTGTCCGCGCCTACATCGTCCGGAACGGATTGTATGCCGGAGGCGGTCCCCGGAGAGCATAACCCGAGAGGAGAGGAACACCATGCCGAAAAATTATACCGATGACCAACTGGTCAAACTCTGTGTGGACAGCGCCAACGAAAAATTGGCGGAGAACGTGGTCACGCTTTCCATCGGCAAGGTTTCCAGCGTCGCCGATTACTTCATAGTCGCCACCGCCAATTCGGAACCGCAGCTGCGTGCCGTCGCGGACTTCATCGAACGGCAGGCGCGGGAAAAGTTCGGCGTCCATGCCTCAGGCAGCACCGAAAGCAGCGAAGGCGGCTGGCGGCTGCTCGACTTCGGCAATGTTATCGTCCACGTCATGACTCCGGAGATGCGGGCGCGTTATAATTTGGAAGGTCTGTGGGGCGACGCCGAAAAACTGCGGCGGATGCGCCCGGAACTGCAATGAGCATAAATCGGCAAAACCGCAGCGAATTCGACTGGGAGCGGGAGATCCGCCGCGACGAACGGCGGATCAGCAACTACTACCGGGAACTTATGTACTGCCTTGATCTCCCCGGTGAGGAGGAGATGATCAACGAGCAGCTTTCCGGTCATTGCGCCGATCCGGTCCCGGTCGGCAACTGGGGCGACGTGCTGAAGAACCGCCGCTTCTTCGACCGCGACGACGAGGACGAAGACGAACCGCCGCCGCCGCGTCAGTATTCGCCGCTGGTGACTCAGGTGGACCGCCTCGCCGCCGAGTGGTGCGCGGCGGGAGCGGCGATTTTGGACGAGCGTCTGTTCATCCCCGGCGGTCTGGCGATCGCCTGCGCCTACGGCAAACTGCTGGGGCGGATATCCGACTTCGCGGATGCCGATCCGGTCAAGGAAAAGACCTTGAAGATCAGTCTCGCCAAACGCGCGCTCGCCGACATCAACGATCTGGCGGGAGCGTTTCAGGAGATCGTCGGCTGGCAGGAGTCGCTGCGCGACGTGGTGACGCGCCAACTCGACGAACTGGCGCTGCTGCGGGAACAGTTGACCGACCGACTTTCCGTCAACCTTTGATCCGTCCACGGGGTCAGGCGAACTTCACCGTCATGTAAAGTTGGGACGCGCCGTCCGCGGCATTTTCGATCCGGTGCGGCACATCGCATTGATAGGTAAGCACATCTCCTGCCTCCAACACGGTCGAGCGTTTGCCGGCGGTGACTTTGAAACTGCCGGACGCCACGGCGAGGATCTCCATGCATCCGGGCGAGTGAGCCTCGGATTCCAGCACCGCGCCGGGGGTCATATTGAGCAGATAGAGTTCGGTGTCTTCGGCGAACGAGATCGGCGACAGCACCCGGATCTCCACTCCGTCGGCGCTGGACAGCAACGGCAGATCGTTGCCGCGCGACACGCTGAACACCCGGATCTTTTCGCTTTCGCCCATCACCAGCGCGTGCAGGTCCACGTGTATCGACTGGGCGATCTTCCACAATGTCGCCACGGTGGGGTTGACCTTGCCCGCTTCGATCTGCGACAGCGTCGCCTTGGATACTCCGCTGGCGAGCGAAAGTTCATCCAGGCTCAATTTGCGTTCGTGACGTTCCTTGCGGACATTGCGTCCGATGACGAGCGGAGTGGCGACATCGTTCATGATCGGGGTTCCTCCTGTTTGCCGTAAAAATATAACCGATACCGGGATTTGTCAAATTTCAGGATGCCGATATCAAAAAAAACTCCCGAACCGGAAGGAACGGGAGTGGAATATCTTTGTGTCGAGTCCGACGCCGCGAATTACCGGGCGTAGTACTCGATGACGCTCATGATCTTGACCTGCACCGGGATCTCGTCGATCTGCGGTGCGCGCAGCAGCGTCGCTTTCAGGTTGTCGAGATCGACCTCCAAGTAAGCCGGAGGAGCCGCATTGCCTTTCTTGGCGGCTTCGGCGGCGGCGGGGGACTTTTCCGCGTTGATGGAGATGGTCTGACCTTCCTTCACCACGCAGCTCGCCCGGTCGACCCGCTTGCCGTCGACCAGGATATGCCCGTGGTTGACCAACTGCTTGGCGGCGAAGATCGTCGGCGCGAACCCGGCGCGATAGACCATCGAATCCAGACGCTGCTCCAAACTGCGGAACAGTTTTTCGTGGGTCTGCCCCAAACCGGCTTTCGCCTTGAAGAACGCGATGCGCAACTGTTTTTCGCTGATCGCGTAGTAATTGCGGAGTTTCTGCTTTTCCAGCAAAAGTTCGCCGTAGGTGGAGAGTTTGTTGCGTTTGCCCTTGCCATGCGGACCCGCCGCATAAGGACGCTTGACGCTCGGACACGTCGGATCACCCCACAGGCACTGACCGATACGACGGCAGAACTTGTGCTTCGCTCGACTTGCGGTTGGCATAACCAATCCCTTTCTTTGATATGTTTTTTTCGAGTGGCGCAGGTGTCAAGCCTACATTGTAAAATGGGGCCTGCGTCACCAGTTATCCAGTTAATATAGCATGTGCACCGGGATTAATCAACCCGTTTCCCGGAAAAAATCGAAGCGAGCGCCGCCAGATTGGCTCCGGCCCGACGCAGATTTTCCCGCGTGGCGGCGATGGCACTCTCCAGAGGACCGGGACCGGCGGCGATGCTGAAGACCCCCGAAAAGCGTTTTTCCAGTTCCGCCGTCCCCCCGCGGAGCGCTCCCGCGCACAGCACGGTCGGCACCTGTTCCGCCGCCGCCCGTTCCGCCACGACCGCACAGAGTTTGCCGTAGACCGTCTGCACGTCGCTGCACCCCTCCCCCGTGATGACCAGCGCGGCGTTCCGCACCGCCTCGGGGAATCCGGAGAGTCCGATCACCAGACCGGCGCCGGAGCGGATATCCGCTTTGAGCGCGGTACGCATGGCGAATCCCAGTCCGCCCGCCGCTCCGTCACCGGGAGCGTCGCAACGCTCCGTCAGCCCGGAGCGGATCGCCACCTCGGACCAATGCCGCATATTGCGTTCCAGCTGCGGCGCGGTTTCGGGAGTCACCCCCTTTTGCGGGCCGAAGACCGCCACGGTGCCGCGTTCGCCCAGCAGCGGGTTGGTCACATCGCAGGCGACGGTCAAAATACGCCCCGCGAACTCTTCCAGCGCGGAAACGTCGATGCGTTCGACCGTTCCCAAGTCGCCGCCGCCGATCCCCGGCGGCAGCTGCTTGCCCGCCGCGTCGAAGAACCTGACGCCCAGCGCCTGCAGGAATCCCGCGCCGCCGTCGACGGTGGCACTGCCGCCGATCCCCGCCACGATCTTCCGCGCCCCGGAACGCAGCGCCGCCAGCATGACCTCGCCCGCACCGTAAGTCGTGGCGCGCAGCGGATCGAGTTCGTCGCGTCCGATAAGTTCGATCCCCGAAGCGGTCGCCATCTCGAAAACCACGGTCTCGCCGTCGCCGAGCACACTGTATTCGGCGGTCACGGGCCGCATCAGCGCGTCGTGGGCCGGAACCGTTACGCGAGTGCCTCCGGTGGCGAGGCGCAACGCCTCGGCGGTCCCCTCCCCGCCGTCGGCGAGCGGGATCTCGATCACTTCGTCGTCGGCACGGACACTTTTCCAGCCGTCGGCGAGCGCCTGTGCCACCAGCGGACTGCGGAGCGCCCCCTTGAACGAATCCGGAGCCACTACGATCTTCATAACGATACCTTTCTGTATTAAACGCGTAAAAAACAGTTGTCATCCATAAAAAATACCGCTTACGGAAGAAAAATGCAAAGGCAGGTCGATCCGCGGATGTTGATATTGCACTTTTCCGTGCTATTTTAAGCACTTGAACACTCTGAACAACGCAGGAGCGCACGCGTGGATATGGGAAAATTAAGTGAACGTCTCGCCGGCGGCATCGTGATCTTCGACGGCGCCATGGGCACCGAGATATATCGCCGGAACTTTTTCGTCAATGCCTCTTACGAGCAATTGTGCCTCTCGTCGCCGGATACGATCCGCGGCATCCATCAATCGTATTTGGACGCCGGGGCCGAAGTGTTGACCACCAACTCATTCAACGCCAACGCCCGGCGTTTGGGACGCTTCGGACTTGCCGCCGACACGGTCAGGATCAATCGGGCGGCGGCGCAGCTCGCCCGCGAGGTCGCGGGAGACCGGGCGCTCGTGGCGGGTTCCATCGGCCCCGTCGGCGATCCGGAGTCCGCGGAGGATCGCCGCAACCGCCGGGAACTTCTGGAAGAGCAGATATCCGGGCTGTTGGAGACGGACTTTCTGATTTTTGAATCCCTCCGCACGCTGGCGGATCTCGACGCGGTGCTGGCGGCGGTCAAAAAATTCCCCGGCATCGATTATGTGGTGAGTTTCGCCATCGATCCCACCGCGGGCGCCAACGCCGACCCGCTGCTGGACTTTCTCGCCGAAGTGGAACATTACGACGGAGAAAAGCCCGTCGCCGTCGGGTTGAATTGCGGAGGCGGTCCGGAAAGCACGCTCCTCGAACTGGAAAAACTCGCCGCAAAGTCCCAATATCCCATCATCGTCCAGCCCAACGCCGGAGTCCCGCGCGGCATCGACGGTCGCATGCTGTACATGACGAGCGGGGAGTATTTTTCGACCTACGCGAAACGCTACGCCCAACTCGGTGCGGCGGGGATCGGCGGCTGCTGCGGCATCGGTCCGGAGCACATCGCGGAATTGGCGCGCACCATCAAGCCGCTGGTGCTGGCGGAAAAGCGCGCCATCCCGCAGTTGGAGGTCAAGGATGAAACGCTGCCGCCTCCGCCGCCGTTGGCGGAGCGCTCCGGCTTCGGAGCGAAACTCGCAGCGGGAAAGTTCGTCGCCGGCGTGGAACTGACTCCGCCGCGCGGCTTCGATCTTTCCGGCGCGGTCGCCGCCGCCCGGCTCTGCAAAGCGGCGGGGATCGACGTGGTCAATCTGCCCGACGGTCCACGGGCGAGCGCGCGGATAACTCCGCTCGCCGCCGCCGCCGTCATTGAGCGCGAAACGGGGTTGGAGACCATTCCGCACTGCTGCTGCCGCGACCGCAGTTTGATCGGTTTGCAGGCGGAACTTCTGGCGTACGCCGGAATGGGCATCCACAACTTGCTCTTCATCACCGGCGATCCGCCGAAACTCGGCAACTATCCGTTCAGCAGCGGCGTCTTCGACACCGATTCCATCGGGCTGGTGAAACTGCAGAACCGGATGAACCGCGGCGTCGATCTCGGCGGCGACAAACTCAACGCGCAGACGCATGTCGTGATCGGGGTCGGCGCCGATCCCAGCGCCATCGATCCCGAGCGCGAATACCGGCGGATCTGCGAAAAGGCGGAGGCCGGAGCGGATTTCGTCATCACTCAGCCGGTCTTCGACGTGGAGGCGTTGCTGAAATTCATCCGACGCATCGAACACCTGCATCTGCCGCTCATCGCCGGGATATGGCCGCTCACCAGTCTGAAGAACGCCCAGTTCATGAAGACCGAGGTCCCCGGCGTGAGCGTGCCGGATCGGGTGGTCGAGCGCATGGCGCGCTCGGAGGATCGCGAGATCCAGCGACAGACCGGCATCGAGATCGCACGCGAAAGCATTGCGGCGATCCGCTCCGCCGTGCAGGGCGTCCAGGTCAGCGCCCCGTTCGGCAACGTCAAACACGCGCTCAAGGTATTGGAATAAAACGCCATGCCGCGGCATACAAGAAAGGATTTCATGTGATGGATGACATCAAAATCGCAGTCGTAGGATTGGGATCGCGTGGACGCTTCATGCTCCGTTTGGCGGCGTCTTTCCCCGGAGTCGCGGTGGCGGCGGTGTGCGACCTGCAGCCCCAGCTTTGGAGCGAAAGCCAGCGGGCGGGACAACGGTCGATCCGGGAGGATTTCCCGGATGCCAAGTTTTATGACGATTTTTCCGCCATGCTGACGCAGGCGGACTTCAACCTGCTGATCGTGGAAACTCCGGCGCACTGTCACGCCGAGTTCTGCATCGCCGGGCTCAAAGCGGGCAAACATGTGTTTTCCGACATCCCGACCGTCCGGACTTTGCAGGAGGCGCGGGATCTCTGGCAGACCCAACTCGCCGCCGAGACCATGCTGATGATCGGCGCCAACCCAAACGAATGGGGCTTCGTCGAAGCGCTGTACGACTTCTGGCGTCAGGGACTGCTCGGCAAGCCGACTTATCTGGAGGCGGAGTACATCCACGACGTCCGTCATCTGTGGGACGTTTCGCCGTGGCGCCGCACCCGGATGCCGATCCTCTACTGCACGCACTCGCTGGGGCCGCTGCTGCGGGTGATCGAGGGCGATCTGCGCAAGGTGTCGTGCCTCAGCACCGGAGCGCAGATCTGCGGCGAAGCCAACCAGCACGACCTGATGACCGCGCACTTCCACACCGACGACAGCGTGGTGGTGCGCCTGACCGTATCGTCGATAAACTACGCCGGCTGCGGATTGCATTCGTACCGGGTGATGGGTACGGCGGGGTACTTCGAGCGGCTGGCGGAGCGCGGCAAATCCGACGCGCGCTGCGTGATCCGCAGCGAAAAACTCTACGGGCTCAAGAAGGGGGCGGAACTCGTGATCGACAAGCCGCGTCCCGAATACGCCAATGTGCCGGGGGCGCAGGCGGGGCACGGCGGCGCCGACTACGCGCTCTTCGACCACTTCTTTGCCGCGCTTCGCGGCGGAGCGAAAAAAGCGCCGATCGACCTGCGCGAGGGGTTGCGGATGACGCTCCCCGGCATCTACGCCGCCGAATCGGCGCTGCGCGGCGGTGTGGAACTCGATATCCGTTACCCGTGGGACGCGGATTTTTCCACTGAAATATAACCGGTCGGCGGCAAATAAAAAGCGGCGGAGCCTAATTAGGGGTCCCGCCGCTTTTTTATATCGCTTTAGCGTAAAAAAACTACCGGCAGAGCCGGTATGTAACCGAATAGCTTTAGCTTCAAGAAAAAAGGGAACCCAGATGCTATAGTAAAGGCAGGTTCGCCAACCGCCCAACTATAGAAAG
>Ga0208297_1000530_pt1 | contig 71439 bp, 65 predicted proteins | sample LMS_cellobiose_e_FD_187367 | JGI IMG/M metagenome (GOLD analysis project Ga0208297, IMG submission 187367) | Rumen-fistulated moose microbial communities from Alaska, USA - LMS_cellobiose_enrichment (SPAdes) (version 2) | ecosystem: Host-associated > Mammals > Digestive system > Stomach > Rumen...
GAGTCTCGAAAAAACGGCAGGTCTCCGTCAATCAAAAGGCGAAATCGGGCTACAAGTACAAGAGGACTGAGAGTAAAAAGGAAGGGGTGTCAGAGAGCCCTTGAACTCGGACTTTCTAAACACCCCCCTTCCCTGTTCTGTCATTGTTCCTATGGTCTGATCCTGTCGACTGTATTCCAGACCCTCTGTGCGACCCTGGCAGCCTCGCTGTAGATCCTGTCGACATCGATTCCAGGGAACTCTCTCTCCTCCATGACGACTCTTCCATCGACGAGCACTGTATCGACATTTCCGCTTGCCATGCCCCAGACGAAGTGGCCTGCGGCATTCTCCTTCTTCAGCGGTGTCGGGTTGTGGTAGTTGAGAAGCACCAGGTCTGCGACATAGCCCTCCTCTATCCTTCCGAAGCGCCTGCCGTCACCGAAGCAGGATTCGACCAGCCTGTTGCCCCTGTTCAGGGCCGTGACATAGTCGGCCGGCCAGAATGGCAGGTGCTCGTCCTTGTGCTTGAAGAAGGAGATCTTCAGCTCCTCGAACATGTTTCCACCACAGCCATCCGTTCCTATGACGAGCTTGTCCACATCCGTGATCCTCCTGAGGTAGCCGACTCCGTTGTTCATGTTGGACCTGCCATTGTGGGCAAAGAAGCACTTGTACTGGTTTATTGTCCTTATCTCATCATCGTTGAGGTAGAGGCCGTGGACTATCAGAGTCCTATCGGAGAGCAGTTCATGCTCCTCGAGGCGCTTCATGATGTCCTTTCCGTAGATGTGGTGAGAGTGGATCACATCGTACTTGTCCTCTGCACAGTGGAGGTGCATTCCCCTGCCTGTACTCCTGACAGCATCCCTCATCAGATCGAGACCTGCATCGGGAATCGTGAATGGAGCGTGTCCTCCGATCATCGCCTCGCAGAGAACTCTCTCTCCACTCCTCTTCCTGGCATCGACCTCTTCTGCAAAGCGGATGTTCTCCTCGACACCCTCCTCGACCTCTCTCATGCCGCCGTTCCTGTCAGTGACCTCGTAGCAGGTCGCACCGCGGATGCCTACCTCTTCCATGCCCCTTGCGATTGTCGAAAGCGAACCCTTTATGTAGTTGGGTGAAGCGTGGTGGTCTATGCAGGAGGTGGTTCCGGCCGCGATGGCATCCAGGGAGCAGATCAGAGATGAGTAGTAGCAGGCCTCCTCATCCAGACCCCTGTCCAGTCTCCACCACCACTCCTTGAGGATCTGGATGAAGTCCGTCTGCGGACCTGCACTTATGAGCATGCCTCTTGCAAGGCCCGAGTAGTAGTGGTGATGAGAGCAGACATTTCCAGGGATGAGTATCCTGTTCCTGCCCTCTATGACCTTGTCACAGCTGAAGCGCGAGCCCGCATCCCTTCCGACAGCTGTTATTCTGTCGTCCTCGATAACTACATCTACACCCTCCATGATCTCGAATGGGGGCTCTGTCTGCATTGTTCTTACATTTCTGATACAGGTTGTCATCATTCCTCCATCATTCGCCTACAGCGTTCAGAAGATATGGGTATGATACGAATACCTCGTTTATCATTGCGATTATCTCCTTCGGAGCATCCAGCTCGAGCACATCGCCCTTTACTGTGCCCTGGCTCACCTTGCCATCCAGTCGGAGCATGATGCTCTCTCCATCCACGAAGAAGCCGGAGTTCGTGCTGTTCTCGAAGTCGTCCATTCTCGAGAAGAGCGTGAACTTGCCAAGATATGGGCCACCATCGTGTGGACAGAAGGTCTCGCAGTTGCCGCACTCATTGCAGTATGCATCGAGGTGCAGGATCTGGAATGGGTTCTCGAAGAAGCCGTAGGAGCGCATATCCAGAGCGACATTGGCCCTGTTGGGGCACACCTCGGTGCACTTGTTGCAGAGGTATGAACACTCAATGCACCTGGAAGCCTCTCTCTTCGAAAGCTCGTCTCCAGAGACAGGCGAGAGGCCTGTGCAGATGTGGTGCTTCTTGCTTCTGAGCTCTCTGAAGAAGAGATCCTCTGCCCTTGAAAGCTCGTCCATGTCGTTCTTTGCAAGCTCCGGAAGCTCCTCTTCGGTATTGTCTTCGACCTCCTCGTTTATCGATGCGATGCACTCGTCCACTACCTTCCTGGCAGAGGCCATGCACCTTACTACGGTCGAAGGACCCGAAGCCATGTCGCCCACTACATAGATTCCCCTGGACTCATCGGAAAGTGGATAGCCCTTTTCGTTGAGAGCAAGTCCGAGAGCGGAGAGTCTTTCGCTGTGCGGCAGCTCGCCGACTGCGGCGACAATGGCATCGCAGCTGATCGTCTCCACCTCTCCTGTCTCCACAGGTCTTCTTCTTCCAGAGGCATCCGGCTCACCGAGTGCCATCTTCCTGAGTGTCAGCACGCCATCTGTGAGGTCTGAAGGATTTGCAAGGAAGATGAAGCTGATGCCATCCTCAAGTGCAAGTCTGTACTCCTCTCTATCCGCAGGCATCTCGTTGAGGCTTCTTCTGTAGATCACAGTTACTCTCTTTCCACTCTTTGCAAGGGCCCTTGCTGCATCCATTGCGGTGTTTCCGCCTCCGACTACAGCGACATTCTCACCCAGCTGCGGAGCATTTCCAGCCTTCAGAGCAGCAAGGTACTTGATTGCATCCATGGTCCTTCCGTTTCCGGAAATCTTCAGTCCTCTCTCCTTCTCTGCGCCGGTCGCATAGAAGAGGTAGTCGAAGCCCCTGGCCTTCAGCGAGTCGACTGTCGTCTCGACAGCTGGAACACCGAAGTGGGCCTTTATGCCGTGCGAAAGGATGAAGTCGACATCCCTCTGGACTATCTCTTCCGGAATCCTGAACTCAGGTATCACCTGTCTTACGACGCCACCTGCAGTCTTCTCTCTCTCGAAGAGCGAGACATCAAAGCCGGCACGTGCAAGGAAGAGTGCAGAGGCGAGTCCTGCAGGGCCTGCACCTATTACAGCTGCCCTGATATCCGTCGGCTCCTCAGGCCTCTTCCAGATAGTGGAAAGGTACTCCTCTCTTCCCTCCTCTGCGGCAAGTCGCTTTATCTCTCTTATCTGTATGGCACCCTCGTAATCCATCCTGGTGCAGTGAAGCTGGCACTGGTGGTCGCAGATCCAGCCTGTGATATTCGGAAGCGCATTCTTCTCGAGTATGACCGAGAGGGCCTGTGCCTTTTCTCCTGCACCCATCAGCTGGATGTACTCCGGAATATCCTGATGGATCGGACAGGCGGCAACGCATGGTGCCACATAGCAGTCCGTGAGAGGAAGCGGTGTTCCGGTCTTTGCCCTGTCTCTTCCTCTGAAATCCTTGTTCACGAGGTACTTGGGGTCCTTTGCCTTCTCTGAAAGCGCATCGAGCCTTTCCAGGTCTATCCGCTTCATATCCCAGGCATCGGATGCAGAGAGTATCTCTGCAAGCTGCTTCATCCTCAGATAGCCACCCGGCTTCAGAAGGTCCGTTGCAAGCGTTATAGGTCTTATGCCGGTCTCGAATATATCGCGGATCGTATGAGCGTTGGCTCCACCCGAGTACGAGATCGGGAGAGTTCCATCGAACTCGTGGGAAAGCAGCCTTGCAACACTCGTGGAGATCGGGAGCAGCGTCCTTCCGGACATGTACATCTCGTCGCCGGGAAGCACTCCCTGGTCATTTACAGAGCCGAGCGTGTTGGTAAGCTTCACGCCAAAGACCTTCTTCTCGCCCTTTGCAAGTGCAATGAGCCTGGAGAGCATCGAGACTGCATCCTGATACTGCAGGTCCTTCGTGAAGGTCTCCCTCCTGAGTCCAATATAGCTGTAGCCGAGTCTGTCCAGTATCTCTCTGACAGCATCGTAGCCAAGGAGGGTCGGATTCAGCTTGACGAAGGTATCGAGGTGCTTTTCTGCAAGCATGTAGGAGCAGATGGCCTCGATCTCCTTTGGTGGACAGCCATGCATCGTCGAGATCGTGACGTTCGGACTTATGTGGGAGCTTATCCTGGGGAGCATGGCCTTCACCTTCTCCTCGAGTCCTTCGTACACAGTTCCTCTGAAAAGGCCCTCGTCCAGCATCTTCTCAAGCTCTCTCTTGTACTCGACGAAGGATGGAACACCCGAGCAGTCCATCATCGAATCGATGTACCACTGCATCCTCTCCTGCTTTATGCCCTCGAGGTTGTAGCCGACCGACATGTTGAAGATGAAGGAGGGCGCTGTGAATTCACCCTTGTCCTGACAGCACTGGAGCATGTGGACTACCAGCCAGGCCTTCAGATACTCGTCGAAGGCCTTTGGAATCGTGTACTCGGTGGACCACTCTGCGTTGTAGCCTTCATCGCGGGCATCGATACATGGCTTTGCAATCTCCAATGTATCCATTATCTGCACTGTCTTAAGCTCGATGAACCTGGCGCCTACCAGATAGCTTGTTATTATGTTCTGTGCCAGCTGGGTATGGGGACCAGCTGCCGGGCCAAGTGGCATGCTGCAGTACTGCTCGAATACAGGGACGCTGTGCTCCCTTCGATCCTGATAGAACTCATCATAGCTGATACCGAAGATCGACTTCTGGTTCCTGAGCTCACCTACCACTCTCTCTACTAGGTTCCTGAAAGGAATTGGACGCATGATATCTGCCATAGTCTTCTCCCGCTTGTGTGAAATGTTGTCTGTCAATTCAATTATCGGACCGAAACAGTGAGAAGTCAAAGGAAATTGCAACAAATTGCAACAACACAGGAGAGGCAAAAAAATTGGGAACCTCACTGGAAGTTCCCACATATATAGAATATCGATTCGACCTACTCTGCGATTATGAACTCCTTCATCAGGAAGTCCAGATCCAGCTCGGGATAGAGAGGGAATGCAGACAGGAGCGCATGGACCCTTCTTGAGGCCTCCTTCATTATCTCCTCTGGAGCGACGGCTCTGTTCTTGCTTGGCTGTCCGGCCTTCTCGCCCTTCGTCTTGATGGCAGGTCTTGCATTCTTCAGTACGAGTGAAAGGATGGATGCGATCTCCTTCATCTCTCTTCTACCCATTCCGAGAGTCGTGACTGCCGGAGTTCCGATCCTGAGTCCGGAGGTGTACCATGGGCCATTCTGGTCGAAGGGCAGCGAGTTGCGGTTCAGTGTGATGCCGCACTGCCTTACGAGGTACTCAGCCTGTCGGCCATTGAGACCGAATGGAGTGACATCGAGCAGCATCAGATGGTTGTCTGTGCCACCGGTCGCAACAGGGATTCCCTCTTCTATGCACGCCTCTGCAAGCGCCCTGGAGTTCTCCACTATCCTTCTTGCATACTCCCTGTAGCTCTCGGAGTGGGCCTCCTCGAGTGCGATGGCCTTTGCGGCCTCGACGTGGGGAAGAGGTCCTCCGATCACAAGTGGACAGCCCTTGTCGACGGAATCTGCGAACTCGTTCTTGCAGAGGACCATTCCACCTCTTGGACCGCGCAGAGTCTTGTGGGTCGTCGTCGTGACGACATCGGCCCAGAGTACCGGGTTGTACTCGTCAGTGAAGACACCACCTGCGACAAGACCTGAGAAGTGGGCCATATCCACCATGAAGACGGCACCTACCGAGTGTGCGATCTGGGCCATTCGACGGAAATCTATCTTCCTTGGATATGCCGAGTAGCCTGCAAGCAGTATGAGAGGTCTGACCCTCTCTGCCTGTCTCTGGATTTCGTCGTAGTCGAGAAGACCGGTCTTTCTGTCGACTGTATAGGAGTAGGAGTCGAAGAGCTGGGCCGAGATGTTGGCCCTGTAGCCGTGTGTGAGGTGACCACCGGAGTAGTAGTCGAGACCCATGAGGCGCTGGTTGTGGCAGAGATTCCTGATCTTCCTCCAGTCCTCGTCGCTCATGTTGGAGACATTTTTCACACCCATCTCCTCCAAAGCCGGTACCTCTACCTTCTTGGAGAGGATTGCCCAGTAGGCGCACAGGTTGGCATCTGCTCCGGAGTGAGGCTGGACGTAGGCGTGCTCTGCACCGAAGAGAGAACAGGCCAGTTCGCAGGCCTTTGCCTCGATTGCATCGACATTGTCGCAGCCTGCGTAGAAGCGGTGATATGGGAAGCCCTCTGCGTACTTGTCTGTAAGCAGGTTGCCCATCGCACCCTGGACCGACAGTGAGGAGAAGTTCTCACTTGCGATGAGCTTGAGGTAACCGATCCTCTGATCGGCAAGCTCCTGGACAATGTGGCTGGCAACGAAGGGAGAGACCCTTCTTATCATATCGAGAGAGCCAAGGTACATGGCCATCTGCGATGTGATCCTTCCATCCGTCTTCTGAAGATATCTTGATAGCAAATCCATGGCTACCGAGTATGATGCAAAAGGTGCCATCGTTGCAAGTTGGACAGAATCCTTTTCGCTATGCTAGACTGGAGTGGTGAAAAAACCGACGACAAGTCTTTTTGCAAGACTTCTCATATACTTTCTTGTGATCCTGATCGTTCCCACGATCTCGCTCACAGCCTACAATGCGATAATCAGGGAGGACCGACTGAGAGATGACCTCGGTCACCAGGCCGCTCTGCTCCTGGATTCCGACAGAGAGAACATCCAGGCTGTCATGGATCAATACAGGCACAAGGCCTACATCCTCTCCTCTTCGGACGAGGTCATCACCGCACTTTCCATCAGGGATGGGGAGAAGCAGTCGCTCTACTCCACTCTATTCGAGACGATGAGAGGAGACACCTACCTTGCAGATGCGCACATACTCTCGAAGGATGGTTCTGTAAGGATCTCGACCAGCATCTTTCCGGAGCGCTACGACATAAGGGTCCACAGCAACGACTGGGAGGAGGGAAACATCCTCAACGAGATCGCCAACACTGGGATGAACAGCAGGGCATCGATAATCTCGCTAGGTCAGGCAAAGATATCGGAGAGGGGCTACAGAGTAATCTTCTCCATCCTGAGATGCGTCATCGATGAAAGAGAACAGGTCCTCGGCTATGTGATAATAGATGTCTATTCTGAGGCAGTGGTCCCTCATCTGAGAGGCAGCGAGCTCTTCGCGGACGAGATACTTGTCGACCTAGAAAGCTACCTGGGCTACTCGCTCATGCATCCGGACCACATGGGCCCCATGGACAGGTTCCCGGATATCAACAACAGGAACATGGTGGTCTCAAGGGCGGACTTCAACTCCTTCAGACTCATATCGATAACGAACCCGGAGCCCTTCAGGAATACTGGAAACAGCATCTTCCAGGCGCTGACATTCACACTGCTCCTGGGCTTCTCGATCTCCGTCTTCTTCGCCCTCCTCTTCTCCCGCTCCATCTCGAAGCGCGTCAGCAACATGATAGTGACGATGAAGAGGATAGAGGATGGGGAACTCGACAAGGCGCTTGAGAGCAGGACAGGAATTGCGGAATTCGACGAGCTTGCAGGCTCCTTCAACATGATGGTCTCCAGGATCTCCGAGCTCATAGAGGCGAGATCCGAAGAGGAGAGCAAGGTCAGGGAGGCGGAGAGGAAAGCGCTGGAAAGCCAGCTCAATCCGCACTTCATCTTCAATACGCTCTCGACTGTCAAGGCACTTGCAAGACTCAGTGGCGAGGACAAGATATATACGATAAGCGTAGAGCTCGGAAGACTTCTCAGGTCTTCGCTGAGGAACGACTCTCCTGAGTGCCCGATCAGGGAGTCGATAAAGCTCTGCGAGGCGTGGCTGAAGATACAGAAGATAAGGTTCGAGGATACACTGGACTACAGGATAGATGTCGACGAGGAGGCCCTGGACATGGTCACCCCGAAGCTCATAATCCAGCCACTTGTCGAGAATGCCGTCATCCACGGACTCGAGGAGTCCAGCTCCCAGGGCCTCGTCTCCATCGATATACACATAGTGGGCGACAGGCTGATGATAACTGTAACGGACGATGGCAAGGGGCTTGAGAATCCTGAGATGTTCCAGGACATATCGAAGCTGGAGAACTCCGGGCACGTCGGAATCTACAATATATACAGGAGGCTGTACCTGAGGTACGCAAGCTCATTTGACTTCACGATAGAAAATGGGTTGAATAGAGGTACCGTCTCACGAATTAGCATACCAGTTGAGAGAAAGGAGAAAGCAGATGAATGAACCTGAGGTGCTGTCGCTTATTATAGTCGAGGATGAGAAGATAATGCTCAAGGAGCTGCTCAACACGATCCGCTGGAGCGAGCTCGGCATCATGGTGACTGCAACCTGCTCCGATGGCGAGGAGGGAGAGAGGCTGATAAAGGAGACTGCTCCGGACATCGTCCTGACAGATATCCAGCTTCCGAAGAAGAATGGACTTGAAATGGTCGCCAACTGCAACCTCCTGTATCAGAATGTCATAGTGCTTTCCGGATACACGGACTTCAAGTACACGAGGAAGGCAATCCAGCTTGGTGTCTACGACTACCTTGAAAAGCCGGTGGACGACGATGAGCTCGAGAGCATTCTGGGAGAGCTTGCCACCAGGATCAGAGAGGAGCACAAGAAGGAGAGTTCGATGAGGAACGAAGGCGACAGGGAGGCGATCACACTGCCGCGCAATGTGAACAACCACCAGGTCAACTGCGTCATAGGCTTCATCAGGGAGAACTACGCCTCCTCCATCGGGCTTTCCGATGCTGCAGAGTTCGCAAAGCTCTCCGAGAACCACCTCTCCACCCTATTCAGGGAGGAGGCTGGAATAAACTTCCTCCAGTACCTCAACGCCTACAGGATAAACAAGGCTGTCGAGCTGATGAAGAAGGAGGGGCTGAACATAAGCGAGATCGCAACGAGCTGCGGTTTCCCTACTCCGGGCTACTTCGCAAAGATATTCAAGAGGTTCCTCGGCCAGTCCCCTACCCAGTACAGGGATTCGAAGTTCTAATCCTCGTCCAGGAGCTCCTGGGCTCCGCTCTTGAGCTTGAGATATGCGGTCCTGGGCTCCTCCCCCTGGAGCATTACGGATTCCACTGCCACTCTGATCAGTCTCTGCAGCTCGTTGGCATACGAGGAAGAGAAGACTGCATGTCCTCTCGCCATATCATCGATGAAGACAGAGGCGTATGGAATGCTTCTGTAGGCATCGGAATCCACAAGGGCACGGCTCGGCTGGAGCAGGTTTACCTTCTCCAGGTACTCATCCTCATGCTGCAGCATGTAACCTATGAAGGCCCAGCTCAGCTCGCGAACGCGCTTTCTGGCCTGAGAGGCCACCATGAAGTACTGTCCATAGTAGCAGGCAGCGACATCCCTCTTCGCATTCTCGAAGAGAGGAAACGGGACCACCATCCAATCTCCACTTTCGTAGAAGCTGGGATTCTCGCTCTTGATCCTGGCCTCCTGGTAGAGTCCAGTGTTGGCCATCGCCACCTGACCGTCGTCCAGGTTGAAGAGGTAGCGGGCATTTCGGTAGGTGGGAGAGCCGAGGTTCATTCCGCTGGGGCCCCACTTCTGCATGAAGGAAAGCCACTCGATCCAGGCCTCCTTCCCGACTATCGCCTCTCTTCCATCCTCGCTTATCAGCTCACCACCGAGCTGCTCGACCATAGGAACCATCGCCTCAAGGTAGTATGGGTATCTGAAGTCGAAGCCCCTTCTCAGGAGTATTCCCCCATCGCTCTGGACAAGGCGGCCGGAGAGCTCGACCATATCTTCCCAGGTCTTCGGATAGTCCTTCTCCGGATCGAGTCCCGACTCCCTGAATATCCTCTTGTTGAGGAAGATGGACCAGATCGTCATCTCAAGTGGAAGACCGAATATCCTGCCCTGGTAGGTGCAGGGATCGAGCACTCCCGGAATATATGAGTTCTCCATCTCCTCGAGAGACGAATACCCCGCACTTCTGAAGTCGACCGGAGATACCTTTCCATCCACGATGAACTGGTAGGCGTCGATGCTCGAAATATTGAAGATGGTCGGCCCCTCGCCTGCGATGAATGCGTTCCTCACAAGGGAAAGCAGCTTGGACGAGGGATATCTCTTGATCACGATCGAGACTCCTGGGTGCAGCTCCATGAACTCTGCAGCGTACCTGTCCTCAAGTTCGGCCCTGTTGGCATCCTCGTGCGTCCAGTACTCTATCGTCACCCTGTCCTCCTCCTTTGTTCCATTGGAATGAAGGAGAGTGGCGAGGCACAGCAGGACAAGAATCGACACTATCAATCTCTTCATCGATATCTCCTGTTAAGAATAATGCATGTCAGGGTCCGTTTTTGCAAGCAAAACGAGAATTCTTGACAGTATGGGAGCATAATAACTATACTCATTAACGACTTTTCACACAGAGTGATATTCGGAGGAAATGTGGCTAAAGAAGAAGCTATCGAGGTAGAAGGCGTTGTAACGGAAGCCCTACCGAACACCAAGTTCCGCGTGGAGCTTACCAACAAGCTCGTGATCATCGCGCACCTCTCTGGAAAGATGAGGAAGCACTATATCAGGATAGTCCCTGGTGACACAGTAAAGGTCGAGCTTTCACCATACGACCTTTCAAAGGGACGCATCGTCTACAGAGAGCGCTGATCAGGAAGAGAGAGCACCGATGGTGCTCTTTTTTTGTCCTCTGATATTCTATAAGGGAGTATGGAATCCAGAAGGCCATGGTCCTTTGCAACGGAAATGTCCGGACCGAAGGAAGGATATGCTTCTATCCGATCTATATGACCATGTCCATCAGGAATTATGATACTCTACTGCACCATGCTTCACAGGTGAATCCGGGCGATATTGTCCCCAATAGCAAATAGTCGCACAATGAGATGCTGCTCTTCTACTGCTCGCATTTCAGAATTACCCAGAGGACTCCGTCGCCTCCGTACATCTCCTTTGGAGCATACACCTCTCTTGCGATGCCCATCTGGGAGAGAATGCGCAGAGAAAGCGACTTGAGGACTCCCTGGCCATCCTCGGAGTGGAGCCCCTTTCCATGGATTATGGAGACCTTCTCCAGCCCCTCTCTGACTGCCTCTTCGAGGAAGGCGCTTAGCTCTCTTTCAGCCTCGTCCTGCTTCATTCCATGCAGGTCTATGAAGACCTCTGGCAGCATGGCCCTGAGCTCTGTTATGGTCTTCTTCCTCTCGCTCTTCTCAAGCTCGCCCTTCTCTCTGAAGAGCTCCTCGAAGCTCTTCTCCTCAATAGAGCCGACACTCTCCCTGAAAAGCTCCGAGGAAGGAACCGGAGCGTGGACTCTCGGTCTCTCGACATTTTCGACTCTCTCGCTGACCTTCTCCTCGACAGGTCTTCTCTCGATAGGCCTGTTGTCACCGAAGATCGACCAGGCGACACCCTCAGGCCTCTCATCATCCTCTTCCATCTTCCTGAAGAGAGGATTCGTCTCAACGTGCTTCTCTTCCCTTGCAGGCTCTATAGCCCTTACAGAGGAAGTGGCCCTTTCCGTTTCAAAGGAGGAGAGTATCTCGCCGAAGTCCCTCTTCGGCTCATAGGTCGACCTCTTCTCGATTGGACTCCTTTCGACCTTCTCGCTCTCTTCTGGCTCAGGTGCCTTTCTCTCGATAGGTCTGTTGTCTCCGAAGACGGACCAGGCGACACCCTCAGGTCTCTCATCATCCTTTTCCATCTTCCTGAAGAAAGTAGGCTTCTCTGGTAGATTCTCGACCTTTTGTTCCTTCTCTACTGGAGCCTTTTTCTCCCTTGAGTACTGGCTCAGTATCTCACCGAAGTCTCTCTTCGGCTCATACTTCGCACTTGCTCTCACGTACTTGTCTGCCAAAGGAGCAGAGGGCTGCTTCTCGACTCTCTCTTCCTCTCTGCCAACGCTTCCGTTGTCTCCGAAGACGGACCATGCGACACCCTCAGGTCTCTCATCGTCCTCGTCCATCTTCCTGAAGAAGCTCTTCTTCTCGACCTGCTCGATTCTCATGCCATCGGATGGCACAAAGGTCTCCTTCTGCTTTTCTTCGAAGCTGTCGAGTATCTCGCCGAAGCTTCTTGTACCTCTGTACTCGGCGCTTTTTCTCTCATATGGTGTGGATGGAGCCTTCCTTGCCGGACTCTTCTTCCCTCTGGATGCAGAGGCATTCTCCCTGGGCTTTCCCTCGTATCTGTCGAGGATGTCTCCAAAGCTCTGCTTCGCTCGGTATGGCTCGCTTGCTCGCTTCACTTCGCCAGAGGGCTTCTTTTCACTGCCTCTGTTCTCCCAGGCTGCGAAGATGTCCGCAAAGCTCGTCTGGCTTCTTCTTATCTCCTCGGCCCTCTTTCTGTCGGGCAGGGCATATGGGCTTCCTGTGGTCTCCCAGGAGGCGAGAATATCTGCAAAATCAGCATCTGGATTGTAGCCCTGGACTATCTCGCTGGGCTTCTTCGAGGGTCTGTGCCCAGATAGTGGGGGCGCGACCTTTCCCTTGTTCCTGGAGACCTTGTCGGTCTTCTCCTTCAGAACGATATTTCTGAATGGGGAGTTCTCGATGAGCTCTCTCTCCTCTGCCCTTGCCCTTCTCTTCTCTTCGAAGACGGCATCCTGAGAGGAGCTTCTCCTTCTGTTCTTTCCCATTATGATTCCCTTATATCCAGAATCTCCCTGCAGTGCCCTTCAAGGACCTCCTTCAGCTCATCCGGCATGCACCCTTCCACCTTGATTATGCAGAGGGCGGAGGATGGGTCGTTGCCCTGGAAGGTACCCACTGATATGATGTCCCAGCCCATCAGGGCTATCGAGTGGGTTATGGATGCAAGTGCACCAGGTCTATTCTCGACTATGCACTCCACCCTGACACCGAAGTGCCTTGCTCCGAAGAGCTCCAGGATTATATTGAAGAGATCGCTCTTTGTGATGAGGCCCACAAGTCTGCCATTGTCCATTACAGGGAGTGTCGATATCTCCTGATCCAGCATTATCCTTGCAGCATCCTCGCAGGGGGTCTGTCTGTCGACAGTTACGATTTCCGTCGTCATCAGGTCCTTTACCAGGTACTCTGTGAGCGACGGGACCTTCAGAAGGTCGCGTTCGCAGAGAAGACCGACAAGATTCTTCTTCAGATCCAGCACCGGAAAGCGGCGGACCCTCTCCTTCTTCATGAGTTCAAGAGCATCGACAGCCCTGAGCTCCGGGGAGATTGTAATCGGATTTCTTGTCATTCGTCGTTCTAGCAGCATACGCCCTCCAGCAGGAATCATTCTACAATGGAATCCGTATTTTTCCAACTCACTCGGTGTACTTCAGCACCATCGAAAGCCAGCTGTAGCACAGCTCTGGCCAGAGTGTGTCGTGAGGAAAGCTTCTGCCCACCTCCTCTGTGGCCGTAGAAAAGCCGTGCCCACCCTCGGGAAGGATATGAAGCTCGAATGGAATCCTGTTCTTCGAGAGGGCCAGTGACAGTGCAAGAGAGTTCTCTACAGGAACAGAGGGATCGTTTGCTGCATGCACGATGAAGGCAGGGACCATCGTTTCGTCTATCCTCTTTTCAAGCGAGTAGAACTCCCTCTCCTCCTCATTCTCGCAGAGATTGTCGAAGGAGCGCGCATGGGAGAAGATGCCGGAAGAGACGACTGGATAGATGAGCACTGCGCAATCCGGGCGGCAGTGAGGATAATCCGAGAGTATGCTATTCGAATGGAGGGCCGCGACGGAGAGTGCAAGGTGCGCACCTGCAGAGAAGCCCATTATGCAGACCTTGGCAGCATCGACAGAGAACTCCTCTGATCTCTCTCTTATCCTGCACATCGCCTCTGCTGCCTCGAAGATCGGCTTCGAGACTCTTATCGCAGAGCCTGTCGAATATGTCAGTATGAATACGTTGATTCCATGCGAGAAGAACTTGAACGCAACAGGGTCGGCCTCCCTTGGGCTGACATGCTGGTAGCCTCCACCTGGGATCAGGAGGATCGCAGGTCTTCTCTCATGTGTATCGCAGATTCCCACGAACGAGTCGTGCAGATAGCACCTGACGCTTGCATCGGCCTTGCCGACCTTGAAATTCTCTATCTTCATAGCTAGAAATCTAAACAATCTTTTGAATGTTGCAAATATGGTGAGGACAATTTAACATCCACAATATGAAATTCATGATCGTATCGGACATACACGGCTCTCTTGCTGCTGCAAGACGGATCAGGGACCTCTACTTCGAGGTGAAGGCGGACAAGCTTCTGTTGCTTGGAGACCTGCTCTACCACGGTCCGAGGAACGACCTGCCAGAGGAGTATGCTCCAAAGGGCGTCATCGAGATCCTGAATTCCCTCTCCGATGAGATAGTAGCAGTGAGGGGAAACTGCGAGGCCGAGGTCGACCAGATGGTGCTTTCATTTCCATGCCTCTCCACGACTGCTGTCGTCTACGATGGTTCCGTAGAGCTGCTGCTGAGCCATGGGCACATCTACTCGGAGAAGACGCTTCCACCAGGAAAGGGGTGCTTTCTCTACGGGCACACACATATCCCAGTTGCCCATAGAATAGAGAACAGGGTCGCCTTCAACCCAGGCTCCGTATCGATTCCAAAGGGCGGTTTTCCAGCCTCCTATGGACTCTACGAAGAAGGAGTCCTCTCAGTGAGAAGACTCGATGACTCAAGTGAACTGATGTCAATAGAAGTGTAGGATGGAGCGATTCAGCTTCCTGCCTGAGTAAAGTCCAGGGTGACTGTGACAAGGCCGTCCTTCTCTTCTATCCTGGCACTTCCTCCGTGCAGCTCGAGTATCTTTCCCGTGATAGGAAGCCCCATGCCGGAACCGCCCTCGTGTCTTGAAAGGTCTCCGCGCGACCAGGGCTCGAAGAACTGAGGAGCCGGAGATGGGAGCCTTCCTGGATTCGTGACTGTGATGATGCTTCCGTTCGATCTGATCGTCACAGGACCCTCAGGGGAGGCCATGCAGGCGTTTGCGACTACCTCTCTTATTGCCCTGGCAGCCAGCTTTCCATCGACATTCACGACCTCGTTCTCGTCGATTTCCAGTCTTATGCCACTGCACTTTTCCTTCATTGAGGAGATTGCACCATCTACAAGGTCGAAGGTGCTCATGTCAGAGCGCTCGAGCACAAGGTCCGGATTCGAGATGAAGGCGTAGTAGCGGACCGAATCTACTCTGGAAGTAAGGACATCGCACTCCTTTCTGAGGGATGAGACAAGACTCTGGTCCAGAGGGAAGATGCCATCCTTTGCTCCATCGAGAAGCAGGTTGAGGCCGGTTATCGGAGTATTGAGGTCGTGACCTATGCTGATAAGCCACTCCTGCCTGTTCCTGCGGTTGGTCTCGAGGTTTCCTGCGAGCACTCTCAGCGCATCGCCTATCTCATCCAGCTCGTAGACACCGGTCTTTTTGAATTCGACATCGAATCTGCCATGGCTCAGAGCCGAGACAGTCTCCTTGAGCTCCTCTATCTTCCTTGTCGTCCTTGCAGAGTAGACGAAGGATGAGATGGCGGCGATCACAACTGCAAGCAGCAGGATCGAGATCAGCATTACAGTCAGGTGGTCGAGGAAGAATCTGGTCGGACCGTAGAAGCCCAGTGTCTTTACAAGTACATCGATAATGAGGACCTCTTCCCCATCCAGACTGATCCTTATCCTTCCAGAGACATCGCGGGGATTGACCCTTTCAGGGACCCTCACCTCCTCTCTTCTGAAATCGAGCTCATCTGAGTAGACGAGGTCTATCGAGGTCTCCTTGTGGAATATCTCGTAGGTGGAGATGTACAGCTTCTTGTTGCCGCTTTCAAGCTTCTCCGGATCGATTCCCTTGTAGCTTCTGAGCTCGGAGACTGTAGAGATGTCGCTTCCGTGGAAGTCTCCTCTCGGAGTCGTTCCGAAGAACATGATCTTGCTGTAGGCAGGGTCATGGTAGATGAGGCCTGAGACTCCACCCCCCTCTATCGCCTTCAGGGCGGTGTTCATTATCATCTCGACTGATATCTCATCCTCTTCGAGAATATCGCTGTGGAGCGTGTTCATGTACTCGCGGGTGACGTATCTTGGCCACGAGGTGCTCATCACATAGCCAGCGGTGAAGATGCCGACAAGCTGTACGAAGAGGATGAGCAGTGAAATGCCAAGCACGGTCAGGAAGGTCCTGACGAACTGGCGGCTCGAAAGGGCTCTCTTCATACGCTCTTGCCTATGAACTTGTAGCCATAGCCCCTGACCGTATCGATCCAGGTGCCGGGCTTCAGCTTTGCCCTGATGTTCTTGATATGGGTGTCCACTACTCTCTCATAGCTCTCGAAGGAGTAGTCGAAGCACTCCTCGAGTATCCTGTTCCTTCCGACAAGCTCGCCGGCATTCCTGGCAAGCGAAAGGAGGATCCTCCACTCGGCAGCAGTGAGGACGACAGCTTCGCCATCTATATTCATTATGTGCTGTCCCTCGTCGATGGAGAGCCTGTTGCCCTCCTCGCACAGGAACTCCAGGGTATCCCTTGTCCTCTCTCCCGAGGAGTCTATCCTTCTGAAGAGCGCCTGTACTCTCAGCACAAGCTCCTTTGGAGAGAATGGCTTGGAGATGTAGTCGTCTGCACCGAGCTCGAAGCCCAGTATCCTGTCGCTCTCCTCTGTCCTTGCAGTCATGAAGATGACTGGAAGCTGAGGATACTTCTCCTTCAGCTTCTTGATGAAGACGAAGCCATCTCCATCCGGGAGCATGACATCCTGGATGATGAGGTCCGGAAGGCGCTCCTCGACGGCCTTCTGGGCCGATGCAAGATCCGCCTGCCCCCTGACTGTGAATCCTGACAGCTCCAGGTACTGGCTCACGCCATTTCGTATGACATCATGGTCCTCGACTACATATATAAGCTTCATACGAGTTTTTTATCACCAGAGGTTGCCATTATCAAGAAAGAGGGGGTCAACTACACAGAATCTACATTAACCTGTGACGTGCCGACTGTTTTCTGATAGAGTATGTGCTATGAAGATCGGCAGGATGGAGATGGCAGCAATCGTTCTCATTTTCCTACTCTCTCTTTCCACTGTTCTGCTCTCTCACGGCAGGAGCGGCAACGTCAGGATAGAGACTGACAGTGGTGTCTTCCTCTACTCCCTCTCCGAGGACAGAGAGCTTCTTTTCGAGGGACCGCTTGGAACGACAGCAGTCGAGATAAGGGATGGAAGGGCGAGGATAGTATCGAGCCCATGCCCGAATCATACCTGCTACCACGGCCATGTAGAGTCCTACCCGGATGCACTTGTATGCCTTCCAAACCATGTATCGCTCTACGGAGAGGGCAAGGGAGATGTGGATGCGACCAGCTTCTAGGAGGAACTACGTTGTCTACCTCACAGCCCTTTCGCTGCTGCTTGCTGTAGTGGAGAACTCGCTGCCGCGCCCCCTTCCATTCTTCCGCCTGGGCCTTGCAAATCTTCCTCTGCTCTGGGCACTCTCGACGCTCTCGTTCAGGGACTACCTGCTGCTGGCACTTGGAAAGTGGCTCTGCGGCTCCTTCGTCTCGGGAACTCTCCTTTCACCCTTTGCCCTGATGGGGCTTGGCAGCACTCTCTCCTCTGCCCTCGTCATGTACCTTCTCCACTCTGTTTCCAAAGGAAGGCTTTCCAGGTATCTCATCGGACAGCTCGGTGCGATGATGAGCGCCTTCGCCCAGCTCTACATAGCCTCGTTCATATTGACAGAGAGCATCCTGAGACTGCTTCCTGTGATGCTGGTAGTGAACGAGATATCGGGTCTTGTGATCGCATACATCTCATACCGCATCGAAATTCCCGAAGAAAGGATCCTGGATGAAAAGCAGGAGAAGGGACACCTCTCCTTCATCCTGATCCTCTACATGCTTTCGATTCTCTCGCTTTGCATGACAGCAGATCCTCTGCTGCTTGCACTCCTCTTCCTGTTGTCGATTCTCTCCTGCCCCATCACAGGACGCAGGATCATCCCTTCGATGTATCTCATCACATTATTCTGTGTTGTCTTCTTCAACCTGCTTGTGCCTCAGGGAAGAGTCCTCTTCCTCTTCGTCACACAGGGTGCACTTGAGGAGGGAACAGCAAGGGCCTTGAGGCTTCTCTCGCTGACTGCCCTTTCACAGAGTCTTGCTGCTTCCGGTGCGATATCCGGAGGCTACATCGGCAGTGTGCTAGAGCTCTCCTCCTCCATGGTCTCGACCTTCTACGAAAGCAGAGGAAGTCTGATGGAGAGGATTGAAAGGAGCCTGACGGAGAAACCTGTCAGGAGAGAGGGAAGCAAGAAGGAACAGAGAATTCTTCCACTCTCTCTGCTGCTTGCTTCAATTACAGTGCTTTCCACTCTTCAGGCAGTTCTGCTGTAAAGAGGTGCTCGCTCAGGCCGACCACTCTCTCTATATTCCCATCGTCCAGCTCCTGAAGGGAGTCGACATCCGGCAGAGCAGGACCTGAATAGGAAAGGCTCTCTCTCAGCACCTCATGGAACTCGTCCAGGTAGTTGATATAGAGCGTCAGGACCAGCTTGTCCGGACACCTGCTGTCCCACTGGATTGCCACTGCCCGGTTTCCTCTTTCATAATTCACTGAAAACATGGTATAAATTGTACTGCGCCAGCGATTCTGGCACAATCGGAGTTTATATGAGTTTGATAGAACCAATTGTGCTCAAGGGCTTCAGAGACAGCCTTCCAGAGCAGGAGATCCCAAAGAAGAAGATAATGAGGGCACTGGAGGACGAATTCCAGTCCTTCGGCTTCGTGCCGATCGACACACCGGCACTTGAATACACCTCTGTGCTTCTCGGCAAGGGCGGTGGCGAGACGGACAAGCAGATCTTCCACTTCACTGACAACGGTGGAAGGGAGGTCGCACTGAGGTTCGACCTGACAGTCCCATTCGCACGCTTCCTGGCAGCACACTCCTCTCTTCTTGCACTCCCCTTCAAGAGATACCACATCAACAAGGTCTGGAGAGGAGAGAACCCGCAGAAGGGCCGCTACAGGGAGTTCATCCAGTGCGACTTCGATATCGTAGGCGCAGACAACGCCGAATCCGACTTCGAGATACTCTCTCTTATGGACGCCTCCTTCAGGATGCTCCAGGTCGGTGGCTATGAGTTCCATGTCGCGCACAGGGGCCTTTTCAACGCCTTCCTCGACTTCAACGGCATCAGGGACAAGAGCATCGATATCCTGCGCTGTGTAGACAAGCTGAGAAAGATAGGCGAAGAGGCCGTCCTCGAGCAGCTGTCACAGATAACAGGTTCAAGAGAGACTGCAGGAAAGATTCTCGAGTACATAGACAGACCGGAGAACGAGAGCTTCGAGGAGGGAATTGCCAGACTCGAAGGACTTGCAGGAGGAGAGAACGAGGCCTCCAGAAGACTCAGGGAGATTCTTGCTCTTATCAGGGCCTGTGGTATCGAGGAGCACTTCATGCTCGACCCATCCATCACAAGAGGACTCGACTACTACACTGGCATCGTCTACGAGACCTTCCTCACAGAGTGCCCGCAGATAGGCTCTGTCTGCTCCGGTGGCCGCTACAACGAGCTTGCAAGCCTCTATACGAAGGAGCACCTTCCAGGCGTCGGCTCCTCCATCGGCCTTGACAGACTGCTCGCAGCACTCGAGGAGCTCAAGAGCCCTCTGCTTGCAGACAGCGCCTCTGCCGATCTGGTAATCCTCCACAGACCGGGCGAGGAGGCACTTGCGATGAAGAGTGCAGCAGCTCTCAGGGCAAGGGGCGTGAAGGTGGATGTATATCTCACTCCAGAGAAGAAGGCAAAGCAGCAGTACGACTACGCTGCAAGGAACAGGATCCAATTCTCTCTCTCCTTCACAGCCGAGGGGGCCTACAGCCTGAAGAACCTCGAAACCAGAGAGGTGACAGTCACCTCGTCCGTGGATGATATCTGTAGTCAACTGGCCAGGTAATGGCCTATAATTGGGGTGGATGGCTTCCACCCCATTCTTTTTTCAGGAGCCCTATTTGAAGGATTTCAAGTCTTTACCTGTATATCGTCACAAGAACGAGATACTGAAGGGCCTGGAGGAAAACCAGGTCATAGTCGTCGAGAGCCCCACAGGATCGGGAAAGACAACCCAGATTCCTTTGATACTGAAGGAGGCTGGCTATGATGAGAAGGGAATAATAGGAGTCACACAGCCAAGAAGGATCGCTGCCCTCTCGATCTGCGACTTCATAAAGAGGCAGCTCCAGATTACGGACAACTACTGCGCATATACGATGCGCTTCGATGATACGAGCGATTCATCCACCAGGATAAAGATAATGACGGACGGCATCCTGCTGCAGGAGTGCAAGGCCGACCACTACCTTTCGCGCTACTCTGTGATCATGGTCGACGAGGCCCACGAGAGGAGCCTCAACATCGACTTCATCCTCGGCCTCCTGAAGGACATAATAAAGGTAAGAAAGGACCTGAAGGTCATAATCAGCAGTGCGACGATAAACACAGAAAGCTTCTCGAAGTTCTTCGATGGAGCGAGGATCGTCTCGATCGATGCAGAGGTTTTTCCCATCACGATCAACTACCTTCCCCCATCGGGAAAGCGCCCGCAGGCCGAGGATATGGCCGCAAATATCAGGAAGATAGTCACCTACCAGGCAAGAAAGCACCTTGGGGATATCCTGATATTCCTTCCTGGAGAGTTCGATATCAAGGAGACAGAGCTCGACATAAAGGGTCTTCCGATTGCAAAGGACCTGGAGATATACCCACTCTATGGACGCCTCAGCAAGGAGGAGCAGGAGAAGGTATTCACCCCTACAGGAGAGGGAAAGACCAAGGTCGTAATAAGCACCAACATAGCAGAGACAAGTATCACGATAGATGGAATAACCTGTGTAATCGACTCTGGACTCTGCAAGATGAACTTCTACAACCAGAGGGACTTCACCTCCTCCCTCGTACCACTTCCAATAAGCAAGGCAAGCTGCCGCCAGAGAGCTGGCAGAGCGGGAAGAACACAGCCGGGAACCTGCTACCGCCTCTACAGCGAAGAGAACCTCAATACCCGTCCGGACTACAGCATGGAGGAGATTCTCCGCTCAGACCTTGCAGAGGTAGCGCTCAGGATGAGCGACCTTGGAATCTACGACTACGAGCGCTTCCCATTCATAACCCAGCCGAAGAAGGGAGCACTGCTTTCGGCAGAGCAGACACTGAAGTTCATCCAGGCGATAGATGATGCTCACCACCTTACTCCTATCGGGGAGAAGATGGTCCTCTTCCCTCTCCTTCCGAGACTCTCGAGGATCATAGTCGAATCGATAATGAACTACCCGGATGTCATAGAGGAGGTCCTTATCGCAGTCTCCTTCCTCTCGACAAAGGGCCCCTTCCTCCTTCCACAGGGACAGGAGACGCTTGCGCGCGACCGCCAGAAGCTCTTCCAGGATCAGATGTACGGAGATTTCGTCGGCTACCTCAAGCTCTTCAGGATGTACGAGAAGAATGCAGAGCTTGGGCAGAAGAGCCAGGAGAAGTTCTGCAAGAAGTACTTCCTGGACTATCAGACGATGAACGAGATTCTCCACATCGATGCGCAGATCGGCGAGATAGTCTCCAACATGGGAGTTCCACTCACAGGAGGCGGACAGGTCAGCGACTACCTTACATGTCTCTCTGCAGGTCTCCTGCAGTACGTCTGCTACAACTACAACAGGAGCGCCTACAGGTCGCTCACGGCCGACCAGATATTCATCCATCCAGGTTCAGCCTGGTTCAGGACACTTCCGAAGTTCCTCCTTGCAGGCGAGATAGTACAGACAAGCAGAATGTTCGCCCGCACAGTCTCCCCTCTGAGACCGGAGTGGCTTGACAGGATCGACCCGAATCTCAGGAACAAGCTGCTTCACAAGGAGCCCCTTGACATGAAGGCCGAGAAGCTCGTTGAAGAGAAGAAGCCCAAGCAGAATATCGAGAAGAAGACGCCAGAGAATATCATCCGCATCTTCGACCGCGACTACCCTACCCGCAGCTACAAGGCCGGAAAGATCATCGCAATCGTTCCACTTACAGACCTTCCTTTCCTCATCAGGAAGGGCTTCGAGAGGGGTTCTGTCAGAAAGGGTGTGAAGGTAGTGCTGAAGAACAGGGATTCCCTTCTCGAGACCCCGATCTCTCTCAAGGAGCTTGTACAGGAGGGTGGAATCCTGAATATAAAGAGTGGAACGATAGACTGGCCGAAGGATATCAACCTCGATACTGGCAGAGAAGAAGGCAGAAGGGAGCTCGAAAGACACCTGTCGAAGCTATTCACTGTCGCATCGCACAAGGACAAGCTGAGATTCATCGGCCTGATGGCACTCGGTGGCGACAGGGGACTTTTCAGCTTCAGAAGCTTCACATCGCTCTCGCTCTGCATCGACTCGACCTACGCAGCACTGTATGAGATAAAGACGAATCTCAAGGCACCAAAGGGGCTGATGAACAAGATAGATGCCCTGATGAAGAGAGTCGAGGAGATGGAGGACTTCTGATCCTCTCCTCTGCTACTTCAATACCCTTTCCGACTCCAGATCGAGCCAGAACTCTGCACTGTGCCCAAGGCTTTGCTCCAGTTTTCCCGCGATCTCAGGTGTGATCCTCAGTCTGTTCTCAAGAAGCTGTTCAACCTCTTTATAAGTAAGTCCGCTTCTTTCTGAGAAGGTGGACTTGTCCCATCTCCTCTCATAGAGTATTGGGACAACGAGTTCCGCAATTCCTGCATTCTCGTGTGCTACTGCTTCCTTGATGCACATCTCAGCCTCCATAGAAGGTATAAAGCAACCCTTCCAACTTCTGTATCCATCCATTTCTGGAGGCTGTCAACAGCTATTTTCTTGCTATGTAGTTATATATACTATTAGTCATATAGACTACAAAGCTCCACTTTTTCAGTAGATATTCTGGATATTCATGTATCTGCTGTTGTAGTCCCAGTCGAGAAGCTCGTTGATGACAGCAGACCTGTACTTGTGCCTGTGGATCACAATATGGTCCACCCTCTCGAGACTGGCATCGCTTATCTTTATCATTCTGACCCAGCCGACGAGATCCAGATGCGAGACGATTCTCTCGGGGAGAATAGAGATACCGATGTCCTCATGCACTGCGTTGATGATGGCATAGGAGCTTTCGCTCTCCCAGATTGGATCTATTGTCAGATTGTGGGAGATGAACATGCTCTCTATGTACCTTCTGGTGACACTGCCCTTCTCCCTCAGAAGCATTGGGTAGGAAGAGAGCTCTGCGAGAGTCACTACATCCTTTATCTTCGACCTTGGAGATGCGATGACAACCAGCTTGTCCAGCATGATGCGCTTTCCAACAAGGTCCTTGTCCTGGACAGGACCTTCGATGAAGGCAATATCCAGAGCGTTCGTCAGAAGCTTCTTCTCAAGCGCTTTACCATTCTCTATATCCACCCTGATATCCAGACCGGGGAACTTCTCCTTCAGATCCTTTACAAAGCTTGGAAGCATGTAGATACCAAGAGAAATCGTAGCGCCTATCTTCAGTATTCCGGTGATGGTATTGTCCTTCAGTTCCTTCTCCAGCTTGCTGTATGTCGAGAGTACAAACAATGCCTGATTGTACACATTCTTTCCCTTCTCGGTCGGGATTATTCCCTTGTTGAAGCGCTCGAAGAGACGGATTCCATAGAAGTCCTCTATATCCTTAATTGCTTTTGTTACAGCAGGTTGAGTCATATTGAGCCTCTCTGCTGCCTTTGTCATGTTGAGGCAGTTGTACACCTCGACGAATATCCTCATATGTCTTTCAGTCATACTCGCTCCGAACTTGATATAACCTAAAAGTTATTATTTCTATAAAATAATATAATTTCACTAATGTTTCAATAAAAGGCATCATGTCCACGAGGTTTTCAGATGTCCAGACCAAGAGAAAAACGAATAAATGTACTGTGGATGCTCTTTTCGGGAATGTTCTATATCAGTGCATTCACCTTTGGCGGGGGATTCGTAATCGCCACCTTCGTAAAGAAGAAGTTCTCCGAGGAGCTGGGTTGGATCAGCGAGTCGGAGATGCTCGATCTGATTGCACTGGCGCAGTCTGCACCAGGTGCAATTGCAGTCAATGTGGCAATAATAGTCGGCTGGAAGGTCTTCGGACTGCCGGGGATGATTGCATCGGTCTTCGGTACCATCCTGCCGCCGATGATGATAATCACCATTGTATCGATAATCTACAATCTGATCGCCGACAATGTCTTCGTAGCCCTCTTTCTCAAGGGGATGCAGGCTGGTGTTGCTGCGATCATCATCTCGGTCAGCATTGATCTGGCAATCAAAGTTATAAAGGAGAAGTCTATTCTCTACGACCTTCTGATAATCATCGCCTTCGTCCTCTCATTCTACTTCAAGGTCAATGTCGTGATCCTGATACTCTCTGCCCTGCTACTTGCGGTTGTTCTTGCAGTTGCAGGTAGAAGGAAGGAGGCTCTGAGATGATATACTTCCAGCTCTTCCTTTCCTTCCTGCAGGTCGGACTTTTCAGCATAGGTGGTGGCTATGCTGCAATCCCACTTATCGAAAGCCAGGTAGTCACCCTCCACGGCTGGCTTACGATGTCGGAGTTCACCGACCTCGTGACGATTGCCGAGATGACCCCAGGACCGATTGCGATCAACTCGGCAACCTTCGTAGGCATAAGGGTTGCAGGCTTTCTGGGATCTGTGGTCGCAACGATCGGCTGCATAGTCCCATCCCTTGCACTTGTAACGATCCTGGCCTTCATCTACTACAAGTACCGCTCTGCCTCATTCATGCAGAAGATACTGAAGGTCATAAGGCCTGTAGTAGTCTCCCTCATAGCTGCAGCAGGTATCCGAATCCTTCTCAATGTAGCAGGAATCGGTACATCACTCGACATCAGGGGCATCGTTCTCTTCACCCTGGCCCTGGTGAGCATGAAAACAACAAAATTCAATCCAGTTCTGATAATGGTCCTCTGTGGAGTCATCTATCTGGTCCTGGGAGTCATTCTATAGGAGGAATCGAAAATGGCAAACTATTCACATTACGCAGTAAGGCACATTGGTCTTCTTCACAGAGAGCACAGACCTGCAGATGGACTTGAGATCAAGAATGGAATCTTCAAGCACATCATTGCAGGCAAGCAGGGCCACCTTGTATGCGTAAAGCTCTATGCCAACGGCTGGAGCATTGCAACTGGAGCCGGAACACTGAAGACCAGTGTGAGACTCAACGACAAGGAGATCGAGGTCTCCCCTAGTGGCAACATCAGAAAGGGAACTCTGGTCCTTTCCGATTACGTTCCACTTGCAAGGCCACAGAAGGTCGACAGGATCAAGGTCGATACTATCCACGGTGAGCTCGAGCTTGTCAACGACAGGAATACCAACGTAGAGATTCTCCTTGGAGGAAACCATATCGGTCAGATGAAGGACATTGCCGGCAAGGGAGCCCAGTACGTTCTTCCCGAGTCGATGGCTCTTGCCGATGCAGCAATTCTCTACTGCATGGGAATGCTTGCAGTGAAGTACGACGACATCGATATCGTATAGTGGATACCGTTCTCGAAATAGACAGGTCGGCAGCGACCTGTCCGTTTTCGTACTAACAGATCTATTGAGATTCCATGACATTTAATAAATGGTGCCTTTCGTGGTATTTTATCCGACATGAAAGCTTTCAAGGAATTTGCCATACTTCTTGGTGTATGTCTCATAGGAGAGGTCATATCGCGCCTTCTTCCATTCCCATTTCCCGCATCCGTTCTCAGCATGATACTGCTCTGCATTCTCTTCTTTACGCCTATTCTCAAGCCTGAGAAGATAGAGACTGTAGCAAATCTGCTGCTTGGGAACATGGTGCTCTTCTTCATTCCATCCGGAGTCCAGATAATCAAATATGCAGATCTTGTACGCGATACCTGGTGGAAGCTGCTGATTGCCTGTTTATTTTCAATGCTCCTGACCTTCTTCGTCACAGGGGAGGCCGTCATGATAACGATCAGGCTTATGAACAGGAGGAAGAAGAATGGAAATGCTTGAGATGTTGAGAGACCAGGTTACGGCATCCCCTCTCTTCGGTGTCTTCCTGACGATAATCGGCTACCTTATCGGTGTATATATCAACAAGAAGATGGGAAAGGCGATATTCAACAGCCTTCTGATGTCCTTTGTCGTAGTAATCGGTACCCTTCTTTTCTTCAGGATACCTATCGACAACTACAATATCGGCGGCAACATGATAACCAACTGTCTTGCACCAGTTACAGCAGTGCTGGCAATCTCGATATACAGACAGAGACAGAAGGTAAAGGAGAACCTGATCCCGATCCTGGTCGGAACAACAGCAGGCTCTATCACATCGGTCTTCAGCATGCTTCTCTTTGCCAAGCTGTTCGGCTTCGACTGGGCAACAACGGCCTCTGTCATTCCAAAGAGTGTCACGACGGCAATCTCCATCGCCATTGCTGATACACTCGGCGGCTATGCGGCAATTGCGGCCATCGGCTGTGTAATTGCAGGAAGTACAGGCAACATGCTCTCCCCTTTCCTTATAAAGATATTCCACCTTACAGATCCAGTTGCACAGGGACTTGCCATAGGAACCTCGAGCCATGCACTTGGAACAAGCAAGGCGATAGAGATCGGAGAGATACAGGGAGCCTTCTCCTCCATTGCGATAACCTTCGCAGGATTGATAACAGTAATAATCACACTGCTGTTATTCATAGCATAGGACAACAAAGCCGGCCACGAAGGTCGGCTTTCATTTTATCTGTAGGATGCTATTACAACGCTCTGTATCAGCTTTGGATCCACTACAGTGAGAAGTGGTTCTCCCTGCTCCTGGAGCAGGACGAACTTTACATGGCCTCCAAGCTTCTTCTTGTCCTTTGCCAGGGCCTGATAGAAGCTCAACCAGTCGCCTCTTCCTATTCTGTAGTCTATATCGAACCTGTATGCTCTCAGTATCTTGTTGCACCTGTCGGCAAAGGCCCTGTCGGTGATTCCCATCAGGACACCGAGCTCAAGAGCCCTGGAACAGCCCCAGGCAACGGCCTTTCCGTGAGAGAAGGATGCGAAGTTGCCACTTGATTCAAGAGCGTGTGCAAAGGTGTGTCCCAGATTCAAGAAGCTCCTGATGCCCTTCTGCTCGGTCGGATCCTTCTCGATGAAGTCTGCCTTTACCTGGATGGACATTCTTACCATCTCGGCCACGAGCTCCCTGTTGCGGTGCAGTATGGGATCCCTGTTGGCCATCATGAAGTCATAGAGTTCAGTGCTTTTGGTAAGGAAGGAGTGCTTTACGACCTCTCCAAGTCCGCACAGATACTCGTTCTCTGGAAGAGTCCTCAGCGTATCAGTGCAGATCAGGACCTCCTCAGCAGGATAGAAGGAGCCGATCAGATTCTTCGCATTTGCAAAATCGATTGCTGTCTTTCCTCCGACAGAGGCGTCCACCATGCAAAGAAGCGTTGTGGGAACAAGGACAAGTCTTGCTCCCCTCATATACAGCGAGGAGGCGAGAGCGGTCATATCGCAGACGACACCGCCACCGAAGCCGATGAAGATGCTGTCCCTTGCAAGACCGTAGTTCACTGCAGCAGACAGTATGAGCTCGATGCTCTTCCAGCTCTTGTGTATCTCTCCGGCCTCGAGGACTACCCTCTGCTCCGGGAGTTCAGTGAAGAGTGCTGCAGAGTTCCTGTCGAAGACCCACATCACATTCCTTCCATAACCGGAAAGGTGCAGCGAAAGGTCCTTTATATCCTTTGCGATCAGGACCTTTGTTCTCTTTCCATCCTGAAGGCATACATCAAGTGCTCTATCCATAGTATCTGATGATACTAAATAGATTCATCTAAAGGCAAGGAGGACATGCAGTTGCAATTAAGCTGTAAAAATAACAAAATGCACTACTATGCTTAGCGAGTACTATTTTGACAATGCAGCGACCACGATAATAGGTGAGAGCGCACTCAGGACATACAATGAGACCTGTCTCGAATACATGGGCAACCCCTCTGCGAACCACAGAGAGGGTCAGAAGGCCCACAGAAGGCTCGAGGAGTGCAGAGAGGCCTTTGCCTCCAGGCTGGGTGTCAAAAGCTCCCAGATATTCTTCACAAGTGGCGCCACCGAGTCCATCTCCATAGTCCTCTCTTCCCTGCTCTGGGCAAAGAGTCCAGGACACATCATCATGAGCCAGATCGAGCACGAGGCAGTTCTTTCCTGGATCGGACTCTTGAAGGAAAAGGGGTGGAAGATCACGACACTCAGGGCAAAGGGCGGCTTTGTTGACCCAGCAGAACTGGAAGAGAGCATTACAGAGGCTACGAGACTTGTTGCTGTCATGATGGTGAACAATGTTACCGGATCGATACAGGATATCGGTAGCATGGTAAAGATTGTACGAAAGAAAGAATCCGAATTCGGAAGGAAGATATTCTTCTTCAGTGATTGTGTCCAGGCCCTTGGCAAGCTTCCATTCTCTCTTCGAGAGCTCGATGTCGATGGAGCTTCATTCTCTTCCCACAAGATAGCTGGCCCTCGCGGAATCGGGGCACTCTATCTGAAGAGGGGCGATATACAGTCACTTGCCAGAGCGGGTGGACAGGAAAAGGGAGTCAGGGGCGGAACGGAGAATCTTCCTGCCATTGCCTCCTTCACAAGGGCATTGCTCGACTGTCCCGAGACAAGCAGCGATGTCGAGATGATATACGAGCATACGAGAAGGAAGTTCGAGGAGAATGGGATAAAGGTACTCAGTCCTGACCATGACAGGTCCCCATATGTGCTCTCGATCACGACCGAGCTTCCCTCCGAGGTGCTGACGAGGATGCTCATAGACGAGGGATGGTGCGTCTCCTCAGGCTCGGCCTGCTCGAACAACGCAAAGGGAAAGGGAGAAGGAGTACTGCAGGCGATGGGCTTTTCTGCAAGGGATTCCAAAGGCGCAATAAGGATATCCTTCTTCCACTACTCAAGGCTCGATAGAGCACTTGAGCTTGCAGATGCGATAATAAGGAAAGTCAGGGAGTTCTAACATGGCAAAACAGCTATATCTTATAAAACTGGGTGAAATATCGCTCAAGGGTCTCAACAGACCGGTCTTCGAGAAGAGGCTCAGGAACAATATCAAGGACAAGCTCAGGCCCTATCATTCAAGCTGCACGAAGAGAAAGGGAAGACTCTTCTTCTACATTGACGAGGAGTGCCCCAGGGAGAGAATCTTCAAGGCCATGAGCACGACATTTGGGGTTGCCGGCTTTGCTGAGGCACTTGTATGCGACAAGAACATGGATTCCTGTCTCATGAGGGCAAAGGAGCTGCTTTCGAGGACAGACCTCTCCAGCTTCAGAAGCTTCAAGATCGAGGCAAGGAGAGAGGACAAGCAGTTTGCCCTCTCCTCCTACGACATCTCGTGCAAGCTTGCCGAGATTGTCTTCTCCTTCAAGAACGACTTCAAGGTCGATCTCAAGCACCCCGATTTCACACTCCACTGCGAGGTAAGGGACCAGATATATCTCTATACCTCCAGCCTCAAGGGGCCAGGAGGACTTCCGACCGGCACTGCAGGCAAGGGTCTTCTTCTCCTTTCGGGTGGAATAGACAGCCCGGTTGCAGGAGTCGAGATCGCAAAGAGAGGCTGCAAGATGGACTGCCTCTACTTCCATGCCTACCCCTACACCTCCGAGATGGCACTGGAGAAGGTCAAGAAGCTTGCCTCGATCATCGCACCGTACCTTGGCGGGACGAGGCTCTTCGTGGTTCCATTCACAGAGCAGCAGCTCTATCTCAGGGACAACGCCTTCGAGGATGAGACCACTCTGATGTTCAGGGCCTGCATGATGCAGACAGCAGAGAGGCTGTGCCGGGAAAAGGGACTCGATGCGATCATAACGGGAGAGGCGCTTTCTCAGGTCGCATCACAGACTCTCAAGGCCATGAGCTTTACCGACAGCATGACCGACTACCTTGTACTGAGACCTCTTCTAGGCATGGACAAGGAGCAGATCGTCACGAGATCGAAGGAGATCGGGACCTATGAGACGAGCATACTCCCATACGAGGACTGCTGTGTCATATTCTCACCAAAGCATCCGCTTACCAATCCGATCAGGGAGGTCGCAAGGAAGCACTTCTTCGACCTGAAAATGGATGAACTGCTTGACAAGGCAGTCAGGGAAACGAACGTCTTCTTCTTCGATCCGAATGGAAATGAGTTCTTCCCTGAGACTTTGTCTCATTCTGTCTCATAATGGGCTACTTGTAAGCTTGACATTGCCCTATTCGTCAAAAATGGGTAAAATATCTAGAAGCATGAATCACGTTGGAATTGACATCGGGTCCACGACCATCAAGGTAGTGGTTCTCGATGAGGGAGGAAAGCTTCTAAGCAGTGCCTACGAGCGTCACTATTCGGAAATCGCAAGAAAATCCGAGGAGATGCTTACTAGCATCATGCCCCTCATCGGAGATGAAAAGATAACCTTGGCTATCAGTGGTTCTGCAGGCATGGGCATGGCCCAGGCGTGCGGCATTCCCTTCATCCAGGAGGTATATGCGACAAGAACTGCAGTCCAGAGATACATACCGGATACCGATGCTGTAATAGAACTCGGGGGAGAGGATGCGAAGATCATCTTCCTCACAAATGGACTTGAAGTAAGGATGAACGGTTCCTGTGCTGGTGGTACAGGTGCCTTCATCGATCAGATGGCTACCCTTCTGGGAATTGGAAGGGACGATATAGACTACTACGCCCAGAGAGCAGAGAAGCTCTACACGATCGCCTCCAGATGCGGTGTCTTTGCAAAGACCGATGTACAGCCTCTGATCAACCAGGGAGCGAAGACCGAGGACATCGCGGCAAGCATTCTCCAGTCGGTCGTCAACCAGACTGTTGCAGGACTCTCCCAGGGCAGGAAGATAAAGGGAAACGTAGTCTACCTCGGTGGACCTCTGACTTTCATCTCCACACTCAGAAAGCTGTTCGATGAGACGCTCAGGACAACCGGTACACTTCCGGAGAACTCACTCTACTATGTGGCAATGGGCACTGCCCTTGCGAAGACCGGAGAGACCTTCCATATCGAGGAGGCAATCGAGAAGCTGAAGAACAGTAGAGGAACTGGAAACTACGTCACGCTTCCTCCGCTATTCAACAATGACGAGGAGTACAGGACCTTCCTGGACAGACACTCCAGGACAAAGGTAAAGGCCGCAGATCCGGCAGCCTACCATGGCAAGGCCTACTTCGGCGTCGATGCCGGCTCCACTACGATCAAGGTCTGTCTCATAAACGAGGATGGCGATGTCCTGCTTACCAGATATGGCACCAACAATGGCAACCCTGTCCAGGCTGTCAGGTCCTTCCTCAATGAGTTCTATGAGGAGTTCCCATATATCAAGATCGCAGGAGCTGCCTCTACAGGATACGGAGAGGACCTTTTGAAATCGGCATTCCGCCTTGACTGGGGACTTGTGGAGACACAGGCACACTTCAAGGGCGCCCGCTTCTTCCTTCCCGATGTCGACTTCATAATCGATATCGGCGGACAGGACATGAAGTGCTTCTGCATCCGCGATGGAGCAATCGACGATATCTTCCTCAACGAGGCCTGCTCCTCAGGCTGCGGCTCATTCCTCCAGACCTTTGCAAATGCACTCGGAAAGAGTGTTTCGGAGTTCGCAAATCTGGCCGTCAAGGCGCAGCACCCTGTAGATCTGGGCTCCAGATGCACAGTCTTCATGAACTCCTCTGTAAAGCAGGCACAGAAGGATGGTGCGACTGTAGAGGACATCTCAGCAGGCCTGGCAATCTCTGTTGTCAAGAATGCACTCTACAAGGTCATAAGGGCATCGAGTGCCGAAAGCCTTGGAAGGAACATAGTGGTCCAGGGAGGAACCTTCCTGAACAATGCAGTCCTCAGGGCCTTCGAGATGGAGATGGGCGTCAACGTGATCCGACCGGATATCGCAGGCATCATGGGAGCCTTCGGAGCTGCACTCTATGCCAGGGACAAGGCTGTCAGGCTGGGACAGGAGAAGAGCTCCATCCTCTCTGCAGAAGAGGTATCCGAGCTCAGGCACAAGGTCACCACGACGAACTGCGGACTGTGCACGAACCACTGTCTGCTCACGATCAACACCTTCGATGGCAACAGAAAGCTCATCAGTGGAAACCGCTGTGAACGCCCTCTTGCAAAGAAGGTCACTGTAAGTGACAACGAGAACATCTATGCCTTCAAGCAGAAGTATTTCGACGATATAATGGCCGACGAGGGAGAGGACATCAATGGTACCATCGGCATTCCAATGGTACTTGGAATGTACGAACTGCTCCCATTCTGGCATCGTTTCTGGAGAGAGCTCGGCTACAGAGTAGTCTGCTCGGGACACTCGAACAGGAGTGTATATGTCTCCGGACAGGGAAGCATACCATCCGATACGGCCTGCTTCCCCGCAAAGCTTGCCCATGGCCACATCGAGACACTGCTTGACAGGGGTGTGAAGACGATATGGCTCCCCTGCTCCTCCTACAATGTGGATGAAGCGAAGGGAAACAACCACTTCAACTGTCCTGTAGTTGCCTACTATGGCGAGGTCATAAGAGCAAACCAGGATCTCAGAGGTGCAAAGATTCTCGACCCGTTCCTCTCTCTTGAATTCCCACGATACCTTGAAAAGAGACTTTCCATGACTCTGGGAATTCCAGGAAAAAAGCTCAGAAAGCCCATAGAGAAGGCCTATGAGGAACTTGAGAGATACCACAGGGCCGTCATCGACAAGGGCAATGAGATAATCAGCCACGCCGGAAGCCGTCCGATCATAGTACTTGCTGGAAGGCCGTACCATATAGACCATGAGACCAACCATGGAATCGACCGCCTGATCACAGGACTCGGAGCCTGCATCATCAGCGAGGACAGTATCAGCTACCTCGAGGAGAAGCACTCTGTGGATGTGCTCAACCAGTGGACCTACCACGCAAGGCTCTACGATGCGGCGAGGTATGTGACGAAGCATCCGAACATGAACCTTGTACAGTTCGTATCCTTCGGCTGTGGTCTTGATGCGGTCACTACGGACGAGGTCAGAAGCATACTGAGAGATGCTGGCAAGATATATACTCAGATCAAGATAGATGAGATTACCAATGTAGGCGCAGTCAGGATCAGATTGAGATCGCTGTTTGCAGCACTGGAGGAGAGAGAGTGAGCGATATTCCATTCACCAAGGAGATGAGAGAGGACTATACGATACTCATCCCCAACATGTCTCCGATCCACTTCGACCTCATGATCGAGGCCGCGAAGCTCAATGGCTACAAGGTGCTGCTCCTGAACAACTCCGGCCCCCAGGTCATCCAGGAGGGTCTGAAGTATGTCCACAATGACATGTGCTACCCTGCACTTCTTGTAATCGGCCAGATGATCGACTTCATCAAGTCGGGAAAGATAGATGTCGACAAGTGCGCAGTTGCAATCTCCCAGACCGGAGGTGGCTGCAGGGCATCCAACTACTACTATCTTCTGAAGAAGGCGCTCGAGAGAGCGGGCTATCCGCAGATTCCGGTCATTTCGCTGAACCTCAAGGGCATGAACTCGAATCCCGGACTGAAGCTCACACCGAAGCTGCTGCTCCAGGTAATCTCGGGCCTTATCTACGGAGACCTTCTGATGGTGCTATCCCATCAGGTACGTCCATACGAGATCAACAAGGGCGATACGGATGCTGTAGTCAAGAAGTGGTCCGACCACCTCAAGGAGTGCTACAGGGCCAACAAGGGATTCTTCTGGTCCTATCTGGACAGGAATCTTGCCCAGATCAGCGATGACCTTGCCACCATTCCGGTCGACAGGAAGACAAAGCATGTCAAGGTCGGTGTCGTCGGCGAGATATACATGAAGTATGCGCCGCTTGGAAACAACAACCTCGAGAAATTCCTGGAGGATGAGGGGTGCGAGGTGATGATGCCCCCACTCTTCGGATTCGTCCTCTATGGCGTTTCAAATGGCATAAGGGACTACGAGTTCTACGGTGGAAGACTGAGACACGAGTACCACTTTGTCGCAACGAAGTTGATCATGCCGCTTCTGAAGAGGTTCGAGAAGAAGATCGAGAAGGCGATCAGGAGACATCCGGAGTTTGCAGTACCCGCATCCATCGACGAACTCGAGGAGATGGGAAAGACCATAATCCACACCGGCTGCAAGATGGGCGAAGGCTGGCTTCTGACAGCAGAGATGCTCGAGCTTATAAAGAAGGGCTATGGGAATATCGTATGCACACAGCCCTTTGGCTGCCTGCCCAATCACATCGTTGCAAAGGGCATGGTCCGACCTATCAAGGAGCTGTACCCCGATTCCAATATCGTACCGATAGACTATGACCCATCTGCGACCAGGGTCAATCAGGAGAACAGGATCAAGCTGATGCTGGCCGTCGCAAAAGAGAATCTGGAGAAGGAAGAAAAATAATTTTTTAATTTCTTGACGTATTGAAATTTAGGCATGATACTTTAACTGTAATTCCTGTGAACCCGATTTGGTTTGCACCTCCTTTGGCCAGGCATTGTAGGTAGTGTCTGGCCTTTCTGTTCATAACTGGGAGACAAGTTCTACAATATAACTGATAGTGTAGATTCTGGAGAGATAGATGGGCATAGAGATGAGAAGTTTCACGCAGCACTTTCCATTCAGGCTGTTCTGTAACAGGTCTGGCAATGAGGTGCTGCTCGATAGACTCCATGAAGAATCCTTCCTGCCAGAAAGCATGAAGTCTCTCGTTTCTTCGAAGGAGAGAGACAAGTGAGTGGAACCTGCTACCGATGCTTCAAGGCAAGAGAGGCCTGTCTCTGCCCATATATCAGAGAACTGGATACTGGTGTGAAATTCGTGATACTCATCCATCCCCATGAAGCGAGACTGATGAGAACCGGGACCGGAAGGATCGCCCACCTCTCTCTCAGGGAGAGCGAGCTCATACAGGGTGTGGACTTCACAGAGAACGAGAGACTTGCTCAGCTTCTTTCTGATGAGAGCTACTACCCTGTCCTTCTCTATCCGGGAGAGAGTGCAAGGACCACATCGGATCCGGCCTTCAGGGAGAGTCTTGGAAGCAGAAGGCTTCTCGTGATCATCCTGGATGGCACCTGGGCAGAAGCGAAGAAGATGCTGAAGTTCTCAACAAACCTCCAGGCTCTGCCCCGCCTGAGCTTCAACAGGGGCTACAGGACACATTTTGTATTCAAGAGAGAACCGTCACCTGATGCGATCTCAACTATCGAATCCTGCTACTACCTCATAAAGGAGCTTGGCGAAATCGGAGTTGCAGATACAAATGGTGCGGAGAATCTGATGAGCGTCTTCGAGAGAATGGTCAAGTTCCAGCTGGATTGTGAATATGAAAGACGCAGGTTGGATGCACCGGAAAGGGTTGTACTTTCGAAGTTGAAAATTGATGAATTTTCCACTTTGAATAAAACCTGAATGGTGCTATTATTGTATTGGGTTCGGAGTTTTCCCCTCATACTTGTACTACCTTACCCATTGACCGCATCGGACTTGCAGGAAAAATCTCTCCTTTCAGCAGTTCGGTTGTGGTCTTTTTTATATACAGGATAAGTGGATTACCCTGTTCATCCATGATGATGACAATATGCAGTGATAGAGCATGAATGATCGTAAAGCAGAACCTGCTCTCCTGCATTGCAAGAGAGCATGATTGTCCTGTTATCGATCTGCCAATCTCTTCACTACTGGTTCGTCACGACATTGAAATATATGTTCGATTTGTATCTACCTGCCATCAGATCATCGACATCGGCTCCGGATGGAAGCTTTATGTATATGCTGCCTGTATCGAAGAACTGATATATGCTCTTGCTGACATCGTAACTGTAGGCGATATCGACTCTGCTCTGGGCCTTTGGAAAGTTTGATGAGATATGATGGGCTGTAGTATAGGTAAGACTATCGGTTCCATCGAACCACAGACTTGGAGAGGCGCTCGAGTCATAACTGCTCAATAGGCCGACCACATAGTTGACACCTATATATTTGTTCAGACCGATTCCTTCGGTCCCGGAGAGCTTCAGCTCGAATTTGTTGCCACCAACCGTATCCGATGAGATGAAGAAGTAATAATCTGTATTGCTCCAGGTGGAATTGCCACTCGGCACATAGCCACTAGTTGCTGAGAAGCTGTACTCGGCAATCTCTGTCGGATTGTCTACAAGACTCTTTATATCGAGATTGGATGCACCACTCAGAGGATTCACTACAAGTGCAACAGAACCAGATGTCACTGGCGGCTCCATATTATAGTAGCCGGACATGACGAAAACGTGGGACGACTCACCACCCAGGGTACAGGTGAACTGGGTACTGTAGTCATTGGCAGCACCAAGCTTGCAGTATTCGAGTTCATTGCTGTCAGGATAGTCGTTGCCATTCAGATCGATGTATCCAGCATCTTCTACAGTACCGGGAAGTACAAGTACTACATCGACCCAGGCACCCACATATGCTTCTCCTCCGAAAGTACTGGAATTCGCTGATCCATCCGTCTTGGGCAGGACGATCGAAGCAACCAGCTGCTGCGGCTCTGTAATGGAAGTGTCATAATAGCCAAGATGCAGGACGGAAATGGTCTTATGGGTATTTCCTATGATGTAACCTGTCGAATCACTTTGTGTACCACCTCTAAGAACAAGATCGATACCGAATGGTCTGCATAGAGAGGAGTTGGAGGAAGACACATACTTCCAGGCTTTGGCAGCTGAACTGAAGTCGAAGGTGACGGTCTTCTCCTCTGAAGTCCCAGAGACACCGATAAGTCCTATCATGGAATCATCATTGTATTTCCCGCTCGAAGGTCGGCCTGAAGAGCTCTCCCAGACTCCTGTTGTCGTACCTGGAAAATCATTCGTAGTCATATCGATAGCTGCAACGTTGTATGGCGTGATCCAAGCTTTCTCCTCGGCAAATGCGCAAGCAAGAACCATAAGCATAAATAGTAATGTAAGAACTCTACGAAGCATCATGCCTCCAACTTATGTCAGATTATTCCAGTTAACATCTCTTGTTAATTATATGTATCTTGCTGGATTCACACAACATATTTATCGAATATTTCTTTGAATATGCAGAAAATTCACAAATTAAGTGTTTTTCTCCTTTCAGAGAGACCTTGGCAAGGAATTCGTTCATGCTCGGCAGTTATGTCATAACAGTTGCATTTACTGTACTGTCATTAGCAAAACTATTAGCAAAAGCGCACGAACAGGCATCCTGCTTCGATCGATATTGCCAACAGAGGATGCTGTCGGACAATTTTCATGATATCTCTATCCTACCCTTCAGTGATTTCACTGATTGAATGAAATTCATTCTCCAATAACTGTCATCGTGACAGTTCCCGCATAGATTCCCGGTTCAATACTGTCATAATCGAAATTGCTTGCAAGGCAGAAGCGAACATCCTGCTCGACTGTTACTACAGGAATACCTTCGGAAACATTGAAAGGTGCAGTACTCGAGCTGTTCCAGGCAGTTCCGCTCTCTACTCTGAAATCTCCCTCGATCATGCCTCCTGTCGGCAGCTTGGTGACTGTATCGAACTCGATTGTTTTGTAATGGAAATCCAGACAGTAGTTGACTTCATCACTGCTGGCCTCGGAGACCAGAGTCATCGGAGAGGCTTCGATCGACAGGCTGATAGGAGTATAGTTCGAGGTAAGCGACCAGGTGCCGATCAATCTGCCTGTTCCCAGTATAGGAGTATAGGAAAGAGAGGACCATGCAAGGTCGAAGGGCATCCCTCTGCCTGTATCCGTGGTAGTGCTTGTCGACTCGATTGTAGTAATGGTCATCGAATGATAGGTATCGACAAAGCCTTCGATGGGCATTGCCGGCGAGATCTTGGCCTGCTCGAGTGCAAAGGCCAGGGAAACGGATATGAAAACCACTGCCAGAAAAAGTACTGCTCTCTTCATGATCCACTCACCGTTACATAGATATCGAAATCCATACTGTATGTATGACCGTCTTCCTTGTATGCATTCCAGTCTGCAGTTGTAATGCCAAGCGAGAAATCCACGGAAGTGGTGAAGGTCATGGCACTACCATTGTTCCTTTGTGGACAACCTGTGATCTCCGAGCTCTCGGTAGCGATTGTGGCATCCCCCTGGCTTCTATCGCTATTGGAAACCGAAAAACTTGAAGAGGCACTATTCGTTCTGAAATACTCCTTCGTTATATACCAGTTGATGGGGATAGAAGAACTGCCACTGGCCTTGTTGAGCTCAGAGCTGATATTCGATGGAACTGTCACCGTAGATTCATTGTAATATCTGTTATAGTAGTAATAATATCTATTGCCCCAGTACCTCTCTCTCTTATCGTAATTCGTATAGTAATAGCTTGTAGGAGTCTTCGAGAGAGAGGCCGACAGGGTGACAGGGATATACTTGCTGCTGTCGGATCTGTCGAGCATGCCACTGCATCTGACGGTCACCGTTGCGGCATTTGCCATATTGCCCGTCAGTGTGACATTGAACAGCGCCTTGCTGAGATTCGACGTCTCAAGGGTACCCTCCTCATCGAGCTCGATATCTGCCTGCTGGGCAGGCTCTCCATTCGAGGAGACCTTCTCCGTAACAGCAACAGAGAAATCTGCAGCTGTGCTTTCTATGGTATAGTTCTTGAACCCCGAGACCTCGAACTCCTGGTTCACGGTCACAGTCGAACCTACAGATGAAAGGAAGAACGAAAGAACAAGCAACAGGACAGTGCATCTTCTGAAGACGTCAATCATTTATGGTCACCTCCAGAGCAACATTCGAAACGTACCTTCCTCCTGAAGCACCAGAAAGGTCGAATGAATATCCGAAGTTGAATAGATACTCCGTATCCATCCCCTGATTGTAGATTTCCGGACCATACAGACCGGCAAGAGAAATCGTCTTGGAGCCTACGCTCGTTCCTGCAACTGTATATGTATTGTGGGTAAGATCATTGAAGACCTTCAGGGTATAGCCGAGATAGGCACCGGAGGTTTCATTGTAGAAGGCCGGGAAGGTGAGCGTGACATCGCAGGATCTTGGATAGTTCGAAACTATCTGGAGTCGATAGAGAGAGGTGTCCAATGTCGTCGACTCGGCATTCTCGATCTCGATTTCGGAGATTTCGTTCTTCTCCTCGGATACATCTATGAATCTGAAGGTGACACTCTTCACGAATGGTGCATGGAGAACATAGTGGAACATCCTTTCGCCAAGACCCGATATCGATGCAGAGAGAGAGACTGCAGCAAGCAGCGCAGTGAACAGAAGAACAGCTATTCTCTTCAATCCCCTTCTCTCGAGCATATATCCGAAAACCCCTTTTCAAACTATACGAGTGCTATTATACAGAAAAGCATCTGTACAATTGAAATATAAATCAACATAAGACTTATGTCAACATTTATAGTCCAATGCTGCAAAACCGGATTGCATGACCAGCAGAAAAACACATGTACTTTTTTCATAGAAGAAAATACTTCAAGATAACGATTTGTGTCCATTGAACGAACAATATATATCAATATCTTTGATTATATATAGTTAAATTAAGTAAAGCACATACCTGAATTTCTATATTCAATCATCATATTTTTAGTTGGAATCTTTGACTAAACAACACAATATGCACATCTGGAACGATGGAACAAAACAAAAAGATGTCATAAGTTTAACAGAATAGACACCGAAAGAAGAGAAAAGGCAGGAGTTTTTGACACTCCTACCTTCTCACAGCATCACTTCCTGCATTCAGAGCAGTTGCAGGCCGCCCCATGTCCATTGTCGGTACAGTAGAAGCCGGGGCCCTTGAAGACAACTGCGGCAGGAGCAAAGACCTTCTTCAGGGAGTCCCTTGTCCTGCACTTCGGACAATCCGTCAGAGGATCATCCGAGAAACTCTGGGAAGCATCGAATGTGTTTCCGCACTTTGAACATCTGTATGTATAGATTGGCATATTTCACCTCTTATCTGCCGACCATGCCGGTAAGCCTGATAAGCTGCTCGCGCGATATCGGGTAGTCTCTCACAGAGGCGGTCGCTCCATTCTGGTAGTACTGTTTTGAAAGCGCCTTGAAATCGGGCTTTGTGCCACCCCGTTTGAGATCGGCAAGTATCTTGTTCCTTATAAGTGTCGTGAAGGTCCTGGCCAGGCTTTCCGACTCCATGCGGACATCCGCATTGAGAGAAAGCTCCTCTCCATTCTCGATCACGTAGACGATCGCATCCTGCATCTTCATCAGCACAGCCTGAGGAAGCTCGAATCCCAGCTCTATCATAGTCTCTGGTCTCTTGACATAGAGGCCGAAGATACTATCTCCCAGCTTTGCGGCAGTTACCGGATCGATATGGATTACTCTGTCGCTGACTGTCCTTCTGAAGGCGTTCGGATATGAGTCGTTCGAGAAGAGGAGAAGACCATTCTTCGGTACTCTTACCTGATAGCTTCCGTTGGTATAGTACTTGATCCCATCGACCTTCTCCTTCTCGAAGCTCCTATTGAGAGAAAGTGCAGTATTTATGGTCTTCTTTCCGAAGTTGCCCTCAAGGCCTCCATAGACCTTGTAGGAGTCCATTGGAGCGGGATACTCCCTGCTCTCGGTATAGAAGGCGGCACTCACTCTCTCGCTTCGCTCTGCAAGCTCTGAAAGCAGTGGATCGTCAAAGCCGATGAGATAACCACCGGCCTTCATCCTGTCAGTATCGGCAGTGAATACGATCTCGGAGTCCTCGCCCATTGCCTGGAAATAGTACTCCTCCCTGTACGGGCTGTGGTGGACACAGCTCGTAAGGAGAAGCAGTATCGTGCAATAGAGGAGGACTCTTCTCATCTTCACGCCTTTACGACTGTAACTGTGACCTCTTCGTCTCCAGCCTCGCCCTTAACGCCGTCGTTCTCGGCAATGACAAGCGAATCTGCGAGAGTCTCTCCGGAGATGTACTCCCTGAACTTCTCGACAGAGCTGTTGACGAGCTCGGAGCCGTGGACTGTGAGGTTGATGTGGTCAGCGACCTCGAGTCCGATCTCCTTTCTTGTAGTCTGTACAAGACGTACGACGTCTCTTGCGATACCCTCGGCTGTAAGCTCTGGAGTGATCTCGGTATCGTAGCCTACTGTCATGTCGCCCTCGTTGAGGACCTTGACGTTCTCGGCCTCGGATCTCTGGACTACGATATCGTCCTCTCCGATCTCGATCTCACCCTCCGAGTAGCCGACCCTGGCCTTGATGTTGTCGAGGATCTGCGCGATCTGAGCCGACTGGAACTCCTGGATCTTTGCAGCTACCTCCTTCATGTTCTTGCCGAGCTTCTTGCCAAGGACCTTGAAGTTGGCCTTTGCAGAATAGCTTACCAGCTCGGACTCATCGGCCTGGAGAGATACGTCCTTGACGTTCAACTCCTCGCGGATGATGTCGATATTCTCCTTGAGAATCCTTCTGTGCTCCTCGAGACGGTCGACGATGACATACTTCGAGAGTGGCTGTCTTACCTTGATCTTGGAGTTGGCCCTGAGGCTTCTTCCAAGTGCAACGGCCTTCATGATGACGCTCATCTGGTTCTCGAGTGCCATGTCTCTCTCGCCGGCAACTGGCCAGGAGCAGAGGTGTACCGACTCCGGCATTCCCTCGCTCCTGAGGTTCTGGTAGATCTCCTCGGTGACGAATGGGATGATAGGAGCTGCGACCTTTGCATATGTAAGCAGGACCTTGTAGAGAGTATCGTAGGCCTGCTTCTTATCCCCATCGTTCTCGCTCTTCCAGAATCTTCTCCTGGAGCGGCGGATGTACCAGTTGTTGAGGTCATCGACGAAGGAGATGAGGGCTGTACAGACACCCTGTACATCATAGGAGTCGAAGGCTGCCTCGACCTCGGATACGAGGCGGTTGGATGCGGAGATGATCCACTTGTCCATAGGGTTCCTGAGATCCCTGAATGCAGTCTCGCTCGGCTCATAGCCATCGATGTTCGCATATGTGACGAAGAAGGAGTATGCATTCCAGATAGGAAGCAGAAGACTCTTGATCGCCTCATTCACAGTGTTGTCGCTGAACTTCAGGTCATCTGCCCTTACGACACCCGAGTTGAGAAGTGCAACTCTGGTAGCATCTGCGCCGTACTGCTTGACGACATCCATCGGGTCTGTATAGTTTCTCAGGCTCTTGGACATCTTCCTGCCATCCTCGGCAAGGACGATGCCGGATACGACACAGTTCTTGAAGCATGGCTTGTCGAAGAGGATTGCTGCGATGATGGTAAGTGTATAGAACCATCCTCTGGTCTGATCGAGGCCTTCGTTGATGAAGTCTGCAGGGAAGTTGTTCTCGAACCTCTCCTTGTTCTCGAACGGATAGTGCATCTGGGCATATGGCATGGAGCCCGACTCGAACCAGCAGTCCAGGACATCGGGAATCCTTCTCATGGTACCCTTTCCATCCGGAGATGGCCAGGTAAGCTCGTCGACATACTCCTTGTGGAGGTCGTCGACCTTGTGGCCGCACTTGGCCTCGAGCTCTGCAACGGAGCCGATGACCTCTACATAGTCGGAGCCATCGCACTTCCAGACCGGAATCGGGTTGCCCCAGAATCTATTGCGGGAGATTGCCCACTCGCGAGCACCCTCCAGCCACTTGCCGAAGCGGCCGTACTTGATGTGGCCAGGAACCCAGTTGATCTGGTCATTGCACTTCAGCATCTCCTCCTTGATCTTCGGAACGTCGACGAACCAGCAGCTCATTGCCCTGTAGATCAGAGGTGCGTGAGTTCTCCAGCAGAATGGATATGCATGTCTGTACATCTCCTTCTTCACCAGAAGGCCCTTCTCCTTGAGATACTTGATCACGAGTGGATCTGCATCCTTCACGAAGAGTCCCTTGAAGTCTGGAACCTCGTCCGTGAAGCAGCACTCGTCGTCGATAGGACAGACGACTGGAAGATTGAGAGGCTTGAGTGCCTTGTAGTCATCCTCACCGAAGCCGGATGCACAGTGGACGATACCGCAGCCATCGGTCGTGGTAACGTAGTCTGCTGTGATGACCTGGAAGGAACCGAGCTTCTTGTGCTCTGCAAAGTATGGGAAGAGTGGCTCATAGGTCTTTCCCTTGAGCTCTGTGCCCTTCATCTCGGCAACGATCGTGCAGCCCTTTCCATCCTTGTAGTACTTTCTGATGAGCTCCTTTGCCAGGTAGTAGTATTCGCCACCCTCGTCGTCCCTTACCTTGACGTAGTCGATATCCGGACCTACGATCAGGGCCTGGTTGGAAGGGAGTGTCCATGGGGTTGTAGTCCATGCGAGGAAGTAGGTGTTCTCCTCTCCATCTGCCTTGAAGCGGACTGTAACTGCAGGATCGTCGACATCCTGGTAGCCACCGAGGTTCACCTCCATGTTGGAAAGTGGGCAGGCAAGCTTCGGGGAGTATGGGAGGATGTTGAAGCCCTCGTAGATGTATCCCTTCTCGTACATGCTCTTGAAGACCCACCAGATGGACTCCATGTAGTTCTTGTCCATTGTCCTGTAGCCGTTCCTGAAATCGACCCAGCGGCCCATTCTCGTAACTGCGTACTCCCACTCGTTGGTGTACTTGAGAACGGATGCGCGGCACTTTGCATTGAAGGCGGCGACACCGTAGTCGACGATATCCTTATGGCCTGAAATACCGAGCTCCTTCTGGACAAGGGACTCTACAGGAAGACCGTGGCAGTCCCAGCCGAAGCCGCGCACTACCCTCTTTCCCTTCATTGTCTGATAGCGTGGAATCGCATCCTTTATGGTGCCAGGGACAAGGTGTCCGAAATGAGGAAGGCCAGTAGCAAATGGAGGACCATCGTAGAAGACATACTCGTTGTCTGCAGGTCTTTGCTCCACTGATTTTCTGAAGGTGTCATTCTTCTTCCAGTACTCGAGGATTCCCTCTTCCATCTGGGCGAAGTTGACCTTGTTATTCACAGGATTGAACATTGTTTTTCTCCTAAAATCCGAATCAGGGTCATTCTATAAAATAGAATGCCTTTGTACAACCCTCAGGGCCGGAATCAAGAGTTTACTTGCCACCGCCTACTTTGCTAGAATCGCAGTATGGAAAGATACCCGGTACCAAGGATACTCAGAGAGCTTTCAGGACCATTTGTAGAAAATGGCCACTCTCTCTATCTTGTCGGCGGTGCAGTAAGGGATTTCCTGCTCGGCAAGGAGAATGACGACTTCGATTTCACCACGGATGCCCGCCCCGAAGAGGTGATCGCACTCTTTCCAGGAAGGACCATTCCGACCGGAATAAAGCACGGTACAGTCACAGTGCGCTTCAGGGGCCAGAGCTATGAGATAACGACCTTCAGGACCGAGGGCGACTACTCGGATGGCAGGCACCCGGACTCGGTCAGCTTCGTCCGAAGCCTCGAGAGCGACCTCGAGAGAAGAGACTTCACGATAAATGCACTTGCCTGCTCGCTCGAGACAGGCAGGATACTGGACTTCCATGGCGGGATCGAGGACCTTGAAAGACACATGATCAGGGCAATCGGAGTCCCCGAGAAGAGGTTCCAGGAGGATGCGCTCAGGATGATGAGGGCCTGCCGCTTCTCATCGAAGCTGGATTTCGAGGTCGAGGAGTCGACCCTCGAGGCAATACGCAGGAATGCAGGGAACATCGTCCATGTCTCTGCCGAAAGAATCCGCGAGGAGCTTTTCAAGATACTCTCATCCGACCACCCCGCAAAGGGACTCCTCCTGCTTCAGGAATCGGGACTCATGAAGTACATACTTCCAGAGCTCGAGGAGGGAATCGGAATGAGGCAGAAGGGAATGCACCGCTACGATGTCTTTGGCCACATCATTGCTGCAGTGCAGGCTTCTGCAGACCTGAAAGCCCCTCTTGCCGTACGCCTTGCTGCCCTGCTGCACGATATCGGAAAGCCGAGATCGATGAGACTGAAAGGCGGAGAGCCGACCTTCTACTCGCATGAGATAATAAGCGAGAGGCTTGCAAGGGACATACTTTCAAGACTCAAGTGCTCCAACGAGGAGATAGAGACCTGTGCGCTGCTTGTCCGCGAGCACATGTTCAACTACTCTGACGAGTGGAGCGACAGCGCAGTGAGGCGCTTCCTTCTCAGGGTCGGAAGAGAGAACATTCCCCTTCTCTTTGCACTGAGGAGAGCCGACCAGCTGGCGATAGATGGTTCAGTTAACGAGGCCGCGCTCAAGAGGCTTTCAGAGCGCATACAGCTCGAGATCGACAGGGGCTCTGCACTAACGATAAGGGACCTGAAGATAAACGGAAGGGATCTGATGGAGCTGGGCATGAGACCGGGGCCCGAGATGGGCGCAAGGCTCTCTGAGCTTCTTGAACTTGTCATCGAGAATCCAGAGCTCAACGAAAGAGAAAAGCTGCTTTCGATCTCAAGACAGGAAGGGACGCCATAGAGCGCCCCTCTCTTCAGTCAGACTCACTGATAAGCCCCAGCTTCTCAAGTGCAAGTCTTGCGACATTCTGCTCTGCCTGCTTCTTGCTGTGCCCCTCAGCAGGACCATAGCACCTGTTTCCAAGGAAGACCTTGACGAAGAAGCGCTGCTGATGCTGCGGCCCCTCTGTATGGTCTATCATGTACTCAGGGCACTTGTTCTTTTTCTTCTGGAGGTAGATCTGGAGCATGGACTTGTAGTCCTTGTTGTCGTTCCTGCCCTCGAGGAAGCACTTCACCTGCTCCTCCATCCAGGAGAGGACGTACCTCTCGCAGACAGAGACACCCTGGTCCAGATAGATGGCGGCGATTATAGCCTCCATGCAGTCTGCAAGGATCGCCTTCTTCATCCTGCCACCCAGCATCTCCTCTCCGTGTCCAAGCAGAAGATATCTGGAGATATCGAGTCTGAGTGCGACCTCGGCAAGCGAATCCTCGCTGACTACAGAGGCCAGGATCTTCGAAAGCTCGCCCTCGGGCAGAGCGACTGTCCTGAATAGATATGCTGCAGTTATCATGCCGAGCACGCTGTCACCTAGAAATTCCAGCCTCTCGTTGTTATCCACATTCCTGCCTCTCTCATTGGCCCAGGAGGTGTGGGTAAAAGCGAGATTCAGCAACCCCGGATCGTGAAATGTGACGCCGATGCTCTTCTGAAATACAGAAAGCTCCTCCAATCGGGAACTATCCGCTTGAGGAGCTTTGAAAAGGATATCTGACACAGCTTGAATCAGCCAAGCTTCTCTGCGAGGAACTTGACTGCGTCACCGACTGTCTCGAATTCGTTTGCCATATCATCAGGAATGGTCACGCCCAGTTCCTCTTCGATAGCATATACGAGCTCATAGGTATCGAGACTGTCAGCACCAAGATCCTTGCGGAAAGATGCGTCCATAGTGATCTTTGCAGGGTCGACTGAAAGCTTCTCTGCTACAAGATTCTTTACCTTTGAAAGTACCTGATCCTCTGTCATGTCAATTCTCCTTATTCAGCGTCCTTCTCAACGACCTGCTTGCCATTGTAGTATCCACACTTTGGACAGACCTGATGAGATGGGACCAGATTGCCACAGGTCTGACATGGGGAAAGTGTTGGTGCGGCAAGCTTCATGTTTGCAGCCTTTCTTGCAGCTGCCTTTGCCTTGGAAGTCTTATACTTGGGTGTAGCCATTTTATAACCTCTCGAATATTATACGTGCTTAGACACTTAAACGATATTAGCAACTTGACAGAACGATGTCAATTGCCTAGGAAAAATCGGGGAAGGTGTCCGATCTGTGCCCCCTGTATCTCAAGGAGGCACATCGGATTATCAGACCTCGGCTATGGTCTCCTCGACGTAGCCGATCATATCGTTGATACTTGCACCGGGTGCGACCATCGGATATACCTTGTCGTCGATTGGAATCTCGCAATCGATGACGACTCCCTCGTTCAGCTCAAGGGCGGCCCTGATGATCGCCTCTGCATCATCATCCTTGCCGATCCTCATGCCCTTCACTCCATAGGCCTCTGCCAGCTTTACCCAGTCGACAGGAGTATCGAGTGTGGTCTCGCTGTAGTGGGCATCGAAGAAGAGTGTCTGCCACTGGCGCACCATTCCCAGACAGTGGTTGTTGAGAAGGAGAATGACAACAGGAAGGTGGTAGCGGGCAATGGTCGCAAGCTCATTGCAGTTCATCCTGAAGGAGCCATCGCCTGCGACGCTCACGACCCTGGATTCCGGATGGGCGAACTGCGTTCCGATTGCAGCCCCGGTACCGAAGCCCATGGTTCCAAGACCTCCGGAGGTGATGAAGTGCCTTGGCCTGCTGTGAGGTATGAACTGGGCGGCCCACATCTGGTGCTGACCTACCTCGGTCGTGATGTAGACATCCTTTTCCATTGTGCGGATAACGTGGGAAAGACCTCTGAGAATCTCTCTCGGTCTCAGCGACTCGCTGGTGACCTTTGCAGGATAGCGTCTCTTTCTCGAGCTAGTCTCCTCCATCCAGTCCTCGTGGTCGAGCTTTTCGCAGAACCTCTCGTTGAGTGCATTCAATGCAAGCTTCACATCTCCGACTACATGTGCATGCGTCGTTATGTTCTTGTTGAACTCTGCAGGGTCCACATCGATCTGGAGGATCGTGCACTGGCGTGCAAATGTGGAACCCTTGCTTATAACTCTGTCGGAGAACCTTGCACCGATGACTATCAGAAGGTCGCAGGTGTTGATTCCCATGTTGGAGACCCTGGTTCCATGCATGCCGATCATGCCTGTAAAGCGCGGAGATCTGGCATCGACTGCGCCAAGGCCCATCAGAGAGGTGCCGACAGGGGCATCGATCCTCTCCAGGAACTCCTTCAGCTCATCTGTTGCATCTGCGATGATGACACCGCCACCGATGTAGACGAAGGGCCTCTCGGAGGCTCTGATGAGCTCCTCTGCCCTATCGAGATCTTCCTTTCTGAGCCTCGAGCTGTTTCTCTGGATCGGCTCGGCCTTGACCGGAACGAAGTCTATATCGGAGGTCTGGATATCCTTTGGAATATCCACAAGTACAGGACCCGGTCTTCCACTCCTTGCGATGCGGAAGGCCTCGCGGAGAGTCGGAGCGAGCTCGTCGGTGCTCTTCACGATGAAGTTGTGCTTCGTGATCGGCATCGTGACACCGGTGATGTCGACCTCCTGGAAGCTGTCACGGCCAAGCAGGCTGTTGGGAACGTTGCCTGTGATCGCAACGACTGGAGAGGAGTCCATGTATGCAGTTGCAAGACCTGTGACGAGATTGGTCGCACCAGGACCCGAGGTCGCGATGCAGACGCCTACCTTTCCTGTACTTCTTGCATAGCCATCTGCAGCGTGCGAGGCACCCTGCTCGTGGGCAGTCAGTGTATGCTTTATCCTATCCCTATTGAGATACAGTGCATCGTAGAGGGGGATCACCTGTCCGCCAGGATAACCGAACACGCGGTCTACACCCTGCTCTACAAGACACTCTACTATGACCTGGGAGCCCTTCATCATGCTCATGCTTACAGATCCTCCCTGAATACTGCACCCTGGCTTGCATCTGTAACTCGCTGTGCATAGCGGGCAAGATAGCCGGTTGTGATTGCTGGAACATGAGGCTTGAGATTCTTCCTTCTCTCTTCGAGAGTCTTCTCGTCGACAAGGAGCTCGAGCTTTCCAGCAGGAATATCGATGCTGATGATATCGCCATTCTCGACAAGGCCGATCGGGCCACCCTGGGCAGCTTCAGGACAGACATGTCCGATGGATGCACCTCTGGTAGCTCCGGAGAAGCGTCCATCCGTAATGAGTGCAACATCCTTGTCCAGTCCCATGCCGGCGATCGAGGATGTCGGAGAGAGCATCTCTCTCATTCCAGGACCGCCCTTCGGTCCCTCGTAGCGGATAACGACCACATCGCCCTTCACGATCTCGCCAGAGAAGATAGCTGCCTGTGCAGCCTCCTCCGAGTCGTAGCACTTTGCAGGACCCTTGTGGACGAGCATCTCAGGAGCGACTGCAGCTCTCTTGACAACTGCACCCTTTGGTGCGAGGTTGCCCTTCAGGACTGCGATGCCGCCGGTTTCGGAGAATGGTCTATCTATCGGTCTGATGACCTCTTCATCGTAGTTGACTGCGTTCTTGAAGGACTCTCCGATCGGCTTTCCGGTGACAGAAAGAAGACTTCCATCGACAAGGCCCTTCTTCGAAAGCTCGTGCATGACTGCCATGATTCCACCTGCATTGTTCAGGTCCTCCATATGGGCAGGTCCGCTCGGTGCCAGATGGCAGAGGTTCGGGATCCTGGAGGAGATCTCGTTGGCCATGAAGATGTCCACATCGACACCTGCGCTCTTGGCCAAAGCCGGGATGTGGAGCATCGTATTTGTCGAGCAGCCAAGTGCCATATCGACCTTGAGTGCGTTGACGAAGGCCTCATGGGTCAGGATATCACGGATACGGATGTTCTTCTTCAGAAGCTCCATGACTGCGTAGCCGGACTCCTTTGCCAGGCGCTCGCGTGCAGAATAAACGCATGGAATAGTTCCGTGGCCGGGAAGTGCGATTCCAAGTGCCTCGCAGACACAGTTCATCGAGTTGGCAGTGTACATACCGGAGCAGGAGCCGCAGGTAGGACAGGCGTTGTTCTCCCAGACCTTGAGCTCCTCATCGTCCATCTTGCCGGCTGCATGCTTTCCAACAGCCTCGAACATGACAGAGAGGCTCGTTCCCCTCTTGTCGCCACCTGGGATGTGGCCAGCGAGCATAGGGCCACCGGAGACGACCACTGTAGGCAGGTTCATGCGGCAGGCGCCCATTACCATGCCCGGGACGATCTTGTCGCAGTTCGGTACGAGCACGAGTGCATCGAATGGGTGTGCAGTTGCCATGATCTCGATCGAGTCTGCAATCAGCTCTCTTGAGGCAAGAGAGTACTTCATGCCTGTGTGTCCCATTGCGATACCATCGCAGACACCTATTGTAGAGAAGGCGACTGGGTTTCCACCGGCCTCTCTGATTCCGGCCTTTACAGCTTCGACTATCCTGTTGAGCTGTACGTGGCCGGGAATGATCTCATTCTGTCCGGAGACGATACCTACGATCGGTCCTTCGATCTCCCTATCGGTCCATCCAAGGGCCTTCATCAGTGATCTGTGTGGGGCCTTTGCTGGACCCTTCTTCATTGCATCAGAACGCATAATCCTTCTCCTTGTTATCTGATGAAGGAGATTACGGCATCGCCCATCTCCCTGGTACCGACCCTCTTCATTCCATCGACGTAGATGTCGGCACTTCTATAGCCTGCGGAGAGTGTATCGGAGACTGCTCTCTCGATGCTCTCTGCTTCCCTTTCAAGTCCGAATGTATATCTCAGCATCATCGCAACGGAAAGGATGGTGGCCATCGGATTGGCGATATCCATTCCGGCTATATCCGGAGCCGAGCCGTGGATCGGCTCGTACATTCCGAAGCTGTCGCTTCTCAGTGAAGCGGATGGCAGCATGCCGATCGAGCCTGTGATCTGGCTTGCCTCATCCGAGAGTATATCGCCGAACATGTTCTCTGTGAGGATGACATCGAACTGGCGCGGATTCCTGACAAGCTGCATGGCCGCATTGTCGACATACATGTGGTTCACAGTGACCTCAGGATACTCCTTTGCCACACGGTCCACTACACTTCTCCAGAGCCTCGAGCACTCGAGCACGTTGGCCTTGTCGACGCTTGTGAGCCTTCTGCTTCTCAGCATGGCAGCCTCGAAGGCCTTCCTTGCGATCCTTTCGATCTCGGCAGCAGAGTATGCCATCGTATCCCTTGCAAAGGAGCCATCCTCAGCCTTCTCGTGCTTCCCGAAGTAGATGCCGCCAGTAAGCTCGCGCACGACCATTATATCGAGGCCATCCTCAACAAGCTCGCTCTTGAGAGGACAGGCAGCAGATAGCTCCCTGTACATCAGCGCAGGGCGGAGGTTGCAGAAAAGCCCAAGAGCGCTTCTGAGTCCCAGCAGTGCCTTCTCAGGTCTGTTCGGACCTGGTACACTGTCCCACTTCGGGCCACCTACGGCTCCAAGCAGGACTGCATCGGCCTTCCTGCACTTCTCAAGTGTCTCCTCTGGAAGGCACTTTCCGGTTGCATCTATTGCACAGCCACCTGCAAGCGTGTGCGCATATTCGACCTCGTGTCCATAGACCTCTGCGACCCTGTCGAGTACACGGCAGGCCTCACGGACGATATCGGGTCCGATTCCATCACCTGGAACGAGAGCAATGCTGAGCTTCAATTGCCGGCCTCCTTTGCCATGTAGGCAGCAAGGCCACCTGCTGCGATCAGAGCCTGCATGAAGGCTGGGAACGGCTCTGCCTGGAAGCTCTTTCCAAGTGTCACATCGGTGATGATGCCGCTCTCGAAGTCGACCTTTACTTCATCTCCTGCCTTGATATTGTCGCAGGCTTCCGGGCACTCCAGGATAGGAAGCCCGATGTTCAAGGAGTTGCGGTAGAAGATCCTGGCGTAGGAGCGGGCTATTACACAGCTTATTCCTGCACTCTTTATCGCAAGTGGTGCGTGCTCTCTGGAGGAGCCGCAGCCGAAGTTCCTGTCGGCAACGATTATGTCGCCAGGCTTCACATTCTTTATGAAATCCTTGTCGATATCCTCCATGCAGTGACTTGCAAGTTCCTTGGGGTCACTGGTATTGAGGTATCTTGCCGGGATGATTACATCTGTATCCACATTGTCGTGATAGCGAAAAACTTTTCCGTGGGCGTTCATCTTCTTCTCCTTAGAGTGTAGCTGGATCTGTAAGATATCCAGTGATTGCGGATGCAGCAGCGACTGCCGGGCTTGCAAGATAGACCTCGCTTCCGACATGGCCCATTCTGCCTACGAAGTTCCTGTTTGTGGTACTTACGCACCTCTCGCCCTCTGCGAGGATGCCCATGTAGCCGCCAAGGCATGGTCCACAGGTCGGTGTGGAGATTACACAGCCAGCATCGAGGAAGATATCGAAGTAGCCTCTGTGCATCGCCTCGCGGTAGACGCGCTGTGTTGCCGGGATGATTATGCACCTGACGGATGGATCGACCTTGTGACCCTTGAGGATCTGGGCTGCCATCTCGATGTCGCTGATCCTGCCGTTCGTGCAGGAGCCGATGACTACCTGGTCGATCTTGATCTTTCCGAAGTTCTCGCTGGTCCTTGCGTTCTCCGGAAGATGCGGGAATGCAACAGTGCTCTTGAGTTTTCCGAGGTCGATATCATAGACCTCATCGTATTCGGCATCCGGATCTGCAGTATAGATCCTCGGCTCCTTTGCACCGTGCTCCTTCAGATACTCGAGTGCCTTCTCGTCCACAGGGAAGATTCCATTCTTGGCACCGGCCTCGATGGCCATGTTGCAGACTGTGAAGCGGTCATCCATGGAAAGAGCAGAGACGCCCTCACCGGAGAACTCCATGCTTCTGTAGAGGGCACCATCGACACCTATCATACCGATGATATGGAGAATGAGGTCCTTGCCGGAGACGAACCTTCCCATCTTGCCGTGGAGGTTGAACTTGATTGCAGCTGGGACCTTGAACCAGTCCTTTCCTGCTGCCATGCCGCAGGCCATATCGGTGGAACCGACACCTGTAGAGAAGGCACCGATGGCACCGTATGTGCAGGTGTGGCTGTCAGCTCCGATGATAACATCGCCAGCTGTGACGAGACCGCTTTCAGGAAGGAGCGTATGCTCGATGCCTGCTCTTCCGGTCTCGAAGTAGTTCTTTATCTTCTGGTCGAAGGCGAAATTGCGCAGGCACTTGCACTGCTCTGCCGACTTGATGTCCTTGTTCGGCACGAAGTGGTCTGGAACGAGGGCGATCTTCTCCCTGTCGAAGACCTCGCTGTGTCCGAATTTAGGGAACTCCTTGATGGCGACAGGCCCTGTGATGTCGTTTCCGAGCACCAGGTCGAGTTTGGCCATTATGAGCTGTCCTGCGTGTACTTCAGAGAGTCCTGCTGCCCTAGCGAGGATCTTCTGCGTCATCGTCATTGCCATATGCTTCCTTCTCCTTAAGCTTCTGTCTTGTCTGTATGGCCCATGAGCATATCATTCTCGAAGCTCATTGCCACTGCTGTCTTGGTTCTCTTGATGGAGCTCGACTCACCCTCGTCGAGCATCTTGTTGCATGCAGAAAGGCATGCCAGGATACTTGCCTCGATTACATCTGTGGAGACACCGCGTCCTCTGTATACTCCGGTCCCGTCGGATATCTTCACAAGGGACTCTCCGAGAGCATCCCTGTGCTCCGTGACTGCCTGGAGAGAGTAGTCATCGAGGCTGAATGGGTGGCGGATTATCTTCTCGACACAGCGGAGTGCCGCATAGATCGGTCCGGTTCCGCTGGCGACCTCCTGCACGATCTTGTCACCCTTTCTGAGTGCGATGCAGGCGGTGCTTGTCATATGGTTTCCGCTGTTGACGACAAAGCTCTCAAGGCTCCACAGCTGCTTTTCGATGTTGTGGGTGACCTCTACAAGAGCGATGATGTCGCGGTCCTTGATCTTCTTCTTCTTGTCGCAGAGGTTCTTGAACTCGGCAAAGAGTCTGGATACCTCATCGTGATCGAGATTGTAGCCCAGCTCCTCGAGCTTCTTCTCGAAGGCGTGCTGTCCGGAGTGCTTGCCAAGTACCATGCTGTTCTGTGTAAGTCCGACAGACTCCGGGGTCATTATCTCGTAGGTCTTCTTGTTGGCCATCACACCATGCTGGTGGATGCCGGATTCATGGGCAAAGGCGTTGGCTCCAACGATGGCCTTGGATGGGAATACCTTCACACCTGTGATCGAGGAGAGAAGTCTTGCAGAACGTGTTATCTCCTCGGTATTGATATTTGTCTCGTAAGGCATGACATCGTTCCTGGTCCTCAGGGCCATTACGATCTCCTCGAGGGCCGCATTGCCTGCCCTCTCGCCGATACCGCAGACCGTGCACTCTACCTGGCGTGCACCGGCCTCTACGCCTGCAAGCGAATTCGCAACGCCCATTCCCAGGTCGTTGTGGCAGTGCATCGAGATCACTGCCTTGTCGATGTTCGGAACATTGTTCTTGACATAGCGGACCATGTTCGAGATCTCGGCCGGGGTCATGTAGCCGACAGTATCCGGAAGGTTGACTGTGGTCGCTCCGCACTTGATCGCTGTCTCGACCACGCGGCACATGTAGTCGAGATCGGTCCTGGTAGCATCCTCGCAGCTGAACTCGATGTTGGAGCAGAGGCTCTTTGCGTAGCTGACCTGCTCCCTTACTCTTTCAAGTGCCTCGTCCCTCGTCATCCTGAGCTTGTACTCCAGATGGAGGTCGGAGGTAGCAAGGAAGAGATGGATCCTTGGATCGTTTGCCTTTCTGACAGCCTCGTAGGCTGCATCGAGGTCCTTTCTGAGCGCGCGGGCAAGGGAGGCGACAGTCACATTCTGGACTGCGCCTGCGATTGCCTGTACACTCTCGAAGTCTCCTGGGGAGGAGATGGCAAAGCCAGCTTCGATTATATCAACGCCCAATGTCTCAAGCTGCTTTGCGACCCTTATCTTCTCCTCTAGGTTCATGGAGTAGCCAGGGGCCTGCTCTCCGTCACGAAGCGTTGTATCGAAAATATATACTCTCTCTGCCATCTTTATTTCCTCCTGTCGAAACTATCGTGCTTACTTCTTCAGCCAGCTCATCAGACCTCTGAGTCTTTCGCCGGTCGTCTCGAGGAGGCTCTCTGCCTCGATTCTCTTTCTGGCATTGAAGTATGGTCTGCCTACGAGGTTCTCAAGCAGCCAGTTGCGGGCGAAGGTACCCTCCTGGATGTCCTTGAGGACAGCCTTCATGGCCTTCTTGGTATCCTCGGTGATGATCTTGCCACCGGTGATGTAGTCGCCATACTCGGCAGTATCGGAGATGGAGTATCTCATGTACTTCAGGCCGCCCTGGTTGATCAGGTCGACGATGAGCTTCATCTCGTGGCAGCACTCGAAGTATGCCATCTCCGGCTGGTAGCCAGCCTCTACGAGAGTGTCGAAGCCTGCCTTGATAAGTGCGGTGACACCACCACAGAGAACAGCCTGCTCACCGAAGAGATCAGTCTCGGTCTCCTCCTTGAAGCTTGTCACGAAGACGCCAGCTCTGCCTGCACCGATACCGCAGGCATATGCCAGAGCGATCTGCTCGGAGTTGCCGGATGGGTCCTGTGCAACTGCGATGAGAGATGGAACACCCTTTCCTTCCTGGTACTGGCTTCTGACTGTGTGGCCTGGTCCCTTTGGAGCGACCATGATGACATTGATGTCGGCTGGTGGCTTGATCTGGCCGAAATGGATGTTGAAACCATGTGCGAATGCAAGATACTTGCCAGCAGAGAGGTTGGGCTCGATCGATTCCCTGTAGAGCTTTGCCTGCTTCTCGTCGTTGACGAGGATCATGATGATGTCGGAAACCTTGGTTGCCTCTTCGGTGGTCATGACCTTCAGACCAGCTTCCTCAGCGATCTTCCAGCTCTTGGAACCCTTGTAGAGACCTACAACTACATCTACACCACTCTCGTGGAGGTTGAGTGCGTGAGCGTGTCCCTGGCTGCCGTAACCGATGATGGCGACCTTCTTGCCATCGAGAAGTGACATGTTGCCATCACTTTCGTAATACATCTTTGCCATAATTTTTTCTCCTTTATTATGGATCAGTTTTCAAATTCGATATCTGTAATGGCCCTCGAACCACGTTCGATTGCCGTAATGCCTGTTCTGACGAGCTCGATGATCCTGAATGGCTCGATCAGCGTCATGAAGGAGTCGATCTTGTCCAGGTCTCCAGTGAGCTCGACGGTGACGGAGACCGGTGTTACCTGGGCTATCCTGCAGTTGAATATCTCGCTGATCTGGATGAGCTGGCTCCTCGACTCTATATCGGCCTCGATCTTGATGAGCACAAGCTCCCTCTGGATCGAACCGGACCTTGTCATCTCGAAGACCCTGACCACATCGACAAGCTTCTCTATCTGTCTCTTCAGCTGCTCGAGGTCGGGCCTGTCGCAGGTAACTACTACTGTGATACGGCTGAAGACCGGATCCTGGGTCTCGCCTACGGAGAGGGAATCGATGTTGTAGCCTCTTCTTGAGAAGAGTCCTACTACACGCAGAAGAACACCTGCTCTGTTCCTTACATATATTGCAAGTGTACTTGCCTTCTTCCTTCCTTCCATTCTTGCGTTCCTCCGTATAAAAAAAATAACCCACAGTCTTCTTTTTGACCGCGGGCTACAAATAGCTAAACTAAACCGCGGTCTAGCTAATAAGTAGTACGATAAGGACGAGTGCAGATATTGGTAATGCGATGTTCTTGATCATTGTTACAAATACCTCCTTGTCCGATGAGTGATATTTAGCGCTTTTGACAGATAAAAGTCAAGCTTTATGTACCAATTTGCATATTAATTCAATGAAGATGAAAATAGCCAGCAGAAAAGCTGCTGGCATATATGGACAATTTCTAGAAATCTGTTCAGATACGATAGCTTTCAACGAAGGCGGAGAGCTTCTCCATGCTCTCGGCAGAGATGTCGTGCTCGATGAGACAGGCATCGTGCTCTGCAACCTCCTGGCTCACCTTGAGAATATCCCTGAAGAAGAAGGTGAGCATTGTATGGCGGTTGTAGACGGACTCTGCAATCGTCAGCCCCTTCTCGGTGAGGACTATATCGCCATAGTTCTCCTGCTCGATGTACCCATCCTGCTTGAGAATGGACATTGCTCTGGAGACACTCGGCTTGGAGACACCGAGATGATTTGCGATGTCCGTCGTTCTTACTTTTGGAGAGAAAGTCTCTCTCGAAATGACCAATATTGCTTCTAGATAATCTTCACCTGACTTGCGCATAATCCATATATAACAATAAAAGGGTATGAATGTCAAAAGTTAACCTTTGTAAACTTTTCATTTTTTTCCATCAGAGAATGACTCCTCTGCCCTTTCCGGTCACATATCCACGTTCAAGAGCAATCTGTCCATTAAGTATCACATAGTCAAGGCCAGGATTGCGGTCGAAATGCCTGCCTGCAGCTGCACCTGCGTGGAGGCTTTCCGGATCGATGATGCAGATATCGGCAGCCTGGAAGGAGCGCAGAAGTCCGCGGTCCAAAAGGCGAAGTCTTGAGGCCACCTCGCTGCTCATCCTCCTGACAGCATCCTCGAGCCTGAGGACCTTTCTTTTCAGGACGTAGGATTCGAGCAGGTGGATTGCTGCAGAGTAGCTTCTCGGATGGGGCACATCTGCAGAGTAGAGCGCATCGGTCCCGAAGCACATCAGAGGCGAGGACATTATCTTCACAAGACTCTCCTCGCTCTGCGTCACATCGGTCATCACGGCAGCACCCCTCTCGACGGAGAGCACGTTGAAGAGTGCATCGATTCCATCGCAGCCCATCCTCCTTCCTATCTCGTACAGACTGAGCCCCTGCAGGTCGGGAGAGGAATCGAGCTGGACTGCAACGACATTCCTCTCTCCCGAGAGAGAGTAGATGCTGTCCCAGTCCCTGGCATTCAGGATCTCCTCTCTCCACCTTCTTCTTGTTTCTTCATCCTTAAGTGCAGACCTGAGACTCTCCCTGTCAAGCTTCAGTGCCTCCGGAGGAAGGAGCGAGAAGAGAGATGTCGAGCCGAAGGTGTATGGGTACTGGTCGAAGAGCACATCGACTCCCCTATTCCTATATATATCTATAAGAGAGAGGACCTGATCCACCTTGTCCTGGTTGTCCATGCCCACAGCCTTGAGGTGGCTTATCTCGAGCCTTGCACCGGTCTCCTCTGCAAGGCCCAGGACCTCCCTGACCGATTCGACCACTGTATTTCCCTCACAGCGGTGATGGACTGCAAAGAAGGCATCGTGCCTCTTCACGACCTTGAGAAGCTCGACGAGCTCGCGCCTGTCGGCAAATATGCAGGGTGCGTAATAAAGTCCGGACGAGAGTCCCCTGGCTCCATTCGAAAGCGAGAAGTCGAGAAGAGCGCACATGCGCTCTATCTCGCTATCCGTAGCGGTTCTGGAAGCATCCCTTCCCATCACGGCGATGCGCAGTGGAGCGTGGGCCTGGAGGAAAACTGCGTTGTGCCCCGGACCGTGCTTCTCCACATACTCTCTGAAGTCGACGATATCCTTCCAGTTCCAATCCGGCCACTTTCCAAGCACATCGTCATCAAGGGCCTTGAGCGCCTCCAGATTGCCAGCGACCGGAAAGACTCCGATTCCGCAGTTTCCAGAGACATCTGTAGTGATTCCCTGTGCGATCCTTCCCTTCGAGGATGGGTCGTTGAGAAGCACAAGCTCCGAGTGTGCGTGCATGTCGATGAAGCCCGGAGTGACGATCCTGCCTTTTGCATCGATGTGCTTCCTGGCTTCGGGAAGATTCTTTCCTATATTGACGATCCTTCCATCGCAGATACCGATATCTGCCTGAAAGGCATCGCTTCCACTTCCGTCGACTATGAGACCATTTTCTATTGAGAGATCAAGCATTTTCCTCGATTGCCCTGTAGCCTTCCATCAGCTTTCTTTCAATGATCCTGGCAAGGTCCTGATAGTAGCCCCGTCTGAAAGCGACAGCTGTTGCCGCATTCATCTCCTCGACATCACCTGCATCGAAGAGAGGAAGGATGAAGCCGGAGGAGATGAGCATGCTCGCAAGCACGAGCACTGCAAACTCCTCGTTGAAGCGCTCGAATGGACGGATCCTGAGAATCTCGGTATAGAGAAGGACACTTCTGAAAACAGGATGAATCCTCTTCCACTCCATCTCGTACTGGGAAAAGAGCGTCTCGATCTGAAGTGCAACAGAGAGGTTGGCATCCTTCTCGGAGAGAGGTCTCTCGACAACACCATCCCTGAGGACTCCTCCCTTCTCGTCATCTACACCCTGGAGCATGCTCCTGTTGAGAGAGAGAAGCCTTCTGCTGTCCCACTCTCCATCTATGTTCTTCATCTGTCCAATGAGTACAGAGCGGAAGTTCACGATGACAAGGTGCTCCTCGAGCGTGGCACTCTGGCTTATCTTTCCAGAGAGCACGGTATTGAGGATTCTCGGATCGATGCGGTTTCCAGCAAGTGCAGATGCAAAGCCTATCAGGTCCTTTACAAGCTCTGTGAACCTTTCGCCCCTGATCATCTCGAATGTCAGCCTATGCTTCTCCTTGAGTTCATTAAGTCCCGAAATATCGATCGTGCCCAGGCGAAGGTCATAGTTCTTGAGGTGCCTCATCGACCTTCCATCGGTCGGCTTCGGAGTATCTGCAGGTATAGTCCAGGACCACTCCAGCTTGATCGCACCCTCGATTCTTCCCTCCTGGCAGAGAATCCTGACTCTTCTATCGCTTATCCCCCACTTGCGGGCAGCTTCTTTGATTCCTATATACTTCATACAAAAATATTAAACCGATTTCGGATTGATTACAATAAGTATTGAAAAAATTATTCTATATCGATAATCTCACTTAAATTTATACAGCAGAAAAGATTGAAATGGAAGCTGTCCTGAAAGAATTTCTTGTCATACATTCTTATTTCTGCAATACTCAAAAGGGAGTTTTTCTAATGACAACATACGATGTGATTATTATCGGAACAGGTCCTGCAGGAATGGGCGCCGCCTTTTCTCTGCTCGAAAAGACACCTGATGCAAGAATACTCATGATCGACCAGACTCCATATTCGACTGGCGGCATGAGAAACGACTGCAAGATGAACTTCACCTACCCGATCGGCTTTCCTACCGAGTACTGGGACGAGGAGTGCGCCAACCACTATCTGGAAATGGTCACGAAGTTCCTCAGGCCGAATATACTTCCAAAGTCCAACATAGCAACCTACCAGGCAAGGGCCGAGCGTCTTGGCTGTTCTCTTCTCGAGATAAAGCAGACACACCTCGGAACAGATGGAGGCCTGCTGCTCATAAAGGAGCTTCAGAAGCGTCTTCAGGAGTCTGGCGTCGAACTCTCTCTTGGAGAGACGATGGAGAGCATCGACAATGAGAAGAAGTACATAAGGACGGACAAGAGAGAGCTGGGATATAAGACTATCCTGATCGCACCAGGCCGCCATGGCTTCAGATTCCTCCAGGATGTGATGAAGATGCTTGGAGTTCCATTTGTCGACAACATTCTCGATGTAGGCATAAGAGTCGAGACAAGGATCGAGCACTATCCGATCGTCAAGGACTACTACGACCCGAAGTTCTACTTCCCGAAGAAGGTCAGGACCTTCTGCACGAACAGTGGAAATGCGCATGTCGTCAGAGAGAAGTATCAAACAGCCCGCGGGGATGAGTGGTACAGCGTGAATGGTCACGCCTACAAGGCCGATGAGTCGAAGAACAACGGCCTTGTGAACTTCGCGATCCTCAAGACGATCCGCTTCACGGAGCCTCTTGCCTCGGGACAGGAGTTTGCCGAACATCTCGGGCTGATGGCCGCACTGATGGGCGGAGGAAAGCCTCTGATGCAGAGAGTCGGAGACTTCAGGCTTGGAAGAAGGTCGAAGGAGCAGGATTTCAATGGAGACCTCTACGACTTCAGGCCATCGCTCGTAGGTGCAGCTCCATCGGATATCTCGCTTGCAATGCCATCCAAGGTCCTCAGGTGCATCTGGTCTTCGATGAAGAACCTCGACACGATCGTTCCGGGAATCCTCCATCCATCGACGATCATGTACTACCCTGAAATCAAGCTGTATGCCAACAAGCCCCAGTACAGGGATGAGCACTTCCAGGTCGCACCTGGAGTCTTCTTTGCAGGTGACGGAGCCGGAACCTCCAGAGGTATAACAGGAGCCTGGGCTTCTGGAATCAGAGCAAGCGAAGGCATGGCCAGCATCCTGAACTGATTCAGAAATCACTTCTCTGGAATGGAAAGGATTCTTCTAAACTTCTACAGAAGCTCTCTGGCCATCCTCTCGAAGTATCTGGATGCAAGATCGAACTCCTCTACAAGCGCAGAGTAGTCTACATCCACAAGCGTTCCGCCTCTTACAAGGCATCGCCCATCTACATACACATCCTTTACATTCTGGCTCTGTGCGCTGTATACGAGCACCGAATAGGGGTCATAGCAGGGAAGCATATTGGGTCTATCCAGGGAAAGGACCATCATATCTGCTCTGTATCCGGGCTTCAGGATACCGATTTCGGCATTCAGGACCCTTCCCGCCATAGAGGTCGCAAGAGGAACAATCGTTCGTGCAGGAACACTAGAGCGGTCGTGGAGACGGTTCTTCTGCAATACTGCATATAGCTTCAGCTGTGTGAACATATCAAGTGTATTTCCACTTGAAGGCCCATCGGTTCCCAGTGAGCCCAGGCACCCTGCTTCAAGCAGCTCAGGAAGAGCACACACACCCTTTGCAGCCTTTCCATTCGAGCCAGGACAGTGAGAGACTCTCACTCCATTTTTCGAGAGAATGCCGATATCATTCTCTCCAAGCAGCAGAAGATGTGCTGCTACAAGTTCATCGGATAGTAGTCCTTCACTCTCCAGCATTTCTATCGGTGTCTTTCCATACTTTTCACAGAATGATGAGAATTCGAATGGCATCTCAGAAAGGTGCATCGACCACATTATTCCATGCCTTCTTGCATACTCAAGGCAGGAGTGGAGGTGTTCAAGAGAAAGCGAATATGGTGCATGGGGTGCGATGACCGGTGTGATGAACTCATCCTTCAGCTCCATGAGCCTGTCCATCTCGCGAAAGCCTCCAGAGAAGTCTGCGGAGTCGGGATGGGATGCATCAAGCATTGTCTCGCCTGCCCAGATCCTTATTCCCATCTCTCTTGCAGCAAGTGCGACATCACTTTCGAAGTAGTACATATCGAGTACCGACGTCGTACCTGACAACAGCATCTCAGAGATTGCAATCTTCGTTGAAGCTACAGCAAGCTCCCTGCTCATAGCTCTGTTCTCAAGCGGCATCAGAAAGCGGTGCAGGCGGTCCTTGCAGTCATCTGCCAGGGACCTGAACGAGACCATTCCAAGATGTGCATGTGTGTTTATGAAGGATGGAAAGAGAAGGTCTCCACCAAGGTCCTCAGAAGGAAGATTCGAGTATTCTGAAGGGATATTCCTTTCATCTCCGAGAGCGACTATCCTTCCTTTGTCGATGACGATATAGCCATCTCTGAACTCGGAGAGTGACTCGTCCATCGTCACGATCCATCCATGTCTCAATGCTCTCATGGTAATCTCCAGTCCATTATCTTCTTCTCTCTGACATCGACAAGTCCCTTGTCCGTGACCTTGACTTCAGGACTCACTGGAAGAGCGAGGACTGCAAAGCTCATCACTTCGTCAAGGGCTTCATAGCCATGCTCTCTGAGGAAGGACCTGACCTTGCGGATTCCTGCTGCAAGGGACAGAAAGTCCTCGCTCGAGACGATGCCGCCATAGCCAAGTGGAACGAATACTTCTCCACTGTCATCTACGCATGCAACTCCTCCCTGCCCTTCTATCACGAGATTCACAGCTCTGGCTGCGAGCTCTGCATCGGTTGCAAGCACAAGCAGATTGTGGCTGTCGTGCGCCCAAGAGGAGCAGATGGCACCTCGTCTATCGAGTCCTCCGGCAAGTGGGACCGGGATTATCGGAGCATTCCTTCCATAGCGCTCGACAGAAGCAAGTATGTTCAGATCCCTGTTCTTCAGAATGCAATCTTCATCGTACTCGACATCCATGACGACCTTCTTCGTCATCGTCGTTGTGCTCTGATGAGCGATCACAATGGCCTTTCCCTTTCCAGGATGGTTTCCTCTGAGGATGAAATCCTCTGGAGTGACAGGTGCTCTGTCGATCGAATTCTTCAGATATTCTGGAGTGAGGTCCCTACATGAGTATGAATAGTCCCTGCCCTTTTCGTACATCAGCCTTCCATTCTTGTAGACAGCTCTGATATCCATCTTCTCTACATCATCGAGAACTACTATATCTGCAATCTTTCCAGGAGCAAGCCAGCCTCTGTCGAAGAGGCGCATTCTCACAGCTGGAGACCAGGTGACTGCATAGATCGCTCTCTCTGGTGAGAGACCGAGCGAGATGGCCTTTCTGACTACTCTATCCAGGTGGCCTTCGCTTTCGAGTACATCTGGAAGCACATCGTCTGTGCAGAATGAAAAGTGGCCATCGTAGCAGGGGTCGAGATTGTCTATTATCTCCTTGTCGAAGCCCTTGTACTGGAGCTGGACGAAGACTCCCTTCGAAAGCCTCTCGAGAAAGCCGGCAAGCTTCTGCTCTGTATGGTCGGAGTCGACACCGCTTGAGATGAATCTTTCCAGCTCAGAACCCATGAGACGGGGAATATGTCCTTCCAGCGGGCACTCGGGCCGTGTCCTTCTAAAGGCTTTTATTATCCGCTTTGTCCTATTGTCTCCATCCGAGAGCAGGTCGTTTGCATTCATCACTTCGCCAAGTGCGATTATCCGTCTGTTCTCTGAAAGCTTCTCGATCTCAGGTCCATCGAAGGCGCCACCGCTTGTCTCCAGAAGAGAAGAAGAGGCAGGTACGGACGAAGGAACTGCAAAGTATGTGTCGTTATCGGTCTTTTCTTCCATGAAGGCCTCAAGGCCCTTGACACCTGCTACATTGGAAATCTCATGGCAGTCCGAGACGATTGTAGTCGTTCCATGGGGCAGAGTTGCCCTTGCAAAGAGAGAGGGTGTCATCATCGAGGATTCGATATGCATATGGATATCGAGAAAGCCTGGGACCACATAGGCTCCATTCGAGTCTGCATCTGAGTACTCTACACTCTCTATCCTATCTGAAAATGTGATGCTTCCGCTTCTGAAGCACCTTCTTGCTGTATCGAATATTCTTACGTTCTCAAGTCTCATATTCTGATTATTGTTGTTTTTTTCTCATCGGTAAATAGAACAGGCTACGGAAAAAGACTTCCATAGCCTGCCATGAATCGGTTCAATTGACGATTACTTGTTCATCAGGTGGTTGAACTTGTCTACCCACTCGGCCATCAGCGGATTTACGACTGCAAAGTCGACCATCTTTGCATTGCCGAGGTCGCCCTTTGTCATCCTGGTAGAAGCGGTCTCAGCCGGTGTGACCTTTGTGTTTACAGGATTCTCGTTGGCCTCTCTATTCATGCCGGTCTGTGCATCGACGCCTGCTCTCCAGTTCATGTATGCAACAGCAAGATCCCTGTTCTTGGAGTTCTTTGTGATGTTGATAGCATTGAAGTTGACGTATGTGCCCTCTTCCGGATAGTAGTAGATCATCTCAGGATCGGCCTTGGAGACTACTGGAACTGCGAAGTCACCGACGATTGCAACAAATACTTCACCATTTGCCATGAGGTTTGTCACATCTGAGGACTTGGAGTATACAGTGTGGACGTTCTTCTTGAGGTCTGCAAGGTGCTCGAATGCCTTTGCACCGCCATCGGATGCGATATCATCCCCGAAGGCCTCTGCGCACATCGTAACGAATGCAGGTCCGAATGTGGATGTGATTGCAGGAATTGCGATCTTTCCCTCGAGCCTTGGGTCCCACAGGTCCTTCCAGTTCTTTATCTCGAATCCGATCTTCTCCGGGTTGTAGATGATACCGAGGGAGTTGAGTGTGTATGGAAGACCGAGACCGGCATCTACCATATCCTGAGCGGCCTTGAGAACTTCGCTGTAGACCTTGAGCTCATCCTTTGAAACTGGCTGGGTAAGGCCGTCTGCTGCTGCATTTGCGGTATCTCTCTGGGCAAGCTCGATGATATCGACATTGGAATTCGGGTCGTTCTTCAGCTTTGTAAGTCTCTCGCCACCATTACCAGTGTCAAGAACGACGGTACAGTTGTACTGCTTTTCGAAGGGCTCGTAGACAGTTGCCCAGAGCGAATCCTCTGAAAGGCCCCAGGTAGAAATGATGAGAGTCTTCTTCTCTTCCTTTGCCTCCTGAGCGCCCTGTGCAAAGATGGGCACTGCAACGAGTGCGATCACGATAACTGCAAGAATCAGTTTCTTCATATTGTTTCTCCTATCTGCCGTACTTTCTATTTTCCGACATTAACGATCTTCTCTTTCAAAATGGAGAGCTTCACGCAATCTCCAACCTTGTATATATTCTCCTCTCCCAGAACTGCAGTGAAAGAGCCCTTCTCTGTTGAGATCTCGTACTGGTAGCTCGAACCGAGATAGGTCCTGACATCTATCCTGCCAGCAAGGCCTTCGCTGCCGATTCTTATATCGACAGGTCTCGAGCAGCAGAGCGCACTTTCATCTGCGCTGCTGCAGAGTGCTCTGTAGACACTTCCTGGATAGAAGTTCTTGAAGCCGACGAAGCGTGCGATCATCTCGTTCGCAGGATTGTGGTAGATATCTTCTGGAGATGCGCACTGCACTATCCTGCCCCTGTCCATGATGGCGACACGGTCCGAGATGCTGAAGCACTCCTCCTGGTCGTGCGTGACGAAGACAGTTGTGATTCCAAGCTCCTGCTGGATCTTCTTGATGGATGTCCTCATCTGGATCCTCAGCTGGGCATCCAGGTTGGAAAGCGGCTCATCGAGAAGCAGGAGCTTGGGCTCGATGACAAGTGCCCGGGCAAGTGCAACACGCTGTCTCTGCCCACCGGAAAGCTGCTTGGGGAAGCGATCGAGGTATTCTCCGATTCCACAGAGCTCTGCGACCTTCTCGACCTTTATCCCGGCCTCCTTCTTCTCCATTTTCCTCATCCTGAGTCCGAAGCCTATGTTGTCCCTGACTGTCAGGTGCGGAAAGAGTGCATAGGACTGGAAGACAACTCCAAAGCCCCTGTCGTGGACCTTCACATGGGTCATGTCCCTTCCATCGACAGTGAAGGTTCCGCCGACAGTATCCATCAGACCTGCAATGACTCTCAAGGTCGTTGTCTTTCCACAGCCGGAGGGGCCGAGGAGCGAAAGCAGTTCGCCTTCGTGGATATCCAGGTCGAGATCCTTCAGTATCAGGTTCTTTCTATCGTATGAAACACATATCTTTCTGAGTTCTGCAAAGCTCATATCTATTCTCCTTTACCTCGATCTCTTTCCGGCAATGCGGTCTATTGCTATCATGCAGAAAAGTGTGAAGAGCATGATCATTACAGAGAGTGCACTGACTGTCGGGTCGAAGGTGTACTCGATGTAGCTCATCATGGCATAGGGAAGCGTATTCATTCCCGGCCCCTTCAGATACATCGAAACAGGGATATTGTTGAACGAGTTTATGAAGCCCATCATGAAGGCTGAGAGGATAGCACCCTTCAGGTCGGGAAGCACTACAAGCAAAAAGGCCATCACAGGGCGGCAGCCCAGTGTCCTGGCAGCCTCCTCTATCGATACATCACAGTTCTTCAGTCCGGCAGATATCAGTCGGATGGAGTATGGAAGGACGATGAGTATGTGGCCGATCATAAGTGCGTATGCAAGCGGTATCTGGAGTGTTACAACTATGCACTGGAAGAGGACATAGCCCATTACGACTCCCGGGATGAGCGACGATGAAAGGAAGAGATTGAGAAGTGCATTGCTTACCTTTCCAGGTCTCCTTGTCAGTGCGATTGATGCAAAGATGCCGATCACGACGCCGAGGACTGCAGAGAGAAGGCCGAGCTTCAGGCTGAACTTCAGTGCATTCACAAGAGATCTCGACTTGAAGACCTTGAAAAACCACCTGAGCGAAAAGCCGTCGATGAATATCGAGATAGTATCACCGCTGTTGAAGGCAGTGACCATGATGAGAAGAAGTGGGACGAAGAGGAAGGAAAGGGTCGCAATTGCGACTATCTTCAGCAGAGTATGCCTATACATTGCCAGCCTCCCTCTTGTCGATTCTCTTTGCAAGAGAGTTGAAGAGCTTCATGACACCCAGGGAGCAGACCAGCATGATGACAGAGATAAGGGAGGCTGCATCCCAGTTCGCAAGCGTGCCCGACTGCTGGTAAAGCAGTGTCGAGAGCATCATCTTCTTGTTTCCTCCCAGCATCGACGGTGTCGTATATGCAGAGATCGCACCACCGAAGACCATGACACCTGCGATGAGGACACCTGAGAAGGAAAGAGGCAGTATTATCTCGAAGAAGACCCTAACAGGCCTTGCTCCGAGAGAGTGTGCGGCCTCTACAGTCTCAGTACCTATATTCTCCATTATCGGAGAGAGTGTGTTTATCATTATCGGCAGGAAGAGGTATACAGAACCTACCACTATCGCACCATCCGTATAGAGGAAGGTGCCCTGCGGAAGGTGCAGCAGCTTCAGAAGCTGGTTCAGAAATCCCTGCTTCGAAAGGATGCTGATCCAGGCGAAGCTTCGTATGACTGCATTCGTAAGTAGAGGAAAGAGGATAAGAGAGTTCAAAAGCCTCCTCCTCTTCTCGCTCTGCATGCTGAGATAGTATGCTGTCGGGACACCGACGAGGATGCAGAGCAGTGTCGTGATCACAGACAGGCGCACTGAACGAAGGAAGATCGACCGGTTGAGATCATCCTGGAAGAAGCGGATGTAGTTCCCAAGCCCGATAGCTGGTCTTGTGAAGGTCGGAATTATCTGCAGGACCAGAGGGAGTATCAGCGTGCAGAGCACTATCACGACCGGTACAATCAGAAAACAGATATAGACAGATTTTTTCAATATGCCCTTCTCCAAGTGAAGATGTATCCACTCTATAGATGAAGAAAAAATGAGTCAACAAATTGACTTTGAATTGACGATATTCCAAAGAAAAAGAGATGAAAAAGAAAGAATTCGGCTAGAAGCAGGGATACAGCGTCATTCCGACAGCAACAGCGATTATGCCCATTATCACTGAAGGGATCAGGCCCAGCTTCACAAGCACCTTCTGATCGTAGCCACCTGCACCCATCATCATCGGCACGACAGAGGTCGCCATCGGAGTTAAAAGGGAGCACATCGAGCCTATGTAGCACATCTCCATAAGCCCTCTGGGATCGCAGCCAAGGTCGAGTGCAGTCAGAAGCACAAGTGGGATGAGAACCTTGGTCGTTGCCCTGTTGTAGAGAAGCGATGTCATCAGGAAGGAGGCTGCAAAGAAGATGCTACCGATCAGATAGCTGCTGCGAGTGCCTGAAAGCACTCCTCCTACAGCCTTTCCTATCATCTCTCCAGCTCCTGTATTTGCAAAGGCGCTTCCAAGCACTGCGACACCAACGTAGAGCATGATGACCTCGATTCCCATGCTCTCGATGGCCTCCTTCTGCGTCAGTACACCGCAAAGCACAAGCACAGCAGCTCCACAGGCAGGAATCACCCAGGAAGCAAGGCCGAAGGATTTGAATACAAGCGAGATTATCACAGCAATGAATACTGCATAGCCCATGAACTCCTGGAAGGGCTCAAGTGGCCTTTTTTCATCTCCTCTTCTTCTCTCCATCATCCTTATCGGAACGACTGACTCCGCTGGAGCAAGGCGCGGGGATACGAAGATCGCCCAGAGAATCACGAAGAGAGAGACCCAGGTCTTTATCGACATCCTGGTGAACATTGTCAGCTCGTAGCCCTCTATGCCGTACTGGAGGATGTAGCCATTGTCCTCGATGTAGGCAGCAGCATAGGGTCCTATCGGTGTTATCGTAAAGGAGGTCGCTACAGCGACAAGGCCTATCGAATACATCATCCGGCTCGGGCTTATATCCATCTCATCGCACATCGCATAGACAAGCGGACAGACGATTGCAAAGAGTGCTGTTATCGAGGGGATGAACTGTCCGAGGATGAATGTGAAGAGCACATAGCTTGCCAGGACCTTTGTAAAGGAGCCCTTCGAGACTCTGTAGATACCCCTCGAGAGTCTCTCGATCATCTGCGTTCTCTGAAGACCTGCTGCGACTATGAAGACGGATAGCATGGTCAGCACAGTGCTGCTTCCAATGGTGGAGAGGACAGTCCTCGAATCTATGCAGCCAGTGACCACAAGAGCAAGCATCCCAAGCACTGCAGTCAGTGCCATCGGGATCCTGTTCAGGCAGAAGCTTATGACCATGAAGATGAAAACGGCAATACATATACTCATTTGCATAGACTCACCACCAATTAGCAAGCATACAATGAAAAGCAGAATGCAGTAAGGGCAAAAGCCCGCCTTCGTGTCCAATGAAATAGATATCTGTAATGAAAATAACAGAATTTTTACTTTTAAAACTGTTTTGACAGTCTTAATCTAGAAATATAAGCCCATACATCAGGAGCTGCATACATGAAAGGATTCTACATTGAACGGAAGATCAAGAGACTTGGGAAGTCTATGCACCTGCTCGTCTACGGATCGCCCGATGCCATGCCGGTCCTCTATTTTCCAGATGAGACCGGATTCTGCTCGAGTGCCAACGACAATGGAATCATAGACTCTGTAGCCCATCTTATCGAGAGGAACAAGGTCCAGATAATCTGCTGCGATGGTATCGACAGGGATGCCATTCTCAGCAGCTCACCGGACAAGGCAAGGCGTGCCGAACTCCAGGAGGACTACTACAGGGCAGTAGTCGAGGAGTTCTTACCTATCCTCTATACGGTGAACCACACCAATATGAAGACGATACTTGCAGGCTGTGGAATCGGTGCAAGCCAGGCGCTTATCGCCTTCCTCAGGAACCCAGTTGTGTTTTCCGGCGTCGTTGCCATTGGAGGCAACTACGATCTCAAGAGTTTCTTTGGCGGCTGGTGCAATGACAGTCTCTACCTCAACTCGCCCTGCGACTTCATGAGGAACATCACGAGAAGGCACAGGTTCTTCAAGTACTTCCCGACAAGCTCTATCTACATCTGCTCGGGCAAGAACCAGGCCAACGAGCCCGGCCTCTCTTCGATGAGAGAACTCGACGAGATATTCTGCATCAAGAGGATATCGAATGCCCATTTCGACTACTGGGGCTATGATGTGACGCCTACCTACGACTGGTACAGGAAAATGTTCGCCTACTACCTTCCATTTGCGCTGGAAGACCAGTACAGAAGGATCCAGCTGTACGGTACAGGGGCCTGAAGTACAGCTTTCAATGAAATGCCAGCATGGTCGAACATGCTGGTATCTTATTGCTCTGAAAAAATTTGAAAAATAAGCTGAAAATGTCTTACCTTTTGTCTGTGTACATGCTAGAGTTGCTACATCACAGGGGACTGAACAGTATGGCTGACAAACTTACAAAGGCAGAGATCATCGAGAACATCAAGAACAGAACAGGTATTGCTGCAGGTGATATCCATGCCATCATCGATGAGCTTATCGTCGAGATCAAGGACGCTCTTATCGAGGACAAGGTCATCGAGCTCAGGAATCTGGGAACCTTCGAGATCAGGACAAGGAAGGGCAAGTCCAAGGCAAGGAATCCGAAGACTGGAGAGATTGTATCTGTCGAAAGTCACGGAGTCGCCTACTTCCGCCCAGGCAGGGAGCTGAAGACCAGCTGCTGGGATATCCGCAACGGCAGAAGCGAGGAGTAGTCTCCTCCCAAAAAGATGAAAAAGAGAAAGGGTGCCTGAGAATGCAGGCACCCCTGTTTTTTTCAGGAGAGGAGTATCAGGAAAGCTTTCTTCCTGATAGCAGGAATGGAAAGTAGATCGGGTTCTGCTTCTCCCAGTCCCTTTCACAGTGCTCGCCATTCTCCTGCTCATAGACCATCACACCTTCTGCGCCCTTCTCTTCAAGAAGTCTCTTCAATCTCAGGTTCATGCTGTCCAGGTGCCTTCTTCTGGAGAAGTGCTTCATCTCCTCCGTTCCATAGGAGAGGTAAATTCTGGTTGCACTGTCAAGAGAACTCTTCCTTATCTCCCTTTCCAGCATCTCCATGCAGATTCCAATAGAGGAGGAGAGACAGCCTGCCATCGAGAAGACCTCATTGTATCTCAGGACAGCATAGAGACTCATGAGACCTCCCATGCTGCTTCCGCAGATTGCTGTATGCTCTCTATCTGGGAGAGTCCTGAAGCTTCTGTCCATGAAGGGCTTCACCTCATTGACTATCCACTGCATCGTAAGCTCGCCGATACCAGCTAGCGGACCGCCGAATGCACTCTGAAGCGAATATGGGCAGTATTCGTACAGCCTCTCATCCCCCTCGTGCCCGCATTCGAATCCACATACGATGACATCTGTGAAGGTGCTCGAAAGGTACTCGGAAAGCCCCCAGGACTTTCCATATGTCGCATGGGAATCCAGGAACAGATTGTGACCGTCGAAGAAGTAGAATACAGGATACCTCCTGTCCGAGCTATCGTAGTCATCTGGAAGATAGATGTGGAGCATCCTGTTCCTGTTCTTGGGTGTATAGTTGAAGTCTTTCTGAATGAGCATACTCTCTCCAAAGGTCATAATACAGCAAAAGGCCACATCTGTGGCCTCCAAGCTATTGCAAGAGAAAAATATTTTCCCGAAAGGACAAAAAAAACCTGGCAGCGTCCTACTCTCCCGGATACGAGATCCAGTACCATCGGCGATGGAGTGTTTCACTGTCGTGTTCGGGATGGGAACGTGTGTCTCCACTCCTCCATGGCCACCAGGAATTCCATCTCGTACCGCAGCTCTCTGTGGGACTGATGGAATGCTTCC